>Ga0099828_10000288_pt1 | contig 30019 bp, 28 predicted proteins | sample CZO8metaG_2_FD_79338 | JGI IMG/M metagenome (GOLD analysis project Ga0099828, IMG submission 79338) | Vadose zone soil microbial communities from the Eel River Critical Zone Observatory, Northern California, USA - CZOApr15con2H1.8 metaG | ecosystem: Environmental > Terrestrial > Soil > Vadose... | reverse complement strand
CTCTGCTCGGGATTTCGGCACGCGGCTCAGACGCCGCGTAAACGCCTCAAGTTCGATTCCTGCCGCGCCTACCAGCCCTGAGGTCCCTCGCTCTGCTCGGGATTTCGGCACGCGGCTCAGACGCCGCGTAAACGCCTCAAGTTCGATTCCTGCCGCGCCTACCAGCCCTGAGGTCCCTCACGGGTTCGGGATTTCGCCTGCGGCCCTTCGACTTCGCTCAGGGCTCAGCCTCGCGCTGCTCGGCTTCGGCTCATCCCGCTACACTCACGCCCGCAGAACGGCTCAAGTTCGATTCCTGCCGCGCCACCAGGACCTCTGCGAATTACCCAGGAAACTTGCTTATTTGGCGCTCGTGCTTGGGGCCGGGAGCGGCCTCGGCTTGTGCTCACAACTGGGCGTGTTGATGCACGAGTCCGGCAGGCGAAGCCGCTCCACGGGCTTCCCGCCGACGATGTGCGATTCGATAATTTCGTCCACGTCGGCCAGCGTGACCCGGCCGTACCACACCGCATCCGGATAGACGACCAGGTTCGGGCCATGTTCGCACTGGTCGAGACAGCCCGACTGATTGGCCCGTACTTTCCCCTTCAATCCTCGTTCCGCCAGCTTCTGCTTGAACAGCTTTTGCAGTTCCGCCTTCGCTTGAGGATCGCAGCAGCCGCGGGGATGTCCCGGCGGGCGCTGGTTGCCACAGATGAAAATGTGCTTCTCAAACTTGGGCATGAAGAGAATGTACAGGATTTATGGGTGTGGTGTGAGGAAGGTAAGAATGCCGGGCCACATTCCAGTTCCGCGATTACTTCAATCCTTCGACAAGGTATAGGTCAGAAAGAGTCCGGACGTAACCGTACACATAGGCCTTGGCGTCGGGAGCTATCGTTATGCCGCGGATGGTGTCGATCCCAGCCGCATCGGCAGGCACCAATTCCTTCCAAGGCTTCCTTTGCCCCGTGGACAAGTCGATCTGAACCACTCTGGCTGGAATCTCTCCAAAACGAAAAACATACAAGGCCCGGCCATCCGGCGACCAGCCCGTCGGCGCCTCATCTGGTTGTGTGCCGGAGACCAGAACTGGTTCTCCACCCGCGACGGGGAAAAGATAGATCTTGCGGTCCGGGCCAACACCGGCGACCAGGTCCCCCTTGGGAGAAATTACAAATGTCGGATTCACTCCCTCGGGACTAATCGCGTGGGGCTTGCCCTCCTCAGGAGATTCCACATAGAGACGAAACCCGTGTCCGGTCTCGTTACCGGAGAAAGCCAGGCGCCTCCCGTCAGGCAGCCACCGCGCCCAGAGGTGGTTGGTCGAATCGTGCGTGAGAGGCTTCGCTTCCCCCACCCCGGTTGGCAACAGAACGAGCGGCGAGGGTGTGAAGTTGGGGCGCGCGAGCGCCCATTTTCCGTCGGGCGACAGGCCGAGACCTATCCCTTCCCCGAGCCGAATGGCCGGCGAACCATCCGTCTTGCGAAGGTAGACTCCGTACTTCGGCCCGCCACCCTCCCCGGTCTCCGCAAAAAGGACCGTTCGGCCGTCGGCCGTCAAGTCGCCCGGTACCGACCAATCGAGCCAGGACAAGTCACGTTCCTTGGCCTCGCCCGGCGCCAGTCCGATCATCCCGGCTCGGTCGTTGCCCCGCGTCATCAAGACGCTCCCGTCCCGGCTGACATCCAACAACGTCAGTTCTCCCGGAACCCGCGCCAGCAGCCGGGCCGTTCCCGCGAGGTTGACGGCGTAAAGCGACCGGTCCCCACCGGTTCGGGTCGCGGTGAACCAGATCTCATCGCCGCCCGGTGACCATGCCACCCCCTGAATACTGTCCCAGCCGGTGGAAAGAGTCGTTTTCTTTCCCGCCATATCCACCACGGCGACAGCGCCGCCGTCATCCCCCAACTGGGGATGGTCAATGAAAGCGATCGTGTCCCCCTTTGGTGAAATGCGCAGATTGCCGATCCATCCATCGGCCTGGTAGAGCACTTTGTCCGGTGGAAACTCCAGGCGCTTACGGCCTGCCACTTCCCGGACAATCGCGAGCGTGCTTCCGTCAGGCGACCAATCGGCCCATTCGACATTCTCCCGGATCTCCCGCGGGGCGCCCCCGACCAAAGGCACCCGCGCCAGCGTACCGGCATAAAGGAATTGGGCCCTGGGGTGGCTTCCCAGCGAAAGCGCCATTTCGCCCGTTGCCGAGATCGCCAGAACGTCTGCTCCCGCCGGCTTCAACTCCTGCGACTCCGGGCTTTCCGGCCGAGTCGTGAACAGTTCCAGAGGCTTCCCCTCCCAGGCGGCGCTGTAGATGATTGTCTTCCCGTCAGGTGCAAAGCGCGCCGAGTGGACAATGCCACGACGGAAAGTGAGCGGATGGTAGATCGGAAGAGAAGTTTGCACCGGGCGCTGAAGCAGGAACATTCCGACGGTGAGTCCGGCAACCAGGGCAATCCCGGCTGCCACTGACGCCGTGAGGAAAACGCGTTTCCTGGGCACGGCACCCTCGCTGATTGGGGCCGCTATTGCTACCTCTGCCGGTGAAAGCGTTGTGGCGGCACTCGCACCCCGTATTCGCGATGTATCCAGACCGCGTTTGATACGCTTCAGATCCCCGCGCAGCTCGGCAGCAGTCTGATAGCGGAACTCGCGGTCCTTCTCCAGAGACTTGGAAATCAGTTCCTCGAGCTTCGCCGGAAGCTTCGGGTTCGCACTGGACGCCGGCGTCGGCGTGCGATTCAGAATCGCCTCGAAGATCACGCCCGTGCTGCTGCCCGAAAACGCCACGTCCCCGGTGGCCATCTCGTACAGCACGGCGCCAAAAGCGAACAAATCGGTGCGCGGGTCAAGCTCTTCCGCGCGGACCTGTTCTGGCGACATGTAGGACACAGTTCCAACCGTTGAACCAGGGCTGGTCATCTGCGCCCCGTTCGTGGCCGTTTGCATTCCCGAGCCCTCGACGGCGCCGCGGTAGCCAGGGGCAAGCTTCGCCAGGCCGAAGTCCAGCAACTTGGCCTGCCCACGCTTGGTGACGAAGATGTTCGCCGGCTTGATGTCGCGGTGCATGATCCCCTTGGCGTGGGCCGCATCCAGGGCATCGGCAACCTCGATGGCCAGATTTAGCAGCGCCTCGGTGTCCATCGGCCGCCCTGCAATGCGATGTTTCAGCGTCTGCCCCTCCAGGTATTCCATGACGATGAAAGCCTGGCCATCCTGTTCGTCGATCTCGTGGATGGTGCAGATGTTGGGATGGTTCAGAGCTGAGGCGCTGCGGGCTTCGCGCTCGAAGCGGTCCAGAGCCTGGCGATCCTTGGCCACTTCCTCGGGGAGGAACTTCAGAGCGACAAAGCGTCCCAGCTTCGTGTCCTCGGCCTTGTAGACGACGCCCATCCCACCGCCGCCTAGCTTTTCAACGATGCGATAGTGTGAGATGGTCTGGCCAATCATGAGCGAGGAAAACTGGATAACCGAAGCGTCATCTTAGGCGGGATTCCCCGAGCAGTCAAACCGAAGCGACCTGCAGACACCCTTTTCGGGCGCGCGCTAATCCTTCAGCGGCACCATGATCTGGTTGCCCTGGCAGAAGGTAGCCACACGCTGCAGGCCGCCCTGCGCCTGCTGAACCATCCTCACAGGTCCGTAGCAGTACACGGCATGACCATTTTCCGCTAAGAACCAGCGTCCGCCTTTGCGGGCGTGCTGCGTGATGGTGTGATCCACAGGGGAGCGCGGGGGTGGGGCAAGGCGAGAACCGGGCAGAGACAGTGACAACAGTAACGTCGCCAAAGCTTTCATGGGGCAGTTCGTCTGGCCCTACAATTTAGATGGAGAACAGTGTCCTGCGTTCATCCGCCGTGTCGGAAGCGTCTGTGGGCGGTTTCTGCGGAGCCGGTCTCCGAAGCTTGTGTGCCTTGCGGTCGTTCTTGGCGTTATCTCGCGGGGTCCCCTGGGACGGCGGAGTTTGCGCCTGGGAGTGAGCTTTCGCCTCTGCCTGGGCCTGGGCTTCAGCGTGCTGCTTTTGTATGGCTTTGCCCTGCAGGGCACTCAACTGGCTGCTGTCGCTGAACAACTGCTGGATCAGATAACGCTGCGAATCAATCGTCCGCCCCTGTTCCACGATCAGCAGGGTCATCAGACCGTAGGAAAGCAGGAACAGCACAGTGAGGAGAGGAAGCAGCGTATATTTCGGCTTCGCGATCAAAAGCGCGGTTTCTGTTAAGTTCAGCAACTGACACCCCGATCTGCGCCCCGAAGCAGCGAGCGTAGTAGGGAATGCAGCTTGTACGCCAACGGTGCCCATTGTTTCAAGTCATTAGAAACAAACCGCTTAGGGCAGACGGACTCAGCGGTTGCTGGCTGCGCAGGTGCAACTTGCTGCACATTTTAGGCAACGGGATGTGTTGCTGGCGGGGCTTGAGACCCGCAGTTCCACGCGGGGCTGGAGGATGGTCGAGCGTACCCCGGTTGCGAACGTCCCCTTCGGCTGCGCTCAGAGGCAGGCCCCAGACGTGGAGGACGCAGGGGGAATTTAGGGGTTTCAATTTGTAATTCGAAAATCCTAAATGGCTCTTGACATCCTTGCTGCGTCGCTCGCCGGTGTCGTTCCGAGATGCTGGGATCATGTGGAAGAGCGGCCCTTCAAGGGCCGCGTCCCGGGTTTCCTCAGTAAAGGCCTTCAGGCCCGGTGCCACCCGGGCTGAAAGCCCGATCTCATTTTTGCTGGCGACGCGGCGCTGGAAGCGCCGCTCTTCCACGGTGCCCCAAGCCCTTACTGAGGGTTCTCAGAGGTTGTTAACAGAGCCATCCTAAATCCTAAATTCAAATCGTGTCCTTGCCGTGCATCTGCACGTACGCCAGGCCGAAATCGGATCCCTTGCCCTTAGGCTCGACCGAAACGATGTGCTGGTTCTCTTCCGTACCCACTTTCAGTTCCACGGTGTTTCCGCTGTTATCGCCTCCGCACTTGAGCTCTTTAGAACCGCGAGAATCGCCTTTGTTGGCGACGACGTGGACTCCATGGGTACGGCACTCCAGCACGTTGCCGTATTTCTTTAGTTGCTGCTGATAGTAAGCGACGATCTTGCCCGGCGGATCATCGGATTCGTACTCGACGGCCACAACCTTCAAGCCGAAGCCCAGAGCGGAGAGATTGACATTGGCGCTCTTCTCTTCCCCGTCCTCTTCTTTCTCCTTCACCCGTGCTCCGGGATAGACCGGAAGGCCGACGTCGCGGACGTCGGCGTTCTTGCCGACGTGAATTCCGCCAAACGGGGTCTCGATGTCTACTTTCTTTTCCTCACCGCCCCTGTCCTTTTTTACGTTGACGCTGCAGGCGGGCAGGACGAGCAGGGACGCGAATATGAACGTAAAAATCAATCGCGAATTAATGTCCAGCAGCTTGCGATTGCGCATGTTGAGAGTCTCCTTGTGCCGTCTGTGGCGGCCGCTCGATTCCGGCGCCGCGTTGCGCGATGTTCGGAATACTCACCGGCAAGCGGCCGCGGATGGCAATTTCGCCGAACAGCGCCTTGACTGCGCTAACTTCTGAAACCGTGGCATTAGAAAACGTACAAAGATAATTCTGCACTACAGGGAAGTTTTGCGCCAAGTACGGGTTCCCCATGGCGAGGACGGCTGTTTTCTCCGCCGCGTGATCCAGAATCTTCTGCAACAGCGCGCCGCTGGCGTCGTTTAGATCCACCGAGTTGGTTAGACCGTTCGCGCCCTTCATAGCTCTTCCTGCCGTCGGGACCACGTATACGGCGGCAATCACTGCCTGCGCCTCGTCCACTGCGTTCAGTACCTCGTCCGACATAGCGCCTGCGATGCGTGGATCGACGTAGATCACGTTAGCATCCGGCACGCGAGCACGAATTCGGCGCTCCAGCGCGCGGCCGGCTTCAGTGCGCACGTCCTCGGAAAAAATCACTACCACGGCGTGGTTGTGCACTTCTTCCACTCTCTGATACGGAAGCCCGCCCTGAACAGTTCCCGATTGTTTCAGTGGCAGCAGCTTGCCATTATCGCGGACCAGAGTGACGGCATCGTCAGAGATCTGCTGACCTAGAGCAAGGTTTTCCGGCTTGCCGATCAGACTTGAGAGTGCCTCCACGTTCACCAGGCGGGCTTCGTGGAGATCGAGGGAAGCTTTCGCTTTCAATATCTTGAGGACGGACGCATCGAGCTGCACCGTCGCAATTTCGCCGCTGCGCGCAGCTTCCAGGACGGCCCGGTAAGAGGCATCCAGATCGGCGGGGATAAGCAGCAGATCGTTGCCGGCCTTGAAGGCATCGACCGCCGCGCGTCCGATGTTGTTGGCATAGAGACGGGTGAGCCCGGCCATGTCCAGGGCGTCGGTCACGACAATTCCTTTGAAGCCGAGCTGGTTCTTGAGCAGGCCGGTGACAATCGCCGGCGAAGTCGTGGCCACGCGGTTGGGGTCGGGCTCAAGCGCGGGAACGGTCACATGCGCGCCCATCACGGCATCCACGCCGGCTTCGATGGCCTTGCGGAAGGGCAGAAGCTCCACCGAATTCAGCCGTGCCCGGTCGCCGGTGACTTGCGCCACGCCGAGATGGGAGTCGGTCGCGGTATCGCCGTGACCAGGAAAATGTTTGACGGTAGTGAGCATTCCGTTGGCCCGCGCGCCGCGCATGTAGGCAACGACGAGGTCGCTGACCTGCTGCGGATCTTCCCCGAAGGAACGCGTGTTGATGATTGGGTTGGCAGGGTTCGAGTTCACGTCGGCATCAGGAAAGAAGTTCCAGTGCACGCCGATAGCGCGCGCCTCCTGGGCCGTGATGCGGCCGAAAGCTTCGGCATAATCCAACTTGCCGGCCGCGCCGAATGCCATAGCGTGAGGAAATGCGGTGGCGCCGTAAAGTCGCATGGTCACGCCACGCTCGAAATCGGCGGCGATCAGCAGGGGCAGCTTGGAGTCCTGCTGCAGTCGGTTGAGCAACTCGGCCGCTTCGTAAGGCTGGTTGCGGTAGAGAAACGGCGGCTCCCATCGCACCGTCATGGCGAACGAACCGACGTGATATTTGCGCATGCTGTCGCGCAGCTGCAGGTATTCGGGGCTGTTCACGTTCAGAAATTCCGCGCGCACCCAGATCATGAAAAGCTGGCCGACCTTTTCCTCGATTGAGAGCTTGCGCAGAGTCTTCTCCGCCCATTTTTCGCCATTGCGGTCGAGGTGGATGGGGCCGGGTTGCCGATATTTTTCCCTGGCGACGGAGGTGCCAAGCAGGGATAGCAGAAGGAGAAGGAAAGCGGTATGTCGAAGCATGGGGAGACGATAGCATGAAGCGGCCGCGTACGAGCTTATAACCCTGTCATCCTGAGTCTCGTCGCGCCTGGACTAACGATTTGCTGAAAAACTCACGGCTCGCATCTCTGCATCGTCGATGTAGCCACGGGCGTCCCCGCCCGTGGGCGGCGCTCCTCTGGTCGCATGCCTATGGCGAACCGGGCGTGTCGGAATCCATGGCCGGCAGGTACTGGAAAATGAACATCCGCGCCGCAGCAATACAATCCCGATTTCCGTGCCATGCCAAAGCCCTGCTTCTCGCAAAAAGCGCGAGAAATGGACTCATTGGCGCAGTTTTTCCCGGATCAGATCTTCGACGTCGCCAATCTTGTCACCCAGTAGATTCAGCTTGTGCGCCAAGCCTTGAATTTCGGATTCGGCACGGCGATTGACTTCGTAGTCGAGTTCGCCGCGCAAGCGATCCTTTGTGTCTTGGCGGTTCTGGCTCATCATAATGACCGGCGCCTGGATGGCAGCGAGCATGGAGAGGAACAGATTTAGCAGGATGAATGGATAGGGATCCCATGCCGACCGGCGCAAGGCTGAATTGATGCCAGTGTAAATGATAAGCACAACCGCAAACGCCATGATGAAAGTCCAGGATCCGCCGAAGCGGGCGACGGAGTCGGCGGTGCGCTCGCCGAGGGTCGCTTCCTTCTCGATCACTTCGTTCGGGTTGCGCGTGGCCCGAACCCGCACGAGTTGCTGGGAGGCGTGGAACTGACGGCCCAGCACGGTCAGCATATCCATTCCCGCGTGCGGCTTGCGTTGCAGCAGAACGGCTATATCGTCCCGGTCGACTTCGATACAGACCGTTTCTTCGAGGGCAATAGCATTGGTTTGATGAGGCGTCTGCTCGAGCATGGAAGCGAAACCAAAGAACTCGCCCTCAACCGGCTCATCGACCACCACTTCCTGGTGATCTTGATCCACGGTGGTGACCCGAACTGTCCCGGCGACCATGACATAAGCTCGGCCGCCCGGGTCGCCGATCTTGTAAATGCGTTGGCGTGGGGCGAATTTCTTGAGCTCGACTTGTCCCGCCAAAACAGCCGTTTCCTCTTCGTCCAGCAGAGCAAAGAGCGGAACCTGTTTCAACACTTCTGGATTGCATGCCATCGGTCACCTCGTCCGGCAGAAGTGGATCGCGCCGATCCATCTTGAGCATTTCATAAATGAGCAGGAGACAACAACAGATTGTGGAATCCGGCGAGCGAGGTCTGTTGGACACATCTTCATACGGTACTTTCTATCGCGCTGCTTCGGGCATGTAGGTCCTCCACCGAGTCTTGAACAAATCAAAACTGAAGCCACCAGATAGCTCCCACAATGCCCTTCTCGAGCTCACCAGGCGTTGGTGCTTGCTGGGCCCAGGCTTATGCGAATCGGCTTGACAATCCCATCTAGGCGATGCATGTTGAGCGCATTCTAGGTCGGGAACTCGTTGTCCGAATCAGGCAGCACACCTTTTGGGAGGCCACGATGGTCGATCACTCCGCAGTAGAGAAATTCAAAGCAAGCTTGCGCGGCGCATTGCTCTGGCCTGGCGAGGCAGGCTATGACGAGGCCCGCAAGGTCTGGAACGGCATGATCGACAAGCGCCCGGCGCTGATTGCGCGCTGCGCCGGAGTTGCCGACGTGATCCACTGCGTCAATTTCGCCCGTGCGAACAATCTGCTCGTGGCTGTGCGCGGGGGCGGCCACAATATCGCCGGCAATGCAGTCTGCGACGGCGGACTGATGATAGACCTGTCTCGCATGAAGGGCGTGCGCGTCGATCCCGCGCGCCGCACGGCCCGCGCGGAGCCCGGCCTAACCTGGGGTGAGTTTGACCGCGAGACCCAGGCCTTCGGCTTGGCCACCACCGGGGGCCAGATCTCCACGACCGGCATTGCCGGGCTTACCCTGGGCGGCGGCTGGGGCTATTTAGCACGGAAGTACGGTCTGACCTGCGACAATCTCCTCTCGGTCGACCTCGTCACAGCCAACGGCCAGTTCCTCACGACCAGCGTCGCTGAGAACGCGGACTTATTCTGGGGCATGCGGGGCGGTGGCGGGAACTTTGGTGTCGTCACCTCCTTCGAGTACCAACTCCATCCGGTCGGCCCGGTGCTGGCTGGGATTGTGGCTTATCCATTTCAGAAGGCAAAGGAGGTCCTCAAGCTCTTCCGCGAACTCACCAGTGCGGCCCCTGACGAACTGGCCTCTGGGGTAGTCCTCATTAGCCTGCCTGACGGGACCCCCGTCGCGGGTATCGTCCTCTGCTACAACGGACCGCCCGCGGCAGGAGAAAGGGTTCTGAAACCCATCAGGGCATTCGGCCCAGCGCTGCTGGACCAGATCGGCCCCATCCCGTACACGGCCGCCCAGCAGCTGATCGACGCCTTTTATCCGCCTGGGCTTCAGAACTATTGGAAGTCGAGCTTCCTTAAAGAGATCAGCGATGAGGCGATCGACACCATGGTGGCCTATTGCGCCAAGCGGCCCTCGCCGATGTGCCACGGGCTGATCGAACACCAGCTAGGGGGCGCGGTGAGCCGTGCAGACCGAGAGGCCACCGCGTTCGTCCACCGGGATGTAGAGTACACCTTCACGAGCCTAGGGGTGTGCACCGACCCGGCCGAAGCCGAGAAATGCGCCCGCTGGGCGCGGGAGTTCTGGGACGCCATGCAACCCTGCTCGAGCGGCGGTGTGTACGTTAACTATCTGGGGCGGGAGGCCGACGAGGGCCCCGAACGGATCAAGGCCGCCTATGGACCCGAGAAGTATGCGCGGCTGGTGGTGCTGAAGAACAGATACGATCCCACCAATCTGTTCCGCCTCAACCAGAACATCAAGCCGAGTCAGGCACCGCCGGCAGCAATAAGCGCCTAGCGCAGAATGCTGGACCTGCATGCACCGAGTGGACCGGAGGGCTAAAGAGCAACATCCTAGCGCCGGAAGGGTCACACTTACGGTCCACTCGGAGGTAATTCACTTGGTTGAGTGGCGCTCTTTTCGGAAACTGTACTCGGCATTTATGGGCAAATGGGTTTTGGTCAAAGGGTGAGGGATTTCCCCACCAAGTCGAGTGCCGACTGCTGGATAGTGGTCTCATCGCCAAATCCAGCCAGCCAAACCACGTCCGGCTCGCGCCGGAACCAGGTCATCTGGCGCTTGGCGTAATTGCGATGAGCCTGCTGCGCGGCCTGGAGCGCGGTCTTACAGTCGATCTCACCACGCAACAACTGCACGGCTTGCTTGTAGCCGAGTGAAGTCAGCGGACGCGCGGCGTCGCCGTGCTTCTCCAGCAGTCGCTGGGTTTCTTCCACCAGGCCGGAGTCGAACATGCGCTGTGCGCGTTGGTTTAGGCGGCCGTAGAGCGCGGTGCGCTCCGGATCCAGTCCGAGCCGCAAAATGTGGAAGCCTGGCAGCGGGTTGCGGCCTTGCTTCCACATCTCGGTCATTCTCCGGCGTGAGGCCAGACAGACTTCGATGGCGCGGATCAGCTTGGGTGCGTCGTTGGCATGGATTTTCGCCGCTGCCATAGGATCCAGACGGCGCAGCACACGGTGCAAGTACGCCTTGCCTCTTTCTCCTGCACGCCGGCGCAGGCGCTCGCGCAGTTCTTCCGAACGTTGCGGGCCGGGAGACAGTCCTTCCAGGAGTGCGCGGAGATACAGCCCGGTTCCTCCGGCCACAATCGGCAAGTTCCCCCGCGATTTGATTTCCTCCAGCGCTTGCCGCGCCTGCCGCGCATATTCACCCGCCGTGATGTAGCCAGTGGGCTCAATGAAATCCAGAAGGTGGTGCGGAGCTCGGGCGCGCTCCGCGGCCGTGGGTTTGGCCGTCCCGATCTCGAACTCGCGATACATGGCCACAGAATCGCAGTTCACGATTTCGCCATGGAAACGATCGGCCAGGGTCAGCGAAAGCGCGGTCTTCCCGCTTCCGGTGGGACCGAGGACCACGGCCAACATCGGCTCGGAAGGCACGGTCAGCGCGCACTCCAGGGGATGTGATGCCAGTAGCGGATCAGGGTGAGAATCAGAATCAGCACCGCGACGATGAGGAGTCCAGCGGCTTCCAGCGTGTAGATGTGGGGCTTGGGATGACGTTCGGGCGAACGCGGTTCAAGCTGCCGTTGTGGACCGGCTGCGGTCACGAGGATATTGTAGCGCCGCCGCAGCGGCGATGACGCCGCAGGAGATGCATTGCCAGTCCAGGGAGTCCATCCCTACTTGCAAGTGGCAAACTTAAACGACGCCAGCCGGGTGTTGAAATTGAACAGCCCGTTGGCCGGAATGTACTGGTTCACGTACCAGAAGGTGCAGTCGTCGGAAGGGTCGATTACCATGCTGGTATAGTCGCCCCAGCGGCTTCCGCCGTTGGGTGTTCCCCCGGTTTGGGAGCCGGTTCCGGCGAAGATCAACGCCAGGGATTCCATGGTGTTCGTGGGATCGGTGGGCACCCGCCCAGTGTAGGCGATGGACGGATGTATAGTGCCGCTGGATTCGCTGAACCCGAGCGCCATGTCTCCCACCTTGTCCATGGCTATGCTTCCCATCCACAGCGAATTGCTGCCACTGATGAAAGTGCTCTGCTGAAAGAGGCTGGGCGTGCCGTTAGGACTGCGGATCTCGTACCAACGCACGCCGGAAGCGGCCAAGCTGGACTTGACGGAATGATTCACCACCAGGGATTCGTGAGTACCGAGATTGCGATACGCCAAACGGAACATCAGCCGATCGCCCAATGAATCCAATTGCTGCTTTGTCCCGGCCTGCGGGATACAGGTTCCGCTGTTACTGTTACAGGCCGGGGTGAAAGATGCAACAGCGATGCTGATCGGCCCACTGAACTTGGAATTCGTTGTTGTTGTGAAGTCCACGTGGAACCTGAACAGATGCAGGGACGTCGAAGTGAAAAGGTCGAGAAAAAAATCAGGCTCACCGGACGGTGGAAGGGTTGCTCCATCCAGACTTGCCGGCAGGAAAGAAAACTCGAAGGAACTTGGGGATTTTGTGAAGCAGACAGCCTTAGCCGAGGTGCCAGCCAGCATGGCGGCTCGCTGGTAAGCACACGCCTTCGCTCCCACAAAGGCGGTTGGGCTGAAGATATTGTACGCAGCGTAGTAGGCGTCCGGCCACACCCCAAGCTTGGGATAGTCGTTGAACAGATTGGTCCCGAACGAAAACACATAGCGGTGGTAACTACCGGTTGCGTCCGAAGTGGCGGAGACTGCAATGCACTCGTTTCCCTGGGTGAACGTACTGTTGGAGGCCACGATGGAGATGATCCAGCGATTGGCTATCCGGTCGTAAAGCACGATGGGATCGGTGTAGTCGAAACTAGTTGCCCCCTGCCCGCACAAGCCCCCGACGCCCGTGAAGATACTGCTGATCTGCCGCGGGCCAAGCAACGAAGTCCCCGACTTGCTATAGACCTGGTAGGCCGTGTTAATCGTTTCCACCACCTGCGTGCTCCCCACCGCGATGTTGCTGTCGGAAGGGACTGATAGCAGGGAGCCGTTGGCGGAATCGGCGATGCCGTTGAAATTATGACTTATCGTGGCCGAGACTTGCGTTGCAACGTAGGTCTGCTCGGCCTGATCCGCCATTTCAACGGCGGCGCCGGGCACAATGCGGCGAGGCCGCGGATGTACCCGAGGCTGCATAGCTTCTGGGGGGACCACGGAGGGGTATTGGCGCACGGGCAGCGAAGTGTCGTGGTAGCTGTCGTAAATGACTTCGGGACCACTCTCCTGCTGCTGGGCAAACAGCGCGCACGTTAAGCTTGAAACCACAAACACAACTCCGGTCAAAATTCTCAGCTTGGAGTTCATACCTACCCCTCTCTCAAAACCCAGAAGCGGTCGTGTTGGACGGGTGTACTGCCGAGCCTTGGTGAGCGCTTCACACAGGCGCCAGGCCGGCATCCCCACGATATGTGAAGTTTCATCTGGCAGCAGCCGGCATGTCAAGATGCAGATATTTGCACTAGTGGAGCTTTGGCTCCGAGCCTCCCCCGGCTTGAACGCGTGGGCGATGCCGCTGCCGCAAACCTCAGTGATAAACTACGTCGTCTTCCGCTATGCCCACGCCGCAGCCCATTCCCGAGAGAAGGCCCGCGGGGAGGATCTTCCGCTTTGGCGTATTTGAACTGGACCTGGTTGCCGGCGAGCTGCGCAAAAGCGGGGTGCGGATCCGGCTTCAGGAGCAGCCCTTGCAGGTACTGGCGCTGCTGCTGGAGCGCCCGGGAGACGTGGTCACGCGCGAGGAACTGCGGCAGAAACTTTGGCCGGCCGACACTTTCGTTGATTTCGACCACAGCCTGAACACCGCAATAAACAAACTGCGCGAGGCGCTGGGCGATTCCGCCTCCAGCCCGCGTTACGTGGAGACGCTGGCCCGCCGGGGATACCGCTTTCTGGCAACGGTAGAGCGGGCCGAGGCGCCCGCTCGGGCGCCGGAATCAAATTCCGCCCAGGCGTCGTCAACCTCGGCGATCGAACCGGTTGCCGTGCATCCTGAACTCGAAGTCCCGCTGCCCCATCGTAGCCTCACTCGCGGCCTATTTGGGTTGATCCAGGTGATGTATCTGATCTTCTACGTGGCGGCGCTCTTCCGTCTCCGCGAGATCGACCGCGTTACCGACACGTTTCTGCCCGGCTGGGCCTCGTTCGCCATTGTCGTGGCCGTGCTGGTGACGGCGGGCGTGGGCATCCCCTTGCGCTGCTATCTGCTCTCGGCGGCAGCTTTTGATTACCGGCGGTTGGGGGAGAAGTTCCAGAGACTGTTCCTGTTCATTCTGGCGCTGGACCAGTTGTGGGCGGTGGCGCCGTTTCTCCTGGTGCAGAAGATCGGGTTCGGAGCGGCGTTTGCCGCGACCGCAGCGCTTCTCTACGTACCGTTTGCGGAGAGAACGCTGGTGCGTTTGGCGTATGCGCAGACTACGGGATAGGGAGGGGTGTCGGCTGTCTGGTCTTAGCTATCCTCAAGCCCGCCGTCGACCAGTGAAGCCGGCCCTTGCCAGCGACGTAAGACCAGTCTAGAAGCTGTCTCATAAATACTGTTGAGGCCACCGTGGAAGGGCACGGCTTCCAGCCGTGCCGTAAAGATGCCCCAAATAGCTTGCAGTTCATGCATTCATAACTGGTGGGTTTCCGTACTATCACCCCACGCTCATGCTCGCCTTCAGGGTCATATTGTGGACTGCGCTGTTGGGCATAGTAGCTGCGATTGTCGGAACAGGCCCACTTGAAAACCCAACAATTATTTGCTCTGTTTTGTGCCTGTTGGCTTTGCTGGTGGAACGGATGGCACAGTGATTTATCCAACCGGGGTGTAAGGAGGCAGCTCCGTGCGGACCCGAGACCTGAGACCCGCGGCCAGACGCGCTCTGCGCTATCCGCAGGAATGGAACTATGCTCACCAAAGTTGCGTATCTCCGTCTGAGACCTGAGGCGGTGGTGTGTCCCCTCGGGTTTAGGAGCAAGCCTATGCAACGCTTTGCGGTACTTCTAACCGGCCTGTGTCTCGCACTCGCCCCATTGGCCCCGGCCGAAGAGTGGTCGAAGACTTTCACCATCACCGGGAAACCCGACCTGCGCGTCGAGACCTCCGACGCCAACATCCGCGTGGATACCTGGGACCAGAACACAATCGAAGCCCGAGTGACGACCGAGCGCTACAAGATCGGCGAGGGCGGCATCAAAATCTACGATCATCAGAACGGAGACTCGGTTGAACTGGAAGTACGTTTTCCGCATCAAATTGTCACCTTCAGCCTGAGTGGCCACCGCGTCGACATTGAAATCCATATGCCGCGGCAAGGCCGGGTGAATTTGCATACCGGCGATGGCCACATCCGGCTCAGCAACTTCAAAGGTGACATGGAATTACGGAGCGGTGACGGACACCAGGACATTGATACGGTGGACGGAACTCTGCGGGCCCGCGCCGGAGATGGCCACATTCGCGCAACCGGGCGATTTGATGGGCTGGCGATCACCACCGGGGATGGTCACATCGAGGCCCGGGCGCTGGCTGGTTCAACCGCCGGTTCGAGCTGGGACCTTCACGCCGGAGATGGAAGCGTTACACTCCAGCTGCCGGCCAATTTCGCGGCCGATGTGGACCTCCATACCGGCGACGGCCATATCAGTCTGGACCTGCCTGTCACCGTAGAGGGGCAGTTGGGGAAGAAGAACATTCATGGCAAGCTGAATGGTGGCGGGAACTTACTAACCATTCATACCGGGGACGGCTCCATCCGGTTGGAGAAATCGTAGAAAAGGCAGCCTTCAGCCTTCAGCTTTCAAGTCCCTAACCGGCTGCTGAAAAACTCCCACTGCGGCTCGAACCGGGGAGGGCACGACTTTAGTCGTGCCGTAAAATGCTAAAAATAGGTCGGGGCTTCAGCCCCTGAGGTCAAAGGAAGCTCGGTTCGACCGAGTTTTTCAGCAACCTCCTAGGAGGCTGCAGAGTAACACTGTTCTTAGAGGAAAGACCACTCAGGAACCCTATGCGTGACTCTAATCTCTCAACCATCCTTCTTGTGGCGATTGTTCTGGTCGCGGCCGCTTTCGCTCAGACTGCGCCCGCGAACCACCAGCCTGCGCTCGACGTTACCTCGATGGATGCCAGCGTGGACCCCTGCACGGATTTCTACACCTACTCGTGCGGCGGCTGGATCAGGAAGAATCCCATCCCGCCCGACCAGACGAGCTGGGGCGTGTACTCCAAGCTCGAGGACGAAAACAAACTCGTTCTGCGCGCCATCCTGGAAGGCGCGGCGAAGCCCGAACCAGGCCGCAACCCGGTGACCCAGAAAATCGGTGATTACTACGCCGCCTGCACGGATGAGAAGGCGATCGAAGCGGCAGGGATGAAGCCGGTACAAAAAGACTTGGACCGCATCGCAGGCCTGCATTCCAAGGAGGAGTTGGCCGCCCTGCTTGGGGTCATGGTCAGCCTGTATCGCGATCCATCGTCTTCCCGCAGCACCCTCTTCCGCTTTACCTCTGACCAGGACTATAAGGATTCCACCCAGGTCATTGCGGAGGCCGACCAGGGCGGGCTGGGGCTTCCAGACCGCGATTACTACTTGAAGGACGATCCCAAATCGGCAGAGTTACGCAAAGCATATCTGGCGCACGTCCAGAAAATGTTCGAGTTGCTGGGCGACAAACCCGAGGTGGCCGCGGGCCAGGCGCAGATTGTCATGCGCATCGAAACTGCGCTGGCCAAAGGTTCGCTTACCCGTGTGGAACGTCGCGATCCCCAGAAGCTGTACCACAAAATGGGAGTGCAGGAATTGCAGGCGCTTAGCCCGTCGTTCCCATGGAAGACCTACTTCAGCGGGGTGGGCTTGGCTTCCGTGTCGTCGCTGAATGTGGCGACTCCGGAGTTCTTCAAAGCAGTGAACCAGCAGATCGAGAAAGAAGACCTCGCCAACTGGAAAACTTATCTGCGGTGGCATTTGGTGCACAGTAACGCGCCGTTTCTCTCGTCGGCCATTGTGAATGCTGATTTCGAGTTCTATGGCAAGACCCTGCGAGGAACGCAGGAAGTCGAGCCCCGGTGGAAACGCTGTGTGGGCTATGTCGATGACCATCTGGGGGAGGCCCTGGGCCAGGCCTACGTGGAGCGAGCCTTCAGGCCTGAGGCCAAGCAGCGCGCGCTGAAGATGGTAAGGCAGATCGAAGACGCCATGCAGCGCGACATTGAGGCTCTGCCCTGGATGTCTCCTGCCACCAAGCAGCGCGCGCTGGAGAAACTGCACGCCGTCGCCAACAAGATCGGGTATCCCGACAAGTGGCGCGACTACAGTGCGCTGGCCGTTGATCGGAACGACGAACTGGGCAATGTGCTGCGCGCCCGCGCCTTTGAATTTCACCGCCAACTGGCGAAGATCGGCAAGCCGGTGGACCGCGGCGAGTGGGACATGACTCCGCCTACTGTGAATGCCTACTACAATCCGCAAATGAACGACATTAATTTCCCCGCCGGGATTCTGCAGCCGCCAGTGTTCGACCCCAACTCGGATGATGCTCCCAACTACGGTGATACTGGCGCCACCGTTGGACACGAACTGACCCACGGCTTCGACGATGAAGGCCGCCAGTTCGACGCCCAGGGCAATCTGCGCGACTGGTGGACCCCCGAGGACGCCAAGCAGTTTGAGCAGCGCGCCAGTTGCATTTCGGACCAGTATTCGCAGTATGTGGTCGTGGATGACATCAAGATCAACGGCAAGCTGACGCTGGGCGAGGATGTGGCCGACGCGGGCGGGTTGATCCTGGCTTACATGGCCTGGCAGGACGAAACCAAGGGCCAGAAACTGGAGCCAATCGAGGGATTCACCCCGGAGCAGCGCTTCTTCATCGGCTATGGGCAAAGCTGGTGCACCAGCACACGCGACGAAACCAAGCGGCTGCGCGCCACCGTAGACCCGCACTCACCGGAGAAATACCGCACCAATGGTGTGGTCTCGAACATGCCTGAATTTCAGGAAGCGTTTCACTGCAAGGCGGCCACGCCCATGGTGCGGGAGAACCGCTGCAGAGTTTGGTAGGCCAGTCCGCTCGGAGCTCGGTCCGGGCTACTGCAGATCGGCCTTGTCTGGGTTGTAGAAAAAGTGAAAGCGTAAGGCGAGATACTGGCCGCCGAAATCGCCGGGCAGCGGCGGGAAGGGATTTGAAGCCGTGATCCCGCCCCATGCCGCGCGGTCCAGTGCGACGTCAGTTGAAGTGCCAGCTAGCGTCATGCCGGCGACTCGGCCATCCTTAAGGATGGCGAACTCGATGGAGACTTTCCCCTTCTTCATCTTCGCAGACACAGGGATGAGCGCGTACCAGTTTTCGCGCACATCGTGCAGCACACGGGCCAGGTACGGACCGAAATCCACGCCCATCGTGTCGCTGAGGACGTCGAGCGCGCCCACCGCCCCGGGCTGCCTGCCTTGACCCAGACCGAAGTCCCCACCTTCTCCCCCGTAGCCGCCGCGACTGGCTGCTGCGGCGCGCGCCGCCTGCGCAATCGCCGCTCCCGGCGACGGCCTGTTATTGCTGAAGCTGGGTCTAGGATTCCCCATGGCCGGAGATTGCAGCTTTGCGGTCTGGCCTTGATTGCTAGGCGGTTGCGGCTGCGACTCCTGCGCCGGCGCGCTCTGCGCCACAGCCGGCGGCGCGGGCTGCTGCATCGGTGCGCCTCCCGCCCCGGGCGCTCCCGGACGCGTGCTGTCGAGAATCTTTTTCAGCTCCTCACGATTCAGCTGCGGCGTGCGTGAAGTCGCGATGCGGTTTTTATCGGAAATCTTGTCCGTGTTGGGCCGCTTGGTGACCTTCTGCTGGTCCGGAGGCATCTCCAGATAAGTGAGCTCCTTCTGGCGCATCCAGTCGTTCGGGCTCACCACCATGACGGCACGCTTGGGCAGATACTTTTCAAATTTTGGCGAGTTGAGGATCAGAAGGATGACCATCAGGTGGACGGCCACCGAAATCCAAAAGGCTTCCCGCTGGCGCGAGCGCGAGAGATCATCCTGAAGCTGGATGAGCAGAGCAGGAGCCTCGTGCGTCTCCCGGTAGGCCGATTCCCAGCGGCGCGCATCATACAGATCGCCGCCCTCCGGCTGCGGCGCCGGATGCGGCGGAGGGGCTGGGCTCCTCGGCGGAATTTCAGTCATCGGCATCGAACTGCTGGCTTACCGGGTTAGACACGACCGATTGACCTTTAGATGCGGGAGTTTTGCTCCCCGCCGGATCAAAGGCAAAAGTGTGGTCGTGAAACCCTTGGCGTCTGCGGCCAATTGCCTCTATTTTCGCATCTTTCGGCGGAATCTGCGAAAGCTTGAAGGTACAGGCACTTAGGGCCGCACCTCTGTGGTCAATGGAAAGGGTACATCGAATTCCGCGAGTTGATTGTCAAGAAGTGTAAAACTGCCCGGGCCTTACTCAAATCGGATAACAGCTCCCAATCCCCATTAGCCTGTTCGTTTTCAGCCGCGCGCTCTCATCCGTTCCAGATTCACTTTCTTTCCGTGTTCTTTAATCGCTGCAACCACGTCGAGCGCCGCGGCCAGGGCGCGCCGGCCGTCTTCGAGAGAAACCAGCGGCTTGGACCGCCGACGCACCGATTCCAGGAATGATTTCAGCTCGGCGTGCAAAGGCTCTTCCCCCACGATCGCAGGTTTGGCGACTTTAATCTGCGGATTCACCGAGGGAATTCCGTCGGCTTCACCCTCTCCACCTACACTGAAAACCAGTACATCCTGCCGACCGTAGTCCACGGATACGTACTGCCTGGGCTGGAAGAAACGCAGCTTGCGTACGCGTTCGGTCGAAACCCGGCTCGCAGTAAAGTTGGCCACGCAGCCGGAGTCGAACTCCATGCGCACATTAGCAATGTCCACCTTGCCTGAAAGGATGGGCAGGCCGACGGCGCGAATTTCCTTGACCGGCGACTCGACCAACGAGAGCACAACGTCCAGGTCGTGAATCATCAGATCGAGCACCACATCCACATCGAGCGAGCGCGGGGTGAACACGCTGAGCCGGTGCACCTCAAAAAACATGGGCTGGGTGATCAGCGGCAGTGTGGCGCGGACCGCAGGATTGAATCGCTCCAGATGACCCACTTGGGCAATCCGTCCCAGACGTTGCGCCAGCCGGATCAGTTCATCTGCTTCGGGAAGGGAGGGGGCAAGCGGCTTTTCGATGAGCACGTCGATGCCGGCTTCCATCAACGCGCGGGCAACCTCGAGGTGATGCACAGTCGGTACCGCAACCGACGCAGCCTGAACCTCACTGTGAGTCGTGGCAAGTTGCTCGATTGAGCCGAAGCCGCGACAGCCGAATTCACGCGCGACTTCGTCAGCCCGCGCCGCGTCGGGATCCACCACCGCGACCAGCCTCACGGACTCGCCCTGCTGCGCCAGTTGGTGATAAACGCGGGCATGATTTCGCCCGAATGCGCCTACGCCAATCACGGCGACGTTGATACATGTATCTGCCACTGAGAACCGAGACTAGAGAAGCCTGATTAAAACACAAAGGACACCGTTCGACTACAGCCAGGGTAGGCTCCGTGGGTACCAGAGGAAGAGCGTGTGTGGCGCAGGCATCTTCGCGCCGGCAATAGCCGCGTGGGGGCGCTAACTTTCGTAGCGCCGGCGTCTCGCCGGCTGTGGTGACGGCATCTTGCCGTCGCATGTCTAGGCGTACGCCCTGCGTTTAGCGTGCCTTCTTCAGCAGCGCGATCTGGCCGGCATGATAAAGCTCATGCTGCACGATCCCGCTGAACATGTAATAGAAGTTGTAATAGTCCTCGCTCTTGCCCGGAACTTGTTCCTGCAGACGCGAGTCGGGGAACGCAGCAACGGCTTTCACCAGCTCGTTGTGGACGTGCTTCACGTGCTCGACAGCTTTGCGCCAGGCACCCTCGCTCGCGTCTTTGACGGGCGGGAAGTTCTGTTCGTCAGCCAGGGTCACCGCCGTGCCGCCCGTGCGGCGACGGACAGCATCATCCCAGGCGGCGATGTGCAGAACCAGCTCCCAGATGCTGTGGGCGTTCTTGATCGGCCGGGCCGCCGCCGTCGTAGCGTTGACGTCAGCCAACAGTTCGAGCACGGAGTCGCCGTGCCAGGCGTCTCCCTCAAAGGCGCGGCGGATTTGATCGGCGAGACGAGCAGTTTCTGACATGAGGGCTCCGAACGGTGTCGTATTTGATTTGGCGTAGTAGATTCCCGTTGGGAGGACAGAGATTCAGAAAAGGCAGCACTGTTATTCGGCCACGATGGCTATGTCGGCCGTGTTCGCGGCGTTGACGACCGCCTCCCCGTCCAGCAGCAGACACTTCCCCGCATCCAGCGCCAGACACGTCGCCTCCGCCTTGCGCATCACTTCAATCGTCTTCACTCCCACCACCGGTACGTCGAAGCGCATGTCCTGATTTGGCTTGGCGATTTTTACCACCGTGAGGGCGCGGCTTAGCGTAGAAGCATCGGCCCCGAGCGAGGCCATGATCTGCGCCGCGCGTTCGATGGTGGCATCGGTGCCCTCCATGGCTTCGACGGCCACGCAGGCGGCTTCGGCCACCACAACGGTCTGGCCGATGTCATATCGCGCCAGGTGTTGGGCGACGGCGCGTCCGTAATCGATATTCTTCTTTTCCTGCTCAGTTGGCGGACGCTTGCTGAGCACGCCGGGTTTGGCCAGCAGCGATTCAAGAAACGAAGTCGAATTTTCCAGCGTGATGCCCTCTTCCGCCAGGACCTTAGCCACAGCACCAAGCAGGGCATCGGTGTTGCGCGTGCGAAGCGAGAGCAGCAGCTTGGCCAGCCGCCAGTCCGGCCGGATGCTGGAGAAGATCTGCTTGTGCCTGACCTGTCCAGCCATGACCGCGCGGCTCACGCCTTCGCGCTTAAAAGTTTCGATCAGCTTGGACAGTTCGCCCAATGACAGCCAGTGGACGGCAGCAGCGCCGCGCGATTCGATCTCGGGGAAGGTCTCTTCTTTAATGGCCGCGACGATGACCTCAAGCCCTTGCGCCCGCGCAGCATCGAGCACGAGAAAGGGAAAGCGGCCGTTGCCGGCGATCAGGCCGATGCGTCTCGACGCCGTCAACGTGGCTCCCCGCTGCTGACTGCGATGAGACTATCCACGCGCTTGATTATGTTACTGAACAAGGATCACAATCCTTTGAGGCCCGAACTCCCCATGCCGCGTGATTTTCGGGAGGAGTCTCATGTCTCCGCCATCGTCCCTCATAAAGGTGCCGCCAAGGTATCTGTGGAATGTGGCGGTTACGGTAGCGGCGAAGGAACAGTTCAAATTTTCGCCACGCTGTGAAGCAAACTTCAAGGAACGACTCAAGGCTGGCCTCGCAGTTTATAAAGTCGGCTTATACGAATTCAGAGAGCGAATAACAGAAGCCGAAACAAACATCGAGAAACTGGTCCGGCTAATGATAAGCGAGGAAGCGGCAAGCGATCCGACTTCGCGAATTCTCCACGAACAGAGCCTGTTCAGTGCGCTTTATACGGGAAAGCTGTGTCCGGGACTTTGGCCGATTTGCTAGCTACTTGATCACTCCCCGCTCCGACTCCTCGATGAACCTTATCAGCATCTCCACATCTTCCCCACGGTCCGGCTCCGACTTCAACCTCTCCAGCGCCTGCGAGGTGTTGAGCTTGGAAGTGAGCAGGACTTTGTAAGCATGATGGATCTTGCGAATCCGCTCCTTGCTGAAGCCGCGGCGCTCCAGGCCGATGGCGTTCAGCCCATAGGCATGGGTGTCGCGCGCAGCCGCCGTTTTTGAGAAGGGAAGGACATCTCTAGTGATGGTAGTTCCGCCGCCGATAAACGCGTGCGCACCAATGCGAACGAAGTGGTGTACGGGACAGAGCGCGCCCACCACGGCCCACTCTTCCACCGTCACGTGGCCGCCGAGAGTCGCGGCATTAGCCAGAATCACGCGGTCGCCGATCACGCAATCGTGCGCCACGTGGGCGTAAGCCATGATGAGGGTGTGGTTGCCCACCTGCGTCAGCCCGCCGCCTTTCGCCGTGCCCCGATTAATGGTGACGAACTCGCGGATCACGTTGTAGTCGCCGATTTCCAGGCGCGTTGGCTCACCTCCGTAGGAAACATCCTGCGGTGGCAACCCCACCGAGGCAAACGGAAAAAATTTGTTGTGCAAACCGATCTTGCAGGGTCCCTGGATGACGACGTGCGAAACCAGTTCGCAATCCTCCCCCATCTCTACCTCGGGCCCAATCACGCAGTAGGGGCCGATTTTGCAAGAGCGATGGATGTCGGCACGGGGATCGATGATGGCGGTAGCATGGACATCTACCGAAGATTGGGTCATTGCATCCTTGAGTGATTGAACCACTGACTCGCGCGCTCTCCAGTCGCAGAAAGTCTAGGCTTAGGATCCATCATTTCCAGTTGCGTTCCCGGAATCCCCCGCTGCAGATTGTCGGCCACGGGATCTGTCCACAAGCTGGCAGGTCACCGTAGCCTCGGCGACCCGCTTGTCGCCGACGTACGCCACTCCTTCCATGCGCACCGCAATGCTGCGTGCGCTGCCGTGCCAGGCCTTCACCTCCACCTCGAGGCGGAGTTGGTCGCCCGGAACCACGGGGCGGCGGAAGCGGGCACGTTCAATCCCGGTAAACACCATCAGTTTGTCGCTGCGATCCTCCACTTCGGTGAGCAGCAGCGCGCCGCCGGCCTGCGCAATGGCCTCCACCACCAGTACCCCCGGCATGATCGGCAAGTCGGGAAAATGCCCGGCAAAAAACGGCTCATTAATGGTGACATTCTTGATGGCCACAATCCGCTGCTTGCGCTTGAGGTCAATCACGCGGTCGATCAGCAGGAAGGGAAAGCGGTGCGGCAGGATGCGAAAAATGTCGTGGATATCCAGCGTTGTCTTGGCCGGCGCCGGAGCCTCGGTTGCAGGGTGAGCACTGTCGGTCATTCTGGTCTCGTCAAGTGCGAAGATTATACTGTACCGCGCGGCCGGAGACTTGTGTGGCGAAAGACCTACCCCGTGCGGCTAAAAGGAATCAAATGAAGAAGAATACCTCGCAGGAGAAACCATCCCCCAAGGCTGTGGCCGCGGAGATTTCGCAGCGCTTGCGCTACTTCGAAGAGCGCAAGGATAAGATCGTTGCCACCACCCGCCAACTGGTGGAGATCGAATCGCCCAGTGACAACAAGGCGGCCGTCGACCAGCTAGGGGCGTTGCTCGCCGGCAGGTTTGAGGGGCTCGGCAGCCACGCCAAGTTCCACCGCGCACAAGACTTTGGCGATCATTTGCAGGCGGATTTTGCCGGCCAGCGCGGCGGGAAACCGGTGCTTCTGCTGGGCCACTATGACACTGTGTACCCGCTGGGCACGCTGGGAAGCATGCCTTGTCGCGTCGCGGATGGACGGCTCTGGGGGCCGGGCGTGTTGGACATGAAGTCTGGCATTGCGTTCATCCTGCATGCCATCGAGGCGCTCCGGGCGTGGCATGGCGATGCGCTGCCCCGGCCCGTGACTGTACTGCTGGTTTCCGACGAGGAGGTCGGCAGCGATTCTTCAAGGCGCATCACTGAAGGTCTGGCAAAGAAATCCCAGGCCGTGCTGGTGCTCGAGCCCTCCTATGGCCTGCATGGAGCCGTGAAGACGGCGCGCAAGGGCGTTGGTGAATATAAGATCAAGGTGACGGGCAAAGCCGCGCATTCCGGACTGGACTTCGAGAAGGGCGAGAGCGCGATTGTCGAATTAGCAAAACAGATTACGGAGATCTCAAAACTCGTCGACCTGAAGCGCGAGCTCACGCTGAACGTGGGACTGGTGCAGGGCGGAACGCGGGTAAACGTCATTCCCGCCCAGGCAACTGCATCTTTGGACGTGCGCATCGCTCGCATGAAAGATGCTGCCGGAATCGACCGCAAGCTGCGTTCGCTGAAGCCGTTCAATCGCAAGTGCAAGCTGGAGATTACTGGCGGCATCAACCGCCCTCCGATGGAACGCACCGAAGGCGTGGCCGCGCTCTACAAAAAGGCAACAGAGATTGCAAGGCAGTTAGGCTGGAAACTCGAAGAAGCGGCCGTCGGCGGCGGCTCTGACGGAAACTTTACGGCTGGGCTGGGGATTCCCACCCTGGACGGTCTGGGCGGTGTCGGCGAAGGCGCGCACGCGCCCCATGAGTCCATCGTTATTTCTGAGCTTCCGCGGCGCGCGGCGCTGCTGGCGGAGTTGATTGAGAGCGTTTAGAAGTCAACTGGCTCAGTTCACATCCTGCGGAATTGTATGTCTTGTCATTCCGAGCGGGGATTGATCCCCCCAGGAATCTGCTCCTGGCCTGAGCTATCGCGCAGTGTGCGAAGTAACCTGGGGGATCAGCAAGTGGAACGAAGAGTTCCCAAGACAGCTCCGAAGGAGCGCGATATGTTAGCCCCGGACGTAAGAGTCTGTGTCGCAACTGAAAGTGCCTCTGGAAGGTGGAATTGCATCTCGTAAATTAGCCGCGAAGCGGCGCAAGAATGCAGCCCACGACGCAAGTCGTGGGTGGAAAGTGGAAAATGATCGAGCTCCGGAGGAGCGGAAGAAGAGTTGCGACACAGACTCGTAAGCCCGGGGCAAGGGCGGAACAAGATCACGCGCCGCACGGGCGCCACAACGTTTGCGCACCTTCTCCGCGCTGCCATAGCGCCTCCTTTCTCAATACGGGCTTTTGCCTCTGAGGTCAAAAGGCCGCTCGGAAGGACCAAAGCCAAACAGGTTCAGCAAGCCCTTTCCCGGTCCTTCAGCCGGATCACGAACTTCAGCCCTGACCAGACCTCGCTCACCGCGCACACTTTCACGTCCATCAGGCCGGCTTCCAAGCCGATCCTCCGCACTTCATTTTCGGTGAGATCGGATGCCACTCCAGAACTCTTCTTCGGCCAACTGACCCACAGCATGCCGGCGGGGGCCAGTTGTTTGGCGAAGCGTGGAAACTGTTTCCTCAATTCGGCTTGCGTTTTGACGAAGATCATCGCGAAGTCGAGGGGATCTCGCCCATCAGCCGCGATCCGGCATCCTGAGAGAGCTTGCTTTAGCTCCGCCTTTACATCTGCGGGCAGCTCGAGCAGCGCCACGCAGAACTGCGGCTTGATGCCGAGTTTCTTGGGAAGCGGAGTGCCGGAGTATCCCGCCATCGCATGGCCTACCGCGCCGGGGCGTAGTAGCCGCGGCGGCTGCGCACGCGCAGGCCCTTGTGATTCTGCGCCAGGATCTCGATGGTGTGATAACGGCCGTCGCTCCTGAAGTCGGCAGGCTTATACGAGAGCGCATACTGGCTGCGCAGTTCGTCCTGGATTTCCACGAAGGCGTTGGCCACGTCATTGATCTGGAAAGGAAAAAAGGCGCGGCCGCCGGTGGCCTCGGCAATGCGTTCCAGAACCTTGTCCCCACGCTGCTTGCCGCCGGTCACGTTGGTGCTGATGGTGTAAACGATGACCTCGGCGCGCTGCGCCATCTCAATCGATTCCTCGCGCGTGACGTGGCTCTGGTTATCGTCGCCGTCGCTTAGAAGGATGATCGCCCGGCGCGTAGGTCCTGTTTGCGGGGCCTTCAGCAGCTTGTCGCGGCAGGCAAAATAAAGCGCGTCGTACATCGCCGTACCGCCGCCCGCGCGCAGCGCGCGAACCCCGCGGGACAGTGCTTCCGTATTGTCGGTGAAGTCCTGCGTTACCTCAGGAGTCCCATCGAAGCCAACCACGAAAGCTTTGTCGTATCTCGGCCGCACCGTCTGGTTCAGGAACTCGATCGCCGATTCCTGCTCGAACTTGAAGCGGTCCCGCACCGAGTTGCTGGCGTCTACCAGCAGCCCCACTTGCAGGGGCAGATCGGTCTCACTGTGAAAACTGCGAATTTCCTCCGCCGGCTTGCTGTCGTCGATAACGTGGAAGTCGTCCTTCTTCAGATTCTTCACGTACCGGCCATGCTTGTCGGTGACGGTGAACACAACGTTCACCTCGTTCACCACCCTGATGATCTTGGTGACCGGGTTATCTTCTTCCGGCGCACTAGGAGTGGCGCTCGTCGAGGAAGAAGTAGGCTTCTGCCCCTCGTTTGCACGCGTTGTGGCCGGCGGTTGCTCGGCCGGCGGCGTTGCCGGCGGCGTTGCCTGCGGCTTCGCCGGCTCGGCGGGAGCCTGGGTTTGTGACGTTGTATCCTGCGGCGCGGGAGCAGACTGCTGCGGGACAGCGGGCGCTTTCTGCGCCTTCTCCTGCTGCCGGACTGCCGACGGCGCCGAAGGCAGCTCGCCTGGTCCCGGATTCTGCGCGAAAGCTGCCGCCAGAAGCAGGATGACGCCGCCCAAAAACAAACTGAAGTTGCGCACCCTCATTTTTTCTTCATTATAGCCGCAACGCAGCTCTCAAGTTCACGCTCCTGCATGGGATCCGTCGCAGGGTGCCTCGTATCAGGAGATGATTTTAGTCGTGCCGAACCGGAATCAGACCATGCCGGCTTTTAGCCGCCGATCTGCCTCGACAGCCAGATGCGAGCGGATTTCGATTTGACCAGCCGCCACTGTGGCACGCAAAATAGTGCTGCACGCGAATCCGTGCAAATATGAAGACCAATATTACACTCAAGCTCGACGCAGATCTTTTGCGCCAGGCCCGAATCCTGGCTGCCGAGGAGGGCACCTCCATCAGTGCCCTGCTGGCGGCGCGGCTAGAGAAAATCGTGCGCGAACGCAGGGCTTACGATCATGCACGAAGGCGCGCCTTGGCGCGGCTGCGCGAGGGCTTTGATTTGGGTTGGACGCGTCCTCACTCGCGCGACGAACTCCATGAGCGATAAATGCATTAACCATTGAGCTCCTGCGTCTCGATGCTCTTAAGGAACTCCTCCAACTCCCCCGGCATCGGCCGCTCAAAGGACAACATCTCACCCGTCCGTGGATGCTGAAACTGCAAACTCGCCGCATGCAGGAAATTTCTGGGAAGAGAGAAACCCGCGCCGACTTCCCGTGGCGCGCCATAGAGCGTGTCGCCTACAACCGGATGTCCCAGCGAAGCCAGATGCACTCGGATCTGATGTGTCCGCCCCGTGTCAATTTGCACATCCAGTAGCGTGAACCTCCCCAGCTCCGAATCGATCCGCTGCCGCACCGAGTAGTGTGTGACGGCCTCGCGTCCCCCCGTCCGCCGTGTTGTCATCCGCGTACGCCGCACGCGGTCGCGGCTGATGCTGCTTGTAATCGTCCCCCGATCCTGCTTCACCCAGCCGTGTACCAGCGCGACGTAGGTCTTCTTGACCTGGCGCCGGACAAACTGCGCCGCCAGACGGCGATGGGCTTCATCGTTCTTCGCCACCACTACCAGCCCGCTAGTGGCCTTATCCAGACGGTGCACAATCCCCGGGCGCAACTCGCCGCCCACAGCGGAAAGTTTGCCGAACCGGTGCAACAGCGCATTCACCAAGGTGCCGCGATTGCGCGCGTCTTCGCTGGCGCCCGCTCCCGCATGCACCATCATTCCTGCGGGTTTGTTCACTACGGCCAGGTCGGCATCTTCGTAAACAATGTCGAGCGGGATCTCTTCCGCCATCGCGCGCAGTGGCGCCGCCTGCGCCGCCCCGAGGACTGCGACGCGATCGCCTCCGCGCAAGCGCAGAGACGCTTTAGCCACCGTCTCATTCACCAGCACTTTCTGTTCCGCGATGAGTTGCTGCACCCGCGCACGGCTCACCTCGGCCAGCTGCCCGGCTAGAAACTGGTCGAGCCGCTTGCCGGCATCTTCCGGCGTCGCAACGAAACTCTTGGGAAACGAATCCACGTTCATGGGAGCGTAAACGAATCTCGGCCAAGGATAGCGCGTTCTTGCAGTTCTGCCGACGGGGAGCAGCAACGATGGAGCGTGCGCCACCGCATACCCTTGTCATCCTGAACCGGTTTTCAGCCGGTGAAGGATCTTGCATGGCGCGGGCGGCCCACGGACCACAACCCTAAAAATGTGAGAATTGAATTCAGCGCGCGGCTTGCACCGGTACCGCCTTCGGCGCTGGCCGCAGCCACCAGATCAGCCCGCCGGTGATGACCAGGAAAATCGCGATCAACTGCGTCCCTGTCATCATTCCTCCGAACACCGAACCCCGCCCCGGGTCGTCACGGATGAATTCCAGGAAGTACCGTGCGACCCCGTAGAGGATGAGATAAGCTCCAAAAACCTGCCCATCAAACTTCTTGCGCTTGAACATCCAGGTCAGGATGAAGAAGTTCGCCAGTTCAACCGCCGATTCGAAAAGCTGCGTAGGCTCGAGCGCCTGGTTCAGTGGCGTGCCAACTAAAGCATACGCAACGGGGTTAGTAAACGTCACGCCCCAGAAATGATGCGTCGGCTTCCCATAGCAGCACCCGGCCGCAAAACAGCCCACCCGTCCGATGGCATGCCCGAGCGCCAATCCCGGCGCAAAAGCATCGCAGGTGGCCAGCGCCGGCATGTGGTGTCTGCGGATGTACCAGGCCGCTGCCGCCAAGGCGCCGATCAGCCCGCCGGAGAACACCCCCCCCGCCTGCAGTGTGCTGAGGCTGAAGATTTCACTGGGATGAGCGCTGTAGGTACTCCAGTCGTTGACAATGTAAAGAATCTTGGCGCCGACCACGCCGCACAGCACTACCAGAATGCCAAGGTTCCATGCCTTGTCGGGATCGATGCCTTGTTTGCGGGAGTTGCGAACACTCACCCAGAGCCCGATCAGCACACCCAGCGAAACCAACACCCCGTAGGTGGGAAGGAAAAAGCGGCCGATATGAAATAGTTGCGGAAACACTGCTTATTCAGATGCAGAGCGATGGGAATTGGTACAGATCAGTTTAGCAGGGAAAAGCGGAGCGGTCCCGCCACGATGTGGCTACGAGCAACGTGGGTGCGAACAATGTGGTTACGGGCGTCCTCGCCCGTACACCTCAAACCCATACCTTGGAAAATTCAAGCCGACCCACTGAGCCGTGTGGCAGGCCGAGAATGAACCCGTGCTATACGGTGGGAACCCGCCGAGATCCTTTAGGCATCTCCGCATGGCGGAGCATCGCACACCGGATCATATTTCGAGTCAGGCCCCCGTTCATTCGTGTGTTGGTTCAAAAATCGGTTACCACCATCACCAACCTTGCAGGCCGACTTTCAGCTTGGATGCTAGGCAAATCTGCGGACTTTCGCAAGAGGGTGGACGCAAAAAGTTGGCACTCGGCTTG
>Ga0099828_10000283_pt1 | contig 30289 bp, 34 predicted proteins | sample CZO8metaG_2_FD_79338 | JGI IMG/M metagenome (GOLD analysis project Ga0099828, IMG submission 79338) | Vadose zone soil microbial communities from the Eel River Critical Zone Observatory, Northern California, USA - CZOApr15con2H1.8 metaG | ecosystem: Environmental > Terrestrial > Soil > Vadose... | reverse complement strand
TGAACGAAGTCGCCCACGGCAAATTCCCGGGCGTCCTCACGGTCGCCGAGGAATCCACCTCCTGGCCCGCCGTATCGCGCCCCACCTATCTCGGTGGCCTCGGCTTCAGCTTCAAATGGAACATGGGCTGGATGAACGACACGCTAAAATACTTTTCTCACGACCCCGTCCATCGCAAGTACGAGCACAACAAGCTTACCTTTTCACTTCTCTACGCCTTCACCGAAAATTTCCAGCTTCCCTTCTCTCACGATGAAGTCGTTCATGGAAAAAATTCTCTGCTCCACAAGATGCCCGGCGACATGTGGCAGCAATTCGCCAATCTCCGTCTTCTCTACGCCTATCAGTACGCACATCCCGGCAAGAAACTCCTTTTCATGGGCCAGGAATTTGCCCAGCGCCGCGAATGGACCGAAGCGCACAGCCTGGACTGGGACTTGCTCCAGCACGATTCCCATCGCGGCATCCAGAAGCTCATCACCGACCTCAATCATCTCTATGCCGCCGAGCCCGCCCTCCATCAAGTCGAATTTGACTGGCATGGTTTCGAATGGATTGACGCCAACGATTCGGACAACAGTGTTCTCTCCTTTATCCGCCGCGGAAAAAATCCCGAGGATGTAGTCGTCGCCGTCATCAACGCCACGCCTGTCGTCCGCGGCGGTTATCGTCTTGGTGTCCCGAACCCCGGCTTGTACCGTGAAATCATGAACACCGACGCCATCCACTACGGCGGTTCGAACGTCGGCAACATGGGCGGCCAGCAAGCAGTGGACGTCCCCGCCCAGGGCCGTCCTCATTCCCTGGTCCTCACCCTCCCTCCCCTCGCCGCCGTCTACATGAAGTGGACACCGAAATCCTGAGGAAGTTCATCAAACAGCAGACATGCCCCAACAAGTACAAAACCAGGCAGAAGTCCCTCAAGCGACGGCTGGACCGCACAGGGAGAGGATCTTCCTTTTCGATCCGAAGCTCCTCAATTGGTCCGGCATCGCCTTCGCTGTCCTGCAAAGCGCCTGCACCGCCGTCATCGCCATCAGCGGCGCGCGCGTCGCCATTGGCCTAAGCGCACTGGTTGCCGCCGCAGGCATCCATGCACCCGCCCACGGCTTTCATCAAGACGCCATCCGCATCCCCATGATGACTCTGGCCTTCCTGGGAGCCGTTCTTAATCTTTATGTGATAGGAAAAGTGCGACGCTTGCGCAGCCGCCCCGCGTCACAGTGGCGTCAGCAACCCGTGATGAAGAAAAGACTCAATTCCGAGCGTTTTCAAGTCACTCTCTCCATCCTGACCTTGCTTCTCCTCGCTGCTGAATGGATCACTCACCCGCTGGTTCACCGTGTCCCTTAATGCGAGGCCGGAATAGGTTTCTTTATTCTTTCTTGGGATCCTTCTCGGAACTCTCCAACTCTTTCTCCAGCCGCTCATGCAATCTCTTGCTGTACCCCACCGGCAATTCAAACGTCCTGTCGTCCGCCGTCAAAACCAAAATGTTCCGCGTCGAATCCAGTATCGCCGAGCAAATTTCGCAGTGTTCCAGGTGGCGCTCGATATCCTCCCGCAGCTCGGCATCAATAGTCTTGTCGATGTATTCGGAGATGTGCTCCCACACGTGTTTGCAGTCAAGTTTCATCATGCTCTCCCGAAGAACCACCTGCGTGAAGGGGCCGTTGTTCTCAGGAAAGGAACCAGCCGCTTTTGCAGCAGGATTCGCGCGCGGTGCAGCCGCACTTTCACAACGTTGGCGTTAATCCCTAGCGCCTGCGCCGTTTCCTCCACGTTCAGCTCTTCCAGGTCTCTTAGTGTGAAAACTTGCCGGTAAATGTCGGGGAGCTCCGCGACCGCGCCCCTCAACGCTTCTCGAATTTCTTTTCGTTCCAAAGCTTCCAATGGAATTTCGCGCCAGTCCGTCAGTGGCGCGGGAGTGTAGTCCCCTTCATGCCCCTCAGCTTCTTCTTCAATCGATTCCTCCGCGGCAGTCTTTGCCTTCCGCAGCCGTTTCCGCCCTTCATTGATCGCAATCGTCGTCAACCAAGTGCTGAACTTAGCGTCACCCCGAAATGATTTGAGGTGGCGGTAAGCATTGATCATTGCTTCCTGCGCCCCATCCTCGGCGTCTGCTTCGTTCCTCACAATCGAGAACAACGTCAGGTAAACCATCCGCTCATACGGCCGAATCAACTCATGAAACAGTTCTTTCTCGCCACCGAGTATCCGCGCGATCAGTCCCGCCTCATTTGTCTCCGTCATTCGCATATCAAACTGTGGCCGCCCTCTTCAACCTTGTGCTGAGTGTAGTCGAACCAAGGCGGGACATTTTTTGCTTCCCACACTTTCTCTTTTAGAACTTCTCCAGTCTCGCCACGCCAAAAATCGCGTGAAATCTTTCGCAGTAAATCGCCACCGCCTGATACTGATTCAAGTCCGCCGTCGCTGGCAAATCATAATTCTGATCGCCCTGATTCCCTTTCAGCGAACCAAGCTCCACGCCATCGAGGTCGCCTTTCACGATTTCCTGCCCAAGTGCCTTGTCCTCCCCACGCACCAGCAGCACGTGCACGTCCGGCCCATTCGAAGTCGTGAAATCCGAAAGCCGCAAATATTGCTTGCCATCGGAGGACTTATAAATCGTCGCCCGCCCGCTCGTCGCGTGAACCTTCCCTTCCAGCCTGCCCGTATACAGCGCCTCCGGCTCCGCGCTCAACGCGGCTGGCGCTGCCTCATTCACCTTCTGATTGATGAACAGTTTCTCCGGCCGGAACGCCCACCATGCCGCCGCCAGCACTGGAATCCCAATCGCCGCCAGAATCCTTTTTTTCCGTGACACCCACGAACCTGTATTTGTATTCATCGTTTTTTCTCCGAAGAATCAGACCGGGCAGGTCCAGCCCGCCCGGTCTCCTCTTCTTTCGATTCCTTAGAACTTCTCCAGCGGCGCCGCGCCAAAGTTTGCGTTGAACCGCTCGCAATAGATCGATACCGTCCGGAATTTCGTCAGGTCCGTTCCCGCAGGAATTTCATAATTCTGGTCGCCTTCATTCCCCTTCAGTTTTCCCAGCTCCAGCTTTTCCGTGTTGTCTTTCAGGAAGTTGGCGTCATCCATGGCATCGGTCGTCGCCACCAAAATCACGTGTACATCCGGCCCGTTCGAAGTCTTGAATTTGGTCAGCCGCAGCACCAGCTTTCCGTCCGCCTCCTGATAGATCGTCGCCCGGCCTTCCGTCTTGTGCACTTTCCCGTGGAACTTGCCCGTGACTAGAGTCTTCGCCTTGCCCTCGTGCATCATTTTGTCGTCCTGCATCTTGTCCTGCTTCACGTCGTCTTGCTTCATCGGCTCCTGCGCGTATACCGATGGCTGAAGCGAGAAAGCCGCTGCGAGCGCCGCAAGTGCTAATCCTGTCTTGATCGTCCGAACCATTCGAATCTCTCCTCTATATGGAATCTCCGGGGAGCCCTTTGAGACTCATCCCCGTTCGCCTCATACGAGTCCACAATTCTGCAAAGGTTACCGCCGAGTGCCAACTTCCTTGGCCATGCTCCGAGATGCCGCCTGGCCACGTCCAATCTCTCCGCTCCACCCTCCCTCCCCTCGCCGCCGTTTTCCTGAAATGGGTTCCCGCAAAAGCGTAATTTCTCCGTGTCACCTCGTATCCTCCCGTTGCATCCAAAAACCAATTAGCGCAAAGTAGAGCCGTTTACGACTCCTTGGCCGGGTCCTCGGCTCATTTCAGTAGTGGATGGTCCTGAAATTTCTTGGAGGCGGACTGTGACTTCCTTTTACCTCAACGGAAAATCTGTATCAGTCGACGATGATCTTTCCACACCCCTGCTCTGGGTCATCCGCGATTCCCTTGGTCTGACTGGAACGAAATTCGGCTGCGGCATGGCCCTCTGCGGAGCCTGCACCGTGCATCTCGACGGCAAGGCCATCCGCTCTTGCGTTTCTCCGCTTTCGCGCGCCGCGGGAAAGCGCGTCACCACGATCGAAGGTCTTTCGAACGACCTCTCTCACCCGCTGCAGCGCGCCTGGATCGAAGTCGACGTCCCGCAATGCGGCTACTGCCAGTCCGGGCAAATCATGAGCGCCGCCATCCTGCTGAAAGAAAATTCCAAGCCGACCGACAAAGACATCGACGAAGCCATGTCCGGCAACATCTGCCGCTGCGGAACCTACCCGCGCATCCGCCGCGCTATTCACCGCGCCGCCGAAATGGCCGCGGAAAAGAGGTCGTCATGAGCCGCTTTGAGGAACACATCGAGACCACCCCGGAGTTATCCGCCGCTGAGCATTCGAATGTCACCTCCGCAAAATCGTCGCGCATCGCGCGCCGCGATTTTCTGAAAACCACTGCAACGATTGGCGGTGGCTTGTGGATCTCTGCCTACGTGCCCGAGCTGGCCGCGCACCCTGATTCGAAAGCTCCGGCAAGCGCCACTGTCTTCGCGCCCAACGCCTTCCTTCGAATCGCGCCCGACGACACTGTCACCGTCATCTCCAATCACTCCGAAATGGGCCAGGGCATCTACACCAGCCTGCCCATGCTCCTCAATGAAGAGCTCGAAGCGGACTGGTCCAAAATCAAAGTCGAAGCCGCTCCTGTCGACCCCGTGTACAACCACACGCTGTACGGTGTTCAAATGACTGGCGGCAGCAGCACCACGCCATCCGAATGGGAACGTTTCCGCAAAATGGGTGCGATGGCGCGCATCATGCTCGTGGATGCTGCTGCGCAGAAATGGGGCGTCCCCGCTTCCGAATGCCGCGTCGAAAAAGGCGTGGTGATTCACTCCGCCTCCGGAAAGAAAGCTACGTACGGCTCTCTCGCCGACGCCGCTTCGCAATTGAAACCACCTGCAAACGTTCCGCTGAAAGATCCAAAGCAATTCACCCTGATTGGAAAGCCTGTACGCCGCTTGGACACTCCTTCCAAAGTCGACGGCACCGCTCAGTTCGGCCTTGACGTTCGTTTGCCGGGCATGGTGTTTGCCCTCGTCGCACGGCCACCGGTGTTTGGCGGCAAAGTCGTAAGTTTCGACGCCGCCGAAGCCCTCAAAATTCCCGGAGTTCGCGCCGTCGAACAAATTCCATCCGGTGTTGCCATCGTCGCGGATCGCTTTTGGCCCGCAAAACTCGCCCGCGAAAAAGTAAAAATCACCTGGGACGACGGCGAAAACGCAAAACTCTCGACCTTACAAATGCTCGCCGATTTCTCCAAGCAGTCGGCGACTCCCGGAAACATCGCAAAAAAAACCGGTGACCCCGCCGCCGCTTTGGCAGGCGCCGCAAAAACCATCACCGCCGAATACGACGTCCCCTACCTCGCCCACGCCATGATGGAGCCGCTCAATTGCGTTGTCGACCTCCGCTCCGACACTTGCGAAATCTGGACCGGCACGCAATTCGAAACCGTCGATCGCGCCAACGCCGCCAAAACCGCCGGGCTTCCCCCGGAAAAGGTCAAAATCAACACCACGCTGCTCGGCGGCGGCTTCGGCCGTCGCGCCAACCCGGCATCCGACTTCGTCATTGAGGCCGTCAACGTCGCCAAAATCGCCAAGGCCCCCGTCAAAGTCGTCTGGTCGCGCGAGGACGATCTCGCCGGCGGCTGGTACCGCCCCATGTGGCACGACCGTTTCGCCGCGGGACTCGACGCGCAGGGCAACCCCGTCGCCTGGACGCACACCATCGTCGGCCAATCCATCATGCAAGGGACGTCATTCGAACAGTTCACCATCAAGGATGGAGTCGACAGCACCTCGGTCGAAGGCGCCGCCGATTTGCTCTACGGCATACCGAATCTGCAAGTGGACTTGCATTCTCCCAAAATCGGCGTGCCCGTGCAGTGGTGGCGCTCCGTCGGCCATTCGCACACCGGATTTTCCGTCGAAAGCTTCTTCGACGAAGTGGCGCACGCCGGCGGAAAAGATCCGTACGAGCTGCGCCGCAAACTCCTCGCCAGCCAGCCGCGCATGCTCGCCGTTCTGCAGCTCGTCGCGGAAAAAGCGGGATGGGGTAAACCGCTGCCGGCCGGCCGCGGACGCGGCATCGCCACGCATTTTTCTTTCGACAGCTACGTCGCCCAGGTCATCGAAGCTTCGGTGGAAAAAGACGGCACCGTGCGCGTCCATCGCGTTGTTTGCGCCGTGGATTGCGGCCGCACCGTCAATCCGGACATCGTCAAGGCGCAGATGGAAGGCGGCATCGTTTTCGGCCTCACTGCCGCGCTCAAAACGGAAATCACGCTCGAAAACGGCCGCGTGCAACAAACCAATTTCCACGACTATCAAATGCTGCGAATGTTTGAGTCGCCGCAAATTGAAGTTCACATCGTTCCAAGCGAGCAGAATCCAACGGGCGTTGGCGAACCCAGCGTTCCTCCCGTTGCGCCTGCGCTTACGAACGCGATTTTTGCGGCCACCGGCAAGCGCATCCGTCGGTTGCCGATTCGCGCGAGCGATCTTGCCGGCGGAAGCGAGGCCAAATCATGACCGCAAGAAAAGCAAATCACCGGCGCTCATTCTATTTCTGGCTCTCCGCGGTTTGCGGCCTTTCCTTGCTCGCGATCGCCGCGCTGCACGCTGCACCGCGAACTCCGAAACCGGACGCGAACGCTTCCCGCGAAGCATTTTTGCAAATCTACAAAGTGTTTACTTCTCCGCGCTGCCAGAACTGTCACCCCGCCGGAGACTCGCCTCTGCAAGGCGACGACAGCCACGTCCATTTGCAATATGTGAAGCGCGGCAAAGATGGTCACGGCGTCTACGGCATGCGCTGCGACACCTGCCACCAGTCCGCGAATCTGCCCGGGGCAAACATGCCGCCGGGAAATCCGAAGTGGTCGCTCCCCGCGCCGGAACACAAAATGGTTTTCGTGGGCCGCACGCCGGCCGCGATGTGCCGCCAGCTCAAAGATCCCAAGCAGACCGGCGGCCGCTCGCTCGCGCAATTGCTCGAACATGTTTCCTCGGACGATCTGGTCGGCTGGGGCTGGGACCCCGGCACGGGGCGAGCTCTTCCACCGCTCTCCCGCGCGGACACCGTCGCGCAAATGAAAATCTGGATCGACGGCGGAGCCGCCTGCCCACAATAGTTTTCGACTCTGCCTGGTGACGTAATGTGCCAGCTCCGGGGCCTTCGCCCCATCCTGTCCTTTCGCCCCGTTACATTTCAAAGCACCGCGCCGCCGTTCCTCCCGGCCACTCGGTTGTGCCGCGGTATGATGAAGAAGCGCGGGGAATTCTAATGGCTCGGAACTTTGCAGTCCGGCTTTCGTGTTCCAAGGGGGACAGCGACACCTGGGTGACGCTTTCCAACCGCGAAGAATCCCTCGAACAAGTCTTTGAACAAGGCTGGGACTTCAAGTGCCGCGAGCATGGCGAGCAGCACGGCATGCCCAGAGAAGTCATCGAAATCGCTCCCCTCGATGCCCCGGCAGCACAGACCGGGCGTTCCATTTCTCGCATAACGGTTAGCCCCACCAAAAAGGTTTTGCGTTCCAGCCCCCGCCTGGCGCTGCGCATTCCCGTCGTGGTCTACGGATTCGAGGGCAAGAGCGGCGCGTTCCACGAAGACACCGAAACGATCATGGTCAATGCCAGCGGCGCGCTGGTCATCCTGAAGGCCAAACTCCAAGTCGGCGATATGGTTTTTGTCATCCACAAAGCCAGCCGCGCGGAGCAGGAAGTTCGCGTCGTCTACGTGGACCGCTACTCTGACAACGAGTCGAGAATCGGGATCACGTTCAAGACGCCGGTTCCGGACTTTTGGAAACGCACGCGTAAGAAGCCGCGCGTCGCGAAGTCCCTTCGCGTGACCGTGAAAGGCATCGACGCCAAAGGCAATCCTTTCGCGCAAAGCGCGTACACCGTGGACCTGTGCAAGGATGGAGCGCGCCTCGACGGCGTAGGATTCCTCACCAAGCCCGGCGATACCATCGAAGTCCGTCGCCGCTGGCGCAAAGCGCGCTTCAAGGTTGTCTGGATCGGGCAAATCGGCACCTCGGAATCGAATCACGTCGGCGTCTTCGGATTGCAGAGCGACAAAGACATCTGGCACATTGAGCTCCCCGACGGCGAGTCACCTCCGGAGAAGAGAAAGCCTCCCAAGAAATAATTGCCCTTTGACAGCTGTGGTCGCTGAACGCCTCCACCGGCTCAGCTATGGTTGTACCGGAACGCCGCGCATGGGATGACCGATCACCACCAATCCCAAGGTGCCGCGCCGGATATGCACCTCCGTCTGGATCAGCCCGTTGGGCGGCTTGGACTTCGCCGGCAGCTCCATCTCGATCTCCGACCCTAGTTGGGTGGGCTCCCACTTGTATACCACGTTGTAGCGATACAGCCGGTCCGGTGGAGGGCCTTGCCCTGCGGGCGTGACGGAGACGATCTGCTGTTGCGCAATCGGCACGCCCCAACTATCGTGCCCCGCTTCCAGTCCAGGCAGCGCGTTCCCTCTGTCGGTGAGGTTCGCGATCATGAACGACTTCGACCCAAGAAGTTGTCGGTTCTCGAGATTGTCTGCCTCGATGCTGATGTATCCGAGGCGGCGGAGTTCGCGGTAGACCGTTGCATCACTCGGGTACACATAGCCGCTGTGCCGCACATAGAACCGGAACCATTTCTGGTAGTCCGCGTTGAAGCGAAGCAGGCTCTCGACGGCGGAACTCTCCGGCTCCGTCGCCGCAGCGTTCTCGGCCGGCTGCTGCGCAGACCGATTGCAGCCAGTGATGAGAAGGACTAGCAACAGGAAACCCATCATCCTGCAGAACTGCCTGCGAAGCGTGATGCGCGTATGCAATTCGTTCCTCCAACGCAGCAGCTTACGACAATTCTCCGCGGAGTCCAGTAGCTTTGCTTGTTCGGGTGCGCGCCAGGCAAATTTCGCGGGTTGACAGTGATACGGGGGCGGGACACACTTCCAGCGTCGGGACACTCCCTCCTCTGCCCCCAACGTAACTGGATTCGCGTCCACTTTTCACCAGGGGGAATGAGATTGAGCAAGACAGCCATTCAAGCGATTTTTCTATTGTGCTTCTGTTTTCTTCCGATTCCTGCGCTTGCGCAATGTACAGACCAGCCGTGCCAAAATTTGCAGAACATACTCGATGCAGCTGTAACTGACTTCAGACCGTACGGCGCAGACAAGACAGGTGGTCCCGAACTCTCCATCAATGGAGTGAAATTCGTTTGTCAAATGCGGGCTTGGGCAAACAACGTTTCGATGTACATGTGTTACGCCCAAGTCTCGCAACAAGACGCCCAGAGCGCGTACAGCAGCATTCTCGACGCTCTAAAGCGTCTCAAGCCGGCGTGGCGCTTCCAGGTTAGCTCTCCGGATGGCGACCATTTTGTGCGCGCGGGGCCCCCGGACTGTGAAAATCCGCCGAACGATGGGCCATATATCGGCGGCTGCCCCCTCCAGTTGCAAACCGTGAAGCAAAAAGATGGAACAGTGAGGTTGCACTTTTGGATGAATTCGCTCTCTTCGCCTTACCTGGTAAAACGTCCCCCTGCGCCAAAGATTATCCCAAAGATTGTCCCGCATGCTTCCGCCAACGATTGCGATGACTTCTGCCTGAACTTCAAGATGGCGTTTACGGCGCGCCTGAATTCTTTCGCCGATATCCGTACGGCCAAAACGAACGGCGAGATAGCAGATACCATCGTAAAACTGGAAGGGGCGAAGGAATGCATGATCAAGAAAGCCGCAAGGCCCCCTTCCAATGACGTGGGAATGCAGTTCGTCTGCTATTGGCCGGAAACTTCCGGCCCAGCCGCCGAAACAAGATTCCGCGATCTGATCTCTCGAATCCAGGGCTTGCTGCCCTCCGATTGGACAACGCACCAGGAAAATGAATCGTATGAAGGTACCGGCGCCACAATCACCAAATGGTATGCCCTCGAACCAGGCGGCAAACATGACGTCCGAATCTATGTCTCTGGCGACGCCGTAGGGCTCCATATCACGACGTGGAATTAACAAAGTGCACCGCGACGATTCACAGCAATTTAACGGGGCAAATTGTTTGTCTTGTTCTTGTCGGCAAAAATGATAGGCTTCGGCGTGGGCCACGGAACTCGCTTTCGCACGCTGGCAGAAACGTCCCTCCTGGTGGTGCTGGCCGGATTGGCTGGCGGCGCAGTTCGTGCGCAGGTCCCACCGGCTCCTCCTCAGCAGCCACCTGATGCGCCTTTGCAGGAAGAAGCCACGAAGAATCCGGTGGCGCCTTGCGTTGAGCCGCCTCCGATGGTGCGCCTGGAAGACTACAACGGGCCGTTGAAGAAGGTCGTGGGCACCTTTGCCCGGCCGTTGGAACGCAAGTCGGTGCACCCCGCGCACTACAAGCCCGGCGCGAAATTGTGCACTCTTACGCTGAAAGGTAAATTCGTCCTGTTCGTCCAGGATTCGTTTGATCCCGTGACGTTTCTCGCCACCGGTTTCAACGCCGGGCTGGATCAGGCCGCAGACTCGGACCCCAGCTATGGACAGGGGGCAGAAGGATATGGCCGGCGCTTTGGCGCCGAATTCGCCGGTCAGGCCTCGTCTCGATTCTTTAAAGACTTTGCGTATCCCTGGATCTTTTCGGAGGACCCGCGCTACTACCGCCTCGCCCAGGGCAGCGCCAGGAAGCGCTTCCTCCATGCCTTGGAGCACGCGGTCGTGGCTCACCGCGACAATGGCACACGCATGTTCAATATTTCGGAATGGCTGGGGACCACCAGCGCCGTCGTGCTTAGCAACACGTATCAGCCCGACAACGAACGCGGCTTTGCCAACACAGCGCAGCGGGTGGGCTTGAGCGTCCTTCAAGACGTAGGTTTCGACGTGCTCCGTGAATTCTGGCCGGAGATTTCTCGCACGTTCAAGCTGCCCTTCCGCGGTGAATCCGATCCGGCGAACCACGACTCGAATCCTGCCACAAAGTAAGTTCTCGCGGCCACCGTAGGGTATTATACATCGTGCCCTTCGCGGATTCCTGCTTCCTCTCTCCGGTCGGGCGGGTGCCGAGTTCCAAAATGGGAATTGTTGGTATACACCCGGCAGTTTTCGTAAGAGTGGCAAATACAGGACTTATGGGCTACGGAAAATGAAAGAGTGCGGAAGTTTTTGAAAACAAAGGACGAAATTTGCGGCGAATCCTCTGCAAAGAGTGAAAAATGCGATCAAAGAGAGTGGCGGGAGAAGAATCCTTCGACTCCCGATGGTCGCTCAGGATGCGCATCCTTTGTCGGATGCGCATAACACCCCCTCCCCTATGTTTTTTGTAAGAATGTGATTCGATGACGGTTAAAGTTGTTTGTTTTGATAGACTTTTGTAAGTGTTGATTCTAAAAACGTTACGGCGCGAATGGGATCCGCGAGGGGGTGTGCAAGCAGTTGGCAGTGACGTGATAACAGTTCGAGGCTGTGTGGCGGCAAACACACGGGGGAATAGCACAAAAGTATACTACTTGTCAATTACTTTTTTGTTAGCATTCGAATGGAATCGTAAATCGCTGAAGCTTTTGAAGGTTAGAGGCAAATTCCCCATCCTTGCGTGAACAAAGACGCAAGGATCGGGCACCCGCTGTCCGAAACAACAGAAGTTTACTTCTTCGTTTAGCTAGCCCTTTAGTACAGTATCTCGACCATATCTGTCTCTCTATCATTTGCCCATGTTCCATAGACATGCTCGCGCCCCTTTGAGAACCGCCTGTTTCCTTGGACTCCTTAGCCTGACCCTCATCGCAAACTCCTGTGGCCATACCAAAGCATCCCCTCCGCCGATTTCGATGGACGTCGTCATGAAAACCATTCGTGACTACGGCCTCGGCCACCCGGGACTGCTCTCCCCTGGCAGCTCCGCAGAACCAGACGAGGCCGACAACTTATACCGCGTCCACATCAGCAACCTGCTAGTTCAGGAAGATTTCGCCCAACTCGAAAAAATTGCGCAGCAGAACCGCGTAGAAAAGGGTCGCCTCATCGGCGGGTATTGGAAAAACTACGAGTTCTTCTTTGCGACTGGTTACCCATTTTCTGATGGCGCGCCAAAGGATTCCGACTACCGCCTTCAGATTGATATGCTGAAAAAATGGATCGCCGCCTATCCGGAATCCGCTGCCGCTCGAATTTCCCTCGCAGACCTCTACGCCAATTACGCTAGTTTCGGTCGCGGCCCGGGCTTTGCCGACTCCGTCACTAATGCTCAATGGCGACTTTTTCGCAGGGCTACACCAACCTCACTCGGCTCTACGGCACCACGAACCTGATCGCCAATCGCTTCGCCTTCATGGCCACGACGTTTGAAGATAAGCCTTCTGCTCAAGAAGCCTTCGCTGCAATCGTTACTATGGATTCGGACATCTGGTACAGCAAAGACGTTTTCGACAACTCTCGCGACTGGGCCAATTCTCCCTAGCAGTATTGGATTTGCGGACGCCCTGCGAGCTCCCCCCGTATTTGACCAAAGTCCTAAGGTCGCACAGGGAACCCACTTGCCTGATTAACGAAACCGGACACACATGCCTCCCAGAAGTCGCCGGTTAGAGGCGCTGCGCGGATACAGGCGGGTGGCGCACTCGGCAAACCGGACGTGTGGTTTTCAACCACTTCCTCGAGCGGTGTCTCATATTGACTGCTCCCGGAGTGCGCCCTTCCACTTCGAAGACAAATTAAACTAGCGCGGGAAGCTTGCCGAATCCTTCACTCGTTTTGCCTGCAATAGATGACGGCGTTCGTGGCTGACAACGATCTGGAGTCCGGTCCCTACCGTAAATCGAAGTCCCGGAAGAAAGGGGTTCCAGAAGCGAATGCGATTTACGTCATTGCCGCGAGCGCGGAGGATAAGGTCACAGCATGCTCGGTTGCCAGACAAAAAACGATCGAGAACCGAAAGGTCGGTACGCGCCCCCGGCCTGATCTTTCCCGGAGCGTGAGCACGCTTGCTGTTCGGCGAGGGCTCTGCAAAGCTGCGAATAAACCACGCCCCCAACCATCCGGGAGTGATCTCCTCCACTGGAGAACGAGGCCTGTCCCTAAGCGCGGCAGCGATCGGCGGCAGATAGGATTCATTGGTGATGCAGAGATGCTCAAGACACTGCCCAACGCTCCAGGAGCCCGGCGCCGGTTGCCAATTGAGCTGTTCATCGGTGAATCCACTGACCAGGTTCCTGGCGGTCTGGTCGTTTGCGCTAAGGTCAGTGGTGAGCCGGATGGACCAAGCAGGCGCGAACGTTTCATGCGATGCGGCCATAGTGAGAACTCTAATGGATTATAAACTAAGACCCCGGCAGCAAATTCTGCTCTTTCCTGATAAACGTTAGAGTTTTATCGGAGGCGCGCATTTTGCGAAGGACGACGTGTGTGCGCGATGCTCTGGCGCGCGTTCGATAAAAACCGTTTGAAGGTAGCTGCTGGCGGTTGCGGCGGACGCGGGCTGACGGCAGACCCCCATCTAATGGCTATGGGAATTGAATCCTTTTTCGTCTGCAGTCTGTTGATTTTGCATGACTTACAAAAAACGGAGAAAAGCGAAAACCGCAGTTAAAAGCGCCACCTTGCAGCATGACGTGCTGAGCATAGCACGCGAAGCGTCCGCCGCGCCAGCGGCTACGTTCTACCGCGCAATCGGACATGTCATTTGAGATGTCGAGTAAGCCGGCTTATCGGGAGTTGCGAAGAATGCGTGTTAATCAGCGGCTGGGTCAGGGGGCCCGCATCAAGTGCACGTCATCGATCCAGACTCGTCCTTTTCCCTGTATCACCAGGTTGAGCCGAATGAGATCCGGCTTTTGCCCTGGCTCCAGGAAAAAAGGAGTCGCGACAGTCATCCAGCTCATGGTTCCCGTGATGGGACGATCCAGCCCGCGGGAGAAGAACTCTCCCTTGCCAGGAATGCGGACCCACATCTCCAAAAAGGCCTTTCCATCCAGGTTCTCTGACTGCAATCTGGCCATGTAGATCAGGGACGCATTTTCGATCGCGACGTCGGTGACCTCAAACAGTGGCACCGTTACCGGCTCCTTGGCCTCGACACGCAACGAACCTTTTCCGTCCGCCGAGATTTTCGGGTCGAAGCTGGCCCCGGTAGTCGCACGTACCCCTTCCAGGCTGTCCAAGGGGAAGTGCTTCAACTCCACCGCTTCCGCTTTTGGCGCTGGCCCAGAAGTGCATGCACTCGTCGCAAGTGCTATCACAAGCGCCAAGAAACTGTTTCTCATGGTTCCTCTACGCAACTCGCTGTCAGGCAAGTATCAACTCGCCGGTTGAGCTGATTGGAGCATAGTTCCTTGGTCGACGCTAGTGCGCACCCGGCACCCGGCGTCTCAAGAAGTTAAGGATGTGCCACCCGCCACCCGGCCAGCAAGATGGAGTGTTTCCGTTCTTCGGTCATGGAGTCCCCGCAGTTTAGGATTGAATTGCGGTAGAGGTAGTCGGAACAAAGATACACTTCCCGCATCAAAGCCTCTAAGAGCCACTGGAATCAATATGCTTTGACTCCTTGGAGCGCGGGAAAAAGCCTACACCGTACGCCACAAGATACACTGCCGTCGCAGTAAGAATTGCCCGTCCGATATAGGACCCAAGGGGTTCTGCCGGGTCAATTGGAAAACTTTTAAGGTTGGGAAGTGGGCGAATCTGAACGAGTCCGATAATCGCCACAACAAGGGCAAGCACTCTTTTTGCGGTTTTCATGTTCTCTAGAATATAAAAAAGGGGATCGTACTCGGTCAGTTCGGTTTCCCCCATGGCCCTCACTCTCTGTCAAACACTTCTCTGCATTCCTTTTCGAACAGCTTCCCGTTCGGCGTGGGCGCGAAAGGGTCTGAGCCTAGCAGCTTTACCGCTACCTCTTCGAAGTTCAAGTCAGGATAGTCCTCAGACGCGTGGCTGAATTTCGCAAGCATCTGAATTTGTGCCATGGTTAGCTTAGGGAGGCTCTTTTTCTTGGCTCATTGGGGAAGTGTACCACCAGCCGAGCGGTAGAGGCCGGGTGCCGCATGCTTCGGTGTCAAGCACGTGGGTTTGACCTTCGCCGAGGGGGACTCGGCGCGCGCCATCCTTCGCTCATTCCGAGCCGTGCCGGCGGAGGACGTCGGCGACCGCCGCGGTATCCACCGGAGCTGACCAAGCCCTTACGGACTGGGCTAACTTATGCCGCACCTACGGCGCTCCCGAGGCTATCTGCACTCGAATCTCCTATTAGAATGAGGAGAAGTCAATGTTGGGACGATTACTGTAGTCCTCGCGCCGATCACATTCGTGGCGGAGAAAGTTTCCATGATGCTGCGCTTGAGAACCTTGCTGACCATGGTGCTCGCGGGCGCCCTCGGATCGCTGTGGGGTTGCGGCAAATCGGCTCCGGAGCCAGCCGCCAAATCTCTAGAGGAAACGTTGCAAATCGTAATCCTCAACGCGGACGAATACCGCCAGGAAATCGCCGATATCGACCGGCTGGTCTTCGACGAAAAACCGTTCGATAAAGACCGCCGCGCGTTGCTGGCCACCAAGCTCGGAGAGCTCGCGGCACGCGTGAAAGCCGCCAAGGACTCCCACTTCCTGGAGATCGAGGCCTACGAAATCAAGAGGCTCGCCGACGGCTCCAAAAACATGCCGGAAGAGCCGCTGCGCAGCCAGCTTCCCAATCAGTGGATGCGCATCCGCAACAATCTTTTCGACGACCGCAGCTGGTTCGCGCGCAGCGCCGCGGATCTCGAGCCGGCGCCGAGCGGATCGCAATAATCCGGCTGAGCTTTCAGCGCGGGAACTTCCATTTTTTTCAGGCTGACCTTTCGGTCAGGTTCCTGGGAGCAACGAGCCTGTACCATTTCGGCGTTGCGTCAGGCCGCAGCAGGAGCCTAGAGTGATGTTGTATTCGTCTTTCCACAGGAAGAATGCACCCATGCTAGGTCTACTCGGCGGCAAGCTCACCCCTTCTCCCCTTGAGGGATCGGGGCCCTTTCGCGCTCAATACGCGCAATCGGATTTGAAACAGATTAGTTGGCGCGAGTGGTGGCTTTGGCTGTCTGCATTCTTCGTGACGCTGCTTTCGGCCGTAGCACTGGTGCTTTCTTCGATCGGCTCGTTCTTCCCGCGCCCGGAACATTTTTATGAGATTCGCCCCGAGCAGGCGCGCTGGGGAGCGATGTGCCTGCTCCTGCTCTTCAATGGCTGGCTGGTGTACCGTCAATGGAGCTTTCGGCGAGCGCGGAGACGCCTGACGGGGCATGAAGCGAGCAGTGACGCGGCAGGATCGGAAGTTAGTAGCATTTCCGGAGTTGGGGGTTTGGATCCCGTCACGGACTTGTACACGCGAGCGTCCGCCGAACTGCAGCTCGGAAAAGAGATTGCGCGTGCCCGCAGGCAGAACACTTCGCTGAGTATCGCCACAATCCACCTGGAAGATTTCACGGAGCTGACGCAGCGTAACGGCTTGTCTGCAGCGGACCAGGCGTTGAAAGAGTTTGCGCGGCGCTTGAAGAAAGCGTGCCGCGGGTCGGACTTTGCCGTGCGCCTGAGCAACGACGATTTCCTGCTGGTCTTGCCGGAGTGCAACCTGGGCGAAGTGAAATTGGTCTTGAACCGCATCGGCGCCATAGAAGTGAGCTGCTCGGGCAGGAAGGTCAGCCTCACGTATACGACGGGATGGGTGGATTACCAGGCCGGAGACCTCCCCGGCGATTTGCTGAAACGCGCCTCGCAACTGCTGCACCTCTACGATTCAGCAGCCAAAGAGAGCTTCGCTGCAACTTTGCATCCCCACTAGTCCCACGAGGGGCCCTGGATTCTGCGCGAAGGCCCACCTTTTAGGAAACTTATTTCAGCTAAGCCTCGTACCTCTCTTCAAGCACCGGCCCAGCGCCGGCATGGAGGTATCCTGCAATGTCCGACTGTAAACGAGGTTTCTGCACTAGAACTGCACTCGCCGCCGCCACCACACTGCTCCTCATCCCGGGCCTGGTTCTGGCGCAAACGCCAAGCGCCAAGACAACTTCCACGCCATCAACTACATCCGCGAAGCAGGACCGTTGGCTGCACGTGCGGGTGATCAGTTCGGACGCCAAAGGAGAAACGGTGCGCGTCAACGTGCCTCTGGAACTGGCGGAGAAGGTACTTCCGGCCATCAACCACGATCGCCTGCACGGCGGCAAGGTCAAGATTGATTGCGCGCATGTGAATGACGTGGACCTGCGGGTGATGGTGGATGCCATTCGAACCGCCAAGGACGGCGAGTATGTGACGGTGCAAGGGACGGAGAATGACGTCCGCGTCGCCAAGCAGGATAATCACTTGATCGTCCATGTGCTGGATAAGGGGAAGTCCAAAAGATCGCAGGTCGAAATCAAGGTGCCCATGAAAGTAGTCGATGCGCTCTTTTCCGCCGGGAAGGACGAATTGGACCTGGTGGCGGCGCTGCACGCGCTTTCCGCAGCGGGGGACACCGAGTTAGTTTCCGTGAAGGACAACGAAAATACCGTACGCGTGTGGCTGGACTCGAAGAATGTGACGGATTAACCCGGAGAGGAAAAGAAAATGATACTACTCGCGAAAGCAGCTCTTGGGCTCACCGGCACGCTTTTCGTTGCGGGCGCCTATACCTTTCATGAAGGGGTGATTCGAATTGACGTGGACGAGCATCGCGCCGGAGGCTCGCACCTGCACATGTGGGTGCCGGCAGCGGCCGTTCCCATGGCGATGCATCTGGTGCCGCAAAAACATTTGAGGGAGGCCGTGGAGCACTCCCGAGAGGCGTTGCCGATCGCGCGTGCGATTGTGAAGGAACTGAAAAAGTATCCCGACGTCGACCTGGTCGAGGTCGTGGACGGCAGGCAACACGTGCAAATCCGTACGCACAGCGGAAAATTGCAGATTGACGTAGAAGCGCCGGACGAGCAAGTGCATCTGCTCGTGCCGCTTTCCACGCTGGATGATGTCACGAGGCAGTTAGAAGACAGCGCGCCAAGCGCCTGACTTTTTTTAGGGCGGAGAAATCGCGCTAAGGAACGGCAGAATTTGCCAGTTCCGACTGCCCGGTCTTGTCAGGTTGAAAATAAAGCTCTTCGAACATGGCGTCCTTCTTCCAGCCGGCGCGCTGCAAGATGCCGCGGGCGTTTTCCACCATGTTCGGATGACCACAGAGATAAGCAGTTGTGGATTCCGGCCGCAAGCCCCACGAATCAGCATACTTACGTAATAGATCATCTACGCGACCGGTTTCGCTTTTCCATTTTTCGTCCTCCCACGGGCGGCTGACGGTCGCAACATACTTGAACCACGGAACTTCAGCAGCGTAGCGCTCCAATTCTTCACGATAGCCGAATTCCCACGAGCGGCTGCCACCCTGGAGGCAGTACAACTTGTGGTTCCCGGGCATCGGGCTATCGCCGCTCTTCCAATCGCGATAGAGGGTGCGGATGTAACTGACAAATGGCGCGATGCCGGTAACCGTAGAGACCAGCAAGTGTTCCGTGCGACCGCTGCGCAGGTCCAGGGTGAAACGGCCTTTGGCGATTTTGCGGCAGATGAGGGTGTCGCCTTGCTTTAAGTTGTAAAGAAGAGGAGTAAGTTCGCCGTGGGGAACGAGTTCAAGGAAAAACTCAAGAGCGTCTTCGTAAGGCGAGGAGACGATCGAATAGGCTCTTTCGATCCGCTTTCCGTTTTGTTCGACTCCCAGCGTAGCGTATTGGCCGGCAAGGAATTTGAAAGGGCCGCCCGGGTCCACGCGCAGAAGCCACAAGTCCGGGGAGAGATCGCGGCGTTTGAGGATTCGCGCCTGGAAATGCTTGTCGCCGGGAAAGGGCATGGTGCCTCTACAGGTGCTTCCCTTCCCATTTGACCACAAAAAGCGCTCTGGAGAAGAGCAGGGGAACGGAAATTGGATCTCGCTCCGATTATTCGTAGGCGAGGGCTACCACGGGATCGTAACTCGCGGCTCGCAGTGCCGGGTAGACTGCCCCGATCGCAGCGCCGAAGAGTGCCAAAACGACGGAAGAGAAAACCCATCGCGCTGAAATCAGTATTGTTAGCCCTGGATTTATCTCTTTCAGAATCGCCTGCGCTAGAAAAGTAAGTGCGATTCCCAGTCCGGTTCCGAGTAAAGTGAGAATGAGGGTCTCACCGAGGAGCATTTGCACGACGTCGAAACGAGAGAATCCCAGCGCCTTCAATATGCCGATTTCCCGGGTGCGCTCCATGACCATCGTATGCATGTTCAGCAAAACCACGAGGAAGCTCACGACGATTCCGAGTGAGACCATGGTGCGCGTGAACGGACGAAGCTGCGGCAAGTTCGAGGAAGTCATCAGCGAGACGTATTCGGACAGGGAAAGGATCTTGTTTTGAGGCATCAGTTTGAGGATCTGACCGCGCGTGGCTTCGGTATCTCCCTTGCTTCGCACATAAAACATGGAGACGCGCTTCTCCGCCCCGGCGATTTCCTGGGCCGTGCGGATGGGAATGAAATAGCGGGCGCCCTTCCCGTGGGCGACGATCCCGCTGACGGTAAACGTATGATTCAACAAGGTGATCTGGCTGCCGACCTTCAGGTGACGCGTCTGCGCGATGATGTCGTCGGCGATCACTTCGTCGGGCCCTTCAAACGGCCGGCCGGCGCGAAAGAGGAATCCCTTGCTCAGCGCATTGAATCGTTTGTAGTCGATGCCAAAGACCATCACTAAGTTCTTTGGCTCCGTCAGGATCACCGTTGGAGCGACCTCATCGACTCCGCTCAACGCGGCGAGCTGTTCGCCGAGCGATTCCTGCATGACGGCGCTCGAGAATGCAAAAAAAATCGAAGCGTTCGGCGGCTGGACCAGGATGTCCGCGCCAACACCTTCGACGCGTTTGCCCCACTCGGAGATGACCCCCGAGGTCATGCCAACAATCATCAGAACGAGAATGACTTGAATGGCGATGGCGATCACGCTCAAAAAACTTCGGAGCGGCCGCGCGTAAATACTTCCCCACAACATTTGCAGCAGGGAAAATGGGCCTTCGTAGGTATCAGTCATCAGGCACAACCAAGTTTGTACTGTATCATCCACATTTCGTACCGGTCAAAGCGGCCGCACAGCAAGGCGAGTGCCGAATTGCGAAAAAAATATTTCGCTACCGTGAAGTTTTCAACACAACTGTTGATAAGTATGTGGAAAACTCTCGTCCGGACATGGCTAACTTCTCGCTCTTCAACGTTCTTGCACTCTTTGCACAATATCGGTGCAACTAAGTCTGCATTTCAAGTTGGAAAAAAGATTCGCGAACGAATGCAAAGCAAAAGAGTTGTTCAATTTGAAACAAAACAGTACAGGGAGTTCCTCGCGTTCGAGGGCCGCAGCGGAAATTCTTTCTTCGACTCTCGAGTTCTTCCGCTTTTCTACGCTACTGCTTTGTTTAGTACCACTTCGGCGGACGCTGGAGCCGAATCTTAAACACTTGCTTCGTATCGGTGATGTCGTACCATCGCCCGTAAGTCTTCCATCCCTCCGCGATCACTTGAATCAGCACGCGGCCTAGCGGCGCGTTGGGCACGTGCGCAATACCGTCACGATTGGTCTTTACATTCAATTCCAGTTTCTTGTCTTTCAGCAGCTTCCGTTCCTCGACGTATTTCACATAGACGCTGGCATTTTCAACCGGCGTCTCTTTGTCACCGCCACTCACTTCAATGGTGATGCGGCTCAGCACGTCCGTCTTGACACGAGGAACTTTTTCATTGGGGGCGGGCGGCGGCGGATCTTGGGCGAGGAGGCCTTGCGCGGCCAGGAACGCAACACCAAGACACAGACAACAAGTGAAATTCTTCCGGGCTCTCATGGAACGGTGAACACTATCCTCTCCGCAAGAATGGGGCGGGGTCAAGTCCAGAACCTGCTTGATTCGATGCCAATTCGGTTCGATACGCTGCTCCGCGGCCTGGGAACCCTGGAAACTTTTCGTGCTGGCTAATTGACTCAACGAAATGGCTCATGTAAGTTCTCAAGAAACTGCTCGGAAGACAAGGCCAGGACGCAGGAACGATGAATCGGACATCAACGAGCTTCAGAAATAATGGTCCTCAAGCCCGAGATTCGGTCCTAACCGGCGCACAGCACCCCCTGTGACAATGATTCATGGACCTGGGAACAGACAACAGGCCTCTCCCGGTAGGTACCTGCCGTGAATTGGGCACCGGCTAATTCAGAGTCACGCGAGGCATAGCAAGGAGATCACGATGGGTTTTGCCACCAACGCCATTCATGTCGGGCAGGAACCGGATCCGGCGACCGGCGCCATTGTTGCGCCGATCTATCAGACCTCCACCTACGTCAACGAAGAGCTCGGCAAGAACAAAGGGTATGACTATGCGCGGACGAATCATCCCAATCGCAAAGCGCTTGAGCGCACGGTAGCCAAGCTCGAGGGTGGCCACGGCGCGTACGTTTTCTCGTCCGGTATGGCCGGGATTGACGCCGTCTTTCGGCTGCTCCGCCCCGGCGACCACGTGGTTCTTTCCGAGGCCGTCTATGGCGGCGTGTTTCGTCTTTCCACGCAACTGCTCGTGCACTTCGGCCTGGAATTCAGTTTCGTGGACACCTCGACACCGGACGCCGTTCGCATGGCGCTTCGCCCGAACACCAAAATGCTTTACGTTGAGACGCCGACGAACCCCACGCTCCGCGTCACGGATATCTCCGCGATGGCCAAGCTCGCGAGCGAACGCAACACCACGCTGGTTGTGGACAACACGTTTCTCAGCCCCTATCTGCAGCGGCCCGTGGAACTGGGCGCTCACATCGTTGTGCATTCCATGACTAAGTATCTCAACGGGCATAGCGATTCCACGGGTGGCGCTGTCGTTTTGACGCGTCCGGAAGATGCCGAGAAGATTTACTTCATCCAGCGTTCCGCGGGCACGGGCCTTGCGCCGATGGATTGCTTTCTCATCTCTCGCGGTATTAAGACGCTTGCGGTTCGCATGCTGCAGCACAACGCCAACGGCATCACCGTTGCCCGCCATCTGGATGCGCATCCGAAAGTGCGCAAAGTTTATTACCCCGGCCTGCCCTCACATCCGCAGCATGACATCGCGCGCCGCCAGCAGAAGGGTCCCGGGGGAATGCTGGCCTTCGATCTTGGCTCGCTCGACGCCGCGCGCCGTTTCCTCAATCACGTTAAACTTTGCGCGCTCGCGGAAAGCCTTGGCGGCGTCGAAACTTTGATTTCCCTTCCCGCCATGATGACCCACGCGTCCATGCCCAAGGAAACGCAGGACCGCGTGGGGATCACTGAAGGACTCGTGCGCCTCTCCGTGGGCATCGAGGACGTCGAAGACATCATCGCGGACCTCGACCAGGCGCTATTGTATGTGTGACATTCCTGAGCGAGCCTTGCGTTCCGGACTTCAGCGCACCGAGCTCTCCAGCCACGCCAGATAGTCCTTTGACCCTGCCGCGACCGGAAGTGCGATGAACTCCGGCACTTCGTAACTGTGGAGACGTTTCACTTCTTTTTCCAATTCAGCGAGACGGTTCCTCGTGGTTTTCATCACCAGCAGGTATTCGCGAGCCGCTTCCAGCTTGCCCTTCCACGTGTAGTACGAGTTCATCGGACTCCGCAGGACGTTGACACATGCGGCCAGCCTTTTTTGAACCACGCGGCGTGCGATCTTTCTGCCTTCGCTCAGCGTCCCGCACGTCACCAGCACGACGCGACTCCGTCTCCCCGCTTTCATCGCTTCCCTCCCCGGCCGAGATTAAGCCGCGCGAACTGCTTTTGTCCTGGGCAAAGTGAGAATAGAATACCGCTCCATGACGATCTCACCCATCAAGTTTGGCACGTCGGGCTGGCGCGGCGTGATCGCCGACGAGTTTACCTTCGCCAACGTGAGGCTGGCGGTGACGGCCATCGCGCAGCACGTGAAAACAAAAGCCAAGCAGCCCACGATTCTGGTTGGCTTCGATACACGCTTTTTCTCCGAAGAATTTTCGCAACTCGCGGTCGATATCCTTCAGCAGCAAGGCATTCGAACGCTGCTTTGCGAGACCTTCACGCCCACGCCGGCCGTCGCGTTCGAAATCATGCGCCGCAAGCTCGACGGCGCGATCAACTTCACGGCGAGCCACAATCCGGCGCAGTATCACGGGCTGAAGTTTTCTTCGGCGGACGCGGGCCCGGCCCTTCCGGAGGTCACCAAGGATATTGAAGCACGAGTGGCGAAAATAATTGAGAAAGACGGCCCGTTTCCGATGTCGCCGGCCGTGAAATCGCACGAGAAGGATTCGTCCACGGAAAAGGTCAACCTGCGCGAAAATTATCTGAAGCGCCTCGAGGAACTGGTCCACTTCGATACGCTGCGCAAGGGCAAATCCAAATTCGTCGTGGACGCGCTGCACGGCTGCGGCGCAGGCTATCTGGACCGCACGCTGGCCGACCACGGCGTGGCGGTGCAAGCCATGCGCACCGACCGCGATTGTCTTTTCGATGGAACCGGCCCCGACGTCTCCGAAGAAAATCTCGCGCCGCTGCGCAAAGCAGTAGTCGATTCGAAAGCCACGGCGGGCCTGGCAACGGATGGCGACGCGGATCGCTTTGGCATCGTGGACGGCGACGGCACGTGGATTCAGCCCAACTTAATTCTCGCTCTTGTCTACGATTATCTGGTCGAGACCCGCAAATGGAACATGCCGGCGGCGCGCAGCGTGGCCACCACGCAGATGATGGATGCGGCGGCGAAATCGCACGGGCAGACCGTCCACCAAACGCCGGTAGGATTCAAATACATCGGGCAGTTGATTCGCGAGGACAAGATCGCGCTGGGCGGCGAGGAGAGCGCGGGGCTCACCATTCGCGGCCACATTCCGGAGAAAGACGGCATTCTCGCCTGCCTGCTTGTCGCGGAAATGCTTGCCGCGCGCGGCGCTTCCATCGGTGAACAGGTTCGCGCGATGTTCAAGAAACTGGGCCGTGAATTCTGGCCGGTGCGCGAAAACTTGCACCTTTCCGACGAACAAAAGGCAAATGCGGTGAAGAAGGTGGCCGTGGACGCTTCGACACTCGTAGGGCGGAAAGTCGTATCCATTGACCGCACGGATGGAGCAAAATTTGTGTTTGATGACGGTTCCTGGATACTGTTGCGCTTGTCCGGGACCGAGCCGCTGCTTCGCCTCTACGTGGAAGCGGAGAGCGCGGAAGCTTCCGCGAAATTGACGCGCGAGGCCACCAAGTGGGTGCTGCAAAGCTGAACGAAATGGACGCCAAGGAAAAATTCGAGTCGCTTCTGAAGCACTACGGGCCCGTCTTGCTCGGATTGCTCGTGCTGGTGCTCGTGGTGCACGACGTTTTCGGCACCCACGGGTACCTGGCAATGCGCCGCACGCAAAACGAAATCAAGAAAGTCGAAGCCGGTCTCGATCAATTGAACAAAGAGAATTTGCAGCTCGAGCAGGAAGTACGGGAACTGAAGACCGATCCGCACAAGATCGAAAAAATCGCCCGCGACGAGCTGGGTCTCGCCAAACCCGGCGAAGTGATCATCAAGATCCCGCTGTCGCAGCAACTGCCGCAAAGTCCTACCGCGAAACACTGACCACCCGTTTCTTCCAGGACGTCCGCAACAAAGACAGCGCAAGCATCGCCAGAAAAATCACGATCAGCCCGCCCGTGGATTTCAGTTGACTGCACTGGCCTTTTGGCAGGATCGAAAATCTTCCGTAAACAAATTCGATGTGCACCCAGTAGACAAGCAGCGAAGTCTTCCCAAGCTGGATGAGCGGGCTGAATCCCTTCTGCCCAAAACCCCAGCGGCACCACGCGTAAACCAAAAACAAAATCACGAGCAGGATGCCGCAGCGCATCAGGAAGAAATTCGGGCCGCTGTGCCAATAGTCGTAGACGGCGTAGAGCCGGATGCGCGACGAATCGAATGCCATGGAAAGAAGCATGGCGACGATTCCAGTGCCACCCAGCGCTGCAAATGCCAATCCCTCTCTGCGCCGCGCAAATTCCGAAAAGACAAAAAAACCGACCGCGAGTCCCGCGAAAGCGAACGCCGTCCAGGGAAACAGCGGAAAGAGCCACGGCTGCGGCTCCTTGAAAATGTGCACGCCGTTGATGTAGGACTCCAGCGGCCACGGCAGGAATCTCGGGCGATGCGTGGTCCAAAGCGGGGGCGTGGCCATCGCGACGACCGTGGCGGCAACTAAGCTCGCGATGAGCGTTCGAATCCTCGCTGCGGTGACGTCGCCTTTCCCGGTGAGCCAACAAAGCCCGCCCAAAAGCATCATGGAAAGGCCGAGAATGTTCAGCACGTCCACGCGCAGAAGATCCGTCGGAGGCGACCAGGGATACCCCAGCACGTACTCCTGCAAGCGAAAAAGCAATCCCAGTCCATAAACTTCCGCCCCGCGCAAAATCGTCTGCTTCGCGATCGCGTCCCGGTCGATTCCCTTTTCGCGCATTTTTTCCGTCACCAGCGCGACGGAAATCCCTGCGAGAAAAATAAAGAGCGGCGCCGGCAGCGTCCCGCCAAGCCGCGACCAGGCCATCAAGGCGGAATTTCGCGCCTCCGGACTCAGCCAGGAATCATAGCAATGCGTCTGAAACATCAGGACGCACGCCAGGCCGCGCATCCAATCGATGTACGCGAGGCGTTGGGACGCCCGTTGGATTTGGTCTGCCATCGCTCTGCGTTACAATCCTCGTTTGTCTGCCACTCGCCAACTCGGCCCGCTTCCCATGCTCGGCCTATGGGCCGCGCTCACACTCACGGGAGTGCTCTACGCCTCATGGCTCGGTTACGGTGGCCGCGGCTTTGCGGCTACGCTGACGGCCTTCGCGATTTTCTTTCTGGTGATGCTTCTTTTTGCCGCGCGCGGCGTCCCGGAAAGCCTTGCCGCGCGATTCGGCGTCGGCAGCGGTTTCCTGCTGGGCGTCGCGGTGCTCCTTGTCTACCTGATTTACGCCCTGGGAACAAATACTTTCGCGTTCACGCGTGCGGCCGCGATCGCCGGTCTTGTTTTCATCCCTCTTGCGCTCGCAGCCTCGGCGGCGCGGCAACCACCCGGCTGCTGGCAAGACTTCGTAACCATAGCGGGAATTTGGGTGGCCGTGAAATTCTCGCCGTCGCACTGGTTGTGGCCCTATCCCGGTGGGCGCCTCGCATACGTTTTCACGGTGCTGCTCTGCGTGAACGTCGCGCTCGCCTTGTTCGTTCTCCTGCGCCGCGTCAACGGCATCGGTTATTCCATCGGCTGGGGCCGCCACTGGAGCTTTTTCGTTCTCGCCAGCTTCATCGTCTACGGCTGCATCGCCATTCCTCTGGGCCAAGCCATCCACTTCATCGAATTTGCTCCGCGCTTCAGCGAATGGAAATCGCTGCCATTGCTTTCGCTCGGGATCCTGTTCTTTACCGCTTGGCCGGAAGAATTTCTTTTCCGCGGCTTGCTCCAAAACATGCTGGCCCGTGCTTCCAAAAGCGAACTCGCGGGCTGGTGGACCGCTTCCCTTCTTTTTGGTTTCTCCCACATCACCAACATGGGCTTTCCAAACTGGCGCTACGTGTTGCTCGCTTCCATCGCGGGCTTTTTCTATGGATGGACGTGGCGCAAGACGGGCTCGATTTTTGCATCGGCACTGGTCCACGCCGCCGTGGACGTCTTGTGGCATTTTTTGTTCCGAACAACGTAATCCGGGCAGATCATCGATGTTGAGCTCCCCTGGGTCACGATCCGTCGCTTGACAACGGACCGAAGGTGTCATGGGAGTGTTCGATTGGGGGCAGGGCGGGGCGAAAAGCCTCGACAGTTGAAGGGTCCGCGCTTTATTGTCGGATTGTAAGCCCATCAAGAAGATCTCTAGATTAGCGGTGGAGAAGTTCAAACGCCATGACCCCGCCCTTGCCGCTCGAGTTTGCCCTGGTGTCCAGCGACTATGCGGCTGTGACCGCCATCTCCCGCGGGGTAAAGAAATACGGAGCCAAATCGAGTTTATCGCCCGGCGCTGAGTCCGCGCGCGATAGCCTGAGACGGCGCAAATTGGACGGCGTTTTCGTGGACATGGAAGCTCCAGGGGCGCTGGAACTGATCATGGACATCCGAAAAGGAACTTCCAATTCGAAGTCGGTCATTTTCGCCTGCGTCCAGAGCTCGAAAGAATCCACGGTCACGCTGAGCGCCGGCGCCAATTTCCTGCTTCTAAAACCTCTGACGGCCGAGAGCGTCGCTCTGCACATCATCATCGCGAAAGAGATGATGGAGCGCGAACACAGGCGGTATTTTCGCCATCCCGTGCACCTGCCCGTGCTGCTGAAAGACGCGGATGGGGAGCAGCGGGCAAGGATGGCCAATCTGAGCGAAGGCGGGATCGCAGTTCGCGCCACGCGAGAGTTGAAGCATTCCTCGATGATTGACTTCGAATTCGAATTGCCGTTTGGGGCAACCGTGAGCGGCAGAGGACAAGTCGCCTGGACGAATCAGGAAGGAATGTCCGGAATCCTTATTCATTCGTTCCATGACAAGGGACGGGAGCAGTTGGAAGCATGGCTAACCTCACGAGAGCAGCTTTTCTCCCCGACCGTCGTTGCAGAAACTTCCTCCTAGGGTCCTTCCGTCGGCGCCGTAGAGTGTTGAACCCAAAGCAGGTCAGGGATGATACTGTCCGGGAAACTAATGCACGTTTAACGCGTCTACCATCTGCAGTTACCAGGAACATACGGCAGCTTTCGAACGTACCTTTCCCCGATGGAGGTATCCCATGGAAACGCTCTGGCAAGACGTCCAGTTTGCCGTTCGAATGATGCGCAAGAACCTCGGCTTCACGACTGCGGCGGTCCTATGCCTGATGCTCGGAATTGGAGCCACCACTGGAATCTTCACCGTTGTGAATGCCGTGCTCCTGCAACCGCTGCCGTACGCGCACGCCGAACAGCTCATTCGAATCTACACGGAATTTCCGACGTTCCCGAACGGTGGACTTCACCGCTTTTGGACGTCCGGGCCTGAATTTCTGGATCTTCGCCGGGATACCCATTCCTGGGCCTCCCTCGATCTGTGGATCACCGGCGGGGCAAACCTGGCCGGAAAAACGCAACCCGTGCGCGTCACGGCGGCCTACGTGAGCGGCGGGCTCCTGGAAACGCTTGCCGTCGCGCCAATCCAGGGACGCCTGATATCGCAAACGGACGATGTACCCGGAGCGCAGGTGGTGGCCGATATTTCCTATGGCACCTGGCAAAGCGTTTTTGCCGGTGATCCCCATGTCGTCGGCCGTGAGACGTACCTCGATGGCCTGAAATGCAACATCATTGGCGTGATGCCGAAGGGTTTTCAGTTTCCGCCGGGCGAACCAGAGCCGGCGCAAATCTGGACCGCCTTACGATTGGATCCGGCCAATCCGGGAAATCGAGGCGGACATAACTACTACCTGCTGGGCCGGTTGAAGCCGGGCGTTTCCGGAGGAGCAGCGCAGGGTGAGCTCGCTTCGCTCGTTCAGAGCTACGGCGAAAAACGAGTGCCGAAGACGCATAGCTTCCATCCGAAGACTCACACCATCGTCAGCTTTCCACTGCAAGCGGAAGTAGTTTCGAGCGTGCGGCCAGCTTTGCTGATGCTGCTGGGCGCGGTGGTGTTCGTCCTGCTGATCGCAAGCGTGAATGTCGCCAACTTGCTTCTCGCGCGCGCGGAGGCCCGGCGTCGCGAAATTGCCATTCGCGGAGCGTTAGGAGCCGGATTGGTGCGGCTCGCCCGGCAATTTGTGACCGAAGGAATCTTGCTCGCGCTCTGCGGCGCGGCCCTCGGTGTCACGTTATCGTTTGCGGGAGTGCGCCTGGTTCAATTGACGAATGCGGGCGGCATCCCGCGCGCCGATGAAATTGCCATGGACTGGCGCGTGCTCCTCTTTACGCTCGGTACCAGCGTGCTCACAGGAATTCTTTTTGGACTCGCGCCGATTGCGCCGCTCATCTTCAGCGGAATCTCCGAATCGCTAAAGGACACGGCGGGCAGTACGACCGCCGCGGCCGGAGCCCAAATCTTTCGCCGCGTTCTCGTGGCCGGCGAATTGGCAATGGCTCTGGTCTTGCTCATCGGCTGCGGGCTCATGCTGCGCGCGTTTTGGAAATTGCAGGAAGTTCATACCGGCCTGCACGCCGATGATGTGCTCACCATGCGCGTGTCACTGCCAAGCGGAACGTACGCGAACAACGCCAAGATCACCGATTTCTGGACGCGCTTCGAAGGACGCCTGACAAATCTTCCGGGAGTCCGATCCGCCGCGCTCGCTTCCGGATTGGCGCCGCTCCGGCCGCCCAACATGAACGATACGGATATCGAAGGATTCGTAATGAAGGAGGGCGGTCCGATTCAAAACGTCGATTTCTATCAGGCGGTGAGCAAGGATTATTTTACAACCATGGGAATTCGCTTGATGGATGGCCGGCTGTTCGAATCGCGCGACGTGCAAGAAGGGCCGGAAGTTGCCATCGTCAACAAGACCATGGCACTGACATTCTGGCCGAATCAGAATGCCCTTGGACGCCACGTGCGTCCCGGCGGCAACAAGACCTGGTGCACCGTCGTGGGAATAGTGGACGACGTGAAAAATGCCGGACTCGACCGGCCGGCAGGCACAGAAATTTATTTGCCCTTCCGCCAGCCTTCGGGGCAAGGGAGTTCCGACATGTACGTGGTGATGCGTGCGCAAGGAGGCGACCCGCGCGCGATGGCCGGCGTCGTGCGCGAGCAACTCGGCGAAATCGATCCGACACTGCCGATGGCGGATGTGCGATTGATGGAGGACGTCCTCTCGCGGGCGCAGGCACGGCCTCGATTCCTCACGCTGTTGCTCTCGCTTTTTTCCGGCGTTGCTCTCGCGATCGCCACCGTCGGCATCTACGGCGTGGTTTCCTATTCCGTCGCGCGGCGCACAAAAGAATTCGGATTGCGCATGGTGCTCGGCGCGCAAGGCGGAGACGTGCTGGGACTGGTGATGAAGCAGGGAGCAGGAATGATCCTGATCGGCGTGGCGGCAGGGCTGGTATTGGCGTTTGTTTTCACGCGATTGATGGCCAGCTTGCTGTTCGGCGTAACCGCGACGGATCTTCCCACGTTTGCGAGCGTCACGATCATCCTGTTCGGTGTGGCGCTGGCGGCTTGTTACATTCCTGCGAGACGCGCGACCCGCGTCGACCCGATACAAACGTTGCGCTACGAATAGGTCATGGCTCTTTCGAGCCACAAGCGAACCATGAAAATATTCTGGAGATGGAGCTATGCTGGGACACCGTCTCTAAGCGGACGAAGGCCGGTTCATTCTGGCGCGATTCGAGCC
>Ga0099828_10000281_pt1 | contig 30308 bp, 23 predicted proteins | sample CZO8metaG_2_FD_79338 | JGI IMG/M metagenome (GOLD analysis project Ga0099828, IMG submission 79338) | Vadose zone soil microbial communities from the Eel River Critical Zone Observatory, Northern California, USA - CZOApr15con2H1.8 metaG | ecosystem: Environmental > Terrestrial > Soil > Vadose... | reverse complement strand
TCTGGACCTGTTCGTTCGCAACGCGGACGACAAACCCGCCGCGATCCTCGATTCGCACGTCACCGAATTGGGCGCCCGCCTTGCCGAGGGCGCGGACCGCGGCGGACGTCAACTCGGTCACGATGTACCGCGATAACGGGCCGCGTTAAAGGAGTTTCGAACCGTCGCGGGGAGAGCCTCCTCGGTCGCATGTCGCCGCGTTCGAGGTCCCCATCCACCCGGGTGGCCAGGAAGGCGAGAGCTCGATTCGCCGTTATATATATTTATCGGATTATAGTTTTATAAGCCGAAACCTATCGCGCGCCCAGGTGAACGGGATGCAACCATCGCAGCCGTATCCCGGAGCGTACGGGCCCGCGAGGCAGGTCGAATCGTACCTGTCCAAGCGGATGGTGTTCGCGCTGAATGCGGTCGGCCTGTTCGGCTGGTGGCTCGGGGGCGTCCTCGCGGCGTTCAGCCGCGACGCGAACGTCCTCAACCTCGCCCGGTTCCTCGTCGTGAGCGGCGGGGCCATGGCGGCGTTCTTCAGCGTCGGTGGCGCCTTGGGGTCGAAGCGGACCACGGACATGCAGAACATCGGCTTGCTCGTGTGGGCCGGGCTCGTCCTGACGGCAACCGTCGCGCTCCTGACGTTCATGGGCCGGCCCTGAGGCTCAACCCAACGCGCGGATCGCCGCGGCGAACTCCGGGGCGACGCTGACCTTCGTGTGCGGCGAGAGGACGGTGTCCGTCGCGATCACCTCGTCGCACGCTTTCAGGTTCGCCTCCGCTTTGCCCACGAAGAGGCCGTGGACGCACGCGGCGATCACGCGCCTGGCGCCTTGGGCCCGCAGCTCCTGCGCCGCGGTCGCGATCGTGCCGCCTGTCGAGATGACGTCGTCGACGATACCGACGGACTTGCCCTTGACCGCGAGGGCTTTCGGCTCAATCTTCACCGTGTACGAATCGATGCGCTCCTTCACAAGGAAGTCGAACGGGACGTCGGCGACCGCGGACGCCTCTTTCGCGAGTCGGAGCGCGCCCTCGTCGGGCGCGAGGAGCACGTCGACCTTCGCGGACTTCAGGTAGCGGCCGATCGCCGGCATGCCGCTCACCTCGCGGGTGGGGAGCGGGAACGTCTTGAGGATCTCCGGGTTGGCGGGGATCGCCATCGTCAGGAGTTCGTCGCAATCGACCGCGATGTGCTTGGCGATCGTCTTGGCCGAGATCGGCTCACCGTCGAGGAAGCGCTTGTCTTGGCGGCCGTAGCCGAAGTATGGGACGACGGCCGTGACTCGGTGGGCACCCGCATCCCGAATCGCGTCCGCGAGGAGGAGGAACTCGACGATCATCGGATCCGGGTGCGTCGTCTGCACGAGCACGACATGCTCGCCTGCGACGGGGCCGAGGAGGCGAACGTACCGTTCGCCGTCGGGGAATCCACCACGGTGCTTCTCGAAGGCCACATCCACAAAGCCGGCGCGGACTTCTTTCGCGATCCCGCGTGCGAGCGGGACCGACGCGGAGCCGCCGACGACTTTCATGAAGCCGACCAAATGCATCGAAGGGGGCCTATATGAATCGTCCGACGCCTCGCGACCCCGATAACCGGCGGCGAGCTTTCTTATACAGTTCGGCGGGGTGGATGAACAAGACCCGAATGAACCTCCGTGACCGGATTGCGTCGCTGCCCATGTCTCGTCGGGCGACAACGTTCATCGCGCTCATCACGACTTTCGCCGGAGTCGGACTCCTCCTCGACCGCCCGAAAGGCAGCATCCTCGAGTGGCTTGGAATTCCATTCCTCATCATAGGTGGCGCGGTTTTCGCGTGGGCCGTGTGGCCCACCGGCCAGGTTCTCGTCCAGAGCGCGCCAAACCTAGCCAATCGGCTTCTCCGCTGGGTAACCTGGGACGGCCGTCTCGTGAAGCTCTTCCCAGCAATCGGCGTGGCGATTGTGATTGCGGATCTTTCGTTCAACATGCTGCTCTCTGCGACTCCGGCCTTGCTGACCGAGGATATCATCGTCCTGCTCGCGGCGTTTGTATTGATGGCCTACGGGTTCGTTCCGCCGCGATTCGCACGGGAACGGGATTTCGTCCTGATGTTCTTCATCGCATTGAATGCGATCCTCGTCGCTCCCCTCCTCGTCGCCCGCGCATACTACGCCGACTTCGAACGTTCCGTTGACCTGTACTCCTGGGCCGCGCTCGCTCCCGAGACCGGGGCCGTGCTCTCCGTCCTTGGTGTGCAGAACTCCGTCCACGCCGTCCCAGGGGCAACGGCTCCGGGGCTGACGTTCACGCCCCGGAACTTGGCGGTGCAGGTGACGATCATTATCACGACCTCGTGTTCGGGGATCTATTCCTTTGGAATCTTCGCATCGGCCTTCGCGGCCTTTGTCCTCACAGAGTACGAGCGACCGTCCAAGAGGATGTGGGTCCTCCTCGGACTCGGCCTCCTGACTTCGTATGCGGCGAATGTTCTCCGAATGGTAGTCATCGTCCTCATCGGTTATTACACGGACACCGCTCAGACGGACCTGCAGAACATGCTCGTCGCTCATTCCTACGCTGGCTGGTTGATCTTTCTCGGCTGGATCGCGCTGTTTTGGTCGGTTGCCTTCAAGTTGATGCCCCTTGAAAGGGGCGCCGACAGTGCCGCCGCTCCATCCGAAGTCCGGGTAACACACGCGGAACCTCGCTGCGGAATCTGTTCTGAATCGCTAACACCGGTCATCCCGGCAACCCGTTGCACGTGCGGATCGTACTATCACCGCAATTGCCTCGCGACGGCACGACAGTGTCCCTCTTGCGGCCGGGGCTTCCGGGTTGATGGTGCTCTAGTTGTGCGCGGGACGTAAGCTCGAACCTCGATGCGCTCTCGATTCCCCCAGGATGAGCCACGCCTTTTGGCCGAACGGCCCTGATTCACCCGATGCTTCTCTCATCGACTGCCCGACCTGCCGCAAGATTCAGATCTCGATCGTCCAGATCAGCCGGCCTGCGGACTGTTGCCGTTTGAGCAGCCGAACCGGGGCGGAGAATCGGACCTCTGGACATTTTTATAGGAGGCAGCCATATGGAAGTCAGTGTTCCGCGTCAGGACCGCGGAGAACGTCGTGATTCTTGTTGCCCTTCAATGGCTGAATCGCGGCCTTGCGGTAGTAACTAAGATTGTTCTTGTGCGCCTATTGTTCCCGGAAGACTTTGGAACATTCGCACTGGCGGTCGGCCTCCTCGGATTCGTCTCCACCTTCGGGAACTTCGGCCTCGACTACGCGATTGTCCAGAAAGGTCCCAGCGCGACGGAGCGCGACTACGACGTCGGCATGACTCTCCGCCTTCTGATCGCCTTTGTCCTTTTCGCCGTGACCTTCGTTCTTGCGAATCCCTGGGCTCAGCTCTTCAGCACGCCGATCGTGTCCCCCACGACCCAGGTATTGGCACTCATCTATCTCGTTACCCCTTGGTCCTTTGTTCCCTCGACCCGGCTTGTCGCAAACCTGAAGTTCCGGGCCATCTCAGTACCGAGCCTCGTCGCCCAGATTGCGAACTCGGCGCTTTCTATCGGACTCGCCTTCGCGGGCTTCAGAGTCTGGTCGTTGGTGCTGAGCTTCGTGGCCGCACAGGTTCTTGCGACCTTGACCTACATCGTTGTCCAGCCGTATCGGTTCCACCTGTCGCTTGACCGCGGCACGGTACAATCCTTGCTCGGGTTCGGCCGGCATCTTGTATTCGCCGCCCTGCTTGGGTTCTTGATCACGAATATTGACAACTTCGCAATCGGCTACTTCCTAGGCAGCATCGCGCTCGGGTTCTACGCGGTTGCCTACGGAATCGGCTATCTCCCTGTCGCCTTGTTTTCGACGCCCGCGGGCGCCGCTCTGTTCCCGTCCCTGGCCAAAATCGAAGCCGACCGCTCGCGGCTTCGGAGCGCCTACAGCGAGAGCTTGTCGTATGCCGCCGCCGCGATTCTCCCGACAGGAGTCGGCCTCGCGCTCATTGCCCCCGAACTGGTCCGCGTGTTTTTCGGACCCCAATGGGAGCCCTCAATTCTTCCGCTGGTCGTGCTGGGCGCATACGGTGCCTGCCGGGCCCTGTTGGACTTCAGCAGTTCTCTTTTCTCGGCCGCTGGGAGTCCCAACGAAATCGCGCGCTTGAATCTCTACGTGCTCCTCCTGTCGGTTGTCCTCCTGTTCCCCCTAACCCTCGGTATGGGTATCGTTGGCACCGCGATTGCAATGACGATCCCTGTTTTTGTGGTGTTCCTGATTTCGATTCATCGCTCAGCCGTGGTCCTGGACGCGCGGCCGTCAGACCTCATCCGATCGATTCGTGGGCCCATCTTGGCGGCGGAGAGTATGGGCGTATTCGTATTCCTTTCCAAGCTCGCGCTCTTCGCAATCGCTCCCTCGGCCGTGGTAATCCCGTTCGCGGACTGGGCAATTCGTTCCGAGACGGTTGTCCTCTTGGTCCTCACGCCGCTCGGCGTCGTAATCTACCTGGTCTTGCTGAGGATCGCAGACCGGGACGTTTTCGAAGGTTTGTTCCGCCACGGCCTTGTGGGCCTCGGACGGCTCCGGAGCCCGTGAGTGGATCGCGGGTCGTCCCGGAAGCAGGGTGGCCTGAGGGCCTTTGCGGGACGCTCGGGTTCCAAGGGAATCACGTCGAGATTATGCGCCACTCCCCGCTGCGGGGTCGGGGTATGCCGGGCCGTGGTCCCCTGCGCCATTCCATCCGGGGAGGGATTGGTAAAGCGCGATCACCCGCGTGCGCCAGTCGACGGCGTGGAGGGCAATTGCCTTCTCCCGTGCTCGCGCACCCAGACGTCGCCTCAGGTCCTTGTTGTCGATAAGGGACCGGAGGGCGTCCTTTAGGTCCTGCCTCCGCGGCTCACAAACTACTCCCTCAACGCCATCGGCGATGAGATCGTCCACTGCCGGAGTCTTGTGGGTCACGATTGCACGCCCGGCTGCCATGTACTCGATGAGCTTGTACGGAGTTCCGATCTCACTCCAGACGTCACTATAGCAAATGTCGGCATCGGCGAGATAGCCGAACAACCGCTGGCCGCCGATGTACCCTGGGAATCGGATGCGCTCCGACCCGAACTCTGCCTTGTACCGCTCGAGGTCCGATCCGCTTCCGCACACGACGACCCGGAGACGGGGCTCTTCGCCAATCAGCTCGCGGCAGACTCGAAGGAACAGGTCGAGCCGCCCCGACGAAAGCGACCCCATGAAGAACAGGGTGATGGTCGGGCGTTCCGTCGGGCCTTGGAGAGATCCAAGACGCTTCATCCGGTCTTCCAGGAGACGATCTGGAATGACGACGGCGTCTCTCCCGTAGAGCCGCCTGATTGCCTCGGCGTGGGCGGCGTTAACCGTGGTGAGGATGTGCGACGGCAGAACGGTCTTACGGAGGGCGTACCGAAAGATTCGAGCTTTTCCTTTCCAGAAGCGATAGCGTGCGAGGGCAGCCTCCTGATCGGCGATCCCCATTAGGTCGAGGTGCAGGAAGGGGGATGGCCGCAGCTTGGCGTACATCCATGCCGCGAAACTCATCCAGCCTCCGTTGTGCAACACCACACACGCTGTCGCACTCTCGGACCAAGGGCCGTGGGACAACGCGCGCATCAGGACCAAGAGGGTTTTCGCCGGCCCCATGGAGATGAATTTCCGAAGGATCGGGTGTCCGATCGATTCTTCCGGGGCCAGCGAGCGGGCTGGCGCGGAGCTTCCAACTTGGTAGCCGCGACAATCAGGGCCGAAGAGGAACACCCGAAAGCCAGACCTCTCGAGCATTGTCGCCAAAGCCCACGAACGGGCGGCCTCGGCGTATCGCTCCGCTCGGAAGAGAAACGCGGAGGAGAAGACCAAAAATCGGGGCGCTTTTACCTCGGGATCGCGATTCCTCTCCGAGAGCACGTCGTGTAGGGATCCCACTATCATCGACAGCGACCACGTGTGACGATTTCGGTATATGTGATGTTGTGAGAGATTATCGCGTTGGATTTGGACCGCGAAAGGCGGCGCGGACCGGCGGAGACTCCCGCTAGTGGTTCCTGGCCGCGGGCAAGCTCTCCTTCGTTCGCACGTTGAAGGTGGCTCAGCGGGCAATCCAGTACACGCGCTGTGCTCGATTGTCGAAGACAACGTAGCTGGTGGCACTCACAGCACGAAAGAAGGTGCTAGGGCTCGGTTGACAGATTTGAACCGCATAACGCGTCCCGTACGCGTCGAGAATGGCAGAACCCACCGCGGAATCCGGGGTATTCAGGGACAACACGAAACTGTGCTTTCCGAAGTAGTATGGATAACCGGCGCCAGTCGCCGAAATCCACTCCCTGACGCCGAGGATCTGTTGCTCGTTAATCAAGTCCTGAAACACGTTGTCGGACCGGGTGAACTCAATACGGTTTCGTTGCGCCAGCCACGGATAAGCAAGGATACCGATGGACAAGATCGGTTCAACGCTTGGGACACCTGAGACCGCTTCCAGGCGCGCCGCGTTGAGCGGGTCGTCCCACGCGAAGCTGAAGTTCGTGTCGGGACCGACATACCTCAGGTACAGCCCAGCGTCGTAGGCACTGTTGTCCAAGCTTCCGCCTTGACCGCAGCCGATTGTTGCAGCTCTTGGAACGGTCACCGCGTACGGGACGACGAGGAAAGCCGCGAGAGCGATTACGACGATCGCACCCCGCATGAACGGTCTTCGGAAAATCCTGGGAGAGCGCAGTGGGAATTTGCCCGAGAGAGCCGCCGAGGCAACGAGTAGCGTCACGGGAATCGCAAGCAAAATACCATACACCGGGTCGATGGAAACGGGCAAGAACGCCACGATGAGGGCGGTGGCCGCGAACCGCCGGGTGCGTTCGGCGAACATCAGGACTTGCCAGACTCCAATTGGGAGCACGACGATCGCGAGCCCCATCTCCGTGGCGTATTCGACACCCACGCGCGTGATGATATTGTCCGGTACGACACTGCTCCGGATGGTCGGAAAATGGGAAAAGGTGAACAGACCGGCGACCGACCAGAGAAGCCCTGCCGCGAAGACGAACGCGATGATGGCGTGAGTCGCGAGAATTACTCGGGACCTCGCCGGCGCGCCCCGCGTGTGGATGAGGATCGAGTTCTCCACCGCCGCGATGCGATAGAGCGCGAGCGTGGCGATCAGCAGAGGCACCAACAGCAGCCACATGAAATGGATCAGGACGAGGACCACGCTGACCAGGGCGGCCGCGAGCCACATCTTCCATGACTTCGGAGGCACGGACCTAACCGCGCGGATTGTCAGGGCCAACACAAGAGGCACGAAGACGAGGAGGGACCCACGGCTGGAGAGGTTCCAGTTCGTAAACGCAACCACGCCCCCAGAGATTGAGAACAGGAAGCTCAGAATGAGAGCCGGGCTGTCTTTATGAAAGACTGCGCGTCCCAACAAGAAAGAGGTCCACCCCGCGACGGCGCCGAGCAGTAGGGCATAGACGAGGATCGCAGCTTCCACACTGAGGCCGGACAGCTCCACGAACGCCGCAACGGAGACCGGCACAGCGGGAGGGTAGGAGAATGGAGAGAGACCGAAGTATGACCACGCATTGACTAGCCACCCCATCGAACCTGTTTGGACGACGACGGCTGCAAGCGCGTGAAAGCTGAACGAGTCGACACCACGCTCGTGGTCGCCCGGATACCGCAGGACAATAGTGAGTAGCGTCACTGAGAGGAGCGCGAGCTTGGCCGGTATGTGCCGTTTCTTGCGTCTCGCTGGGCTTGCTCTCGCAGAAGCCGTTGCGCTCTCTCCCGTGGACAGGGCATCGCCAGTCTTGGCGGGCTTCCCCGCCGAGCGAGCATCCGTTCTGGCTTGGAACGCTTGTCGTCCCGCTTCGAGGATTTCGGCGTCGTCTGTGGGGTCAGTCATGACATCCTCAGGCTCCTCAACTCGCGGCGCGGACGAGATCGCGGTAAATCGCCGCATACCGTTGGGCGATGATCGGCCACCGAAGCTCGCGGGCGAGTGCTCTCGCCCGATCTCCTTTGTGCCGGTGAGCTTCCGGATCAGCCACAATCTCTTCCAGGATGTTGGCGACTGCATCGGCGTCGCCATCCTCGACGACGTAGCCCGACGTCCCGTCTGCGACGAGTTCCGACACACCGACGGACCGAGTGACAATCGGAGCATGTCCCAAGGCCATTGCTTCGACGACGGCCGAGGGGAACACATCGAAACGACTGAGCAACGCGAAGACATTTGCTTGCTTCAGTTCGGCGATTGTCTGAGCTTGGGTGAGGAACCCCGCGTACTCCACGGCCTTGCCTGGCCCTAGGTTCCTTGCCGTATTCCGAAGGTGTGCCGCATAGTGGTGGTCTCGCTCTGGCCCGACGAAACGAATCCGGCCTGTCACGTTGGCTCGTTTGAACGCGTCCAACAGGATGTCTTGGCCCTTGTGCGGGGCGATGACCCCCACCGACACCACATCGAGGCGTGGCTCCGAGGATCGGCGAGTCGCTGGATAGGCCCAGGTTCCGTGGTCGAACCACTCGTCCCCGATGCCGAGTGGGATCACTTGGTCCCCGTTGCGAGGGCGCATCTCCAGCGCCTCGGAGGCCGCTTGCCTTGCAAACGCGGAAGGGAACACGGCGCAGTCCGAGCCGCGGAGTCGGTGCCGCTCGAAGAGGAAGCTCTGGGGGTGATGAGGATAACCGTATTCACTCTCGAGCCTCGCGAGTCCCAGGACAGTGTCCACCCATTTCGCGCCCAACCGGTGGGCCGTGGCTGCGGTCCAAATTCCGACCGCGCTGGTGGCCGTTGTGCTGAACGTCTGGAGAATCGACGGTTGGAAGTCTCGCAACACGCTCCCTCCCCAGCCAACCCAGTACCGGACATATCGGAAACCGTCCAAGTCCCAACTCTGCCGTCCACCGGGGGTCAGCCGGCCGTTCATTGCGAGGACCTCGAGGCCATCGACGACGGCGAGCGCCCGCGTTAAGTTGCGAACCGCACGGGATGGTCCGAGCTCGTGGTCAGGAGGCACCGCAACGGACGAGGGCACCAGGAGCGCGACCCGCATCGGCGACGAATGCCCGCTGCCCTTTAATGAAGGTTCCCGAGTGGGTTGGAACCTTGATTTCAACGATCATTCGGTTCCAGGGAATCGATTGCCCGAGTACCGGCTCCCAATGTATCTTGCCCGATACTCACTCGAAAACGTTCATATCGGCTGAGGAGACGGTCTGCCCGCCGCCCTATTTGGCCTCTACGCAGATCGTTCGGGAGTCCTCGGATGTGTGGCATCGCTGGAGCCGTCGACTTACGCAGCGACAAGCAGATTCAGGCCCTGTCCGAGGCGGTCGCGTCGATGGTTGCCCAGATGGAGCACCGTGGCCCTGATGCGAAGGGAGTGGCGCCGTTCGCGACGGCTGTCCTTGGGTGCTGCCGTCTCTCCATCCTCGGACTCGAGCCCGCCTCGAACCAGCCCATGCGGAGCCCCGACTCGAATTGCACGGTCGTCTACAATGGCGAGATCTTCAACTACGTCGAGCTTCGGGATCAGTTGCGCGACCTCGGCCACCGTTTTGCCAGTACGGGCGACACAGAGGTCATCCTTCACGCATATGAGGAGTGGGGCCTCGAATGCCTGCCCCATTTCAACGGCATGTTTGCTTTCGCGATCCTGGATGGCGACCATCAACGCCTTTTCTTCGCGCGGGACCGCTTCGGCATCAAGCCCTTCTGCTATGCGGAAGAGCGCGGACTTTACTTGTTCGCCTCAGAGCCAAGAGCGCTCCTGACGACAGGGCTGGTCCCGAGAGATCCCGACCTCCATACGGTAGAAGAGTTCCTCCGGTTTGGTGTCACGGACGTTGACGACAGGACCTTCTTCTCGCACATCAAGCAGCTCCCCCCCGGTCACTTCGGTGTGATCGAGTCGGGCCGAATCCGCGTCAGCGCCTGGTACTCATTGGCGGAAGCGGCCGCGTCCCCGAACTCGCCGGAGAGGGGGCGCATCGCCGAATTCCGCAAGAGGCTTGAGCGGTCGATCGCCCTGCGATTCCGAAGCGATGTGCCGGTCGGAATCTTGCTCAGCGGAGGTATCGACTCGTCGACCATTGCGACTCTGGGTGCGAGCCAGCAGCACGACGACACTCAGCGCGCGTTCACGGTCACCTTTCCAGGATCGCGCGTCGACGAGCGTCCTTACGCGGAAGAGGTCGCGGCGCGCAGCGGTTTATCCCTCACGACAAGAGCGGCCCCGGAGATGGATCTGCGTTGGGCCGAGTCGTGCCACGAGGACCAGGGAGAGCCGTTCATCTCTCCCTCAATCGTGGCGCAGTGGCTCATGATGCGGACCGTCCATGAATCCGGCATCCGAGTCCTGCTCACGGGTCAGGGAGCCGATGAGTACCTCGGCGGGTACCAGTACTTCGAGTCCTACGCGATCGCGGACCTCCTTGCCCGAAGGAAATTCTCCAAAGCCCTGTCCTACTTGTTCGACGAAAGGAACGCTCCGCGCCTGGCGACCGTAGTCGCTCAGGTCTCATTCCTCTTCCTGCCCGCGGGATTTCAGCAGTTACTCTGGCGGAAACCTTGGCTCAGGTCCCGCCGGGATTCTAGGACTCGCAGTGCGTACGAAGAAGATCTCGTGAGATGCCGCAGTCTACGAGACGCGTTGCTCTTCCATGTGAAACGTCGACTTCCCGAGCTGCTGCGGTACGAGGACCGGAACAGCATGGCGTTCTCCATCGAAACGAGGCACCCCTTCCTCGACCATGGCTTGGTAGAGCTCGTCCTCGACTCGCCTCCGGGCTTGATCGTCGGAGCGAACGCTCGCAAGAACATCCTTCGACTGGCCGTTCAGGAGGACCTGCCGCCAAACGTGCTGCGAAGAAGGGACAAAGTTGGCTTCGACGTACCCGACGCCTGGCTGCAATCTGAGGCATTCCGGAACGCGTTCAACGGCCTCTGCTCGCGGATTCCCTCAACGCTTGCCGACCTCCTGGACATCCGGCGCGCACGTAAGCTCCTGAGACGACGTTCGAGACGGGCCCGGCGGGATCTCTGGCGCATTTACAGTGTCCTACTCTGGCACGAGCAGCTCGTGAGGCCGCATGTGGAGCGCGGACGAGTGGCCTCTCCGACGTTCGGGGATTTCACCGAGTCCGCCATGGAGCCCCAGCTCACGAAGCAGGAGGGGTGACCTTTCTGTCCGTCGGGCCCCAATCCGTCATCGTTCCATTCTCCGCCTCGTTGGACGGTCCGGATGTTGGTGGCGGCGTGCAGACTTTCGTTCGGATGCTCTGCGCCGTGTCTTCGGAGGTTGGGTTGGAATTGACGGTGCTGGGAGTCGGCCCGCATGAGTCCCATGGAAGCTCTGTCCATTTCTTTCCGGTCCTCGCGAGTGTCCGGTCGGAGTCGGAATACGTTCGCGCGCTCAAGAAGTTCGTCCGAACCCGAAAGTTCCACGTCCCTGAGGAATCGGTCGTCCTCGCGAACGCGGAGCACTACTCCTGGGCCCTTCGGAACCTGCACCTGCCTACTGTGCTCCTGGCCCATGGGGTTGTCTCAGAGACCCTGCGGATAAGGCGCGGTCGAGTTTCCGCGCTCCTTTTCCGAGCGTTCATCGAACCGCGTGCCATCAGGAACGCCCGTCGAGTGATTTGCGTCACGGATCGAGTGCGTGAATACTACGCGCACCGCTACCATCGGGAGCCAGACGAAAAATTCGTCTCGATGTCGATCGGGGTCGAGCTCGGCGCTTTCGAGCACCGGCCCAAGGGTTCGCCCCGACGGGACTTCGCAATCGATGAGGAAAGCTCAATCATCTTGTTCGTAGGGCGTCTCTCGCCGGAGAAGAACGTATCTCTATTCCTCGCGGCCTGCGACTACCTGGCATCCTCGGGGCAGAAATTCAACGCCGTGGTGGTCGGAGAGGGTCCGCAAGGGGACCGGCTCGCCACCACATTGTCCAGTCGACCTTGGCTTCGGTGGGTACCTCGGACTAGCCACGACCAAGTCTTGGATCTCATGGCGGTCGCAAACGTCCTCGCGATTACCTCCACTTATGAGGGGCTCCCCATCGTCCTCCTGGAGGCGCTTGGGTCCGGACTGCGGGTTGTCTCCACCGACGTCGGTCGAGCTCGTCACTTCCTTCGCGGAGCAACGGGTGTCGTCGTTGAGCCAGACCCCGCGTCGTTCGCGCGCGCGCTGCGCGATGCCCTTTCCGCGAGACGGATAAAAGGCGGCTCCATCGACCCCGCGATCAGGGCGGCAATCGACTTTCGAACCACGGCGCGATCGATTGCGACCATTCTTCGACAAGTCCGGGACGAGGCATCGGCGCGCAGCGCGGTGATCCCTCATCCGCGTCAGCGGTCCTGGGACGACAAACCTGGCGGGGTTAGGATGAAATGATCAGCAAGGAAAGAATCGTGAGGGACTACGAGCACTTCTGGGAACACGTATGGGACGCGTCTGATGACTGGAGAGACGCAGGCGCAGGGGCGTTGCGGAAACGCGCGGTGGAGCTAGTCTCGACCATTTCTGGGAGAATCCTCGATTTGGGCTGTGGAAACGGAATCGCCATGTCCGTCTTGGACGAACGATCGATCGAGGCCATCGGCTGCGACATTTCCCTTCGTGCGTTGAAAGGCGCCCAGCGGCATGGGGAGGTTGCGAGAGCGGATGGGACCCGGCTTCCATTTCGTTCGGGTTCATTCGGGACCGTTCTCATGCTCGACGCGCTTGAACACGTGGTGGAAAAATCTCGTCTAGTCCGCGAGTGCTGGCGCGTGCTTCGCGAGAGTGGTTGCGTGATCCTCACAACACCTCTCCCAGAAGCGACGGGCGGGCTCGGCGATCGAAGACAGCCTTACGACCGACCCGTTACGTACTCCGAAATTGCCTCAATGACCCATGGACTGTTCCGACTCCGATCCGCGAAGGGCGTTTTTCAGGTCACGCACGTCCGAGGTCTGACCAGGATCCTAAGGAGCATCCCGACCCAGTTCTTTGTGAAGTTCCCCGTTCTACTCGACAAGTCGAGTGAGATCCTTCTCGTCCTGGAAAAGACGACGACCTAAGTCAAGGGTGAACGAACCAATCATGAAGGGAACCGTTGCCCAATCGATGGGGACGTGTTCCAAGATTCCTGCCGAGATCATATTGACTGAGCCTACGTCGCGGGCGCGGAAGACGGGATCGTCGGATTGTCCATCCGGTGCAGAATTTCGAGCAGCGTAGCCCGGGCTCGCTTGCCGTCGAACTGTTGGCAGACCCGTGCTGCTTCCTCCGCCTTGGACTCCCACTCGTGTTTGTTGGTGAGGACCTCCTTCAGAGCCCTCGCCAGGCCGTGCGCGTCCCCAGGGGGATAATATCGGGCGGCATCCCGCAACACTGACGCGAGTAGGGGGAGCTGCGGAACCACGAGCGGCTTTCGGAGGGCCACCAATTCGACGAGCCGTGTCGGCCAAGCGAGCTGGGTAAGCGGGTTCGACTCGAGGGTAACAATGCCGATTTCGGAGAGGGCGACGAGAGCCCTCGCCAGTTCCAGTTGCATCTTCGGTACAAATCGGACGCGGTCCTCGACGCCCAGGTGACGCGCGAGCCCTCGCAACGTCTCGATGTAATCGGGGGCTCCCTCTCCGGCAATCACCAAATGGACGTCATCGTAACCTGACAACAGCGCAACGGCTTCAACTAGCGTCGCGAGATCCCGCTCCGGACTGACTCCCCCGGCGTGGACCAGGAGACGCCCTTCTGGAAGTCCGAGACGACGCCGAACATCCTCCGGCGAGACGGGCTGCGGACCGACTTCGTAGACGTTGTAGACGGTCGTGACGCGGGAGGGAGGAAGGCGCCGGGACACGACCGCGTTGCGAATTCCGTCGTTCGCAGCGATGACGTGGTCGGCGAAGAGGCAACTCAGCCTCTCGACCGCGGCGGAGAGCCGGAACCATGCCGATCGAGTCGGCCTCCCAAATCGGGCGACGACGATTTCTGGCATCGGCTCGTGCAGGTCGAGCAGCACCGGGATTCGCATGAACTTGAAAGGGAGCGCGCAAAACACCTGAAAGTCGGGCAACGAGTGGACGTAAATCAGATTGAACCTCATGCGCCGATACAATCGAAATAAGAGGACGGAGCTTAGGAGGAAGAAGACGGCGTACTGGTAGAGGTACTGCATTACGCCCCCGCGCCTCCCGCTCAAAGGGACTTCGTGCAAATGGACGCCATCAAGCTCGGCCGCGGACAGACCCGATTTTGGTCGGAGGACGATTGCTTCGACCCGGTGTCCTTCGGCCACCAATGTCTCGGCTGTCCGACGGACGCGGGGATCGGATGCGTACTCGGTGTACGCGACCATTGCGACACGTCGGGCGAGTCCTACGTCGCTAAGTGCCTTCACCGCATGGACCATGGCTCAGACCAAACTGAATACAACGGCGCAGAGGCCGCTGACGACATAGAAGAGCAGGATCGACCGAACGAGGCCCTTCTCGGTCCGTGGCTTGCGGGAGAGCAGCCAAGAGGCCAACGTGTAGTACTTCGTTCCCGCCGGCGCGCCAATCTCGCCGTTCGGAAGGAAGACGGGATTCCGGTACGCCTTCTTGCGGTTTCCGTTCGCCCCATGGAGCCCGAAGTACCCTGTCGCAATCATCTCGTAGAACGCCGGTGCGATCGCAATCACTCCGTAGAACTCGATGTGACCGAGGATGACACCGGCCGCCACCGCTGCTCCCAGACCGAGGGTCCCTATGTCGCCGATGAAAATCCTGGCGGGGTACCGATTGAAAACGAACAGGCCGGCGGAGCAACCGAAGACCGCGCCGAACACGAGGAGCGCGACCTCGGGCGCGCCGCGTATGGCGCTAACGACGAGCAACGAAAGGGAGATGACGGCAATCTGGCCCGACTCCAGCCCGTTGTAGCCCGCCGACATGTTCATGGCATTTGCGACGCCGGTCACGCCAATCGGCACCAGGATGAGCCAGTACAGCAAGTGCCACTGACCGGCGAAGTCGATGGAGAATCCGAAGGGCAAGTCGATTGCGGGGGCCCCAAGATGGACGAGGGTCAGAGGTAGGGCGGCGAAGGCGACCGCCACCGCTTTGAGGCGTTGCCGCAAGTCCGAGACGTCGTCGATCAGCCCGATTATCGCGGCCATGAAGAACACGCTGATCGCGGCGAGGAAAGGCGGTTCTGCGACGTCTCCGAGCAGCTTCTGAATCCCCACGACCAAGGTCAGCGAGATCGAGAAAGCGAACAGAGCCGCGATTCCCCCGAGCTCGGCCACGGAGACTTTGGCGGTCTTGTTCACGTCGACGCCCATCATCCCACCAGCGATCATTTTTCGAATCAGCGGTGGAGTCAGCATCAGGACGATTGCGTCGGACAGGACGAACGAAAGGAGGATCCCGAAGCCGCCCGCGAGGTTCAGGGGGATGAGGAGGGCGAGTACGATGACGATCGCGCTCGTCGAGCCGAGGGCGGCCGTAAGCGCCTTTGTCCAGTCGAAGCCGTGCGAGACAAGAGCCTGCGCGCTCTCGCTCCCAGTGACGACATGACCTTGCACGCGGCGCCGCTCGCATCATGGCGACTTAAAGGGTAGGCCCTGGTTTTCGTTCCCGATACGAGAATCGAAATCATTCGAGTCGGATGGCCCGCCAAAGGGTGCAGGTTTCATATCGGAGGCGCGATGCGGTATCGGGGCCATGGCCACTCGCATCCATCCGACCGCCGACGTTTCGCCGGCCGCGACGATCGGCGAGGGCACGACAATCTGGCATTGGGCGCAAGTCCGGGAGAACGCACGCGTCGGCCGCAACTGCCGGGTCGGGAAGGACGTCTACATCGACAGGAACGTCGTCATCGGGGATGACTGCAAGTTCCAGAACTTCGCGACGGTCTACGACGGCGTGACGATCGGCAACGGGGTATTCGTCGGCCCGCACGCGGTCTTCACGAACGACATGTACCCGAGGGCGGTGACGGAACAATGGGCGATCACGCCGACTGACGTGGAGGACCATGCGTCGATTGGCGCCAATGCCACGATCGTGTGCGGCGTGCGGATCGGACACCACGCGATGGTCGCCGCGGGTGCCGTCGTCACGAAAGATGTTCCCCCCCACGCGCTCGTCGCCGGGGTCCCCGCGAAACGGATCGGCTGGGTGTGTGAGTGCGGCCGCCCTCTCGACCGGACGATGCACTGCACCTACGACGATAAGAGGTTTCCGAGGCTGACGAAGGCGTCGCGGCCCGCTCGCTCCCGCCGCCGCTAGTGAGTGGCGAACCTTCATACGCCGGCGTCCGTTCCGCGCCTGGGATGATCCCGATCGCTCGTCCGATCCTCGGCGAGGACGAGTTCGCCGCGGTCAAGGAGGTCCTCGCCTCGGGCATGCTCGCCCAAGGTCCCAAGGTCAAGGCCTTCGAGGATGCCTTCGCCGCAGACCTCGGACGCAAGCACGGGATCGCGGTCGCCAATGGCACCGCCGCACTGCACATCGCCCTCCTCGCCCACGGAATCACGCAAGGCCAGGAGGTCCTCATCCCGCCCCTGACGTTCTTCGCGACCGCCTCGACCGTCTTGTTCTGCGGCGCGAAACCCGTATTCGTCGACGTCGACCGCGCCTCGTACAACATGGACCCCCCGAGAGTCGGCGGGGCGATGACCCGGAAGACGGCCGCGATCGTCCCCGTCCATCTGTACGGCCAGACGGCGGAGATGGATCCGATTTTGGAGGCCGCGTCCGAGCGCGGGATCCCCGTCATCGAGGACGCGGCCCAAGCGGCCGGCGCCGAATACCACGGCAAGAAGGCCGGTAAGCTCGGCGCGACCGCGTGCTTCTCCTTCTACCCGACGAAGAACATGACGACGGGCGAGGGCGGCATGATCGTCACGGACGACGACGACATCGCCTCGAAATCCCGCCTCCTCCGGTCCCACGGCGAGGCGTCGAAGTATCAGCACGTCGCGCTCGGCTACAACTACCGGATGACGGAGATCGCAGCGGCGATCGGCCTGGTGCAACTCCGGAAGCTGGACGGCTGGGTGAAGCAGCGGCGCGCGAACGCCCGCGCCCTCACGAAAGGGCTCGACGGGATCGAGGGGCTCGTGCCGCCCTCCGAGGGCAACTGGATGGTCCACGCATACTACCAGTACGTCGTGCGCCGGGAGGACGCGTTCCCGCGGTCCCGCGACGAGATCGTCGAGGACCTGACGGAGGACGGAATCGGTTGTCGGCCCTCGTACCCGATGCCGCTGTACAAGCAGAAGGCGCTCCGCGATCTGAAGCTCCGGGGTCGGTGTCCCGTCGCCGAGGCCGTGATCCCGGGCCTCTTCGAGCTGCCCGTCCACCCGGGCGTCGGCCCGGCCGACATTGAGCGGATCGTCTCCGCCGTCGAGGACGTCGCGCGGCGCGACTGAGGCGGTTCCCCAGGCAAAGAGAGAAAACGCCCGGCCGGTTACGACCGGCGAACTGATCGCCCCATGGATCTTGACGCGTTCGCCGCCTCGCTCCGCGACGGGTTTGAGAAGGAGCGGGCCCTCCGATGGGACGAGGCCGCGACCCTCTACGCCGACCTCGTTCAGAAGGCCCCGGACCCCGCCTCCCGCGCCCTCGCGCTCCTGCGTCACGGGAACGCCCTCCTGGAGCTCCGTCGATGGGACGACGCCCGCACCGCGTTCGACGCGGGGCTGCACGAGGCCAAGGCCTCCGGCGATGCCGACATCGTGTCCCAAGCGCTCCTCGCGGCAGGAGTCTTCGCGGCGAGCCGCGACGATCCGAAGCGGGCGGAGGCGTTCCTCCTCGACGCGCTCGAGCGGTTCCATCGGAAGGACGACCGCGGGTCCTTGCAAGGGCGCGGCTGGGCGTTCCTGAACCTCGCGGCGCTGTACGGCAAAACGGGACGCCTCGACCTCGCGTTCGTCACGTTCACGAAGGCGCAGGATGTCCTCGGCGCCGCGGAAGACTGGGCAGGCGTCGCAGCCGCCTGGGAGGCGCAGGCCCAGCTCCGGCGGGCGATCCACGATGACGACCGTTGGCGCGAGGACCTCGCGGAGGCGGTCCTCTTCTATGACCGCGAGGGGATGAAGGCGAAGGCGGACCGGCTGAGAGCCATGCTCGGCAAGAAACTCGTTTGACGACCTCGATTAATCTTTCCATACGGCCGGCAAGTCAGAAATAGTTCCGGAAAAATGGACCCCGACCCTTGAAGTAGGTCGGATGGTTGTGTCGGCCGATCAAATGGCTCTAACCGTCGAGCTGCAGCAGCTCTGGAAATCGTATGACGGAAAGCCGGCCCTCCAAGGCCTCTTCTTCGACGCCCGCGCCGGCGAAATCGTTGGCTTAATCGGCCCGAACGGCGCCGGCAAGACGACGACGTTGAAGATCCTCGTCGGTCTCTTGCGGCCCGATTACGGCCTCGTCCGCGTGAAAGGCCACGACGTCCTCGCGGACCCGGTCAGCTACAAGGCGGACGTCGGCTACATGCCGGAGGCTCCGACGCTCCCGGAGTACCTCACCCCGAACGAATTCCTCGGGTACGTCGGACGGATCCGCAACCTACCGCGGGACCGGATCGCCGGCCGCACGCGGGAGCTCCTGGCGATCCTCGACCTCGCACCGAAGGCGGACGAGACAATCGCCTCGTTGTCGAAGGGCATGAAGGCGAAGATCGCCTTCGCCGCGGCGATCCTGCACGAACCCTCGATCCTCGTCCTCGACGAACCTCTGATCGGGATCGATCCCGCGGGACAGCACCTATTGAAGGAGCGCCTGGCGGCGATGGCCCGCGCGGGCGCCACGGTGCTCGTGTCGACCCACCAGCTCGACACCGCGGAGCGCCTGTGCAGTCGCGTGGCGATCGTGAATCACGGACGAAACGTCGCGACAGGAGACCTCGCGGCCCTCCGGGCCCAAGCCCACACGGGCGCCGAGGGGAGCCTCGAGGACGTCTTTCTCCGGCTCACCCAGGAGGCCGTCGCACCCGCCATCGAACCGGTCCGCCGAAGCGGTTGGTTCCGGAGAGGATAGCCCGTGGGTCGAACCTTCACCCTGTTCGTCTACAAGTTGCAATTCTTCTTCGGACCCGCGTTCCGCGGACGCTTCGGGCCCCTGGCCTACCTCGCGCTAATCCTCGTCTTCCTGCCGTCGGGATTCGGATTCGGGGTCGGCCTCGGGATGACCGTGAAGGCGGCGGATACGCCGAGCGGGATCGGAATCCTCGCCGCTCCTCTCGCGGGGCTCCTGTCAGTCGGATTCCTGTATTCCCTCGGCGCGGGAGTCACGGCGCACGCATCCGAGTTCGATTTCTTCCTGACCGCGGACGTTCGTCCGCGGCAGTACCTTGTCGCGGACCTCCTCTTCCAGCTAATCAGCTTGCTCGGCGCCGGCGGACTCGCCGCGGGCCTTGCGGCGGTCGCGATGACCGTCACGATGGGGCAACCCGTCTCCGCCGCCGTTCCGCTCTTCGCCCTGCTCGTGGTCTATGAGTTCTTCGTCTTGATGACGGCTCAGGTCCTCGTCATCCTCCGGGTCCGGTACCCAAAGGCGCCGGTCCGGCTCGTCACGATCGCCCTCCTGATCCTGTCCCTGCTCCCATCCGCGGGACTTGCCAATCCGGCCTTCCCGGTCCGGTTCGCGGGCCTCCCGATTCCCCCAACGGCCTTCGCGGCCCTTGGGCTCGCGGTCCTCCGGGGGGCGGCGTGGCCGGTCGTCGACGTCCTCCTTGCAATCGTGTGGGCCGGCGGTATCGCCCTCGCGTGGTACGTGCTCAGCGACACGTACATCGTCCACGGACTCCGGCCCACGATGTCCGCGGGCTTCGGCCAAGTCGACATGGGCTCCCGCATGGAGATCCAGCGGCACTTGACCGCGCGCCTCGGCGGGGTCACGACCCGCGTCCGATTCCGACCGGAGCAGGGCGGGGACACGAGCCTCATGACGCGGCTCCATCTCGTGCGGATCTGGCGGGACGGGAGCTTCGTGTATATCGCAATCCTCGCCGTCGTGGTGATCCTCTCCTCCGGCTTTGGAGCCGGGGGCGCGAGCGCGACCGGTGCCGTGACGGTCACGCAGATCCTGACCCTGCTGATGGGAATCCTCGCGATGAACTGGGCGTTCTACGAGCGGGATAACCTTTGGATCGTCCTGACGACGGCGAAACCACCGGGTGCGTATTTCCGTGGACTCATGCTCAGCTTCGCCGCAATCAGCCTGGTGGCGACCGGCGGATACATCGCCTTCCTCAGCGCGACCCGATCCGTCCGGCTCCCGATTGAAACTCTCGCCCTCCCGATCGCCGCGCCGATTGCCTCGGCGTTCGTCGCCACAGCGCTCCTGACGCGAATCAAGGTGAAGCCGTCCGCGTTCTCGTTCGCGGTGCTCGGAATCTTCTTTCTCGTGTCCCTCGGCGGCTTCATGGGAGGACTCGCGGCCCAAGCCGCCGTCGCCGCGGCCCGTTCGGTCGGCGTGTTCGCGGCGGAGGCGCAGGCGACCGTCCTGGTCGGGTTCCTCCTCGCGCTTATGTCGTTCGGACTTTGGATCGTGACGCGGCTCGCCGCATCGTTCCGCCTCTGAGGTGTCCGGTGAAATCCGTCAAAACCTTCATCTATCGCCGCTTCCTCGGCGCACGGGATAGGGAGAGAAGATCGGATGGCCTCGCAATCGATCACCGCCCCCCCATTGGCGTCGGCCGCGAAGCCCGAGCGGGTCGAGGACCGCATCGTCGTCGCGCGTCGCCTTGTGAAAACCTACGACAGCGGCGAGTTAGAGGTCCATGCGCTCCGCGGACTGGACCTGGACATCAAGAAAGGGGAGATGGTCGCGGTCATGGGCCCGTCGGGATGCGGCAAGACGACCCTGCTAAATTGCCTCTCCGGCATCGACGAGTTCAGCTCTGGCGAAGTTTGGATCGCAGGGCAGCGCCTGTCAACATTGAGCGACAACGCAAAGACTGACTTCCGCGCGATGAAGATGGGATTCATCTTCCAGAATTACAACCTTCTTCCCGTGTTGCGAAGCGTCGAGAACGTCGAGCTGCCGCTCCTCGTCCGAGGCGACGACCCGAAAGGAGCACGCCGCAGGGCCCTCGAGGCCCTCGCCGCGGTAGGCCTGGAAAAGGAGGCGACGAAGAAGCCTGCCGAGCTTTCCGGCGGCCAGCAGCAGCGGGTCGCCATCGCTCGCGCCCTCGTCAATGAGCCAGACATCGTCTTCGCGGATGAACCGACGGGGAACCTCGACTCGGAAACCTCGCACGAGGTCGTGGAACTCATGAAACGATTGCACCAGGAGAAAGGCCTGACGTTCATCGTCGTCACCCACGACAGCGCCGTCGGAAATCAGATGCAGCGCGTCATCCTGATGCGGAACGGGACGATCCTGAAATCGTTCCGGCCGACGGTTGCGTGAGGGAGCCCCGATGGCCGACATCCCGACCCTGCTCATCGTCGTGGGCGTCGTGTGTCTCGTGGTCCTCGCATGGGCGGGCCGGAAACGATTCCCTCTTCGAATCGGCGCGGGGAATTTCTTCCGCCGCAAGACCCAGGTTGCAATCGTCGTCGCGGGTCTCCTCATCGGGACCGCAATCATCAGCTCGTCGTTCATCATCCAGACCACGTTTGACTACACGGTCCGCAGCGCGGTGTTCCGAGCTCTCGACGCGGTCGACGAAATCGTCTTCGTCGCGGCCCCCGATGGGTCACGAGTTCCGTTCTCCGAACAAGTCTGGACGAACCTTCAGGCGAACCTCACGAACATGCCAGATGTCGTCGGAGTCGCGCCCCGATTCCAGCTCGGCGGTGCCGTGGTTGACCCGTCGACGCGCCTCTTCGATCCCACCACGAACCTGATCGGGTTCGACTGGGCGCACGATCTCGGCCGGTTCGTCCGCGCGAACGGCTCGGTGTGGGATGGCTCCGGCCTCGGGGCGTCGGAGGCGATCATCAACCAGAAGTTGGCGACCGCCATCGAGGCGAAGGCGGGGGACACCCTTATCCTGAACATCGGCGGACCCCGCGGCTTCGTACGGTTCAACGTAACGGTGAGGGAGATTGTCCAGGATGCAGGGCGCGGCGCGTGGAACGATGGGGAGAATCTCTTCCTCCTCTTGTCCAGCTTTCAGGCTGCCCTGGGAGAGAGCGGCCAGATCAACACGATCACGGTCGCCGACGTGGGCGGGGTGACCCAAGGCTACCTGCGGTCGGACGACGTGGTCCGGGAGATGACGCCGCTCCTCCCCTCGACTCCCATCTTCACGATCGCGAAGGCGAAAGCGGACTCCATCGACGGAGCCAGCCGGAACATCGACCGGCTGAGCCAAGTGTTTGTCCTCCTCGGATTCTTCACGGTCATTGCGGGAATCCTCCTGATCATCAACATCTTCGTCATGCTCGCGGAGGAGCGGAAAGGGGAAATGGGCGTCGCCCGAGCGCTCGGGATGCGCCGGACGAATTTGTTCCAGAGCTTCGTATCGGAAGGCCTCCTCTATGCGCTGCTCGCCTCCCTGGTAGGCAGCTTCGTGGGTCTCCTCGTGGCAGCCGTGATCCTCTGGGGATTCTCGCAGGTCTTCGGCGCCGGCGCCTTCGGTGGCACCGGATTCATCCTCTCGTGGACGAGCTTGGACCTGATCAACGGATTCGCCATCGGGTTCCTCATCACCATGGCGACGATCGCGATTGCTTCTTGGCGGGTGTCCAAGCTGAACATCGTGCGCGCGATCCGGGACATCCCGGAGCCGGTCCAGCGCCGCTCGACGCGACGCCAGGTCGCCGTGGGCACAGCCATCGCGATCCTCGGCGGCCTGGGTCTTGCCTTCGCGCTCGCCCGTCAGAGCCTTTTCCTCCAAGACCTCGGACCCACCGGCCTCGCGTTCGGACTTGCCGTCCTCACGATGCGGGTCGTCCCACCGCGGGCCGTCTTCACCGCCGCGGGACTCTTCATCGTCGGTTGGGTCTTGAGCCCGTGGAAGTTCTTCGGCTTGGCGAACGCGGACATCACGCTCTTCATCGCGGCCGGCCTCCTGCTCGTGTTCGGCGGCCTGCTCGTCGTGCTGTTCAACAGCGACTCCATCCTTGCCCTCGCAACGCGACTCGTCCGCCGTCGCACGTGGCTGCCGGTCGTCCGCACGGCGATCGCGTATCCGATGAACAAGAAGTTCCGCACGGGTGCGACCCTCGCGAGCATCGCGCTCGTCATGTTCACGATTGCCACGATGTCGGGAATCCAAGCCGAAGTGAGTTCGTCGATCACAAAGACGAGCGAGCGGGAGAGCGGCGGTTTCAACCTGATCGGCGCCTCCGGAATCCCCATTTCGAATTGGAGCGCCGCCTTCGCGGCCTACCAGAACGACACGAAATCCACGAATATCTCGGAGCCAACGCGGTGGCTCTCCCAAGGACGGATCCAGGTGGCGGCGCACGCGAACTTCGCGGGCCCCTTGTACAACACGACGTTCCTCGGTGTTCCTTCTGACTGGACTCCGGGATTTGAGTTCCAGGCCCTCGATGCGTCGTACCCGAACGCGGACGCGGCGTGGGCGGCGATTCAAGCGAACCCGGGGCTTGCGATCGTCGATGGGTCCGTGATTCCGAACAACTTCGGGCCAAACTTTGGGACGTTCTCGGCGTCGGTCGGGGACACCTTCTACTACGGCAACGCCTCAGCCCCGCGGAGCATCCGGATCATCGGGATCCTCTACGAGCAGTTCGTCCGAGGGTTCTGGGTCTCGGCGGACTTCCTGAAGCAGCAGTTTTCAATCGAGGGGGCGAGCACGTTCTACTTCACCGTTCGACCTGGGGTGGACGTGACGAGGGCAGGACACGACCTCGAGCGCTACTTCGTCGCGTCCCAACTCATTACCGTGAACATCCAAGAGGTCATCAACCAAATCCTCGAGGCGACGATGGGCGTGTTCAACCTCTTGGAGGCGTACCTCGCCCTCGGCCTGATCGTCGGCATCGCGGGCCTCGGGGTCATCACGATGCGCAACGTCGTCGAGCGACGACAGGAGACCGGGGCCCTCCGCGCCCTCGGCTTCCGCAAATCGATGGTCCTGCGGTCGTTCCTCATTGAACTCTCGTTCATCGCGTTGACGGGAATCGCTTTAGGCGTCGCCCTGGGCGTCGCCCTGTCGTACGATCTCTACCTGCGTTTCTTCGCGAACCAGGCTGCCTTCGTCATCCCGTGGGAGCGGCTGCTCCTCCTCGGCGGCATTGCGTTCCTCGGCGCGGTCCTTGCGACCGCGAGCCCCGCGATCCGGGCGTCGCGAATGCCGCCGGCGGAGGCTTTGCGGAGCTTTGAGTAGCGCGGCTCGCCCCGGTTCTGAATACTTTGTGAGCCACGACTGGAATGAGCGGACTTCAAGCGAGACTCACAGATGCTGACGACGCTCACGATACGGCTTGGTTTTGACGCCGTTCGAGCGCAAGCACGCGGTAGTGCTCCGGCTTGTGGTCGAATTTGAGGTGGCACTCCTCGCTGCAGAAGTAATATGGGGTGCCCTTGTACCAGATCATCCAGTACGCGTTGTGCGGGTTCACAGGCTTCTCGCACACCGGATCGACCGCCATGGGACCCGTTCCGATGCCGCTGAAGACGCGTAATCGATATGAATGCTTCGAATCTGTGAAGTCGGGTTCCGGAAGAGCCGCAACCCAGGCGACTCGAAGAACCGGCGCCGCGCGTTTATATCCCGAGCTCTCCTTCGCAGCCCCGTGGCCGCGCTGATGCGGGTCGGCGTCATCGGGGTCGGGGCGATGGGGCAGAACCACGCTCGTGTGTACTCCGAAATCGCGGACCTCGTGGGCATCGCGGATCCCGATGTCAAAGCCGGCGGCCCGGTATCGAACCGCTTCAACGTGTCGTACTACACGGATCCGACGCACCTCTTGCGGGAGGAACTCGACGCAGTGAGCGTGTGCGTCCCGACGCAGCACCACGCGAAAGTCGCGCTTGAGGCGATCCAGGCGGGGGTGCCGCTCCTCGTCGAGAAACCGCTCGCGACGACGGTCGCGGAGGCGAATCGGCTCGTCGATGCGGCGAAACGGGCCGGCCTCACCCTCGCGGTAGGACACATCGAACGGCACAATCCTGCGACCGCGGTCGTCAAGCGGCAAATCGAAGAAGGCCAATACGGCGACTTGGTGACGGCGACGACCCGGCGTGTGAGCTCCTTTCCGGGCCGCGTCCGGGATGTCGGAGTCGTGATGGACTTGGGGGTGCACGACATCGACATCCTCCGGTACATCATCGGTTCGCCGGTGGAGAGCGTCTTCGCCCTCGGCGGTCGCAAGATCCATGAGCAGTTCGAGGACCACGCGAACGTCCTGCTCCGTTTCCGGAACGGCGTCAACGGCTTTGTCGAGGTCAACTGGCTGACCCCGATGAAGGTCCGAAAGCTCGCTCTCACATGCTTGAAGAATTTCGTCGAGGTGGACTACATCGAGCAGTCCGTGACCGTGAGCTCGAGCACCCTCGGGCCGTTGGACCCGTTCAACTTGTACCAGATTCCACTCGAGCATCATACGCAGAAAATCCACGTGAGGAAGGAAGAGCCGTTGAAACGGGAACTACAAGACTTCCTCGACGCGGTCCAGCACAAGCGGCCGCCGCTCGTCACCGGCGAAGATGCGGCAGAGACCCTGCGCGTGGCCGTCGCCGCGACGGAGTCTCATCGCACCGGAAAACTCGTCCAGCTGCTGTGAGCCGGATCAGAACTGACCTTTTCCGATGCCTCGGTACACAAAGCCCATCTTCACGACGTCCGGGCCGGCATACACGTTCCGGCCGTCCACGATCGCGTGGTGGCGCATCCCGCGGCGGAGCGCCTTCAGGTCGAGGGTCCGATACGCATCGTGGGCCGTCACGATCGCGACGCAGTCCGCGCCCTGCAACGCCGCCTTCACGTCTCGCAGGACCGCATAGCCCCGCTCGGACCGCGCGAACGGGTCGTGGATCGCGACGTCGGCGCCGCGTCGGCGGAGCTCCTGGATCATCGGTTTCGCGGGCGTGTTCCGCGTGTCGTCCGTGTTCTCGCGATACGCGAAGCCGAGGACCGCGACGCGGGCCCCCTTGATTTTCCGACCGGCGGCCGCGAGCGCTTCCTCGACGAGGCGCGCCATCCGCCGCGGCATGAAGTCGTTGACTTCGCGGGCCGTCGGGATCAACTCCGGCTTCGTCTGGATCGCGGGGGAGACGAGGAGCCACGGATCTTTCGGGATGCAGTGGCCGCCGACGCCGGCGCCGGGGATCAGCATCATGCGATACGGGCACGTGTTCACCAGTTCGCGCACGCGGTACGCGTCCACCCCGAGCTCCTCGCTGATCAACGCGACCTCGTTCGCGAAAGCGATCTGGACGTCCCAGTACGCGTTCTCCGCGGTCTTGACGACCTCCGCCGTCGTCCAGTCTGTCGGGTGGATTTCCGCTTTGACGAAGCGCGCATAGAAGGCGAGGCCCTTGCGCAGCGCGGCGCGGTCGTTCGCGCCGAGCACGCGGGGTAGCTCCGAAAGATGATGGAGGAGTTTGCCCGCGGTGAGCCGCTCCGGGCAGTGGACGAGGTGGAGATCCCGGCCCACCGTCCGTCGGGATGCCCGCTCGAGGGCGGGTCGGACGAACCCTTCCATCGTCCCCGGGGCAAGGGTCGACTCAATCGAAACGAGGGCGCCGGCCTTCAGGTGGGGTCCGACCTCAGCAATGGCGACCTTCAGTGCCTTGTACGACGGGTCATGGGTCGCCGGGTCGATCGGCGTCTCGACGCACACGGCGACGACGTCCGCATTCGATGCCGTCTGGGGATCCAGGCTTGCCCGAAGCCGGCCTTTCGCCACCTGTTCGCGGACGAGATCGTCCAACCCGGGCTCGTGACCTCGAAGGGGACTTCGGCCCGCGTTGACCGACTCCACCTTCTCCGGGTCGATGTCGATCCCGACGACGTTCGCGCCCGTCGCGGCGACCGCGGCTGCAAGGGGCAGGCCCACATAGCCTAGCCCGACGACCGCGACTCTCACGAGGCGTTCGGAAGGGACCGCCGCGCATAAAGGTTTCAATCCGATGTGCGAGTTGGAAAACGAACGCACCCGCCGAGCGACAACGCGCAAGGCTTTTGTAGCGGCAGAGGCCATGGGGACGCACTCGGCGTCTCGGAGGCGCCGACGTCGCCCGTGCGTTGCGGGAGGGAGACCATGGTTAACATTGCGAAGCAAGTTGTGCGCACGTCCTTGAACCTCACGGATCAGGACGTCCTGGGGATCGATTGCTGGAGCCACGTGACGGGGCTCGCGTCTCAGATCGCGGCGGAGGCTTACAAAGTCGGGGCCGACGCGCAGATTTCGTATCTGGATGACGGCCTCTGGCGTTCGTGGTTCGAGATGGATGAGAAATACATCGCGCGGAAGTCACCCATCGCCGCGGCGCTCGCCGAGACGATCACGGCGTACGTGAGCCTCTGGGGCCCCGAGGACCCGAGCGTCTTCGACCGATCGAAGCCGGAACGGATGGCGAAAGCCGACCCATGGATCAAGGAGATCAACGACCGGCAGAGGGAACGGAAGGTCCGCAGCCTATTCTTGGGCCTCGCGCAGGTCACGCCGCAGCGGGCTCGCAAGTACGGGGTGAACTTCGCGAAGTGGAAGCGCATCGTGAACGCATCCCTCGGTGCAGATCTGAAGCCCATCGCGGCCCATGGTCGGCTCGTCTCCAAGAAACTCGGCGGTGCCTCCGATGTCCAGATTTCCGCAGAGGGCACGGACCTCAGCCTGAGCCTGCGGGGCCGCGAGGCCATCCTCGAGGACGGAATCGTCGATGCGAACGACATCGCGCGCGGGCACCTGCAATCGTCGTTGCCGTCGGGCTTCGTCGATATCGCCCCGCTCGAGACTACCGGGGATGGCGACGTCACGTTCCCGAGCACGCCCCTCTGGGGGAAGATGATCCGCAACCTGCGGTTCACGTTCTCCGGGGGCCGCCTCGTCGACTACAAAGCCGACAAGAACGTCGAGGCGTTCGCCAACTACTTCAAAGCCTCCTCGGGAGAGAAGGACCGCATCGGCTCCCTGACCATCGGGCTCAATCCGAGAGCCTCATACCTCGGCGGTTTCGTCGACCACTTCGTTGCCGGCGCTGTGACGATCGGACTCGGAGGCAACCAGGACATCGGCGGGGCCAACCGGAGCTCCTTCGACTTCGGCGCGACGTTGCAGAAGGCGACGGTGACGGCGGACGGAATGAGTGTCGTCGAGGTGGGCAAGCTTTCGAAGTGAGGCACAGGCAACCTCTTTCGCTCATCCGGGCTCAGCTCCGTGGAGACCGCACAAATATCATTATATGCGGAGCGCCCGCTCTCACGGTCCGTGAAGATCGCGAGCGTCGTCGGGGCCCGCCCGCAGTTCATCAAAGCCGCCCCGGTCAGCCGCGAGATCCGCCAGCACAACGAGGAAATCCTCGTCCACACGGGGCAGCACTACGACGAGAACATGTCCGACGTGTTCTTCGAAGTCCTCGACATGCCGCGGCCGGATTACAACCTGGGCGTCGGCAGCGCGAGTCACGCCCGCCAGACCGCCGAGATGATGCGCGGCCTTGAAGACGTCTTCGAGCGCGAGAAGCCCGACCTGGTCCTCGTCTATGGAGACACCAACTCGACCCTCGCGGGTGCGCTCGTGGCCGCGAAGATGGGCCGGCCGCTCGGGCACGTCGAGGCGGGCCTCCGGTCCTTCAACCGCTCCATGCCGGAGGAGATCAACCGGGTCGTGGCGGATCACCTCGCGTCCCTGCTCTTCTGTCCCACGCAGACGGCGGTGGACAACCTCGCGAAGGAAGGGATCACCCGCGGCGTCCACCTCGTCGGGGACGTGATGTACGATGTCGCCCTGCAGAGCGCCCAGGCAGCCCGCTCTCGGAACATCCTCACGCGGATCGGCGTCCGCAAGGGCGAGTACGTCCTCGTCACCTTGCACCGGCCCAGCAACGTGGACGACCGGGAAGTGCTCGCGGGAATCGTACACGCGTTGGCCCGTTCGAACCGCACGGTCGTCTTCCCCGTCCATCCTCGGACGCGGAAGAACCTGGAGGCGTTCGGGCTCTGGGAGGAGCTGTGGGCGAAGGTGAAGGCGATCGAGCCCGTCGACTACCTCGATTTCATCGCCCTCCTGATGGGCGCGTCCAAAGTCGTCACGGACAGCGGCGGCGTCCAGAAGGAAGCCTACTTTTTCGGGGTGCCATGTATCACGCTCCGCGACGAAACGGAGTGGATCGAGACCGTGGAGGACGGCTGGAACGCGATCGTCGGATCGGAGCCGGAGGACATTCTCGACGCGCTCGAGAAATTCAATCCCGCGGGCACGAAATCGAAGTCGTTCGGCGACGGCCACGCGGCGGAAAAAATCGCGCGGATTCTCGACAAGTTCGTCTGATCGCCCACGCATCTTAAGACCGTCACCGGGATCGCGGGACTGTGGAGCTGGCGTCCCTCGCCGCCGTCGCCGTCATCGTCCTCGCGACCGCGTATGCGCTCGTCCGGAGGGCGCCGCTCTCCCTCGTCTATGCGGTCGCCATCCTCGCCGTGTACGCCCTCGAGGTCACCACGTCGTCCTTCGGATTCGTTCAGTCTTCCGGGGTCGTCCGGGAGCTCGGCTTGGCTTTCTTCCGAGGCGACCTGCCCGCTCCCTGGTCGTGGATCACCTTCGAGTTCGTCCATGCGTCGGAGCTCCACGTCTTCCTGAACCTCCTCGGTCTCATCCTGATCTCGCCGACGTTCGAGGAACGGGTCGGCACCTTTCGGTGGGCGATTCTGTTTTTTGCGGGCGGCGCGTTTGGAGCACTCGTCTTCGTCCTCGTCCATCTTGGCGGACCGGTCCTCCTCGTCGGGGCGTCCGCGGGGATCTTCGCGACGTTCGGAGCATACGGCCGACTCTTCCCGCGGGACCGTGTGACTCTGTTTCTCCCAATCCCGGGAATCCCGTCCCTGCCAGCCCTCCAAGTTGTCGTGCTCTTTTTGATCGTCGAGATGGTACTGAGCGCCTTCGGCCCGACCGGAATCGCGTGGGAGGCCCATGCGGGCGGCCTCCTGTTCGGATTCGCCGCGGGTCCGTTGATCCTGCGTCTGCCGCTACCGGGCGGCCGCGGTCGACTCGTACCCGTTCGCGGCCTGCGAGATCTCGCGACGACCCCGGACCTGCGCCGGCTCCTCGACGAAACGGAGCGGGCCGATCTGCCGGAAACCCGCGAGGCCTGGACCGACGCGTTCGTCCGAACCGCCCGCTGTCCAAGGTGCGGGGGACCTCTGCGCCGACGGTTCGGGCGGATCGTCAGCGAGTGCGGCTGGCGC
>Ga0099828_10000271_pt1 | contig 30616 bp, 30 predicted proteins | sample CZO8metaG_2_FD_79338 | JGI IMG/M metagenome (GOLD analysis project Ga0099828, IMG submission 79338) | Vadose zone soil microbial communities from the Eel River Critical Zone Observatory, Northern California, USA - CZOApr15con2H1.8 metaG | ecosystem: Environmental > Terrestrial > Soil > Vadose... | reverse complement strand
GTCTACGAGACCGTCTGCGAAAGTATCGAACGAGGCGCGGAGTGCCTAAGGAAGTCGATGGCCCCGCTTCGCGGGGAACGGCGCCTCCGGCTCGATCGGTCGGTTCTCCTGGAACCTTGTGAATCGCAACGGGACCAGGGTTTCGGGCCTTCGCCCCGTCGCGACATATTCCGCCATGAGCCGACCGACTTCTGGTGAAAGCTTGAACCCGTGGCCGCTGAACCCGGCGGCCACGTACAGCCCCTCCGGCCCGACTTGGTCGAGGATCGGATACGAGTCCGGGGTTACATCGTACACGCCGGCCCACCCGCCGCGGGGTTGCGCTCGGGCCATGACTGGGAATCGTCGCATGAGTCGCGCCCGAAGGTCGTGGACCGTCGACGATGGGACGGAGTCGTCCGGAAGCAGGTGTCGGCGGATCGTCTTCCGCGGATCGGTGTCCATGTAGCCAATGAGCATGTCTTTCTCGCCCTCCGGCCGGGCGTACGTGTTGCCGTAGAAGTCGAAATGGATCTTGGGAGGCGACCCAAAGCCCACGGGACGCCGTAAGATCACGATGTCGCCCCGCACGAACCGGACGGGGAGCGGCACTCGTACGGCACGCGCGAGTTCGGGCGTCCAGTTGCCCGCTGCAAGGATCACGCGCTCCGTCGAGATCGTCGAGCGACCGCGCACTCGGACGCCCGCGATCCGACCTGAGCGAGTGACCACGGACGGCACGTCCCGGTCCTCTAAGACCACCGCACCACGAGCCTCTGCCGCCCGAGCGAACCCGACCGCGGTCGCGATGGGGTCCGCGTATCCCGCATCCGGATCGTGTACGACCGCGGCATAGTCGGAGACGTCGAGTTGCGGCTCAATTCCTTTCGCCTCCGAAGCCGTGAGGCGCTCGGCCTTGACGCCTTCGGAACGGAGGAGGGAGAGGAGCGCGTCGAAGGCCGCAAGATCGCGGTGGCGTGTACCCGAGAGGAAGCCCGTGGTCCGGAAATCGCACGGGTAACCCGTCTCCTTCTCGAACCGCTGAAAGAACCCCAGGCTTTCCCGGGCGAGCCGAATGCCGATCCGCGCCTCGTAGTGCTGTCGCACGAGCGCGCCGCTGTGCCCCGTTGCACCCGAGGCCACATGGCCCCTCTCCACCAGGACGACATCGACCCCCCGCCGGGCGAGGTGGAAGGCGATGCTCGTTCCCATGCAGCCGCCGCCGACCACGACGACGTCGGCGCGCCGCGGGACCCGAGAGGTCGCCATTGGCTCCGGCATCCCGTGTCTCCTTATCGCGCTTTCCTCGGTCAATTTCTATCCAGAATCACGAATAGATATCGTCCCGCGGTGACAATCCTTTATCTCCGCGCTCTCCTGATGCACGGGCCGTGCCAGACACCTGGCAGCTGGGAGCCGAGGACGAGCGCGCCCGGGTCGCGATTGTGGGTTGCGGAGGTGCCGGGTGCAACATCCTTCGTCACGTTTCCGTCCCGCCGAATGTGATTCGCATCGCGCTAAACGACTCGGTCCATCCATCGATGGCCGAGGTCCCGTCCCGCGTCTTGGTCCCTGCCGTTTCACTACAAGCCTACGCCTCGATGGACGAGAAGGCCGTCCATACGATGGAGACGGACGAGGAGAAGAAGATCTCGGCGGTCCTCCTCGATCGGGACGTGATCCTGATTCTCGGGGGACTCGGCGGCGAGCTCGGTGGCTGGGGGATGAGTCTCGTTGGCCGAGTCGCGCGGATTCTCGGCGATGCGAGTCTCGCTTTCGTGACGGTGCCTTTCACAATCGAGGGCCCGATCCGACGACAGCTTGCGGAGGCCCAACTCCAACTCCTCCAGAAGCGTGTGGATGGCGTCGTGACGTTCAGTAACGATGGCCTGCTCCAGATTGCCCGCGACTTGCCGCTCGTGAAGGCCTTCGCGGCACTCGGTGCAATCATGGCGAGGGCTGCCACCGGTTTGTCTTCCGCCCTTGCGCGTTCCGATGTCGCGCCGCTTCGGCGGATGTTGGCCGGGGTCCATGACTGGCGGTTTGGAATGGGTTCCGGGCGCGAGATGCATCGGTGTTTCCTCGCCGTTGACGAAGCGTACAAGTCGCCGTGGTTTGCATCGCTCCCGGAGGAGGTGAGCCACGCGGTCGTCCTGATGGCCGTTCCGGAACCCGGCAAGGACGACGCCGAGATTCTGCATCAAATCCGGTTGCGATCGCCTCATGCGTTCCTCGCCTGGGCGAGCGCGCCGCAACCGGTCGGTGAGGAACGTGCCTCGGTGCAAATCCTCGCGGGCACGTAGGCGGTGCCCATTTTCGTGCGGCGACGAACGCAGATTCATATACGTCCTCATCTTCCGGGCCGTGCTACGGACTCGCACGGGTGGCTCATGTCTTCGATCGGGAAGGAAATCCGACTCCGACATGTTCTGAGCGGCGGCAAGGCCTTGATCGTCGCGATGGACCACGGCGTGTCGAGCGGGCCGGTTGCCGGTCTCGAAGACATCCGCAAAGCCGTCGCGAATGTTGCGAAGGGTGGCGCGACGGGCGTCGTGCTCCACAAAGGCGTCGTGCCGTTCGCGAAGGATTACTTCGACGAGAGGCTTGCCCTGATCCTCCACCTCAGCGCCTCGACGTCGCTCAGCATCCGGGCCAATCGCAAGGTCATCGTGACGCAGGTCGACGAAGCAATTTCTTTCGGCGCAGACGCGATTAGCATCCACGTGAACATCGGCGGCGAGGACGATGATGGCATGCTCCTAGACCTTGGAGCGACAGCGACCTCGTGCGATCGGTTCGGGATGCCGCTCCTCGCGATGATGTACCCGCGAGGCTCGAACATCAAGAATCCCTACGACGTCGACGTCGTGAAGCACGTCGCTCGGGTGGGCGCGGAGCTCGGGGCCGATGTTGTCAAGACGCTCTACACCGGGACCCCGGAGACATTCAAGGAGGTCGTCCGTGGCTGTCCTGTGCCGGTGATCGTGGCGGGCGGCCCGAAGCTCGACTCCGAGCGGGCGGCGCTCGAGATGGTCGAGGGAGCGATGGCAGGCGGCGCCGCGGGCGTCTCGATGGGCCGGAACATCTTCCAGGCGAAGGACCCGATTAGCACGACGCGAGCAATCGCCCGCATGATCTTCGACGGAGCTTCAATCGACGAGGTCTATCGTGGGTGAGCCCCCATGGACCGCCTGGTATGGGTGGGGGCCTTTCCCCGCGAGGACAAAGGAGACGTTCGGTCGGTCGTCTCGGCCGCGCTCGAGGCCGGATTCGACCAGATCGTCCTCGCGAAGCCCAATCCATCCTTGCAGCGGATCGGCCGCTTCACACCGATTCTCGTGAAGGACGATGCGTTCGTATTCGACGACGCGGTCATCGGTCGCCTTGCGACGATTCGCTCCGCGAAGGACGAGGCCTCAGTCCGTGCGCTACGGGGGACGACGAAGCACGTCGTCGTCCGCACGGAAGATTGGAAAATCATTCCTCTCGAGAACCTGATCGCCCACTTTCAGGGGAGTGGGACTCGACTCTTCGTCGAGGTCCACGACGCTGCGGAGGCGAAGTTGGTCTTTGAGGCGATGGAGGTCGGCGTGGACGGGATTTTGCTGACGACTGCGTCGACGAAAGAGATTCGCGCGTTGCGGTCCCTGCTCGAGTCGCTACGGCATGACATCCCGCTCGCCCGCGGGAAGGTGACGGCCGTGCGGGCTCTCGGCCTCGGAGACCGCGTTTGCGTGGACACATGCTCCCTCCTGAAAACGGGGGAAGGGATGCTCGTCGGGAACAGTTCCTCAGGCCTCTTCCTCGTACACGCGGAAACGGTGGAATCCGGCTACGTCGGCGCACGCCCGTTCCGCGTGAACGCGGGGGCGGTCCATGCGTACATCTACCTGCCCGGCGGCGCCACGAAGTACCTGAGCGAGCTGCGTGCGGGCGACGAGGTTCTCGCGGTCGACTCGGAGGGCCGCGCTCGGTCCGTGATTGTCGGCCGCCTGAAGGTAGAGCGACGGCCTCTCCTCCTCGTCGAAGCGGAGGTGAACGGCCGCCGCGTCACGACGATTGCCCAGAACGCGGAGACGATTCGGTTCGTGACGCCGAAGGGCGGAGCGGTCTCTGTGAGCGAGCTGAAGGAAGGCGACGAAATTCTCTTACGACTCGAGGAGGGCGGCCGGCATTTCGGCATGCGAATCCAGGAAACCATCGCGGAGCGGTGAAATGGCGAAAGTCGCGGCGGTCATTTTGGCGGACAACGGTCCGGACGCCGAACGGCAGGCTCGGAAGGCGCTGTCGAAAGGCGCGGATCTCGTGGAGCTGCGGCTCGATCAGCTTCGACGGCCCGACTCCGCTGTCTTTCGAAAACTGGCCGCCGCGGTCGGGTCCCGCTCGATTGCGACGCTGCGATCCCCGGAGCAAGGAGGCGCGAGTGCATCTTCCCTCATTCCTCGCGACGCGTTGCTGAAAGAAATGTGCGGCCTGCCATTCGCATTCGTCGACATCGAACTCAGCGCGGATGGCGAGCGGGCGAAGGAATTGTCGGGCCTCGCAAAGCGAAATCGGACGACGTTGGTTGCTTCGCACCACTTCGCGGAGCCCGCAGACTTGGCAAAGGTCGGGGACGCGTTCGAAGCGTGCTCGGCGATTGGCGACGTGGCGAAGGTCGCAGTTCCGGTAGCGGATTTCGGCTCGGCGACACAGCTCGTCGACCTCGGCCGCGCCCAGGCCAAACGGAGCCGCCGCACGATTGTAATCGGGACGGGACCGGCGGGCATGCTCACACGCGCGCTCGCGGACGACACAGGCCAGGAGATTCAGTATGCCGCATGGGGCCACGCGGCCTCTCCTGGTCAGCTCGCGCTCGCCACGGCGAAACGGCTCCGCGGCCGCGACCCGATCGTGCTGGGCATTGTCGGCCATCCGCTCGGCCATTCCCTCTCGCCGGCGATTCAGGAAGCCGCTCTCGACGCGCTCGACTTGGCGGGCGTCTACCTGCCCTTCGATCTCGATTCAAAATCCTTGGACGCCTTCCTCGACGCCTCGGACCGTCTCCGGATTCGCGGCTTCAATGTCACGATTCCGCATAAGGAAGCGATTGTCGAGAAGCTCGACGAGCTCGATGGTGACGCAGAGCGGCTCGGCGCGGTGAACACGGTCGTCCTCCGGGACGGCTGGTCGAACGGTTACAATACGGACGTATTCGGGTTCCGACTGTCGTTGCGGTCCCTCGGCCTACGCGTCGGGGGCCGTCGGAGCCTCGTCGTCGGCGCCGGCGGTGCTGCGAAGGCCGTCGTGCAAGTTCTCCTCCGGGAGAACGCGAAGGTTGAGGTCGCGAATCGGACGGTTCTGCGGGCGGAGGCGTTGGCGGACGCGTTCGATGAGTCTGTCCAAGTAGTCCCGATGGACTCGCTTGGGAGGAGCGGGCCCTGGGATCTCCTCGTAAACGCCACTCCCGTGGGCACGAAAGGATTCCCGAACGACCTGCCGGTTCCGGACTCCGTCGTCCAGAAGGCGGGTTTCGTCTACGATCTCGTGTACAATCCGCCGATGACCCCGCTGCTCGCGGCGGCGAAGCGGCTCGGTCGGCCGGGCGCGTCGGGCTTGGAGATGTTGCTCAATCAAGCCGCGAAGTCGTTCGAGCTGTGGACCGGGCGGTCCCCGCCGGTCGTGGCGATGCGGCGCGCCGCGAAGGAGGCTCTTCGATGAAGGCTCGTGCCTCCTGCTACGGTGCGGGGACGATTGTGAACGCGATTGCCACGGGGAAGGGGGCCGCGTTCGGACTCGCACTCCGAGTGACCGCTACCGCGGAAACGCGGCCCGAGGGATTCGGAGTCAAGACTCACGTCCCCGATGGGACCGATCCGACCCTCGTCGCCGACGGGGCAGCGCGCGTCCTCCGTCGGAGCCGCCGGAAAGCGGGTCTCGAGGTCTCTGTCGATTCGGAGATCCCGATGTCGCGGGGGCTGAAGAGCAGCTCGGCGGTCGCGAACGCCGTGGTTCTCGCGAGTGCCCGAGCGCTTGGCCTCGAGCTGGAGCCTCTTCAGGTGATTCGGATTGGCGTCGATGCGGCCGTCGATGCCGGGGTGACGATTACGGGCGCGTTCGACGACGCATGCGCCTCGTTCTTCGGAGGAATCGCGGTGACGGACAACCGGGCGCGAAAACTGCTCGCGTCCGACCGATTCCCCGAGGGTCTCGTCGCCGTTGTCCAAGTGCCCACACGGACGATCACGAAGCCGAGCCTCCGGGGAATCGACTTCAGTCCAATCCGGCCTCAGGTCGAGGAGGCCTTCCGATATGCGGTTCAGGGCGACTATTTCCGGGCCATCGAGACGAACAGCGCGGCGTACGCGTCCCTCCTGGGAATTGATGAGACGCCGGCGATGCGGGCGCGCGTCGCAGGAGCACTGACCGCCGGAATCACGGGTGCGGGGCCCGCGATCATCGCGCTTACAAAGCCGGCCCATCTTGACGCGGTCCGGAGAGCCCTCGACGACGGGATGTCCCAGATACGCGTCGTAGGCCTCAACACGATGGAATCCCGCGAGGTGATTGCTTGAGGTACCGCGCGATTCCTTCGAAAGTCTCCGGCACGATTCGCGCGCCGCCGTCGAAGAGCTACACCCATCGGGCGATTATCCTCGCGGCGCTGTCCGGCGGCCCATGCCTCGTTCGTCGCCCCCTCCGGGCCGAGGACACGGACGCGACGGTCGCGGGGATGGCCGCGTTCGGGGCCGCCATCCGCGGGGACGGAGACGACCTCCGCGTGTCCGCGGAATCATTGCATGTGCCGGCCGAACCCGTTGACGCTCGGAATTCCGGCACGACGCTCCGGTTGCTCGCGGGCGTCGCTTCCCTCCAGTCGGGAGAGACGACGCTCACGGGAGACTCGAGCCTTCGGAAGCGCCCGATGGGCCCGTTACTCGACGCCCTGAACGGCCTCGGAGCCCGCGCTCACGCCCGCGGTGCGGATGGTCGCCCGCCCGTCCGTGTGCGAGGCCTGCTCCGCGGAGGAGACGTTTCCGTTCCGGGAAATGTGAGTTCACAATTCCTTTCGAGTCTCCTCATCGCATGCCCGCTCGCGCCTCAGCCTTCGGAGATTCGGGTCCTTCCGCCGTTCCGCTCGGAGCCCTACGTCAATGCGACGAGGCACTTGCTCCGCGCGTTCGGCGTCGAGACCTCGAAGACTGGCGACACGTTCCGAGTGCCCGGGGCCCAAGCCTACCGTCCGGTCAACGTCGACATCCCGGGCGACTTCTCCTCCGCCGCGTTCCCGCTCGTCGCGGCCGCGTTGACGGATGGCGATGTGACCGTGATCGGGCTCGATGGGGTGGCGCCCCAGGGCGACCGACGGATCGTGCAGATTTTGCAGGCGTTCGGCGCCCGTGTGGATGTCGGCCCCGACTCCGTCCGTGTCCGGGGCGGACCCTTGGTCGCGCAAACTGTCGATGTTGGCGAGACGCCAGATCTCTTTCCGATTCTCGCCGTCTTGGCGACTCATGCTGAGGGGGAGACGCGCTTCGTCAACGGCGACCAGCTACGGCTCAAGGAAAGCGATCGGATCGCCTCGACGGTCGCGATGCTCCGGGTCCTCGGCGTCCCCGCGGAACCGACTCCGGACGGCTGCATTGTGCGAGGGCCCACCCCACTCCATGGCGGGTTCGTCGATTCCCAAGGAGACCATCGCATCCTCATGGCCGCGGGCGTCGCGGGACTCGTCGCGCGGGGTGCCGTCGACATTTCGGACCCCTGGTGCTTCCGTGTCTCGTACCCGGCCTATCTTGACGATTTGCGGGCTCTGGGAGCCCTCCACGCGGTGGTCGCATGAACACCTTCGGGAACCGCTACCGGACGACGATCTTCGGGACGAGCCATGGCCCCTTCGTGGGCTGCACGATCGAGGGCCTCCCCGCCGGGACGCCTGTCGACGTGTCGTTTGTGCAACGCCAGCTGAATCGCCGCCGACCGGGGCAGAGCCTGCTCACGAGCCAGCGGAAAGAGGAGGACCGCCTCGAACTCGCGGAAGGGATCCGCGACGGCGTCGTGACGGGCGAGCCGATTGTCGCGATCATCCGGAATCAGGACGTCCAATCGAAATCGTATGCGGACATTGCGCGCGTGCCGCGCCCGGGGCATGGAGACTTCGCGGCGCTCATGAAATACGGAGGCAAGAGCGATTTCCGCGGTGGCGGTCAGCTCTCTGGGCGGATGACCGCACCGCTCGTTGTGTCCGGCGCGATTGCAAGACAGCCCCTTGCACGGAAGGGGATTCGCCTCCATGCCCATGCAGCCCAGATCGGCAAGGTCACTGCTAAGGCGGTGACGCCACAGGAGATCGAAGACAACGTCGAGCGCACGCCGGTGCGATGCGCGGACCTCGATGCCGCGGACCGGATGATTGCGGAAGTCGAGGGGGCGCGGAAGGACAGCGACAGTGTCGGCGGAATCATCGAGGCCGTGATCACGGGAATACCCGCCGGCGTCGGTGAGCCGTTCTTCGACTCCGTCGAGTCGGCCCTCGCGCATCTCTTGTTCTCGGTTCCGGCCGTGAAGGGCGTCGATTTCGGTGCAGGATTCCGAGCGGCCTCGATGCGGGGGAGCGAGCACAACGATCCGTTCGTGGTCCAGGGAGGTCGCGTGGTGACCGCGACGAACCACGCGGGTGGGATCCTGGGCGGAATCACGAACGGGATGCCCGTGACGTTCCGCGTCGTCGTGAAACCGACCGCGTCGATCGCGAGGCCGCAGCGGTCTGTCGATATGGACAAGATGCAGGGGACGGAGGTCGTCGTCACGGGCCGCCACGATCCCTGCATTGTGCCCCGTGCCGTGCCCGTGATTGAGAACGCGGCCGCAATGGCGATCCTCGATCTCATGGTCTTGGGGGAACTCCTGTGAGCGAGGTGGACATCAAGCGAGTACGAGAAGAAATCGGATCCGCCGACCAGGAAATCGTCGCCATGGTCGCCAAACGCCTTCACTTGGCCGTCGAGATCGGGTTGGAGAAGAAGTTCCTCGGCCGACCGGTGCGGGATGCGGAGGCGGAAGGCCAAGTTCGCACGCGCATCCTGCGGGAGTGTGCGACGCGAGGCATCCCGTCCGAATTCGCAGACGGCCTCTCGTCGCTTCTGATTCGAGAGAGCGTCCGGCGTCAGGAAAACGTGCAACCGCCGAAGCCGGTCCACCAGCGGGTCCTCGTTGTCGGGGGTGCGGGCCAGATGGGCTCGTGGCTCTGCTGCTATTTCCGGGACCGCGGGTTCGAGGTCGTCGTGAACGATTCAGCCGGTCCCCTCGACGGTTTCCCTTTCGAGTCGAATCTTGCGGAGGCTCTGACGATTGCCGACATCATCGCCGTCTCGGTCCCGATTTCCGCCTCCGCAGACGTCCTCCGGAAGATCGCGGCCATGAAGCCTCGCGGTCTCATCTTCGACGTCTGCAGCGTGAAAGCGCCGATCGCCGACGTCCTCCGGGCGATGGCCCAGACCGGGTTGCGCGTCGCGAGCATCCATCCGATGTTCGGCCCGAACGTCTGGCCTCTGTCCAGTGGGAATATCACTTTCAGCGATTGCGGAAATGGCGCCGCGGTCACGGAGGCCAAGGACCTGTTTCGGCCCAGCGGCGCGAACCTAATCGACATGCCCTTCGACCGCCACGACGAGTTCGTGGCGTTCCTGATCGGCGCGAGCCATCTGTGTCTCCTCACGTTCGCCCTTAGCGTCACGAACGGTCCGCTCGACCTCGCAGACGCGAAGCAGCCCGCGACCACATTCTCCCGCCTCTCCTCCGCGGCCTCACGCCTCCTATCGGATTCGCCCATGTTGCTCCGGGACATTCAAGCGCTGAACCCGCACACGCCCGCGGTCCACCGACGAATCCGCGAGGCGCTCGACGAATGGGTTCGGGCTGCCCAAGCCCAAGACTCGAGGGCGTTTGTCGAGCTCGTCGACCACACGCGCAAGTACTTCGGAGGGACCCGTCTGTGAGCAAAATCCCCGTGGCCGTCCTCGGCGCGACGGGAACCATCGGCCAGCGTTTCGTCGGCTTGCTGCAAGACCACCCCACGTTCGAGCTCGCGTTCCTCTGTTCCTCCGAACGAAAGGTGGGTGGCCGTCTCGGAGAGTTCTGGCGACTCGAAGACGTTCCGCTCCAAATCGACGTCGCGGCGATGGAGCTGCAACCACTCGATGTGAAGGCCATCGTTCGAGCGGCCATCGCGACCTCGTTCAGTGCGCTTCCCCCTGAGATTGCAGCGGAAGTCGAGCTCGACGCGGCCCGCGCGGGGGTCAAGACGTTCTCGAACGCGTCATCGCATCGGATGGACCCGGACGTGCCGTTGCTCGTCCCCGAGGTGAATCCCGACCACCTCGCCCTCGTCGAGCGCCAGGCGACGTTCAAGCACGGAGGTTTCCTTGCAACGAACCCGAATTGCTCGATCACGGGTCTCGTCCTCGCCTTGAAGCCGCTGGCGGACGTCCTCGACTTCTCGCAGGTCCACGTCGCCACCTACCAGGCCCTTTCAGGGGCTGGCTACCCGGGCGTGCCATCCCTCGACATCGCGGGGAACGTGCTCCCGTTCATCGAGGGTGAGGAGGAGAAGATCCGCCACGAGGCGAAGAAGATCCTCGGCCGCTGGTCCGACGGGGTCGTTCCGAGCACGCTCGAGGTGTGGGCGAACTGCGCGCGCGTGGCCGTTCGGGACGGTCACCTCGAGGCCGTTTCGATTCCCCTCACGGAGGACGTGAGCGCGGCGGAGGTCGCGAAGATCCTATCCTCGTTCCGAGGCGAGCCGCAGCGGGAAAAGCTGCCAACGGCACCGAACGCTCCGGTTCTCGTTCGCTCGGAAACGAACCGGCCACAGCCCCTCCTCGACCTCATGGCGGGTGAACCGGCGCGGGCGCGCGGGATGGCTGCGACGGTCGGAAGGATCCGTGTAGTCGATCGGGTGCTGCGGTTCTTCGTCCTCTCGCACAACACGCTCCGCGGCGGTGCGGGCGGGAGCGTACTGAACGCCGAACTGGCGCACCGGAGAGGGTACCTTGGCTGAGCCATGGACGGTCGCGAAGTTCGGCGGGAACTGCGTGAGCTCCCGCGACATGTACGACCGGATGGCCGGGATCCTCAAGGAGGATTCGAGGCGCGCGTTCGTCGTCGTGTCGGCAATTGCGGGAGTCACGGACTCCCTCATCGGGATGTGCTCGAAACCTCGGGAGGAGAAAGAGATCGATTTATTCTTGGCCGAGCTCCGTCGCCAACACCTGGCCCTCATCCCGAAATCCGCCAAGCGGGAGGGGGATCCGGCGGTCGCGTCGATCATTGCCCTCGCGATGAAGCTCGAGCGGCTCCTCTACGGCATCGCATACACGGAGGAAATTACGCCTCGGACCCAAGATTTCGTCCTGTCGTTCGGCGAGCGCCTCGCGGCCCAGGTCGTAGCCACGAACCTCCGGGATCGGGGGTTTGAAGCGGTCGCGCACGAGGCGGATGTGATTGGCCTCCTGACGGACGACAACTATGGGAATGCGACGGCGCGCCTCGAACCCACGCGGTCCCAGATGGCTCCGTTCTTGCGCCGTCAGGCCGAGGCGGCCCACCTGAACGTGATTACGGGCTTCTTCGGCATGTCCTCGGAAGGCAAGACGGCGACGTTCGGTCGAGGGGGATCCGACTACAGCGCGGCCGTCGTGGCATACGCTCTCGACTTGCGTACGATCGAGATTTGGAAGGACATCGGCGGTTTCATGTCCGCGGACCCGAAGATCGTGCCGGGGGCGTTCCCCTTGGATGCCTTGTCCTACGATGAGGCCGCGGAGCTCTCGTACTTCGGTGCGAAGGTCCTCCATCCGCGGGTCGTGCAGCCCGCCCGGGAGTGCACCGCCTCCGTCTTCGTGAAGAACATCTTCAAGCCCGAGGACCCGGGCACCCGGATCGGGCCGGACACCGTGGATCGAAGCGGGACGATCAAGAGCGTGTCGTATGTGCGGGACCTCTCCACGCTCAAGGTATTCACGTCCGGCGCCGGTTTCAAGGAGGGCCTTCTGTCTCAGGCCGCGACCGCCATGGCCGACGCCGACGTCGGCGTCTACAGTGCCGCCACCTCGCAAACATGCGTCGCGTTCCTCATCGAGTCCGAGTCGGTCCCGAGAGCGAAGAAAGCACTCGGACACCTGCACGGGTCCGTGATCGAGCGCGTCGAGGTGGCACCCCATGCCTCTCTGATCTGCTTCGTCGGAGACGGTCTCGGATACACGCACGGCGTCGCCGCCCGGGTATTCCGAGCCGTCGCGGACCTCGGGATCAACGTCCAGCTGATCTCCGCGGGCGCGTCAATGGTCGCGTATCACTTCACGGTCGACACGAAGGACCTCGAGACAGCCGTGCAGGCCGTGCACCAGGAGTTCTTCGCGAATCGGGACGACCGCGCGGTGGCGCAGCGGCGTTCCCGATGAGCCGACGCGGACTTCCTCAAATAAACTGTGAGCTATAAAATACAATAACGTCTAAGTATTATGTTTAGCATCCACAAAAGGACAGGCAAGGATGGATCGTGAGGCTTCTTGGAATCGCGAGACGACGCCGCCGGCTCGATGGAGCCGGCGGTCGGTTCTTCCTCCTCGCCTTGGACCATGGCCTTGCCGCGGGACCCCTTCCTGGCATTCAACGGCCCCAAGAACTGGTCCGCTCGCTCCGTCCCACCCCCTGTTCCGCCGTCATCGCGAATCCCGGCATGGTGCGTTTCCTTGCCTCCGAGCTCCCGCCCCCGCTGGGTCTCGTCGTGCATCTCTCCGCGAGCACGTTGCTCGGCTCAACCTCCAAATCGAAGGTCCTGTCCTCGACGGTCGAGCATGCGGTCGCGCTCGGAGCGGATGCGGTCTCCGTCCAAATCCAATTTGGCGATTCCCACGAAGATCGAATGATCGCGGACGCGGGCCGCGTCATCGATCACGCGAGTTCGCTCGGCATTCCGGTCCTGCTAATGGCGCACGCCCCCGCGAATGCGGGGGGATCTTGTTCGCATGCCCTCGAGGCGGCCCATGCCGCTCGGGCTGCGGCGGAGATTGGCGCGAGTATCGTCCAGACGAACTATGCCGGTGACCCGCGGGGGCTCCGCGACATAGTGAGCGGCTGTCCGATTCCCGTTGTCGTCGCGGGCGGACCGCGGTCTTCCTCCGAGGTCACGTTCCTTCATGCCCTTCGGGAATCGATGCGTGCGGGAGCCGCCGGCGTCTCCGTCGGCCGACGAATCTTCCAAGCGGAGGATCCTGCCGCGATCGCACGCCGGATCGCGGCCATCGTCTTCGAGGGCAAGCCGCCTTTGGTCGTCGAGGCGGTCTGATGAAGCGCGTGTCCCTCGATCCCAACCTCGACCCATTTGCGCTCTTTGCCGCCTGCCGCGACGAGCATCCCCACGCGTTCATCCTCGAATCCCTCACAGGTCCTGCGCGGCTCGCAGAGCACACGTTTGTCGGCTTCGACCCGGAAGTAATCATCTCCTACCGCGCGGGCGTTCTCCGGTCGAATGGCGAGACGATCAAGACCGACCGGCCGATCGAGGCGCTGCGTTCGATTCTGACGAAGTACGCGACGCCTGGAGTCCCGGGCCGGTACGTCGGGGGCTTGGTCGGATACGTGTGCTACGAGTTCATTCGGAACCTCGATTCCGTGCCCGCCCACGGTGACTCCCCCTTCCCCGAGTTCGAGTTCGGGCTCTACCTCGACGGCGTCATCGTCGATCATGTCCGCAGGAAGGCGGAATACTTCGCCCACGGTCGATCCCGATTCGACGATCTTCCGGACACGAAGCCGGCCATGCCGGAGTTTCATGCAGAAACCCCCAAGCCTCAAGTCCGCCAAGACCGCTTCGTGGACGAAGTCACTAAGGCGAAGGCGGCGATCCTCGAGGGCGAGGCGTTCCAGATCGTCCTCTCCCGCCGCGAGTACGGTCGGATGGCGGGCGATCCTCTCGCGTTCTATGAGGCCCTCCGGCGGCTGAACCCGAGCCCCTACATGTACTACCTGGACTTCGGCGTGCGCCGCGTAATCGGCGCGAGCCCGGAGATGCTCCTCCGCGTGGAAGATCGAACCGCGACGACGTTCCCCATCGCGGGCACACGTCCCCTTGGGACCACCCTCCCGGAGATGGAGTGCTTCAGGGCGGAGCTCTCGGCCGACGAGAAGGAGCGCGCGGAGCACAACATGCTCGTGGACCTCGCGCGGAACGACCTCGGCAAGGTGTCCCGCTTCGGGACGGTGCGGGTCCCGCAATACATGACCGTCGAACGGTACAGCCACGTGCAGCATCTCGTGTCCCGCGTCGAGGGGGAGCTGGCCGCGGGGAAAGACGCGCTCGACGCGCTCGTCGCACTGTTCCCCGCTGGGACCGTGAGCGGTGCGCCGAAGCCGCGGGCGATGGAGATACTTCACGACCTCGAGGGGACGGCGCGGGGGCCTTACGCCGGCGTCGTAGGTTATCTCTCCCTGAACGGAAATCTGGATACCGCAATCACAATCCGGACCCTCTTCGCGGACGGGCCGACGTACTACCTTCAAGCAGGTGCCGGGATCGTTGCGGATTCGGATCCGGCGAAGGAATGGCTGGAGACGGAGCACAAGCTCGAAGCCCCCCGGGCCGCGTTGGAGGAGGCGGCCGCGTGAAGGTCCTCATCATCGACAACTACGATTCGTTCGTGTACAACCTGTACCAGGCGATCGGGGAGCTCGGTGCGGATCCCGTCGTCCACCGCAACGACGCGATTACGACAAAGGAAGTGCGGAGCCTCGCCCCCGATGCGATCGTTCTGTCTCCGGGTCCAGGCCACCCGGCGAACGCCCGTGATTTTGGTGCGTGCGGGGAGCTTCTGAAAGAGCTAGGTCCGCTGACCCCGACCTTGGGCGTGTGCCTTGGTCATCAGGGGATTGCGATCGCGTATGGCGGCAAAGTCGAGGCTGCCGCTCGACTCCTCCACGGAAAGACGAGCAGGGTCCGTCATGACGGCCGCACCCTCTTCGAGGGCCTGCCGAATCCTATCGTCGCCGGCCGATACCATTCGCTCGCGATTGAACGCGCTTCGCTGCCTCTGGATCTTGAGGTCAGCGCGTTCGCGGACGATGGCGAGATCATGGCCGTCCGGCACCGCCGCCATCCGATCGAGGGTGTTCAGTTCCATCCGGAGTCCATCCTCACGCCGCAGGGACCCGCGATCCTGCGTAACTTCATTGAGGGGGTGAAGCGGTGATCCGCGAGGCGATCGCGGACTTGGTGGCGGGTAGGTCCCTCAGCTTCGAGGGCGCACACGACGCGATGGCGGACATCGTGGACGGCCACGCGACGTCCGCGCAGATTGGCGCGTTCCTCATGGGATTTCGGATGAAGGGCGAAGGGCCCGATGAGATTGCCGGCATGGCGACGGCGATGCGGGAGCGATCTGCCACGATTCGGCCCCCGGAAAACGGTCGGGTCGTCGATCTGTGCGGGACTGGCGCGGGTCGTGTGACGACGTTCAACGTCTCGACGATTGCGATGTTCGTCGTTGCGGCCGCCGGGGTAACTGTCGCAAAGCATGGGAACCGGGCAATCACGAGCCGCTGCGGGAGCGCGGACCTGCTCGAAGCCTTAGGGGCCCGCGTGGATCTTGACCCGCCACATGTCCAGCGGATTCTCCAGGCACACGGCCTTTGCTTCATGTTCGCTCCCAAGTTCCATCCTGCAATGCAGCGTGCGTCCGGGCCGCGCAGGGAACTCGGAATACGCACCGTGTTCAACCTTCTCGGGCCACTGACGAATCCGGCCGGAGCGAAAGGCCATCTTCTTGGCGTGTACGGTCCGGATCTCGTCCCGCTCCTTTCGAAGGTCTCCGCGCGGCTCGGGATGGAACATGCCCTCGTGGTCTATGGAGACGCGGGCATGGATGAGATTTGCCTCTGCTGCCATACGATGGTCGCTGAGGTGGCCGATGGCGCGACACGGCAGTTTGTGTTGAAGCCGGAGGATTTAGGTTTCGAGCGCGTGGAGCCCGAGGCACTGGCGGGCGCCGATCCGGAGACCGCAGCCCGAGAGGCCGTGCGGATTCTAGCCGGAGAGCGGGGACCGAAGAGGGACATGCTTCTCGCGAACGCGGCCGCGGGGATTTACGTTGGCGGCAAAACCGCCTCGATCGAAGAAGCCCTCCCTCTGGCGGTCGAAGCCTTGGATTCCGGGAAGGCATTCGAGACCCTCCGCACATTCGTAAGAGCCACGGGCGGGAATCTGTCGGAGGTCGAGGTCGACGGACGAGCTTGAACGGCTTGCTGCAAACTCCGAGACCCTCATCGAGCAAGGCTACTACGACGTCCGCGGCCAGGAAGCCCGAAGTCCCTCTTTCCTGGAGGTCGTGGGCGGTTCTGATCAAACCTCTGCGGTGATCGCAGAGATCAAGTTCGCCTCGCCGAGGATGCAAACGATTAGGGAGCCGGTGAATTTCGAGGCAATCTTAGCGAGGATCGTCGGCGCGAAGCCGCTCGGCCTTTCCGTCCTCGCCGAGCCCCGGATTTTCGGCGGTCACCTCGACTTCGTATGGCGGAGCGCGCGGAGTGGCCTGCCGGTCCTCATGAAGGATATCATCCTCGACTCGCGGCAGATTGATGCTGCGGCCGCGTGCGGGGCATCCGCCGTTTTGCTGATTGAGAGCCTCGCGGGCCGAGGGCATCTCCACGGGCCGATCCAGGCGCTGATCGATGAAGCCCACCTGCGAAACCTTGACGTCGTACTCGAAGTCCATACCCTTCCGGAGTGGGATGAAGCGGTCAGGACGGACGCGGACATCCTTGGGATTAACAACCGCAACCTCGGGACTATGGAGGTCGATATGGAGACCACGCCTCGGATCCTTTTGGAACGAGCGAAGGACCGGCCGGTGATCGCCATGAGCGGCGTCGAAACGCGGGCGCAGGTCAAGGCGATGCTCAACGCCGGAGCCGACGCCGTCCTCGTCGGCACGTCAATCATGCTTCACGAAGACCCTGCGAGGAAATTGCAGGAGCTGGAAGGAGGCTGAGGCCCGCGCGGCTACCATCGCATGCCGGAGCTGGGCAGATTGGGACGTTGCCGCCGCAACGGTTCGGCTCCCAATCCGAATTCATGATGATCCACGGAGTGCCCGGAGTGATCCTCAATGGGCCGGATTGACGCAGCGTTTCGCAGGTCACGTGACGACGGGCGCTCGGCGTTGCTCATCTACATCATGGCGGGAGATCCAACCCTTCCGAAGTCGGAAACACTTGCCCTCGCATGTGAACGGGGCGGAGCAGACCTATTGGAACTCGGTATTCCGTTCAGCAATCCCATCAGAGACGGGTCGGAGATCCAAGCGGCAACCGTACGGTCCCTCCGCGCCGGGACACGTCCCCGCGATGTCCTCGCCCTCGCCACTTGCCTACGTCGGAGGACGGAGATTCCGATCATCCTTACGACCTACATGAGTCCGGTCCGCGGGATGGGCCTCGCGGCCTTTGCCTCCCAGTGTTCGAAAGCCGACGTGGATGGGGTGATTGTGCCTGATCTCTCCCTCGAAGAATCCGACGAGATGCGATCGAACCTGGATGGCCACGGCGTCGAATACATTCAGCTCGTTGCTCCGTCCACCCCAGGGCATCGGGCGCGGTCAATCGGCCGCGCTTCACGGGGCTTCCTCTACGTTGTCGCGAGATCCGGCACAACGGGTGCCCACGCCGACATCCCACTCGATCTCGAGACGCGCCTCCGCCTCCTGCGGCGTTGCACATCCCTGCCCCTCGCCGTCGGTTTCGGGATTTCGACAAGGGACCACGTTCACGCCGTTGCGCGAATGGGTGCTGACGGCGTCGCCGTGGGCTCCGCCACCGTCCGGACAATCCGGGAAGACTCGCGGCCCGAAGCGGTCGAGGCGTTCGTCCGGGATCTCTACGCGGGAGTCAAGCGATGAACTAGCACGACCTGCGGGTCGGAATTTTCGCGGCAGTCATTGCTAAATAGAAGCAAATCGTCCGGCCGCCGGTGCAAAAATGACTCGCATCCTAGAGGAAACGATCGACTCGCTACGCCCGGCAGATGCGGTCCGCGTCCTCGACGCGGTCGACGGAACCCTCGATGCGCTCCGACAGGACGCCCTCGAGACCGGGGACACCCCCGAGGTCCGACAGATCCTCCGGCGGATCGACGCGTATAAGGGCCACCTTCAGCGCCAGCGATCCGTCCTCGACGGGACGGTGGCGATCGAGCCAAACCCCGACAGCGCGGTCGCTGATCCGTAAACCGTTAGCAACGGCCGTCGCTCAGTGCGTGTGCGCGTGGGCGTGATGGCCTTCCTGGTGGTCCGGCGCTTCCTCTCCCTTCGGGTTGAAGCTCTGGCCGCATCCGCAGGTGGACCAGTTGTTCGGGTTGCTCACGAGGAAGCCGCTCCCCGCGACGCTCTCGGCGTAGTCGACGCTGGAGCCGTCCAGGTATTCCTTGCTGTTGCCATCGACGAGGACCTTCAATCCGTGGACTTGGACGACCTCGTCGTCCTCGTGGATCTTCCGGTCGAGCGCCAGACCGTAGCGGAAGCCGGAACAGCCGCCACCGGCCACGTACATACGGAGATACGTGTCGTCGAGGGAGCCCAACGGCTGGCCGGTCTCCGGGTCGGACCGCTGGATGAGCTCCTTGACTTTGTTCGCTGCGGTTTCGGTCAGGATGACTTGAATCATTGCGCTACCCCGCATCCTTCGAACACGATGACGCCGTTATTTAACTCTTTGGTGGTTAGTTGCGCGACTCCGAGTATCTCCCAGGGGTTACTCAAGCGACCTCCCCATGTAACGGCGCTCTGCGCGGAAGCCGAGGCTCTCGTAGACATGGCGCGCGCGGGCGTTCACTTCCGAAACCTCGAGCTTGATCTTCCGATGGCCCCGCCGGCGGGCCCAATCGACCGCCCATTCGACGAGGAACTTCCCGACCCCTTTGCCTCGGTGCGCGGGGACGACCCAGATGTCGTAGATGAACCCGTGCGTCTCCGGCGTAAGAAATCCGCTCTCTCCGACGATTACGTAGCCGAGCAACTCGCGGTCCGGGTTCTCGGCGATCCACTTCTCCGTCCGGTCTCCCTCAATATAGGGTTCGATCTTCTTTCGAAAGTGGGATTCCCACTTGCGCCGGTCGAGTCGGGGCCGCTCGTCCTCGGGGACGTCATCCCAGACCGTCTGGAGCGTCGCTTGCCAGATTACCGCGTAGTCTTTGCGATGCGCCGGTCGCATCCGGACGTCCAACGAGGAACCCGTCAAGCGGCACGGCGCCCCGCCGCGATGAACATGTCGGCCTCGCTTTGCCGGTGAGCTTTCCTCGCTGGTAGCAAGCGGCCATCATTCACTGCCCAGCTTTTATAAGACCCTCCTCCCTTGATGCGCGTGTGCTCCCCTCGCGCTGCGTTCGATGCGGCGCCGCGAGTCGCGATTTTCTCTGCGCGTCGTGCGTCGATTTCCTCGTCGCGGATCGCCCTCTCTGGCTGGACCCCGGGCTCCTGCCCGGGATTTCGCTCCTGGATCTCACCGGGAGCCGGGAGGTGGCGGTCCTCGGCACGGACCTGTCGCATGTCGAATGGCAGAAGTCGACGGCCGAGCCATCGGCGCAGGATGCAATTCGCCTCGTTCGGCTTCTCCATCTTGATGCGGAAGCCCGCTCACCGATGAGCGTCGGCGACGCCGAAGTCCTCCACACCTTCCTGCGGGACGCCCGGCGTTCCTCGCCCACCGACCCCGAGGTCCGGGCGGCCCTCGCATCGTTGTGCCGCTACGTAGGGACCCGCGAGTGGGCGCCCCCCCATCTAGCCTCCGAATACCGATTGCGGGCAAGCGTCCTCGAGCCTCCGGTCGCCGCAGAGCCCCGAGTGGACACGGGAACCGAAGAGGCCCAGGAGCCCCTCCCGTCCTTCGAGGACCTTGGCCCCCAGGCTCCCGCTGCCTCCGCGCCCCCGATTCCCGAGGTCCCCGTGGAGCGCGCCCCGGCGGTCGAAGCTCCATCGCCACCCTCGACCGATGAGGTCGAACCGGAGCAGGAAAGTGTGACGGTTCCCGCGCCTCAACCGTTCCCCCCCGACCCGGTCCCGCGGCCAGAACCCCCGCTTCCGTTGCCCGAGCCGAGTCCGGTTCCCGAACCGCAACCCGAACCTGAACCGGAGCCCGAAGATCTGGCGGAAGAGGCCGCTATCCGGGCCGAGCTCGAGGAGACGCGGCGCACCTTGGACCGCGCGCGGGCGGAGACCGAAGCGTTCGTCCGCTCAAGGACGGAGGAGCTTACCTCGAAGGAGCAAAGCCTCGCCGGCCGCGAGGCCGCCATCGTCTCGAAGGAGGAAATCGTCGAGGCCCGCACCCGTGCCGCCGCGGAGCGACTGGCAGGGCTCGAGAAGGACACGGCCCGTCGGGAGGTCTTGCGCTTCCTCACGACCGTCCCGGGGGTCTCGTTGGACCAGGCCGACGTGATCGCGACCGCGTTTCCGGACATGGCCTCGCTGGAGGGCGCGGATGCGAAGGCGCTCGCCCAATGCAAGGGTGTGACGGGGGCACTCGCCCGAGCGATTCGGCTGGAACTCGCCCCTGGCGAGGTCGAGCAGGAGCAGCGCGCGACCCGACTGCGCGAGGAGGCACAGAGTTTCATCGAAGAGGGCGAGTATCGGGCGGCCCTCGATTGCTACGATCGGTTGCTCCGAGATCGCCCAGAGGACGTGGCGGTGTGGTTCGACCGGGCCGAGCTTCTCGTTCTCCTGGACCGGCCGGAGGAGGCGCTCCAGTGCTACACGCGAATCTTGGACGTGGACCGCGGGAATCGTCAGGCCTGGTACGAGCGCGCGAACTTGCAGTTCGGTCTGGGGCGGCTCGCGGACGCGGTCCTGGCGTTACGGGAGGCGCTCAGCCTCGAGCCCTCGAAATCGGGGGACGTTGTGCAGAAGGCGGAGCAGCTCCGGCGGGACCGCCATCCGAATGAGGCGGTGTCCCTCTTCCAAGCGGTCCTCGAAGTTGCGCCGGATGACCCTCGCGCGACCCTCGGCCTCGGGGACGCCTTCTTGGATCTCGGCGACTCCGAAGCCGCGGAGGTCTTGTTCACCCGCGCCCTCGGCAAGAACCCTCAGAACGCCCCGATTCTGCATCGGAAAGGAGCACTGCTCGACCAGAAAGGTCGATGGGGCGCGGCGATCCAGTACTACAACCGCGCGATCGCCCTCCAATGGAATTTCCCGGATCCGTGGCTCGCGAAGGGCCAGATTTTGTTGACCCACGATCATCCGAAGGAGGCGCTCGAGTGTTTTGAGAAGGCCGCCGCGTTCGACCCGAAGCGGATTGCGGCGTGGGCCGGTCAAGCGCGCGCCCAGGCCCTGCTAGGGAATGCCCGGGAAGCGCGGGCCGCACTGGCGAAGGCGACCGAACTCGGGGCGGACGACCCGGCGGTTCGGGAGGCCCGCGGCGCTCTCGCCGAACCAGGGTCGGAAACGCAACCGGCGCCGCCGTCGCACGAGGGCGTCCCCGATCTTTCGTCGCTCGCGAAGGCGTTCGAGGCGATCGCGGACGAATCCGAGCCGGCCCCGACATCCGCGTTGGCGGACTTCCAATCGTTCGTCGAGTCGATCGAGCCCGACCGGGAGGACGCCCAGGTCCTCGTGCAGCTCGCGGAGCTCGCGATGGAGGGCGGCGATCCCCAGATGGCTCTGCTCCGGTACGACCAAGCCCTCGAGAAGCAGCCTCGCAACGCCGATGCCTGGACGGGGAAGGGCGTCGCCCTCCAACACCTCGAGCGGTATCGGGAGGCGCTCGAAGCGTACGATCGCGCGTTGTCCCTCAAGCCGGATCACGAGGTCGCCCAGAAGTGGCGAGCGACATGCGTCCGTCACCTGGAGCGGGAGGCGAGCGACTGACGTTCCCGGACCAGACCCAGCGGTTCCTCCCGAGCGTCGATCGGCTCGAAGCCGCGATGCACGCCGCGCGAAACGCGTTCGAGCGCGGCAACGTCGACGGGGCACTCGGGCAGCTCGCCGTCGCCCTGAAGTTGAAGCCGCAGTACGACGCCGCGTGGATCCTCCGCGGCCGCGTTCTCCGCAAGACCGGCGACCTGGAAGGCGCTCTCGACTCCTTCGCGCAAGCGCTCAAGGCCAACGGGGAGTCGAAGGAGGGATGGATGGGCTTGGCGTCGGTCCTCCACGACCTCGGGCGGACGCAGGAGGAAGCGGAGGCGTACGATCGGATGTTGGCTCTCGACCCCCGGTCGGTCGAAGCCTGGATCGACAAAGGCGCGGTCCTCCATGAGCTGAAGGACTATCGAGGCGCGATCGCCTGCAACGAGAAGGTCCTCTCGTTCCGCCCGGAGAGCGCCGCCGCGTGGAACAACAAAGGCGCGGCGCTGCTCCGCCTCGACGATGCGCCCGGGGCCGCCCGCTGCTTCGACGAGGCGTTGCATTTCGACCCCGATTTCTTCGACGCGATGGCGAACCGGATGTACCTGTACGAGCAGCAGGGCCGCCACGGAGAGGCGGTCCTCTGGGCCGATCGGGCGCTCCGGATTCGAGAGGCGGCGTGGTTGTGGTATGCGAAAGGCCTCGCCCATCTCGGGCTCCTCGAATCCACGTTGGCGCTCCGGTCGTTCGAACGCGCGCTGACGATCGATCCGAATCTCGCCGAAGCGAAGGCTGCACTGGGTCGAGCGAGGGAGATGCGGGAGAAGGTCGACTTCTACCGCGGCGTCTACGAATGCTTCGGGACGCATCTAGCGGGCGATCCGGGTTGCGCGGAATGTGAGATTCGCCCACGGTGTCAAGAGGTGACCCCGTGAGCCTCCCGTCCTTCGCGGAGGTCGAGCACGCGGAGTGGCCCGCCCTGAAGCAGATGTGCGAATCCCTCGGACTGAACCCGAAAGGCCGGAGCGCGGTCGTCCGGATGCGGGTCCTCGATCATGTGCGGCACCACGCCCACGCGGAACCTTGGCGGGCCAAGCGGGAGCACATCGCCGCGCTGCTCACGCGACTCGGATTCCCGGAAGTCTCGCAAGCGGTCTGGGAGTCGACGATCCAACTCGACGCGCCGGCACCCTGGTTGGGGCTCGGTCAGGCGCAACTCGCGGGCGGATCCGTGGCCGAAGCAACACGGTCGTTCGACCGCGCGGCTCGGATGGGGGACGCGGACGCTCTCCTTCACCGGGCGGAGGTCTTGGCCGCAGCCGGCGAGTACGAGCGAGCGGTCCGGGCTTGCGAGTCGTACCTCGCCACCCATGCAGGGGACCTCCGGGCTCTTGCGATGCAGGCGGACTTTCTCGCTCGAGCCGGCTTCGGAGAAGAGGCCGCGCGTGTGTTCCGCTCTGCCGCCGAGTCGCGGCGGGAGATTCCCGGTCTGTTGCGGGCCGGCGGGACCGCGCTCCTCCGGGCCGGCCGTCCCGAGGCAGCGGTCAACCTGCTGACCGAGGCGATTCGCGTCGAGCCAACGGATGTGGAATCGCGCATCAATCGCGGGACTGCGCTCGTACTTGCGGGGCGAACTCAGGAAGCCATCGCGGCGTTCCGTGAGGTGATCAAGATCGATGCCCATCGCGCGGAGGCGCTGAACAATCTTGGCGTCGCGCAACTCCAACTCGGCCAAGCGAAGGGCGCGGCCGGAAACATTCGGCGCGCGGCGAAACTCGCCGATTCCCCTCGAATCATGCTGAACCTCGCGAGCGTCGGCGGATCGGACCGCCGACCCCGAGCACCGAAGCGTACCCCCCGCAAGAAGGCGGAGTCCGTACGCACGGAGGCCGCGGCTGCCACGAAACCGAGTCCAACTACGAAGCCTCGGAAACGACGAAGCCGCAAGGTTCCTCCCGCGGAAACGTCAAAGCCATCCGAGCCTTCGCCTTCGTGATGTCGGTCCAGCCGACGGAGTGGGAGGGCGTCTACTCCGAGGGTCCGTGGCTCCTGACCCGCAATCTCGTCCCCGGCGCCGCGGTGTATGGGGAGGGGCTCGTCTGGTCCGGGGATGTCGAATACCGCCGGTGGGACGCGAACCGGAGCAAGCTCGCCGCGTACCTAAAGTGCGGAGGACTCAGGTGGCCATTCCGCGAGGAGGCTTCCGTCCTCTACTTGGGAGCCGGTAGCGGGACGACCGTCAGCCATGTCTCGGACATTTGCCGTCGGGGCGCGATCACCGCGATTGAAGTGTCGTCCCGATCGTTTCGGAACCTGCTCGCGTTGGCGGAGGTCCGGACGAATATCGTCCCCGTCCTAGGGGATGCGACGAAACCGGAATCGTACGCGAGCCACGTGGGGGTCGTGGACGTCCTGTATCAAGATGTCGCTCAACGAGATCAAGAGGGCATCTTTCTCAAGAACCTCCCGCTGGTCCGGCATGGTGGCTTCGGGTATCTGATGATTAAAGCCCGATCTCAAGATTTGGCTGCGGTCCCCAGTCGCGTCTTTGACGCCGTGAAGCGAGCGCTAGCCGTGGCCGGTCTCACGCCGGTCGATTTTCGGATCCTGTCGCCGTTCCAGCAGGACCACGCTGCGTTGGTCGTGCAGAAGCCATAGCATCATCCGATAGCAACGGGTTTCGCGTCGCGCATGGCTCGGGCCGCTCGCCCTGCGTACAGTCGTCGTTTCGCGAAGTACTACGACGCAATCTATCACGATCTCGTGGACTACGAGGGGGATGTGGAGTTCCTCGAGCGCGTCTTCCGACGGTTTCGCGGAAGGCCAAAGACAATCCTGGATCTCGGTTGCGGCACGGGAAATCACGACTTCCCCCTCGCACGCCGTGGCTACGAGGTCACAGGTATCGATCGCTCTCGAGAGATGCTCGCGCTTGCGCGGAAGAAAACGCCAGAGGTCGGGCGTCCGCCTCGGTTCGTTCGCGCCGACATGCAGTCATTCCATCTCGGAAAGAGATTCGACGTAGCCGTCTGCCTGTTCGGTGCCTTCGACTATCTGCTGAGTCGGCCAGAAGTCACTGGATGTCTTCGATCCGTTCGCGCGCACTTAGTGCCGCGCGGCCTTTTTGTGTACGAATACTGGCAAACCTCCGGCGTGAGGCCAGGCATCCAGTCGTGGATCGATCGAGTCGCGGAGGGGCGGGAGCTCCTTCGTCTCTCCGAAGGTCGTTTCGATCCGCGAAAATCCCAGCTTGCGATGGACTTTCGATTTCTCGTACTTCAAGGCCGCGCGGTCGTGGATCGATTCTCTGAACGGCATATCGTGCGCACCTATGCGCGACGGCAAATGGGCCTTCTGCTTCGGCAGGCAGGTTTCGATCTCGTCGGCGAGTTCTCCGTGACGCCCCGTCGGAAGACGTTCCGGCGCGTGACGCCGGATACGTTTCGGATCATGGCAGTCGCGCGCACGGAGTGAGTCTTAAATATGTCCGCGCGGTATGCGCAGCCCCTCCCGAGGAACCGATGGCCCGCCTCCATGCGCACCGAAAAGGAAAGAGCGGCTCGACCCGCCCGTACCTCAAGGCGAACCCGGAATGGGTCTCGATGGAGAAGGGCGAGATCGAGGAGACGATCGTCCGCTTGCACCAGGAAGGCCTCTCGACGGCCGCAATCGGCATCCGGCTCCGGGATGCCTTCGGAGTGCCAAACGTGCGGCTCGCCACCGGACGGAGCGTGAACCAGATCCTCACGTCGAAAGGCGTGAAGTTCGCCCTGCCGGAGGATCTCGCGAGTCTCATTCGGCGTGCCACGAGTCTGCAGGCGCACCTCAAGGAACACTCGAAGGACCTGAGCAACCGGCGTGGCCTGCAGTTGATCGAATCGCGTATCCGTCGGCTGTCGCGGTACTACAAGGAGCGTGGCGTACTCTCGGCCCAGTGGGATTATTCGTTGAAGCTCGCGGAGCAGCAAGTGAAGTAGGTGGCCCATGGCCCAGGGCCTCGAAGACTTGGCGCCTGCGGGTCTCCTCGACCGCATGCGAAAGGCTGCGGCCCTGGTCGACGGCGCTACCCGGGTCCGGATCTTCTGCCACTACGATCCGGACGGCACGACCTCGGCCGCGATCCTCGCGCGGGCGATGATGCGCCGCGGAAAGCGGATCCATGCGAGCATGGCCCATGCGCTCGACCGGGCGGCCGCGGCTCGCCTGCGGGAGGAGACGAACGAGTTGCTCATCGTAAGCGACATGGGCTCCGCGCAACTCGATCTCCTCGAAGGCTTGCCGTACCCCGTTGTCGTCTTAGACCACCACAAGCCGATCCGCGATTCGGAAACGATTGCCCATGTCAACCCCCATCTCGACGGGGTCGACGGCGCGCGCGAGATGTGCGGGGCGACGACGACATGGCTGTTCGCCCTCATCTTGGACGAGCGCAACTGGGACCTCGCCGGACCCGCGTTGGCGGGCGCGATTGGCGACAAGCAGGCCGTCGGCGGCTTCCTCGGCGTCAATGCTGCGCTGTTCGCCGAGGCCGTCGATCGGAAAGTCGTCGTCCCGGAACGCCGGCTCGCCCTTCGAGACCTGCCGCTGAGCCGGGCGCTCGCTGTCTCAATCGATCCGTATTTCCGGGGCCTCTCGGGACGACCCGACGCGGCCGCCGCCTTCCTCCAGGCGGCGGGCTTCGATTCGGAAGCCACGGTCCGCCAGCTCGACACGACCGGCCGGCGCAAGCTGGCGTCCGTTCTCGCCGTGCGTCTCGTCGAACAAGGCGCGACACCAGAGGCCCTCGACGTCCTCGTGGCCGACCGATTCTGGATTGAACCGGACCAGATGTATGCGCAAGACATCGAGGCGTACGTGAACAGCTGCGATCGGCTCGAGCAGGAAGGGCTCGGGATGGCGGTATGCCTCGGAGATCGGGAGGCGATTGCGAAAGCGGAGAAGCTCCTCGAGGAATACACCGCGAAGGTCCTCAGCTACCTCGTATCTCTCGAATCCGCAGGCGTGTTCCCGAAGAAGCACATTCAGTTCTTCTATTGCGATGAGGCGAGTCTCGCGGGCGTGGTGGCCGGCACGGGGATGCAGTTTTTCTTCGATTCATCGCGGCCGACCCTCGGCCTTTCGGTCCTCGATGGGGTCACGAAGGTTTCCGCCCGAGGGACCCGCGCTCACATCGCTTCGGGAATTGACCTCGCGGTCGCCCTCCGGGAAGCGGCTTCTGAGGTCTCTGGGAACGGCGGGGGGCACAACATCGCGTCCGGCGCGACGATCCCGAAAGGGAAGGAGGACAAATTCCTCTCCTTGGTCGACGAAATCGTCGGGCGGCAGCGCGGGGCCGCGCGCGAAAACGCTCAGTAATTGTCCAAGAGCCGGCTGACCTCGCGGGACTCGAGGTCCGTTTTCAGTGCGGGCGACTCTAGGACTTTCATGTTCCGCTCGACAAGAGCGAGTTCCTTCTCCTCCAGCGTGTCCGGGCTCACAGGCAACAGGATGACCGCACGCTTCTGCATCACGAATTCGTTGACATGCTCGACGAACATCAACGTCTGGAGGAACCCGTTGTTGATGATCAGGTACTCGAGGCCGTCCAGGAGCACCACGCCCTCGCCGTTGTTGTCTTCGATGAATTTCTGGATGACCTTGGCGAGCGTTCCGATTGCGGTCGGGTTATGGAAGTCTTCGCCCGGCGTGTGGCTGAGCCAAATGATTCGCGTCTCGGTCAGGCCGCGTTCCCGCCGCACCCGATCCGGATACTGGCGAGTGATGCACAGACCTGGGGTCTTCTGACCGAGGAGCATTTCGAAGAGGCGGAAGCTCAGCTCCGGCTTCTTCTCCTTGACGAGGTAACAAGCGCCTCTCTCGAGTTCCATGGGCATCGCGGAGCGAAGTGCCTCAGCCTCCGTGCCCATTTCGCTTTCCTGCGGTTGCACCCATCCCATCGGTTTCTCCATAGCGCTATCGTCTCTTCAAACTTCGTTCTAGATTATCACTGAGCACCTTGGCGGGAATCTCGGGGAGAGAAATCAACGTCGTCTTCCCGACGACGCCTTCGCCGCTCAACTTCGTGTCGACGAGGCCGAGGGCGTCCAACTCTCGGATGTACTTCCAGAACTGGGTGTGGGCTCGCGGCTTCTCCTCGAACTCTTCGCATACGATCGCGTACGTGTCTTCCGCATCCCCCATCGTGATGTACGCTTTCTTGCGACTCTTCCTCGCGATGGCCAGGAGGACCAGCTTCTTCGGCACGTCGAGGAGGCCGAGCCGTTCTTGGACATCAGTCGGATGGACGTGGGCCTTCGCGCCGCGCACATGCTCCGGTGCGATCTCGTCCGCTCGCTCCTCGTCCGCGAGCATTCCGGCTTTCTCGAGCAGCTCAATCGCATACCGGGCGTCCCCGAATTCGGATCCGAGGTCCGCGATCAGGTCGACGAGGTCGTCGCCGACGGTCCCGGGGTGCATCGCGAGGAGGACGCGAACCGCGACGATGTCCCGCAGCTCCTTTCGGTCGTACTTCGGGAACTCGACGACGTTCGATCGGCGGAACGTGCTCAAAGCCGCGCGGTCCATGTACTCCAACGCGTTTGATCGCTGCGAGATTAAGATCATCGAGATGTTGCCTTTCGCCGCGATGCTTTCCTCCGCGATTCGCGCGAACGAATAGATCAAGTCCGCCCCGCTCTTCTTTAGGAGCGCATCGACCTCGTCCAGAATCACGATGAAGTGGAGCTTGTGTTTCTCGAGGTGCCGCCTCAGCGTTTCCATCTTCTCCGCGATGGAGAACCCGCGCTCCGGAAAATGGGTGTCGAAGTGCTGAATCAGCTTGAGCAAGACCGCGTCGTCCCCCATCCGCTGGCGGCAGTTCACGAGGTCCCAATCGACCGCGCGGTCCGATTCCGACGCGTGCCGTTTGAAATCGAGGCAGAACCGCTTCGCGGTGTGGGTCTTCCCCGTGCCCACGGGTCCGTACAGGAACGCGTTGCTGGAGGTCCCCGCTTCGACGATCGGCCTAAGGAGGCTGAACAGGCGCTGGGTCTGCTGTTCGCGATGGACCATCTTGTCCGGGAGGTAGTCGAACGACAGTTTCCCTTGGTCCTTGAACACGGAAGGACCCGAGCGGAACGACACGTTCGACGCCAAGGCGGCGGCCGCGAATAACCTTTGCCTCCGAGACCCGAAAGGCCTTGAGTAGATCGGGAGATGGCGGACCGTGCCGGACCGTTTCTTCTGTTTTGCCTGCGGGCACGACCACCGTTCCGGGACCGCGATTGGGCGGGGACACGCGCGATACAGCATCGAGGGCGGCCACGAATCGGGCGGGATTTTCTCGGACCTCCGGGAGTTCTATCTCCAGACGAAAGGCATCGAGGCGGCGTTCCGCATTCTCGGCTTCGAGGACGTCCGGGTCCATCCGCCGCGTTTCGGGCGCGGGTGGCCACCCCGGGCCGCGGTCGAACGGGCCTATCGAGGTCAGGCGAGGCGCCACCATCCGGACCGAGGCGGCGACCCGGACGAATTCCGGAAGGTGCAGTGGGCGATCGGGATTTTGCGTCGGTATCGTCCGACGGATGAATGAGGCTGCGCAACGTTTATCGCGCTCCGCCCGCTTGATTCCGCGGAGACCCGCCGATGCCATCGACGCCCCGGGAAACGTTCCTTTCCCTGCCGGACGAGGTGTTACAAGGCCTTGCCCAGGCCCATGGCGTCGATCCGACGCGGTATCCGAATCGCGACTCGCTGATCGAAGCGCTCGCCTCGCTCCCCGGGGCGGAGGGCCTCGTGCCGGAGGCAGGTCGACGTCGGATGGCGTACCAGCTCGACCGCCTTCGGCCGCGGCAGCTCCGGGAACTCGGGGAGCGGCACCGGGTGCTCCTCCATGGGCTCAAGCGGAAGGCGGAACTCGTCGAGGCCCTCGCGGGCGCCCCTGACTCGTCCGAAATCCTCATGGAACTCGAGGCAGAGGCGGCGCCGGAGCGGGATGCGGGCCTCGCCCTCGGGCGCGAATCCGACGTCGACTTCGATCGGGTGGAGGAGCTCCTCGAGCAAGCCCGGAAGGGTTTCCAGGAACGCCGTTTCGAGGCGGCGCTCACGGCCGCCCAAGAAGCGTCGCGGCTGGCCGAGCGGACGACGGAGCAACTCCGGCGGTCGTCGTGGTCGTATGCGGTCCTCGCGGCCCAAGCGCTCCTTGAGCCGTGCGATCCGGACGACCCGGAGGCAGCCGCGGCCCGAGTCCTCCTCGACCGGGCCCGGGACGCGTTCTTCCGAGGTCAACGGGAGGACGAAGCCCTCTTGCAGGACCTCGTACGCGCGGCCGAAGCCGCCCATGCACGCGAGGCGAATCGGGTTCGGGACCTCCTCGCTTCGACGCGGGACGGAATCCGCGAGGCCGCGAACTTGGGGGCTTCCGTCGCCCTCGCTGAGGATTCATGGAAGCGGGCCGCGGATTTCCTCGATCGGGATCAACTCGCGGCGGCTCGCGAGGGTTTTGTCGAGTCGGCCAATCGGGCTGGAGATGCAAGGCGCCGCCGGATCCGCGAGGTCGAGGAGTCGATCGGTTCCGTCGCGGACCACATCGAGGTCGCCCGCCACGTCGGCGCCGACGTCCGGGAAGCGCAGGAACTCCACGAAGCCGCGAAGGCCGCAATTGCCTCGGACGAACACGGCCGTGCCGGGGACCTCCTGAAGCGTGCCGAGCGGCTCGCCATGAAGGGTCAGCAGCGGCAAATCGACCGAGCAATGCAACTTCGACAAGCGCAGATCGAGAAGGCCCAAGCGGTCCT
>Ga0099828_10000262_pt1 | contig 30990 bp, 27 predicted proteins | sample CZO8metaG_2_FD_79338 | JGI IMG/M metagenome (GOLD analysis project Ga0099828, IMG submission 79338) | Vadose zone soil microbial communities from the Eel River Critical Zone Observatory, Northern California, USA - CZOApr15con2H1.8 metaG | ecosystem: Environmental > Terrestrial > Soil > Vadose... | reverse complement strand
GCTTCCAGAACATTGGAGACGGTTAGGTTTAGGTGGTTGAGCTTCATGTGTGCTCCTCCGTGCAAGTCAATGGCGGGGCTTCTTTCAATATGATTCAGCATACGATCCAACGGTCGCAGTTCTTCCCCGGCCGGCTGCCGCGTGCCCCATCTTTTCGCGCTTTTTGCGAACAAGCTGGGTGAACGGGATCATCACGGCGCAGATTCAAGTTCAACTGTTAGAAAAAAATGCCAAGCGGTAGACTTCTGTGGAATCCAACGCACACTGAACGCGCAAAGATGGAGCACCCGATGCATCGCAGATGGAATCTCCTGAAAACGAAAGTTGCAAAATGAGCACTCGACCGGGGTCCTGGTCCAAGATTGTGGCGAGCGTGGCAGCGAGTCTCTTTCTCCTGAGCGGCGCCGCTTACGCCCAGCAGTCGCCAGCGGCCGAGCTCGATAACTTCTCCGGCCACCCACGGGTTTTCGTTGTCAGCGACATAGGCAATGAGCCCGATGATCAAATGTCGTTCGTCCGCCTGGTGCTCTACTCCAACGAAATTGATCTCGAGGGGCTGGTTGCGGCCACCTCGACGTGGCAGAAGGCCGTCACCCATCCGGACACGATGCACGAGATCATCGCAAAATATGGGCAGGTACGACCGAACCTCCTCAAACACGCCTCGGGTTGGCCGACGGCCGCCGAGCTCGATCAACTGGTGGGTACCGGCCAGCCCGGCTATGGCATGACCGCTGTGGGGTCTGGAAAGTCTTCGTCGGGGGCGCAGGCACTCGTCAAGGTCGTCGACCGCAATGACCCGAGACCGTTGTGGATCACGATTTGGGGCGGTGCCAATACGCTGGCGCAGGCCTTGACGGACATGCGCGCGACTCGTTCGCCGGCGGAGCTGGCGAAATTCGTGGCCAAGCTCCGCGTCTACTCGATTTCCGATCAAGACGACGCCGGGCCGTGGATTCGGAGGGAATTCCCCGACCTGTTTTATGTTGTCCGTCCATCGCTAACGAACGGCGAAGAGTACTACTATGCGACCTGGACCGGCATCAGCGGTGACGTCTATTACCGCAATGGCGACGGCGCGGATTTTTCCACGGTCACGAACGCATGGCTTGATGCCAACATCCGCGGCAAAGGCCCGCTCGGAAAGCAATATCCGAAGTTCGCCTTCATCATGGAGGGCGATTCGCCGTCTTTTCTCGGTCTCATCAACAATGGGCTGGCAAGCTGGTGGAATCCTGGATGGGGCGGCTGGGGTGGGCGCTATGTGTTCCGTCAACCATACGGCGAGACCCGTTCCATCTGGACCCAGGGCGGCGACCTCTTTTCGCGCGTCACCTCGCAGGACACAGTGATCGGGACCGACGGCAAAAGCCATACCTCCGACCAGGCCACCATCTGGCGCTGGCGCGAAGCCTTTCAGCATGATTTTGCAGCACGTATGAATTGGACCATCAAGCCCTTTGCCGAGGCCAACCACAATCCGATCGTCTTGGTAAACGGTCAGGCCGGAACCGCACCGATATTTGTTCGGGCCTTAATCGGCCAGCCGGTGGTTCTGGATGCCAGTCAGTCCCACGATCCCGATGGCCAGGCACTGAGCTACTCCTGGTTCCATTACGGGGAGGCCGGTGCCGGTGATGGCCCGGGTCTCGCGGCTGTGAATATTGGGGACGCGGAAAGCCCAAAGGTGACGATCACAGCAACTGCAACCTGCCGGCCGATGTGGATTCAAACGGCGACGGCGCGGTGCCCGGCCCAGGGCGTCGCGCATATTATTCTGTCGGTGACGGATAACGGCTCACCGAGCCTGACCTCCTACCGCCGCATCGTGCTGGAGGTTCGGGCGGCGCCGTAAGGCCAAAGCATCACTAGGCTTGCCGACTATGTCTTAGCGCTGATTCGTTTTTCCCACGCTTCTTGCTCCGACTTTCCCCAATGTGCAACCAGTATGACGTAGCCATCCGGGTCCGAAATGCAGATTTCACCGCTGGGCATATATTCCGGGTGCCCGATCGGAGGCACTTTGACACCACTGGCCAATAGTTGCTCACGCAAGCTGATCAAGTCGGGTGTGTACATGTAGAGCATGACTGCCTGTGCGGAAGCATCTACAGGCTTTTCCCTCCGCAGGAACATGACTGCGCCGCCCTCGCAATGCATGCGAGCCCATCCCAGGGGTTTTGCGCGATCCGTGTCCACGGTGACAAACCCCAATTGCTCATAGAACCGGATCGATTTCTCGATTTCCGCGACGTGCAACACAGGCGTCGAGTAGCCAGCCTTAGCGCTCATAAGACTAGTACATCGTACAGATAGTTCTTTATATTATCTGCCGCCTCGATTATAGTGAGGCATGCCGAGAGTCGCACCCGCCATCGACCTCAATCCCGTGATGAAGGCCACGTTGGACCACTTGGCGCGGTCGGCGTCTACTCCGCAAGCGTTGGCGTTGCGCAGTCGCATTGTTTTGGCCGCGGCTGCGGGACAAGCCAATCAGCAGATCGCCACCACCCTGCAGGTTCCCGAAGTGACGGTAGGCAAGTGGCGCCGCTGTTTTGCGAGCCACGGTCTGGATGGCTTGCAGGATGCAGCTCGTTCCGGACGGCCACCGAAGCATGGTCAGGGAATCCTGCACAAAGTGCAGAGCCGGGTGTGCCAGCAGCCGGAACATTACAGCCGCTGGAGCGTGCGCACGCTGGCCACGGACCTGGGGTTGCCTCCCAGCACCGTGCATCAGATGTTGGTTGCCTCGGGTCTGCAGCCCCATCGGATTCGCACCTTCACGTTCAGTCCCGATCCCGATTTCGAGGCCAAACTGCTGGACATCGTAGGCCTTTACTTGAACCCGCCCGACCACGCGCTGGTGCTCTGCGTCGATGAAAAGACCGGCATCCAGGCGCTGGACCGTACCCAGCCTGTGTTGCAATTGAGTGCGAAGCAGCCCCGGAGTTGGACCAACGAGTACGTCCGTCACGGCACCCAGACCCTGCTGGCGGCGCTGGAGATCGCTAGCGGAGAAGTCGTGGCGCACGTCAAACAACGGCGCACGTCGGTGAACTTTCTGCGATTCATGAATGACGTGGTCGGCGCCTTCCCAAAACAGGAGTTGCGCGTCATCCTCGACAATCTCAACATTCACAAAAACGAAGCGGCCCAGCGCTGGCTGAGACGACATCCCCAGGTGCACTTCCACTACACCCCCACACATGCCTCCTGGGTTAACATGATCGAATGCTTCTTCAGCATCCTTGGCAAACGGGGTTTGTCGCAAAGCGTGCATACTTCGAAACGCCAACTCAAGGAGTTCCTGCTGAATTACATCGTCCAGAACAACAAGAACCCTAAGCCGTTCGTGTGGACCAAGGGACCGGAGAAGCTCCAGCGCATCATCGAGGCTACCAAGGAATATCAGGCGGCTCACCCGCGCAAACTCAGGAAGCGGCGCCGCAAGGCGCATAGTATAAAGAATTAACTGCACGATGTACTAGTGGGGATCGTAAATCAGCTCAAGAGTGACGCCGCCATAAGGTTCGGTGTCCAAATAGACGGCGCGGCCCTTGCCTTTCGACGTCTTCCAGGCGGCGGCTTGCGATGGTGGTGCCCCGCGAGCAGTCATCTGCTTGATGGCTTCGTCCATATCTGTAACGTTTACGCCCAGGTGATGGAAACCCTCTCCGTGTTTCTTTCCGTACTCCACATAGACGTCCGGGCCGGTGATTTGCTGCACCCACTCGAACGGCGCGTCGCCCGTGCGGTCCCATCCCAGCCACATCTCGTACGTGCCGGGCTGGCCGCGATAGACGCGATCGAGGCTGACGTTGTGGTCGATCCTGGAAAAGGATTTGAAACCGAGGTCGGTGTAGTATGCGTCCACCTTTCGTACGTCATTGACGACCCAGGCGAAATGCGTGATCTTGGTGACGGGGTACTCGTTGCCGGCGCCGGCGGTCGCGCGGGACCGGGTGTCCGGGTCGTCGATCAGCGCCAGCGTGTGTCCCCCGCCCCGAGCCGCCGTGTCTAGATATGCAACCCGGCCCCGGCCCGCTTGACCCTGCCAGCTGTCCTGGACAACCAGGTCTACACCTTTTGAGGAGAAGTAGTTGATCTGGTCGTCAAACTCCTGTGGTGAGCGGACGGCATAGCCGAGGACGCGAATGCCATCACCATGTTGACGCATGCCATCGCGCCAAAACTTGCCTCCGTGCACGGGTTGAATCCATTTGATCTCGAGTTCGTCGACATTGGCGGTTACCTGCTTTGCACGCGCCGGGTCGGGCTTGCCGCGATAGGTCAGACTCGGGAAGCTCACCACTCCGTCGCGATGGATATGGCGGACGCCCAGGCGCTGCCAGTAATCGACTACCCGGTCGATATCGCTTACCACCCAGATCACCTGGGCTACATGATGATAGACGGCGGGATCCAGCACAGGCGCCACTGTCTCGTCAGCCATTGCCGGAGCACGAAGAGGGCCGCCCCGCGCCGCCGCGCTTCCTATTCGCCGGGAGGATTCGAGTCTTCCGGTGGCCAAGGCTACGCTAAGAACGGCCGCCCATCCCAACACTAATTTGGAAGAAAACGTTGTTCTCACAAGACCTCTCCGTTCCGACTGAGGAGGGAAGATTGCCGCCATTGTCTTCTTCGCCCTATCGCGTCTTATGGCGAGTCGTCTTGCTCATCTTTCCATTTGCGTCATACCTGCGCCATTGGCCGACCTTTTTGTCGTCGATGTATTCACCTTCGTCGTACAGTACTCTATTGGGGCGATATCTCTTCCAGATGCCGACTTTCTTTTCATTCTCAAATGAGCCGGTCCGCATCAACTCTCCATTCTCCCGGTACCATTTCCACTGCCCCGTCATTTTGCCGTTCAAGTATCTGCCAATGGCTTTCAGCGATCCGTTCCGCAGGTAGTACTTCCACTCGCCGGCTTTTTCGCCCTTGCGATATTGGCCGACGCTGGACCGGGTGCCATCCGTATAGTGCTCTTGGAAAACACCATTCTTCAATTTTCCGTCAGCGTCGTGTTTGCTCTTGTTCATTTTCATGGGGCTTGATTCGCACCGTCATCGTCGTTCAAGCACGTCTTTGAGGCTCTCAGCGCATCCGTAGTAGGTCCCTATCCTCCTGCAATGGCCCCGAGCACGATTAGTGGCTCCGCCCCCGACGCGACAGCCTCGGGCAGCGGGGCGTCGGGCGACTCGTGGGACAGGTCCAGCTCGCAGGCGAAGAAGCGTAAGAACGGCCGGCGCTGTTGCGTGACCTGGTCGCGGATCGTGCCGCGCAGCATGGGATAGCGAGTCTCAAGCGCGTCAAGGACGGAGCGTTGTGTGGCTTGACCCTCGACCTCGATTGTTACCTCGCTGCTGGCTTGCGCCAGGGTTCGCAGATGGAAGGGGAGTATGACGCGGATCATATGGGTCTCATTCCACGAATGGCGGTGCGGTTGAGGGTTCGGGTTGCCGGTGAATCAGGATTCTGATCGTAGAGCCAGTCGGAAATCCTGTGCTTTTGATAGAGCAGATACAACTTGTCATGTTCCTTGCGCTCTTCATCCGAACACCCGCGAGCCTTCGCAAAATCGTGGTTGGCGATGGCCTTCTCCATGCGGCTCACGATCAGCCCAATTTGGGTTTGCAATTTCACGACATCCTCCGGCAGCGAGCTGGCTTTTCGAATAAATTCCTCGGTTGCCGAATCATCGTGCGGCATTCCGGTTAACTCCTCGCGAGTCGACGCGAGACGAACGCCACGTTCATGCAGTATCTCTGCCGCGAAACATTTGTCTTCACGAAGTAGGCCAAGCGATAGGTGTCCCGTGCAGACATGTTTGTTGGAGAGCTGGTCCGCTGCACCATTCATTGTTCGAACCGGACTGCGTGTCCCGGCAATTTACCTCAGTGTCTGCACCTCCACCGACAGCACGGCCGGGAGATCCCGGACGATGGGAGCCCAGCTGTCTCCGGCATCGGCGGATGCGTACACCTGCCCGCCGGTGGTTCCGAAATATACGCCGCACTTGTCGAGCGAGTCCACGGCCATCGCGTCGCGTAACACGTTTACGTAGCAGTCGCGTTGCGGCAGACCTTTAGTGAGCGGCTGCCACCCGTTTCCGCCAGTACAGCTCCGGTACACGCGTAGCTTGCCTTCATGTACATAGTGTTCCGAGTCGCTCTTGATGGGGACGACGTAGATAGTCTCCGGCTCGTGCGCGTGCACGTCGATCGCGAACCCGAAGTCGGTGGGCAGGTTCCCGCTAACCTCCTGCCACGAGTCGCCGGCGTTGTCGCTGCGCATCACGTCCCAGTGTTTCTGCATGAACAGCACGCCTGGTCGCTCAGGGTGCATGGCGACGTGGTGGACGCAGTGGCCGACTTCCGCATCCTGATCCGGGATATATTGCGAGCGCAGTCCGCGGTTGATCGGCTTCCAGGTCGCACCGCCATCGTCGGTGCGGAAGGCGCCCGCGGCCGAGATGGCAATGTACATCCGCTGCGGATGGCTGGGATCAAGAATGATGGTGTGCAGGCACATGCCGCCCGCGCCCGGCTGCCACTTGGGGCCGGTGCCGTGGCCACGCAATCCGGGGAGTTCCTGCCAGTTCTGTCCGCCGTCGGTCGAGCGGAAGATGGCGGCATCCTCCACTCCGGCGTAAACCGTAGCCGGATCGGTGAGCGACGGCTCGAGATGCCACACCCGCTTGAATTCCCAGGGATGTTGTGTGCCGTCGTACCACTGGTGCGTGGTGAGCGGCTTGCCGGTCTCTGGAGACGCGTCGTAAGCGAACTTGTTGCTCTCACTCTTGGGGGGACCCGGGGCGGCCGGCTCGCCAGGGGGCGTTCCGGGCTGGTGCCAGGTCTTGCCACCATCATCTGAGCGTTGAATCATTTGCCCGAACCATCCGCTCGTCTGCGAAGCGTAGATGCGATTCGGATCAGCGGGTGATCCCTTGAGGTGATACATCTCCCAGCCCGCAAAATGGGGGCCGCTGACGTCCCACTTTTCGCGCTTGCCGTCCGATGTCAGGACGAATGCGCCCTTGCGTGTGCCAACCAAGACTCGTACTTTGCTCATCCCTCACTCCTTTCTGTATTTGCGATCTTCGCACGAAGCTTCTTCACAACTATCGCGACCTCCTGCCCGTCCAACTCGCACCGGGCGAAAGCCACAATTGTGATCTTGCGGACGATGTAAAACACCCGTGTCTGCTTTATCTTTATCATTTCTTGGTTTTCCACAGGCCCATCATGCGGCCCTCGGGATGGGTGAAGAGAGAGAACGAGCCCATACCGGGCACTTCCTGCTCCTCGACGTGGATTTTTCCTCCTTCCGCCAGAATGCGCTGGCGGTAGGCCGCGAGGTCATCGACATCAATGTACAACGTCATGTTGCCGGGCCAGGGCTCTTCGCGCTCCGGCCTTAGGGTGCCGCCGTTGATGCCGCCCGTGCCTCCGGTCTCGACAAGGCGGTAGTTCATCTCGGGCATGTGCTGGATCTTCCAGCCGAAGATTTTCTCGTGGAAGGCCGCGACTCTTGGCGGATCCTTCGACATAAGCTCCCAGTGAACAACCGGTCTACCCATGGCGATCTCCTCTCGACGGTGGAGCGTTTATGTGCGGTCCCTACAACGGTTATTGTTTTGCCTTAGTAATATGACGAATGAGCAAGCCTTAGGACACCCGCGTTGCATTCATCCGCCTCAGTCGTCGATCGACTGGTAAGCCAAGGTCCAGAAATCGACTGGGGATGTCCAGGCACGCTGGGTCATCAGAAAGCCGACCATGCCCTCCTTGGGATCCGCATACCAGGAAGTGCCCAGACCGCCGTCCCAGCCGAACTTTCCAACCGGCCGCCGCCATGTCTTTGCGACCGCGGCAGACGTGCCCTCGTGCGGGATCATGGCTTCGATTTTGGCGCCCAGGCGCTTTTCGTAGAACTTGAATGCGGTCTCGCATTGGCCGTTGAAATTTAAGTAAGGATTTCAATTGCATAGCACACTTCGGTGATACCTAGTGATTGAGAAAATCCTTTAGGTGTGAGATTATTCATATATCACTTGCGAAATGCAAGTTAAATCCTGTGGAAAATATGGCGAACCAGCGCAGGGCCGAGCGGCGGTCGGGGTGCCCACTGAATGCTTCGGTGGAGATGCTGGGCGACCGCTGGTCGCTGTTGATCATTCGTGACATGATGCTGCGGGGGGCGGGGACCTTCAAGGAATTCCTGGAGGGTGACGAAGGAATCGCGACGAACATATTGGCAGATCGCCTGCGGAGACTGTCCGCTTATGGAATCATCACCACCAAATCAGATCCTTGGGACGGACGAAAGGTGATTTACCAGCTGACGCCCAAGGGGATCGATCTTGCCCCGGTGCTAACGGAAATGGTCTTGTGGGCGTCCGCGCACGAAGACACCGGCAACCAGGCTCTGGTCCGGCTGATGCAAAAGGACAAAAAGCAATTTTTGAACGCGATACGACAACGTTGGGAACAAACCATCCGTTGATGGCTGACCATGTGTGCGCGGGCCGGGGCGAGGTTCCTGTCGCGGTTGTGGGTTTGCGTTGCTGGCCCTGAAGAGGTGCGTTGCTCCATGAGAAAATGCGCTTGAGAAGTTTCATCCAGTGAGGTCAAACTGAATGTGCCGGAATATCAAAACCCTTTTCAACTTTGATCCGCCCGTTACTGACGAAGAAGTTCGAGCTGCTTCGCTCCAGTTCGTGAGAAAGATCAGCGGTTTTAACAAACCGTCGAAGGCGAACGAAGGCTCGTTCCTGGCTGCCGTCGATGAAATCGCCGGCATCTCGATTCGTCTTCTTCGTTCTCTCGAGACGAACGCACCACCGAAGAATCGAGAAGAAGAGGCAGCAAAGGCGAAAGCTCGCGCCGCAGAGAGATTCGGCGCTTGAGTCCGTCAAGTGCGTCCGATGCCCAAGGTCCCGCTCACTCGAACCCTTTCCGGAAACTCTCAAACTGCTGCTTCAGATCGGCGATTTCTTTGCGAAGCTGCTGGACTTCGTCTTCCAGGCGCATGAGTGGCTCGTTGCCCTCGGGGTGATTGGCAATCGCGGACGACGGCGCCATGGCCAAACTGAGCTCCTGCAGATCCGCAGAGAGCAGATGCATGTAGCGCGCTTCCTTGGTGCCCGGCTGGCGGGGCAGCACTCTGACGATGGGTGGTTCGCTCTGCATCAGGCGCTGCAGGGTGGACTGCACTTCGTCGAGAGCCTCGAAGCGGTGCATGCGCTCGGCGCGTCCACGGAGTTCTCCTGGTGTTTGCGGACCGCGCAGCAACAGCACGGACACGATGGCGATCTCACCGCGACTAAAGTTGAAAACCTCCTGCAAACGATGCTCGTACTTGGTTACACGGCTATCGGCGCCACCGGCCGGTCCGGCGAGATTCTGAGCATGTAGTGCAGCGAGCGCCTGTCGAACCACGTCTTCATCCAGATTCATCACTGGTTCGCGGTTGTTCTTCTGGTTGCAGGCGTTGACCAGTGCGTTCAACGAAAGCGGATAGTAATCGGGAGTGGTAATGTCCTTCTCAACCAGCGCGCCCAGCACGCGAGCTTCTACTTCATTCAGCAAAGGGTTCACGGCAGACGCCTTCCTCACCTCGTTGCTCATCTCATTGCTCTTTCTGACCCTACTTCGACTGAAAGAGCAGCGGCGCGAAGTTGGCGAGATTGTCGCGCCAGACCATCCACGCATGCATCCCTGGAGTTTGAATTGTGATAGGCTGCAGGCCTTTTTCCATTAACCAGGCGATAAATTTCTGATTTGCGGCCAAGAGACCGTCTTCAGTTCCACACGCGATCCAGAGCACTCGCAGCTTGGCATTGATCTCCGCGGCTGATCGCGCCGTGATTCCCGGAAAGGACGGACCATAGTTGCCTTCTCCCAGACCTCCGGCGCTGAAGCTTCCGACATAGGCAAAGTCCCCGGCGTGATTGAGACCCACCAGCAGGCTCTCCGAACCGCCCATGGACAGGCCTGCCACGGCATGTTCTTCACGTCTATCAGAGATTGGATATTGCTGTTTCACCCGGGGCATAACCTCCTGAAACAGCGCGTCTGTGAACTTAGTGAAGTTGCGGCCAGGCAATTCCGGATCCCGCCAAGCGATCCATCCACGGGTAATCATGTCCATGGTTCCGTAACCGAGCGGCATGACCACGATCATCGGCATGGCCTTTCCCTGGGCGATCAGGTTATCGAGTATCACGTTGGCTTTTCCCATGCTTGTCCACGCGCTCGGGTCGTCGCTGTATCCGTGAAGCAGGTAAAGCACTGGATACTTCTGGTTTCTCCTTGATTCGAAGTTGGGTGGCGTATAGACGTAATACTCACTGTTTATGCCCACGATGTTCGACCGGTAGTAGTGATGATGCAGCGCTCCATGCGGAACGTTGGACGGCTCCCATGGCATCGGTGGTTGACCGGGCACCAGGAAAACATTTTGAGTGTTGAAGAAGCTGGGCTTGATGGTCACGTTGTGCGGGTCAAGGAGAGCGGTGCCGTCAACATCAAAGGTGTAGCTGTAATACTGAGGGGCAAGCTTGGGCACGGTGACGCTCCATACGGCGTCCGCCCCCTTCGCCATCGGAAAAGGATGTGCTGCGCCTTCCAGATGCAGTTCCACTTTCGCAGCATTTGGCATGGCAAGGCGAAAAATGATTGTTCCATCCGGCTGCAATTGCGGGCTTTTGGGAGGCGCAGGCGCGAGCGGAACCGGAGCTTCGGATGCAGCGGGTCTTGCGGCCGGCTGCGCCTTTGCCGGCGGAGGCCACATCCCGAGACAGAACGCCGTCACTGCGACCACACACAAGACGGTGGATCGCGAGACCGCGCGGAAGGATCGTGACATCAGGCGTTCCTCCAAGGGATGGAAGTGGTTGCGCGGATAGTGTACATCCCCAACAAACCACGATTCGGGGCGGGAATGAAGAGCGTGTCTCCCAGCAGGGTTGACGGGGCATGCCCACCCGCCTATTGTGCCTGCGCTGTGGAGTTGGATCGAGTCGGTCATTTTCGGGTCCTCAGCGTCGAGCGCCTAGCCAGCGGGATGGCTTGGGACGCAGAGACACGGAACTACTCCTGGAGATGCCACGCAGAGAGATCGAGGGGTTAGCTTCCCCGGAAGCGCCAGAGTTCGGATATAAAGGAAACGCATCAAGCTCGCTGTTCGAGAACAGTCGTCATCGTTGTCCTTAATTCGTACGGAAATTCGTACGGAGATCAGTCATGGAACTGCGAATTGAAGGCTTATCCAAATCGTATCCCCATGGGGTACGAGCGCTGGACAACGTTTCTCTTATCTCTTACCGATCTAGCTTAGACACGTTTTTGACGCCAGTCGAGCACCCTGACGTGCCCTTGCTTAGGTGCCACGACGGCTCGATTGCGGTCGAAATCCGACCTACAGGGCAAGTCCCTGTTACACCGAGCTAATCTGCCAGTTCTCTTCCGCGCCTCTGGACTCTGGGCTTTCGTGGGGCAGGGGACTTATGTCTTCAGAAGGTAGAATGAAGCCTCCATCACCCGCACGCCACGTTCTCCCAATGCCACGCTGTCGAACACTCGTCGCCTTACTGTTTTGCTGCGGCGTAGCCATTAGGGTTACGCCTCAGACGACCTCGAAACCACAATTCAAGGCCACTGTTGACCTGGTTCGAATCGCCGTGATCGTCCGCGATCCTCATGGCAAAGCAATGCCCAATTTAGATGCGGCCGATTTTTCCGTAACTGACGATGGTAAAATACAGGGCATCGATTCTTTCTTGCGAGTTGAGCGAGATAGGAAGAATCGCGGGCCCCGGTCCTACTCCGCAAGGACTGTCGATGGTGTCGTGGACGCTCCACCCTACGGTGAGGCGGGGCTGTCCCCATACCTCGTAATTGCGTTCGACTCGATGGGTGGCCAGTTCCGGGAAGACAGTGAGGCCAAGCTCACTACAGGATTTGCCTCTCGATATTTCGCCGTTCGCGCGGCGCGAAAGTTCTTGCAATCGAGCAATCTACGGAATTACCGGGTTGCCATCTTGGGACCTCGGGGCCTCGTCCAGAACTTCACCCAAGATCGAACTCAGTTGCTGTGGGCACTGGATCAGGTCTCAGAGAGGCTACCCAATCCGGCCGCTACGCCCTTGATGAGCGCCGGCTACGATCTGCTGCAGCAGCTGAAAAAAGTACCTGGAAGAAAATCGATGGTCATATTCACGGATTTCCATGCCAACGGGCAGGACGCGTGTTGCTTGTTCTTTCCCGGTTCGGCTGACTCACTTCCCGAAGAGGCTTTTGACGCGCCCGAACGATTCGTCAGGGCGGCGATTGATGCCAATGTCGCACTGTACCCGGTTGATACTCGTGGTGTGGTCGCGGTGATTCCGTTTGGAGATGCCACAACGACGACAGGCGAGATGAACTCGGGTGAGTCCACCGAGGCGGCACAATCAGTGACAAGCCAGATTTCGGCGCAGAATAGCGAATTGGCTTCGACGAACGGGTTGCTGGAGTCCGTTGCTCTACAGACCGGCGGTCGTGCTATCGCCCACTCAAATGCTCTGCAGCAGGTATTCAAGCTTCTCGTCGAAGACTCGGAATCTTACTATGTTCTCGGTTACTACAATCGCCAATTGGTCGCAGATGGAAGATTCCATCGGATCATTGTGCGCGTTAACCACTGCACGTGCAGTGTGCAAGCTAGGGCAGGATACTTCGCACGCTAGAGCATCACCCGCACGGACTGGCTACACACGACGCAACTTTCCGGGAATGGCACTTAGGAACTGCCAAGGCCAAATAACCGGCAGCTGGAAAACGTCACCCAATGTGCTGGCGGCGGTGCCCAACCCTCAGAGACTTAAGACGGCGATAAAGATCGGCAGCGATAGCAAGACTGCCTTTCGCTCGGGCCCGGTAGCCCGCGCGAGCTGAGGGTGAGGCCAACTTCTGACGCCCTCACTCAGACTCTTGTTTTTCGCGGCTGTCGGACGCGCCTTCCAGCCGGAACTGCCCGCCCAGAATCTTTGCTACCGAATCCAGATCCTTAGCCAGCGCGACCCGCCACCGTCCCACGGAATCCTGCGCCAGGGCATCCATGGTTTCCCCGAAGGACAGCAAGGTGGCGGCAATCTGAGTTCTTACCAACTCTGAAACTGAGGTTTCGATGCCCTTCTGGACGGTCTTTAGCTTTCCGCAGGCGTCGTCGAGTTGAATGCCAAGTTCCTTGGCGTTGCGCGATCCCAGCTCTTTCAGAACCACATCAACCTGCGTCTCGAGCTGAATGCGCGCCCCGGATATTGCGTCGTTGGCCATTTGGCTCAGGCGTGCGTCGAGGCCGGATTCAAGCCGGCATGCACAATCATCAAGCTCGGAGATGCGGGCGCCCAGCCCAGTGACTTGGGTTTGCAGCCGGGAGGACTCTGACGCGGCGGCCGCCTGGACTTGTTGCATCTCGCGCCGATAGGCTGCATGCTCCTCGCCCAAGCGTTGCTGCAGGGATCGCAAGTGCTCTTCACCCTGATGCTTAACCCGGCTTCCGGCTTCCGACGCCTGCTGCTGAAATCGCTCTGTTCCAGATTGGAGGTGCTCCCCTACCGTGCCCGCGATCTCTTCAGACAGAGCCTGCGCCTGTTGTTCGACCTTTTGCAGTTCTTGCGTCACATGCTCCCGGAACTCATTCTGGGCTTCGCGTATCTTCTTCCCGATGGCCTCTTTCGTTGCCTCCAACACCTGCTCTGACTGCTGGCGGGTTTGTTGCAGGACCTGTGCGCCAAGATCCTGGCGCAGGCGGATCCATAGCTTCTCCTCCACCTCGGGAGGAATATGTGTCAGCGATATTTCAAACTGGCTGCGTTTGGGCGCGCCCCGCGCCAGCCGTTCCTTGAGCTCGGCCACCTCGGCGTGCAAGGGCTGAACCATCTCGGCAAGCATGGTCCTCAAGTCCTGGTCCGTTAGTTGTGAGGAGGTCTTCTCGCGTACGATTTTGAGGGAAGGCACAGCTTGATCGTGCGCGCGTCCCTTATCGTCTCTGGTTCCGGCCGGCAGTTTCCGCGAGAGTTCGGCAGAGTGCATGCCCAGAATTTGTATCCAATCTTCGGGACAAGCTTCGAGTCCCCAGAAATTTTCCGGGCGATCCAACCTCGCGCCCAGCTGCCAGCCCTGTTGACCAGATCCCATCGGCTGACAGTCCACCACATGAGCCATGGTCGCGCGGCCTTCTTTTCTTTTGAACTGCACCGGGAGACCAGCGTCCAGTTTTACTGGAGAGTACATAACGCAGCCATGGGCACTGACCACCAGAGTCTCGCAGATTTCGGAGAAGGGTTTATCCGGCTCCAGGCTGGTGACGACTACGGGGAGGGTTACCGGCACTCTTGAGCTGCGCCGTACTGAGTTGACCGCGTTCGCACTCTGCATAGTCTCCCTCTTCTGAAGTCCGCGTGCCGCCAGGCACACGGACCGGCTCGGCCTTTCATCTCCTAAGGTAACCCAAGCTTGTCAGGAAGGTGTGTTCCCGTAGTTCTTGTCGGGACGCGCGAGTGGACAATATGGTTACGCCCCCTAGGTAACTGAGTAATGAGACCAGGTACTGGCCTTAATCGCGCGGCCTATGGCCAAGAAACTAGCCTGTTCGGGGGACACAGGGAGTAGTGTGTAGAGACCTTGGCGAAATCGAAAACCTCATGGCAAGCATGACGAGTCCAATCCTAAAGCGGTTTTTCGAAATGTGCTGCCGGCATCGTTTTTCCTGGCCGCATACTGGAGTGCACGGCCAAGCCTACCAGTCCTACCAGGTATGCCTGATCTGTGGCGCCGTCTACGCCTATGATTGTTCCACGATGCGTCGGACTGGCCGGTTGGTAGCGCCCATAGAGAGCCACGCTGACTTGGAAACCGGGTAGATCGGCGCCTTGCGGGTTGGGAGTGAGGCCTGGGAGAAGCTATCTTTCCGGCCCTGACCTGCTTGTGCCGGCGAATGGCACGCTGGTGCCATTTACCTTCTTCGGCTGTGCCCTTACATTGTCTTCGAGCAGTTCTGGGGGAGGGCTACTCAGTTAACGTCCCACGACTCTAACCGGAGTCTGGGGCGTTTTCTTTTGGTCTATATCCACAGCCATCCCGACGCTTGGATTCCCGGACGTCGAGCTACCCGCCGGTTGGCCAACAATTTCCCGCTGCCCAGCCTGATATGATTGGCATATTGGGGCGGCTACCGTGGTCGCCATTCGATGTACTCATCCGATGATTGACATCCATTCCCATCTCCTTCCCGGCATTGACGACGGTTCGAAATCCTGGGATATGACCCTCGAGATGTGTCGCCTGGCGATTGCGGATGGCATTACCCATATCGTTACGACTCCCCATGCGGACGATACCTACGCCTACAGCCGCGATCGCGTACGGGGGACAATCGCCGAACTCTCCGATAAGATCGGCGACCAGCTGGCTTTCAGCATCGGTTGTGACTTTCACCTGTCATTTGAAAATGTTGAAGACGCCATCGCACACCCACGCCGCTACACCATCGCCGCAGGGCGATACTTGCTGGTCGAGCTAAGCGACTTCGGGATACCCCCACAGATAAGTGACGGTATATTGAGGCTGCAGGCGGCGGAAATGGTTCCCATTATTACGCACCCTGAACGAAATGCGATTCTGCAGCGAGGGCCTGAACGAGTTCTGGAGTGGGTGGACACGGGATGCCTGGTGCAAGTCACGGCGTCCGCCTTAACCGGCCACTGGGGAGCCGTCGCCCGGCGGGTCGCCTTGTGGCTGCTGGACCACGATGCAGTGCATGTGCTTGCCACCGACGCCCACGATGACAAGAACCGTCCACCCATCTTGTCGGAGGCTCGCGACGCCGTTTCGAAGCGTTTCGGCGCCGATGCGGCGCGCGCCCTAGTGCTTGACAATCCCGCCGCCATTGTCGCCGGAAGGCCCCTTCCGGTTCTGGGCCGCACTCCGCTACTAAACTACCAATCCAGAGAACCGCTGAAGGGTGCCGGTGAGGACCCGATTCAACGAAAAAGGTATGCAAGTGACTAATTCAGCCTAGCCGGTCAGGCGGATGGTCGGCATCTAGCGTGGGCTCGATTTGCTCATTAGAAAGGAAAACCCGGGAAATCTGTACTCCTGCTTGCCATTTTTGGGCACGGCTTTTAACTTGCCACTGCGCACCTGTTCCATGGCCTCGACGACCCGCGGTAGAGAGACGGGTTCGGCGACCGGGACGTTGTGAGCGGGCAAGAGCAATTGAAGCCTCGGCGCCAAGCTGGCCAACTTCTTCACCGAGACCACATAAGCGTCCAGGTCGGTCTCCGGTCGGTACAGAAAGATGGGTCCGGGATAGAAGGTGTCTCCGGTGAACAGGAGACCATTCTTTTCATCCATGAGCGCGATGGAATCTGGAGTATGGCCGGGAGTTGCAATGACCTCAAGAATGCGTCCACCCAGATCAATCTTGTCGTAGTCATGAATCCAGTGAGAAATATGGAAGGGCTTGGTGACATACTCCGCAGGGTTGAATCCAGGAGTAAGATCGCCGCAGACTTCACCCGATGCAATCTCGGCCTGAGCGTCGTCTCTTGAGCCTTTGGCATTGGCGCGGGTGAACTCGGTGTCCATGCCGTAGATGTCGGTGAATCGCCAGTTGTCTCCTACGTGATCATCGTGGGTGTGGGAGTTCAGGACGCTGACCGGCAGCCTGGTCAGGCCTTCCACCACATCACGGATATTACTGATGCCCATTCCTGTATCGAACAACACCGCTCGGGTCGTCCCCAAAACCAGGTAGGAGATGACTTCTGCCGATTGATGGGGTTCGTAGATGGCGAACACGCCGGGACTGATTCTGTAGACCTCGAACCAAGGGTCCTGAACGGCGATTCTCTTTAGGGTGCGATAGGCGGGGCGGGGAAGCCGCTGGCACCACTCAGGCTTCTGGGGCGGAGCAGAATACAGTAGCGCGAGAACTAGGATAATGGATTTCACGAGGTGATTCTCAATCAGTGGCTTGGTGTGCTTATCTTTAATCTCCAGTCTTTAATAATCTCCAGTCCTTAATCTCTCGTCTCCAATCTCTAATTTTCTGTCTTTATTTTTTCATTTCCCCCAAACCGTATTCAAAAACAGGTAGCGGTCTCGGACAACATCTTTACCGGCGTTCGATTGTGGCCCTAAATACATCACCTGCCAATCACTGGCTGACTGGTAAGCAGGCCACTGCGGCAGGCCTGGGCCGTTGGGATTTCCCGTGCGAGCGAAATTGGCCCAGTATTTCTGCATCAGATCGCTGAGAGCCCGGTCTTCGGGCCGCCAGGTGATCCCAGCTTTTGAATCAAGTGTTCCGAAGACGTACTCGATCTCTGCTGAGTGGTACGCCCCGGGGTCGGGAGCGCTCGGATCGTGCGGTAGGGCAAGGTCGAATCGATATCGGTAAGCGGGTTGTTTGCCGGTCGTGGTCTGAGCTTCTAGCCATCGCCACGTTGAGCACGCGATGAAGCGGTCACCGGCGAAGTCTTCCAGAGAACGTCGGGCTTGCGCATCGTTGTTCGCAGGATAGAGGCGCAGAAATTCTCTCGCCTTCTCGCCGAACTCTTTGGCAGCCGTGGCCTTCAGGCTATCAAGGGTGGGAGGCTGCGGCGTATGTATCACTTCGAAACTGGCCTCGTCATGATTCCATCCGGCCAGCAGCGGAACATCATTCTGTTTTCCCTGGGCAAACGTTACCGGCACCGATTCGGGCAGGAGGTATCCGTCAATGTCAGGAGAAAAACGCGGTGTGCCGTTGACCCCGGCTTTCAACGAGGCGTCGAGCATCTTCTGCGCAGGAATGGCGCGCAGTTCGTTAAGGGTTTGGACGCCGAAGGACGAGATGGCAAATTGGGAATCCCGCTGGGAACGAACCGCCAGCGGCTCGAAGAGCAGGGGCCTGTCGGAAAACGCTGCTCCGCTTTCGCCGATAGCTTTGTTAAATAGCCCTTTTGCGACTGGCGATGCCATGAGCGCGCTCGCGGAGAACGATCCAGCACTCTCGCCGAAGATCGTGACGTTTGCGGGATCGCCGCCGAAAGAAGCAATGTTGCGATGCACCCACTCGAGAGCCGCGACTTGATCGAGCAGACCGTAGTTGCCAGCGGCCTTTTTGTCCGACTCGACCGCAAGCTCCGGGAGCGCGAAAAATCCGAAAATGCCAAGGCGGTAGTTCATGCTGACCACGACTACACCTTGCTTGGCGAGCATACCGCCATCTTGGCGGGGCTCGGAAGTTGCCCCAGCCATGAATCCTCCCCCGTAAATCCAGACCATGACGGGGAGTTTGGCTGTGGCGCCGTTCGCAGGAGTCCAGACATTCAGCGATAGGCAATCTTCGCTGCCTCCGACATCGCGAAAGACCATGTCGGGATAGACTGGCCCCTGCATGCAACGTGCCCCGAATTCGGTGGCGCTGCGGACCCCGGTCCATTTGACTGCGGGCGCGGGAGGCTTCCAGCGGAGTTTCCCCCCAGTCGGGGCAGCGTAGGGAATTCCAAGAAACGAGCTCACCGGCCCGCTCGCCTTGCCTTCGATTGTGCCGGTTTCGATTTGCACACGCGGGGACGATGACGCGGCGTACGATGCGAAGGGAATCAGTGTCATTAAGATGGCCAGCAACCTGCGACCCACTCCCATGCTCTGTGTCCTCCAAACGCATGACGATACCATAAGGGGACGGCGGTGAAAGCCTGGGCGAGCAGTCGCAGCGGCAATTCAGCAAACGAGTGCGCAGGCGGCGTTCCGACTCCAGGCGCAGGCGGGGTTTGGCCGTCGCACGCTCTAAAATCTTGTGCAGCAGCGCGCTCGATACCAGCGCGGGGACCACTAGATTCAACGCTCCCCGGCTGTCGAACAAGTTGAGCTCAAAGCTAAGCAGCAGGATTCTTTCCGCCACCGGCATCAATTGTTCCACTTGCCCCGGATGTTGCCGGTGTTCGAACTGAAATTCCAGGGACAGAGCCTGCCATGCGCTTTGCAGCTCGCGGCCAATAATGTGCATGACCGTCTCCAGAACCTGCTCCTCGATCTCGGTCGTCCCGCGCTCCGGGGTGGCGCCTTTGCCCTCTCCGCCCAGGAGCAGATCGATGAGGGGATACGCCACTGCGAGATCCAATTGCAGCAGGACAGAAATTCCCACCGGCATCAGTTTGAAGGAAGCCAGGTAAGTGACCTCGGGGATGCTTTGGAGGAATTCCCCATAGGTCAAATGCTCTCCCGAAACCAGCGCCGCTTCGAACTGAATGCGCAGATACGCGCCCAGGGAATGAGTCAGGTTGAGACGAAGGTCTGGTGCAAGCGATTGATCGCCTGCATATGTTCCGCCCGATTTGACCGGCTACGCGCCCGTCCCAGGCAGTGACGGCAGGCGGCTGGATCCTTGGCGCGGGGGCCCCTGTTCCGGAGCGGGCAGCGCGGATCAGGTTATCGATTTCTTCCTGGGTTAAGACTTTTCTCATGGATCTTTGGGCATTTCTTGGTTCCGCCACCAGCAACAGAGCAAACCAGTGGCCGATGTTGGCTGCCGTTTCGCGCCATGAGCCCTGCCCGACAATGGACGGGAACTGTTTCGTCGGTCTGAAGATGCGACCCCGGGAGGGTCGTTGTTGGGACCCAACTGGTCGGTGCCCAGGCGATGAGGTGAAGCCCAGGATTAGGCGTGGTTCATTAGAGACCGCTGATAGAGAAATACTGAGGTATGGGTACTGATTCTTGGGAACAAGGGCTGATACAATCGTGAGTTTTTCCGCACCCAGCGAAAGCCAGCACGGAGACAGACAAGACATGCAATACCGCGCCCTCGGTCGCACCGGATGGAAGGTTTCAGAAATCAGCTTTGGCGGCTGGGCCATCGGGGGTGCCTGGGGCCAGGTTTCCGATCAGGATTCGATGGCGGCCTTGCACCAAGCCGTCGACAGCGGGGTCAACTTTATGGACACGGCGGACGTCTACGGCAATGGCCGCAGCGAGCGCCTGATCGCCCAACTTAAGAAGGATCGTAAGGAAGAGATCATCGTGGCCACCAAGGCTGGTCGGCGACTGCCCCGGCAGACGGTCGAAGGCTACAGCCGCGAAAACGTTACGGCATGGATCGAAGACAGTTTGAGAAATCTTTCCACCGACACCCTCGATCTGGTCCAGCTTCACTGCCCGCCGACGCAGCTCTATCATCGCCCGGAGGTTTTCGCCATCCTCGATGATCTGGTGAAGGCGGGGAAGATTCGCCACTACGGAGTCAGCGTCGAAAAAGTCGCAGAGGCACTTAAGGCCATCGAGTGGCCCAGCGTGCAGACGGTGCAGATCATCTTTAATTGTTTCCGGCGACGTCCCGCCGAACTCTTCTTCGCGCGTGCGAGAGAAAAAGAGGTTGGCATTTTGGCGCGGGTACCGCTGGCCAGCGGATTACTTACTGGCAAGCTTCGGCGTGACACCACGTTTGCTGCTGACGACCATCGTAATTTCAACCGCCAAGGGGAGGCCTTCGACGCGGGCGAGACATTTTCTGGGGTGGATTACGAGACCGGTCTGGCGGCAGTGGAAGAAATCCGCAAGCTCGTTCCCGCTGGCGTCTCGATGAGCCAGTTCGCCCTGCGTTGGATCCTCATGTTCGACGCGGTCACTTGTACCATTCCCGGAGGCAAACGAGCCGAGCAGGTCGCCGATAACTGCCGCGCTTCCGACCTTCCCGCTCTCACCTCAGACGCCATGGCGGCCGTGCGGTGCATCTACGATGAGAAGATTCGCCCGCTGGTGCAGAATCGCTGGTGAATGGCGCTGATGCGGGCGACGCCCTGTGAAATGCCCGGAGATTCTGTTACAAAGAGCGCATGAACGTACTTTTTATCGGCGGCACTGGCATCATCAGCAGTGCCTGCACCCGTTTGGCGTTGCAGCGCGGTATCGGACTTACCCTGCTTACGCGCGGGCAGCACTCTGGGGAATGTGCCTGCGGCGCGGAGACGGTTAACGCGGACATAAGCGATGCGCCCGCGGTCAAGCGTGCTCTCCACGGGCGCCGGTTTGATGCCATCGTCAACTGGATCGCGTTTACGCCCGCCGACATCGAGCGCGACCTGGAACTGTTCCGCGGACGAACCCGACAGTACATTTTCATCAGTTCAGCCAGCGCCTATCAGAAACCGAGCACCGACTATCTGATTACCGAGGCCACGCCGCTGGCCAACCCGCACTGGGACTATTCCAGAAACAAGATCGCCTGTGAAGAGCGTTTGCTCCAAGCTTATCGGGAGGAAGGATTTCCGGTTACGATCGTCCGGCCTTCGCTTACCTATGGCGAGAACCTGATACCACTGGTGATCAATAGTTGGCAGCGCTCCTACACTGTGGTCGACCGAATGCTGAAAGGAAAGAAGGTCATCGTTCCGGGAGACGGATCGTCGCTTTGGGTGATTACGCACAATACCGACTTTGCCAAGGGATTTACCGGCTTGCTGGGGCATGAGCAGACCATCGGCCACGCGTTCCACATTACGACTGACGAGGTATTGACGTGGGATCAACTCTATCGCACTGTGGCTGTAGCAGCCGGGGTGGAACCTGCGATCGTGCATATCCCGTCGGACTTTATGGTGGCGTGTTTGCCGGGGATGGAAGGCACGCTGATCGGTGATAAGTCGGTGAGCGTGGTATTCGATAACAGCAAGATCAAGCGCTTTGTCCCGGATTACGTGGCTACCACGCGTTTTGCACAAGGCATTGGCCGGTCGCTGGCCTGGTTTGATGCCGACCCAAGGCGGAAGCTGATCGATTCCGAAGAAAACGCCATTTGGGACGAGCTGATCGACAGCTACGAAAAGGGATTGAAGCTGGCGGTGGGGCGCTTTCAGGCTGCAGGGGTTGGGCGCTAGGCAGGCGGGCGCTAACGAACTGGCATTTTTGCCAGTTGCAGTTGATAAGCTCTAAGCCTTAAGGCCCGCGCCCGGACCGGTTACCCGAAACCGCCCAATCTACGCCACTTGTGGGGCCCCTCCGCATCCGGGATGTGCGCCATTAAAAAAAATGGAAAAGGGGTTGGCAGCGAGCGCAGGATGATCTATCTTGGCAGGCACAAAAGTTAGGCTTCCGGGGGCGGAAGATCTTAGAGATGGGTTTTTAGTCAGAGTCCAACGCGATGGCGGTACTCGGGCCCGGGTTAGCAACCTGACGTCACCGGCGTGGCAAGTATTCCTTCGTTCCCTGGCGTCCTGCTACTTTGGCACCAAGTCGTTCCTAAGTTGTGAAGGAAGGGCCAGCCGTGAAACCTCTTTTCCTGCTCAAAGCTTCTCTCTATGTTGGTGTTTGCTTCTCTGTAAGCGCTTGCAGCGCGGCTTTGAACTCTTCGTCAGACACATCTACTACCGTGCAGTCTCCCGAAGTTCCGAAGCCTTTAGCCGCGTCAGCGGCTAGCGTTGCCATTCCTGGACCGCTGCGTTCTTTCCTGCGCATGGCGGGCATCAGCCAGAAGATCTCGACCGAGGAAGTGCTGCCTCTGCTTGCCCGCAATGTGGCAGTGGAGGGTTATCAGGGACGCAAGGACAGCAAGGGCAGGCCCACCGAATTTCTGGTTCTGTTGAAGCGCTACGTGGAACAGGCGAGACAGTTGGACACGCTGGCGGGCCCGGACGCCGTGATTCGGGTTTCTGGCTGCGAGCAGGCAGACCCGCTGTTGTCGGTCCTTGGCTACCGGTTGCGGCGAGGTTGCGGCAAGGACGCGTCGCTCGAAACCGCGGAACCGGAAAAGGCTTTTCTGACGATCGATTCAGGGTTTCCTTTGGCAGAGCTCGAGGCGACGCTCCAGGGCGGTAAGCCTTTTGCCTATGCTTTCAAAGCCTCGCCCGTGCCAGTGTTGTTTTCGCCGGCCGATTGGACGCAGGCTGACCCGCAAGGCAAGCGCGCCGCCGGAAGTGACGTACTGAACGCCTTATTGGACGATCCCGTGCTCGCACGTCTCTACTGGGCCATGGCCCGGATGGATGGGGAAACCGGTGAGGCCTTCCGGCAATTTGCCGGAATCCCAAGGCTACTTCCGTTTGCCCCGGTTCTTGACTTTTACGGCAGTCACATCTTGATTCGAAACGGGCGGGTAACGGTGCCCGGGGGAGCGTCGGCGGAATCCGCATGGAAGAGTCTGGCAGGCGCGGACCCTGGGTCGGCGAAGGATTTCGTGGCCCGCTTGCTGGCAAAAGATGACGGCTGGCTCGCCGCCTATTTCGACACCCTCTCACGCCTGACTCCGACCCAACAGGTCTATTTCACCGAAGCTCACCGCCTGCCGCGTTTCTACGACGCGCTCCGCGGCCGGGATATTAACCCCGGCCCCGCCCGTCCTGTTTTTCGGCCCGACCCCGGGCTGCTACTGCTGGTGACTCGACTTCAGTTCGATTCGGCCGGCCAACCCGCCATCCCCGGCAATCTCGAAGTGTGGGGGCAGATCGTCCAGCAGAAGACCGACTCCAAAGTCGTGCGGCAATGGGCCAAGCATGCGAACCATTGGAAGAGCCCCGACCAACTGGTGGAAGCGATGTTCGCTTTTTCCCGGCAAAGTTCGGAAGACGGACCCCTGCCCATTTACCTCATGCTCAGTGCCATCGATAGCGCGCGGCCTGTGGAGCAGCGCTTAAGTCCTCCGACAGTTCGTTTGCTGGGTGAAAAGTTTTCCCGGTACGGCAACCAGTACCTGATTTTTTCTGAATTCGAAGCTTTGAATGATGCTTCGATCACCCATTTTCTCGGCGTGGTTGACGCCATTGACCACACTTCCAATGTCACTCTGCGAGCCAACGCTTTGGGCATTTTTCAAGCCAATGTGGGTCTGTGGCAGATTCTTGCGCGACAGGGCCAAATCGCTCCGCAACAGTTGAACGATTCCTGGCAGAAACTGATCAGCCCGTTCGCTGCCGGGATATCCTCCCAGGCCCAACTTTTCGACGTGGCCCAAGCCTCTATTCACGACCTCTGGCGGGCGGCTGCCGGCAGGTCCAGTCTCTCCCAGGGCGAAGTCATCTCGCTGTTGGCAGGCCCCAAGCAGTCCCACCCGGCCGGCCAACAGGTGCGGCAAGAATTGGCGAACCGGATTCGCTCCGTCATGGACGGTCAACGCCTGGTTTCTCTGGACACGCTATTGGCTCTGGGAAACGGTTTGAATGAATTGGCGCAAGGGAAACCCGTGGCTGACACTTTGATTCCGCTGGCCGGAGAGCTGCGCGAATTTGAAATGCCACGGCCGATGTTCACCAGCAGCGAACGCAGCGAATGGGCTGCCGGGTTCTATAACACCCGTCACAGCTCTTTGCAAACTCGAACCGATTTGGTGAAGATCATCAAGTCGCCCAACTCGCACAAAGAACTGGCGGACGCGCGCGGCATTGTCGTCCCCTTCCTGCGGGACACCCTGGTTGGATTGAATTACGCGTATTACGAGCCGCCGGGAGCGCAGATTCTTCTCAATAATCCTCTTTACGTGCGCTCGCATGACTTTTCTGGAGAAATGGCGATGGGAGGAGGACAGTCCTGGCACGTGCCGCACGTGTTCGGTTCAGGCTTGCCCGCTGGCGGTGGCGCTCACCTGGCCGGCTCGCTGGCCGATTTGCCTTTTGTGCTGGCCGAGGCGGAGCAGGACTTCATCGTTCCGGAAAATGTTCAGGCCCTGATCTGGCACGAGTTGGTACCCGGTCTGGTCAGCAGCGCCACCCTGCCTCGCTGGTGGGGAGTTACTCAGAACGAATTGCATGCCGTCACTCTATACCAGCGCACGGGTGAGGAGCTCTTGGCGGCTTCCGCGCAGGATGAAAAGCTGCGATCTACGGTGTTGAACATTCTTTCCGAGCGCATGGTCCCGCAACGATCGGAGCAACTGGAAAAGACTCTTCGGACGGCAGCCGTGAATGAGGCGCTTTCCCGGGTGATGCCGGGCGAGACCTTCTACTTGGCGGCCGAGTTCCGACGGAGATTTCCTGGAGAAAACACTTCCTGGGGGAAGGCGGGGGAGGAGCTGGAGAGTCTTTCCAGCCGCTATCCCGCGGAAGTCAGCTGGAAACGATTGTCCGAGGATTTTGGGGTTCCTCATCCCGCGTTAGCGCAAAGCTATACTCGCGAATTGCTGAACGTGAAGCCGTTTCCCGCGTTCATGGGCTACTCCAGCCGCCTGCTGGCTGAGTCCTGGGATTCTAATAATTTGTACTGGGCTCGCCTGGCGGACGAACTGGGTTATCCGCCAGTCATGTTGAACCGGCTAGTTCCGGAACTGACCTACCGGATGGTGGAGAAGATTTTTGCCACTGACTTCGAAGACTGGCCGGCGATGCTGCGCGCGATGCGGGAAACGGGCGAGGAGTTTCGCCAGGGCAAGATCACTTCCCTGCCAAAAGTCGCGTTAAGTACGGCGGTCCAGTAGGTACAACGGTTTGGCAAGTTGTTTTGAGTCTCACAAATTCTTAAAAATCCGCGGCCAGACTAAAAAGGCGCGGGCGGGTGATGGCAGGGTCCTATGGCAAAACGATTTCCTCTGGTTCTCATGGCTATTTCCGTATTCCTCTTGGGCTCGGTTCGCGGGATGACAGAGCAGGAGGGCGAAACCAACATTCGCGTCGAAGTCGACATGGTGCAGTTGAACGTGGCGGTCATGGACAGCAAGGGAAACTATGTGACCGGTCTCAAACCTTCCGATTTCGAAGTGACCGAAGACGGTATTGCGCAAAAGGTTGCCACCTTCGGCGAAGGCAATGAAGCCACTCGAAGAGTGACGGCCGCGGCCGACGAAGACAAGCCCGGACAGCTCAGCAACCGCCCGCTGAACGGCGCCTCGGATTCGTCGGAAACGTCGTCCGAGCTTGGATCCGAGCTGGGATCGGCAATGGCTGGCGCCAATGTTTTCATCTTGTTCGATACCAGCAACTATATGTACCGGGGTTTTGTTTTCGCCCAGGATGCTATCGCCGAGTTTGTTCGCTCCCTGGATAATCCTGACCGCGTGGCATTTTATTCCTACAGCCGCGACCTTTCCCGGGCTACCACGCTCACGCCCGATCGCAACCAGGTTTTGCGCGGAGTACGCACTACGGTCGCCGGCGACGATGCCGCGCTCTACAACGCTCTACTGATGACGCTGAAAGATGCGGGCCAGAATACGGGCAGAAAAGTGGTAGTAGTGTTTTCGAACGGCCCGGACAACGCCAGCATGGTGCCGCCGGAAGATGTGGCCGAGCTGGCACAATCAAAGGGCATTCCGATCTACATGATCAGCACCCGGGAAGCCAAGCTGGAACCGGTCTCCAGCACCGTCTTCAAACGGATGAGCGCAGCCACCGGCGGTGAAGCCTACTTTGCCAAGACGTGGAGGGAGCAGCAGAAGGCGTTCGCTTCTATTCGCAATGATCTGGCGCACCTTTATTCAGTGAGCTACTATCCCCAACCCAATCCGAACCGCGGGTGGCGCACCATCACCGTGAAGTTAAAGGGAGAGCGGATGAGGAAGTGCCGGATCCGGACGCGAAATGGTTATCGGCCGGAGTCGTCTCGTGTGTCCGCGGAGCGGGTTGTACCCCCTGCGGTGATGGAGCCGACGCCGGCTTCGTCTAATTGATATTTGTACGAATTCCGAAATCCAACCGTTGCTGTCCCGGCCGGGCGGCAACCCGGCCACTGGTTGCGTGACCAAATAGAAACTGCCGCACCGGGCTCGGCTGAATAGTCGGGTCCTCTGTTCCCAGGATTCCTTGCCGATTGCATTTCCTTCAAAGGTGCCGCGGCACCAAAAAACCTATGGCGCGAAGCTTGGTAAACGTTTACTATTCGTCGCGTTCAGAATTCTCTCATTCGCAAAATACGCCAGGAGATGACCAACATGTTCTCGCCCAATCGACGACGTTTCTTGGGTCAAGCTGCTGCCGCGGGAATTGCATGCTCGACGGATCTGGCGTGGGGCAGATTCTTGCCGGCGCAGACGCAGACCTCGAATCCCACTGAGGCGGTTCGTGTTTACCTGGACTCTCGACGGACGGTAGCGCCCCTCGACCGCAATCTGTTTGGCTCGTTTCTGGAGCATCTGGGGCGCGCGATTTACGAGGGAATTTACGATCCGGGCTCGAAGCTATCGGACACCAATGGCTTTCGCAAGGATGTGGTGGACCAAATACACCAACTTGGCGTTCCGATTGTCCGGTATCCGGGAGGAAATTTTGTTTCCGGCTACAACTGGCTCGATGGCGTCGGCCCGAAGCAGGACCGGCCGCGCGTGCTCGACAAGGCATGGAATTCCATCAACACCAACCAGTTTGGCACCAACGAATTCATGGCGTGGTGCAAAGCCGTCGGCACCGAGCCGCTGATGGGTTTGAATCTTGGCACCGGAACGCCGGAAGAAGCGGCGGCCTTGGTGGAATATTGCAACGTCGAGAAGGGCACGAAATGGAGTGATCTCCGCCGCAAGCACGGCTTTGCCGAGCCCTACAACGTGAAGCACTGGTGTCTTGGGAATGAGATGGATGGCCCCTGGCAAATCGGGCACATGACTGCTACGGAGTACGGATTAAAGGCTCAGGATGCGGCCCGGCAGATGCATTATGTCGATCCTTCCTTGCAATTCATCGCCTGCGGATCGAGCGGCCCTTTCATGCCGACGTACCTGGAATGGGATCGCGAAGTTCTGGAGCAGTGCTACGACTATGTCGATGGACTCTCCTTGCATCGCTACTTTGGCAATACCCAGGAGGAAACCGGAGGCGATAGCGCGAAGTTTCTGGCCATGAACCTGAGCATGGAGCGGCAGATCGCCGAAACGGTCGCGGTCTGCGATCTGGTGCGCGGTCACAAGCGCTCTCCCAAGAAGTTGTGGCTTTCTTTTGATGAATGGAACGTTTGGTATCGAGCCCGCAGCGGGGACGCGGTAAACGGGCACGAACAGGAAGCTCCTCATTTGCTGGAAGAGGTTTACAACCTCGAAGACGCCCTGCTGGTGGGCGGGCTCATCAATTCGCTGATTCGCAACGCGGACCGGGTGAAGCTGGCGTGTCTGGCTCAGTTGATCAATGTGATCGCTCCCATCACGACCAACGCAAATGGCATGTTCCGGCAGACGATTTATTATCCCTACAGTTGGGCTCTTCAATTTGCCCGGGGCTCGGTGCTGAATCTTCTGGTGGAATCCCCTACTTATGAAGTTTCTGGGATGGGCCAGGTCCCGTACCTGGATGTGGCCGGAACCATGGACCCGGAGAATGGGAAGATTTCTGTCTTCGTGCTCAATCGGGATTTATCCAAGGCTCATTCGGTGGAGATCAATTGGCAGGACAAAGCGCCGGCGCGTGTGCTGTCCTCTTTCCTGCTGACCGGAGATGACCTCAAAGCTTCGAACAGCTTCGACGCGCCGCAACGCGTGGTTCCGCGAACGCTGGACAAAGCTTCGATCACGGGGGGCCGGGCGAAATTCGAGGTGCCCGCCCGCTCTTACAGCGTAATTCAATGGGGAGCATGATTTGACTGAGCCTGCTTTGATTGGACGCCGGAAATTTATCCGCAGCAGTGTCATGGGGGCTGGGTGCTTCCTGTTCAGCCGAACTCCGCCGTTTGCAGCCGCGAGCCCAACCGCAGCCGATTCACGAATCGAGGTTCTGCTGGGAGAACCGCTGGGAACAATCTCACCCAACATCTACGGACACTTTGCTGAGAATCTCAGCGGCGTGATCTACGACGGCATCTGGGTGGGCGAGAACTCAAAAGTTCCAAACTTGAATGGCATCCGCAAGGAGCTAGTCGAGGAGATGCGGAAGATCAAAGCGCCGGTCCTTCGTTATCCCGGCGGATGTTTTGCCGATAGCTATGACTGGCGCGATGGTATTGGTCCGGCCGACAAGCGTCCCCGTCGGACTAATTTCTGGGCTCAGGAAGAGAGCGCCTCCAGTCCCGCCAACCACCACTACGATCCGAATCAGTTCGGGACGAATGAGTTCATTCGCTTCTGCAAATTGATTGGAAGCCAGCCCTACCTGGCGGCCAACGTGCGCAGTCTTCCCGCCGAGGCGTTCTATCAATGGGTCGAATACTGCAACTCACCGGCTGGGAGCACGACTCTGGCGGATACTCGCGCTTCCGCTGGATACGCCGACCCCTTCGGAGTTCGTTTCTGGGGCGTTGGAAACGAGTCGTGGGGTTGCGGCGGAAACTTTACAGCGCAGGAGTATGCCGTCGAGTTCCGCAGATACACGGCTTGGGTGCCGCGTTATGGGCAGGAGTTGTCGTTCATCGCCTCCGGGCCCAGTGATGAAGGCTGGGATTGGACGCGGGGGTTTCTGGAAGAGATCGTCCGCAAGGGTCCACGTGAGCTGCATTCCATTTACGGCTTGGCGCTCCACTACTATGCCTGGAACCTGAGCCGCGGTCGCACCAAAGACTGGAACGAAGGCAAGGGGGATGCGCTGAAGTTTGACCTACTGGACTGGTATGAGCTCATGCGTCAGGGCGATGTAATGGAGTCCCTGATCAACGGGCACTGGCAGGTAATGGGAGAATTCGACAAGGACCACTCGGTCAAGCTCGTGGTCGACGAGTGGGGACCCTGGTACCGGCCGGGCAGCGAAGCAACGCCGGGCGATCTGCTCGAACAAACGCCGACCCTGCGAGACGCGGTTTTCAGTGGCATGACTCTGGACACTTTCAACCGTCATCCGGAGAAAGTGGCCATGGCCAACTGCGCCCAGTTGATCAATTGCCTGAACAGTCTGTATCTGGCGCACGAGGACAAGTTTTGCGTAACCCCCGTAGGCCATGTATTCGCGATGTACGCCGCCCACCAAGGCGGGCAGGCTTTGCCCACGATTTTCTCCGCGCCGTCGGTAAATTATGACCGCGACGGTAAGCCCGCTTCATTCTGGGGACTAAAGGGTTCTGCGTCACTTCGCGACAAGGAATTGGTGCTGACCGTGGTCAATCCGCATGTGAGTGAAGCGCGAGAAACGGAGGTTGGGATTCGGGGCGGGAGCCTGAAATCGGGTACGGCAACGACGCTTACCCACTCCGACATTCACGCCCACAATTCCTTCGCGGACCGCGACCTGGTCAGTCCGAAGACTAGAGCTTTGGATTTCAAGGGAAGAACTCTTATCTACAGTTTCCCTCCCGCGTCGGTGAGCAAGCTGGCTCTGACGCTGGGGTAGCAAGCAAGCCGGAGATCTTTGCTGGTGGTATCAGCGTTGACCTTACGGGGTCCGCTGCGGTTCGTCGGTTTTCACAGCTCCCGAAAGCAGGCTGGTCGACTCGCGCAGCACCAGACTCGTTCTAAGCACGTATTCGGTCCCGTTGGGCGCCGGGGTTTCCCGCTCCACTTCTGCCAGGAGTGCGTTGAAAGCCAATCGTGCCAACTCGGATTGCGACATCTGCACCGTAGTAAGCGGGGGCAGGACGAACTGAGCCAGGCGGATGTCGTCGAATCCAACCAGCGAGAGATCTCGAGGGATTGAGATCCCCACATCGTGACTCTCCCGCATCACGCCGATTGCGGTCATGTCATTCGAACACAGGACCGCAGTGGGGCGGACGGGGCCGGCGAGTATGCGGGCAAAAGCCGCCATGCCTCCCTCCATGGTATGGTCGCCTTCCGTGATCAAGGCCGGATCCGATTCGAGACCGATCTCCTGCATGGAGCGGAGGAATGCCTGCCGCCGGGCCACTGCTGATTTCAAGCGTAAGGGACCGGTGATGAACGCTATTTTTTCGTGGCGAAGAGCCGCCAGATGCTGCACCGCCTGACGGATTCCGTGGAGATAATCAATCCGAATATTGCTGACCCGGGGGCGAGCCGGCCCGACGTCCACAAAGACCAGCGGCACTTTCCTCAATTTCAGATCCTCCAGCAGCAGTTCTTCCATGCCGAAGGTCATGATGGCGACCCCCTCAACGCGGCGCTCAATCATCCGGCGCACCGAGCTTTCCATCCGCTTGGGATCATTTCCGG
>Ga0099828_10000261_pt1 | contig 31024 bp, 20 predicted proteins | sample CZO8metaG_2_FD_79338 | JGI IMG/M metagenome (GOLD analysis project Ga0099828, IMG submission 79338) | Vadose zone soil microbial communities from the Eel River Critical Zone Observatory, Northern California, USA - CZOApr15con2H1.8 metaG | ecosystem: Environmental > Terrestrial > Soil > Vadose... | reverse complement strand
CGCGAGCGGTTTGGCCTGCGGTGCCGCGGCCGCAACGCGGGCGTAGATGAAATCGGCGGTCAGCGCCAGCACCACGGCCAGGCAGGTGAATGCCGCGGCAAACATCCACCGGCGCTGCTTCCGCCGCTCCCATTCCCGCCGGCGGCGCTCGGCATCACTGGCCGCGGCATCCGGTGCGGTGCGGTGCGAGATCGCCAGCCATTCGCGCAGGACCAGAAGCGCTGCGGCGCCCAGGATGATCACAAAAAAGAAGACGTCGTTGCGCACGATCGGGCCGATCAGGGCCATCTCCCGCTTGCTCGAAGGAATCCACATCGACTCGCTGAGTTCGTGCACCCCGGTCAAGGCAAGCTGGAAAGCCACGACCATCAGGATCGTGCTGGTGGCGGAAAAGAACCGGCCGAGCGGAACCCGCAGGGTGCCCTGGAAGAAAAACAGGCCCACGGCGACGGCCACCGCCAGTCCCACGGCCGTGCCGATCCACGTGCCGATGCCTTCGCTCGACAGCGCTACCGCGCGCAGGATCAGCGCCAGCTCTGCGCCTTCCCGCAGAACCATCAGGAAAACAAACGTCGCCAGACCCAACCCCGCCGCCGCCGTGCTCTGCTGCGCATAAATTTCCACGCGCTGCTCGATTTCTTTTTTCAGGTGGCGCGCGACGCGGTTCATCCACACGATCATGGTGACCACGAAGACGGCGGCCAGCAACAGCAGAAGGCCCTCGAACCCTTCCTGGTTCACCTTCCAGCGCTCGAGCGCCACCGAGACGCCCACGCTGGAGGCCGCGGCCAGCAGCACCCCGGCCCAGACGTAGCGAGCCAGGCGCCCGCGCCCCGTGCGGCCGAGATAGACCAGCACGATCCCGACCACCAGCGCGGCCTCGACACCTTCGCGGAGAGCAATCAGCAGAGCGGAGAGCAATCGACGGTCCTACCGAGGCTCCACAAGTTGGGAGCGGCACCAGTTGCAACTCAATCGCAACTGGCACCCCAGTCTACCCGCTCCCACAACACCCCGTCAAGGAAATTAGCGCGCCACAGCTTCCCCCTGCCAGTACAATGTTGCTCGGACCAAGCGCGCCGATGCCTCCAAGCCGCGACAGCCGCCTTTTCTTCGCCGTGCTCTCAAGCGCTCTGCTTCTGCCCGCTGCGGCGCTGCCACAGCAGGCGCAGTCTCCGGCACAGCAGAGCCGCCCTGCCGCAACGCGCTCACTGCAGCCCGACCCTCGCAAAGCCAAGAAGTTCTTTGCGCAGGGCCTGCGGGCCGAGCAAGCCGAGGACTGGCCGGCGGCGTTCGAGGCCTTTGACGGCGCGTTGAACTATGCTCCCGGAAACGCCCATGCGCTCGTGCATCGCGAGCGCGCGCGCTTCCAGATGGTACAGCAGCACACGGACCGCGCCGAGCGCGAAGCCCTGGCCGGCCAGATGGACGAGGCCCGCGCCCAACTGCGTGAGGCGCTGCGGCTGGACCCGAGCTACGCAGTGGTGCGCGAGCGGCTGGCGCAGTTCGAACAGGGGGCGCAGCACGCGCCGCCGGAGCCGTCTGCGCTTGCGGGTTTGATCCAGCTTGAGCCGCAACCTGGCACGCGCGACTTCGACCTTCGCGGCGACACGCGCAGCGTCTATGAAGCGGTAGCGAAACAGTTTGGCCTGGCCGCGTCGTTCGATGGCGACCTGTCCGTACACCCGGTGCGCTTCCGCGTTGCAGCGGTGGACTTCAAAACGGCAATGACCGTCGTCAGCCAGCAAACGGGCACGTTCTGGCGGGCCATCGACACCCACACGTTCTTCGTCGCCCAGAACACGCTCCAAAAGCGCCGCGAATATGCGCCGGTGGTAGAGCGCACGCTGATCTTGCCCGCCGGCGCCACGCCGGACAAAATGACTGAGGCTGTGCGCCTGGTCCGGGAGATCGCCGAGGTCACGCACACCGAGCTCGACACGCGCACGCATACGCTGACCATCCGCGCCGCGCCCGAAGACGTCGCGCTGGCCACAGCGCTCCTCGAGGAACTCGAGCAGGCCCCCGGCGAGCTGATGCTGGAGATCGAGATCCTGGAAGTTAACCGTGACGTCGCGCGCCGCTTGGGTCTCACTCCGCCCTCAACCGCCCGGCTGATCACCATCAGCCCGTCGGATGTGCGCGCGCTGCAGCAGGCGCAGAATGCCTCCGCGCTGCTGGCCATTGTCCAGCGCGTCTTCGGCGCGACGATCCCTCCGCTGGTCGCCTTTGGCGGCGGTCGAACACTTTTCCTGGCCACTCTGCCCGGCGCGGCCGCCGACTTCTCCGAAACTCTGAGCCTGGTCCGCAGCGGCCGAAGGATGCTGCTGCGCGCCCAAGACACTCAGCCCGCCACGTTCTTTATCGGCGAGCGTTTTCCCGTGGCCCTGGCGCTGCTGGGAGCCAGCCTGGCCCAGCCTCAGCTCCAGCCGGGCGCCACCCCAATCGTCTTCCCGCGGAGCGACTTCCCTACCGGCAATGCTCCGGTCGCCGTGGCTGCAGGCGATTTCAACGGCGATGGCCGGCTCGACCTCGCGGTCGTCAATCAGGGCTCGGTGGCCGCCATCGCATCCAGCAACGGTGCCGTCCGCGCCGCCAACGTTGTAACCATCACCACGACATCGCCGCACGGCTTGGGCGCGGGCCAGACCGTCACGATCAGCGGGGTTTCCGACAGCAGTTTTAACGGCACATTTACGATCGCCACTGTGCCGTCCACGACGGCCTTCACCTATGCGCAAACCGGCCCCGCTGCCACCAGCGGCGGCGGCACCGTCTCCACAGGCACCGTCTCCATCCTGCTCGGGAACGGCGACGGCACGTTTCAGCCTCGCGTGGACTTTGCCACGGGCGCGCAACCCGCGGCGGTCGCAGTAGGCGATTTCAACGGCGATGGCAAGCTGGATCTGGCCGTGGCCAACCAAGGCGACAACACGGTTTCCATTCTCCTCGGGAAGGGCGATGGCACCTTCCAAACGCATGTGGACTTCGCCACAGGAGCCAAACCGGTCGCGATCGCGGCGCGCGATTTCAATGGGGACGGCAAGTTGGACTTGGCCGTGGCCAATCAAGACGGCAACTCTGTTTCCATTCTCCTCGGCAAGCCCGATGGCACCTTCCAAACGCATGTGGACTTTGCCACAGGAACGAAACCAACTGCGATCGCGGTGGGCGATTTCAACGGCGATGGCAAGCTGGATCTGGCCGTGGCCAACCAAGGCGACAACACCGCTTCCGTTCTCCTCGGCAAGGGCGATGGCACCTTCCAAACGCATGTGGACTTCGCCTCAGGGACCAAACCGGCCGCGATCGCGGTGGGCGATTTCAACGGGGATAGCAGGCTGGACTTGGCCGTGGCCAATCAAACCGACAATACCGTTTCCATTCTCCTCGGCAACGGCGATGGCACGTTCAGCGCCAAAACCGACTTCGCGACCGGCAACGCCCCGGCCGGCCTCGCGGTCGCCGACTTCAATCTGGACAGTCGGCTCGACTTGGTCGTCGCCAACCAAGGCTCCAGCACGGTCTCCATCCTGCTGGGGAACGGCGGCGGCAGCTTCGGCACACGGCTCGAAGTCCCCACAGGAAGCGGGCCGCGCGGAATCATCGCCGTGGACTTCAACGGAGATACCCGGCCCGACCTGGCCATCACCGATCAAAGCGCGAACACCGTATCGGTGATCCTGAACCCGGCCAGTTCGATCTCCCCTGCGACCTCAGTGGTCGTTCCGCAGACGGCCTATCCAGGCGCGGAGTACCTAGACCTCGGCCTGAAGGTGAAGGCCACACCGCGGCTGCACGCCGACAACGAAGTGACGCTGCAACTCGAGTTTGAAATCCGCAGCCTCTCGGGAATCGCCATCAACGGTATTCCGGTGATCAGCAACCGCACCGTCTCGCAAACCGTGCGCCTGCGCGAGAACGAGACCTCCGTGCTCTCCGGAATTGTGCAGAAGGAGGAGACCCGGACCATCACTGGCTTGCCGGGATTCGCGCGCGCTGCGGCGGTGGGCCACCTCGCCGGGCGGCGCGAACTCCAGCAGCACGAGACCGAGTTGCTGATCCTCCTTACGCCTCGGCAACTGCGCCTGGCGCCGCGCACCGATCGCTCGATCTACGCCGGCCGCGGAGAAATCGCGCCCGCCGGACCACGCCCACGAGTCCAGCAGTAGCGCAACCCGCTTCACCGCCCTTTCCGCAACGCACTCAAGGCGACAGCCACCCGGTTCCTAAAGGCATGCTCGGCGCCTCAGAAGCTCGCTGCAAAAGCCCCGGCCCATCCTGGCTATTGTCCGCATCGGGGTCTTACGGTTCAGCAGCGAGGACGACCACGGGCTGGTAGGTGCGCGGCACGATCGCTTCAGCGATGGCGATGAGCTTCTCCTGCTGGTTGAAGACGCGCAGCCGCGCGGGCCGCCAATCGCCGGAATCGAGCTCCGCGGGAGCGCCCTGCGCAGCCGAAACGCGGCCCGGCTGGATGTGCGCCACCTGGACGTTGAACTGCGTGCCATGGCGCACGCGCCGCTCGACGACGGGCAACACGGTAACGCGGGGCAGGTCGGGCAAAAGCCGCTCGAGCGGGAGAACCCACTCGGCGAGCCGGCCGTTTTTTGCGGCCTCCTCAAGCTCTTCCAATTTCACCGCCTGGTCGAAGGTGAACTCCCCCACAGCCGTGCGCACAATTTCAGCCAGGTGCGCCCCGCAGCCGAGCCGCGCTCCCATCTCCTGCGCGAGCGAACGGATATAGGTTCCCGGAGCGCATTCGATGACGAAGCGCGCGAGTGAGCCTTCCACCTGCGTCAGCCGGAACTCGTACACTTCCACCTCGACCGGCTTCAGCTCGACAGGCTTTTTCTTTCGGGCGAACTCGTGCGCCGGGCGGCCGTGAACTTTTTTGGCCGAAAACGGCGGCGGCACCTGGCTGAAGCGTCCCACAAAGCGCGCCGCCAGTCCCGCGATCTCTGCGGGATCGAGCGCCGGCGCCGTATCCGGCACGAGCGCGGTGCCGTCGGCGTCATAGGTATCTGTGGCAAACCCGAAGCGAATTGTGCAGGCGTAGCGCTTGCGCCGGCCGGCATAAAACTGCGCCAGCCGCGTTGCGCGCCCGAGCAGCAGCACCAGCACGCCCGTCGCCAGCGGGTCGAGCGTGCCCAGGTGCCCGATCTGGCGAAACCCGGCAAGGCGGCGCACGGCTTCGACGACGTCGTGCGAGGTTTTGCCTCGCGGCTTGTCCGTCACCAGCGCGCCATCAAACGGCGCAGGTTGTGGCTTTCGCGCCATCGCCGATGTGCAGCTCCTGGCTTCCCGCTTTCTCTTTTCCGTTTTCTGGTTTCAGTCCGAGGGCTTATCGGACTGCTTGGTCTGCCGCAGAAGCTCTTCAATGTGCTGGCCGTACTCCTCCGAGCGGTCCAGCAAGAAATGGACCTCCGGGCCGCGGCGCAGGCGCAGCCGCTCGGTCAGTTCGTGCCGCACGTAGCCTGCGGCGGCCGTCAAGCCTGCCAGCGTGGAGGCCCGCTCCGCTTCGCTGCCTGTCACGCTGACGAAAATGCGCGCGTGTTTCAGGTCCGGTGACACGCGCACCTCGGTCACCGTGAGGATTCCCGCCAGGCGAGGATCTTTCAGCTCGCCGGCCAGCATCGAGCTGACCTCACGCAGGATTTCCTCGGCCAGGCGCTCGTGGCGATGTCCGGCAACGGCCATTTCTCGCGCCCATTTCCCCGCATCGCGCGGTTCGTCCCGCAGCCCTCGCTCAGAGCAGCTCAATCTCGTGGCCGATGAGGTCGCGCCCCAGCAAGCGTTCCGACTCGGCAAACACTGCTCGCAGGGACTCTTCGAGATGTCGGGCATCCCCCGAGAGGCTGACGACGCCCACCACCGCCCGCTGCCACAACTCCTGATGATCGAGCTCGGCGACAGCCACGTTGAACTGTCCGCGCAGCCGGTCTTTCAGGCTGCGGATCACCTGCCGCTTGTCCTTCAGCGAGCGTGCCTCGGGGAGGTGGATTTCCAAGGTGAGCAGACCGATCGGCATTCTCAACCGCGGCCGAATTTCATTTCGCCGCCCGGCCATCTGGCGCAGTTGGTTGGGCGAGCCCTGCGCTTCGTCCAGGATAAACCTGGTAGCTCGTTGAAAAAAACCTTCGCGATGTCATTCCGGGGAGTCCCGGCCTGGCCGGGACGACGAGGAATCCGTTGTGTTCTTGGACTCTTGTGAGAAAGCAGATTCCTCGTTTCGCTAGGAATGACAATCAAGAGCATTTTTTCAGCCAACTGCTAGGCCGTGGTTTCCGCCAGAGCGACTTTCTGTTTGGTGAAACACTCCAGGATGTCCCCGACCTTCACATCACCGAAATTGGCGATGCCCACGCCACACTCGAACCCTGAGCGCACTTCGCTGACGTCCTCTTTGAACCGGCGCAGCGAACCCATCCGGCCAGTGTAGATGACCACGGCGTCGCGCAGCACGCGGACCTCGGCGTCGCGCTTCAGGCTGCCGTCCTGGACGTAGCAGCCGGCGATCATGCCCACTCCCTTGATACGGAAGGTGTCGCGGACCTCGGCGCGGCCCTGGTAGGTCTCCTTGAAGACCGGCTCGAGCAGGCCGGTCATGGCCTTCTTGATTTCGTCCGAGACCTCGTAGATCACCGTGTGCGTGCGGATGTCCACGCTTTCCTGCTGGGCCACGTCGGCGGCCTTGCGGTCGGGACGCACGTTGAAAGCGATGATGATGGCATTCGAGGCCGAGGCCAGCAGCACGTCGGTCTCGGAGACGGCGCCGACGCTGGCGTGGATGATTTTCAGCTTCACCTGGTCGGTGGAAAGCTTGGGCAGCATCTCGCTGAGCACTTCGACGGAGCCCTGGACGTCGGCCTTGATGACGATGGGCAGTTCCTTGACGTCGCCGGCCTTGAGCTGCTCATGCAACTGGTCGAGCGTGATGCGCGCGCCCGCGCTGCGGGCCAGCAAGGCTTCGCGCAGCTTCGCCTGCCGGTATTCGACGATGTGCCGCGCCTTGGCTTCGTCGGCCACCTGGAACTGGTCGCCAACCTCCGGGACGCTTTGCAAGCCGAGCACTTCGACCGGCGTGGACGGCCCGGCTTCCTTTACCGGGCGGCCGTGGTCGTCAAACATGGCGCGCACTTTCCCGAAGACGGCGCCGCAGATGAAGAAATCGCCGGTGCGCAGCGTGCCGTTCTGCACCAGCACCGTGGCCACCGGTCCGCGGCCCCTGTCCACACGCGATTCGAGCACGGTTCCCGTCGCCGGCGCTCTCGGGTTGGCCTTCAGCTCGCGCATGTCGGCCACCAGCAGGATCATCTCCAGCAGCTTGTCCAAGTTCTTCTTCTGCTTGGCGGAGACCTCTACCGTCACCGTATCGCCGCCCCACTCCTCCGGCATCAGCCCGCGCTCGGAGAGTTGCCGCTTCACCCGCTCGGGCTGCGCCTCGGGCTTGTCGGTTTTGTTGATGGCCGCCACGATGGGCACTCCGGCGGCCTTGGCGTGGTCGATGGCCTCCTGGGTTTGCGGCATCACGCCGTCGTCAGCAGCCACCACCAGCACGACAATGTCGGTCACTTTGGCGCCGCGGGCGCGCATCCGCGTGAACGCTTCGTGGCCGGGCGTATCCACAAAGACGATGCGACGGTTGTCCACGGGCACCTGATAGGCGCCGATGTGCTGCGTGATCCCGCCGGCCTCGCCGGCCGCCACATCGGTTTCGCGGATGGCGTCCAGCAGGCTGGTCTTGCCGTGGTCCACGTGGCCCATCACCGTCACCACCGGCGGCCGCGGCTGCAGGTTTTCTGCCTTTTCCTCCTTGGCGACTTCCTGAACCAGCTCCTGCTCAAAAGAAATGACGTTGACGATACCGTTGAACGCCTGGGCCAGGCTGGTGGCCGTTTGCACGTCGAGCGCCTGATTGATGCTGGCAAACACGCCGCGATCCAGCAGCGTTTTCAGCACATCCTTGGCCCGCACGTCGAGCTTCTCGGCCAAATCGCGGACGGTGATGCCTTCGGTGATGGTGATCTGGCGCGGCTCGCGCGGCACCGGGGGAGGTGCCGGCTCAATGCGCGGGGCGCGTCGTTCGCCCACGCCCGGCCGCGTGCGTACCGGATGCAGCTTGCGCTCGCCTTCCTCAAAGCGTTTCTCCAGCGTCGGCCGGGCGCGCGCCGCAGGTTTGCGCTCGTAAATGGGCTTGCCGGGCTCTGCCTTGGGCGGAAGCTTCTCGGGCGGCGGAGCCGGCGCCGGACGGACAGGCCGCTGAGTGGGACGCGAGGGCGCCGGCCGGGCCGGAACGCCTGCACGCTGCGGCAAGCGCGCTGCCGGAGCGCGCGCGGTCGCTTGGTCCGCCCGCGCACCGCCGGCCGTTTGCCCCGCGGGCCGCGCCCCGGCTGGAGCGGCCGGGCGCGGGCCGGTAACAAGCGGCGCGCCGGGCCGCAGGGGAGTTCTTGCCGCCGGCTGTGCCACGCCAGTCCCGGGCTTGACTCCGGGCGGCGGAGGCGCAGCAGGTCTGGTTGCCAGAGCGCCGGGAGCAACTGGCTTCGCAACGGGCGCCGCTGGCGCAGCAGGTTTTGCTGCTGCTGGAGCAGCCGCAGCCGCGCCCGGGCGGGTTACCGGTGGCGCGGGAGCCCCAACAACCACAGGTTTGGCGGCGGGAACAACGCCGGCTGGCGGTTTTGGTCCTGCGGGCGGCCTCATTCGAGCCGCTCTGGCGGCGGCTTCCTTCGCGGCCTTCTCCGCGGCCGCAGCCGCTTCCGCAGCCGCCTCCGCCTCCGCAAGCTCACGGAAGTGCTTGCGCACCTTTTCCGCGGCAGCAAGATCAATCGAGCTGGAGTGCGTTTTCTTTTCGGCAACGCCGGCTTCGGGCAAGTAGTCAATGATGACCTTGGCCTTGACCTCGAGCTCGCGGGCCAGCTCGTTGATGCGGATTTGATTGGGCTCGTTCATAAACCTCGTCGCTTATTTCTCTTCCTTGCGCGGCTTGGCGGGCTCCGTCCCGCTCGGCGGGGCCGCGTCGCCTTCGGGTGTCGCAGCCGTTTCCGCGACAGCTTCGGAAACTTCGGCCGCTGCCGCTTCCGCCGGCGCTTCTTCCGCTGCGGTCGGAGCTTCGGCAGCTTCCTCTGTCGCTTCGACGGCCGCTGCCTTGCCCGCTTCGGCCGCTGCCGCCTCCGCCGGCGCTTCTTCCGCTGCGGCTGGAGCTTCGGCAGCTTCCTCCGTCACTTCGACGGCCGCTGCCTTGCCCGCTTCGGCCGCTGCCGCCTCCGCCGGTGGTTCTTCCGCTGCGGCTGGAGCCTCGAGTGCTTCGAAGTAATTCTTCACAGCCACCTGGATCTTCTCAACCATCTTCTCGCCGATGCCCGGGATCTCCATCAACTGCTCGGGGGTCATATCGGCGAGTTTTTCAATCGTCGTCACGCCGTGCGCTTCGATCTTTTCGATGGTCCTCGGCCCGACGCCCTTCAGCTCCGAAAGCGGCGTGCCCGGAGCGGTCATCGCGGCCATCTGGGCCTCGATTTCCTGGCGCTTCTCTTCTTCGCTCTTGATGTCGATATTCCATCCGATCAGCTTGCTGGCCAGCCGGACGTTTTGTCCCTTCTTCCCGATGGCCAGCGAGAGCTGGGTATCTTCGACGATAACTTCCAGGTGCTTCTGTTCCGGGTCGATGATCTGCACGCGGGTCACCTTGGCGGGACTCAAGGCCTTGTGCGCGAAGGTAACGGTGTCTTCCGAATACGGGATGATGTCGATCTTCTCGCCGCGCAATTCGCGGATGATGGACTGCACGCGCATCCCCTTCATCCCCACGCAGGCCCCTACCGGGTCCACGTCTTTGTCGCGGCTCTGCACGCCGATCTTGGTGCGCTCGCCGGCCTCGCGCGCTGCGGCGCGGATCTGCACCGTGCCGTCGTAGATTTCCGGCACTTCCATTTCGAACAGCCGCTGCACCAGCACGGGATCGGCGCGCGAGACGATCACCTGCGGGCCTTTCGACACCCGCTCGACCGCGCGGATCACCACGCGCAGCCGGTCGCCCACGTTGTACGTCTCCAGCCTCGACTGCTCGCGCTTGGGCAGCCGCGCTTCGGTGCGTCCCAAGTCCACGATCACGTCGGGACCCTCGGTGCGCTTCACGATGCAGTTCACCAACTCACCCACGCGCCCGTTGTATTCGTTGAAGATGGTATCGCGCTCGGCCTCGCGCACCTTCTGCATGATCACTTGCTTGGCCGTCTGCGCGGCAATGCGGCCGAGCACGTCGGTGGGCCGGACGATCAGGATCTCGCCGCCCACCTCCGCCTGGGGGTTGGACTTGCGCGCCTCGGCGAGCGTCATCTCGCGCTTGGGGTCGGCCACCTCCTCGACCACCACGCGCACCGCATACACCTCCACCTGACCGGTTTCCGCGTTGAACTTCGAGCGGAGGTCCTCTTCGGTCTTGTAGTACTTCCGCGCGGCCACCACCATGGCGTCTTCAATGGCCGCGACGATCACCTCGGGCTCGATGTGCTTTTCCCGGCTGATCTGCTCGATTGTTTGCGATAGCAGGCTGGCCATCGGTCACCCCTAGAATTCGACCACCAGGTTTGCCTTGCGAATGCTCTCAAATGGCAGCGACATCACGCGGCCCCTCACTTCGATCTGAACCTTCCCATCCGCGTAGCCTGCCAACCGGCCTTCGAAGAACTTGCTGTTCTCAAATGCCTCGACGGTGGAGATCCGCGCCAGCCGCCCAATAAAACGCTCGTACTCCGCCGGCTTGGTGAGCTTGCGGTCCAGCCCCGGCGAGCTGATCTCCAGGATGTACCTGGGCCCCGGCACCAGCTCCTCCACATCGAGGATGACGCTTAACTGCTGGCTGACCAGTTCGCAGTCGCGGTGGCTGATGCCTTTGGGCTTGTCGATATACACTCGGAGGAAGCGCTGCTTGCCGACTTTCCATTCGACATCAACGACTTCCATGCCCTCCGAGCGCGCCACGCGCTCGGCCGCCTCGCGGATCTTGTCCAATTCCACGGTCCTGCTCCCCGGTCTGTGGGCGCCTTCGGGCCACGCCGGCGAAAACCCGCCCGCCCGCGCCTTCCCGGCGCCAACAAAAAAGTGGGCTCGCGCCCACTCGAATGTGCGACCGGCTTCAGAGCAACGCAAGTATAGTCCGCCAATACTCCAAAAGCAAGCGCCTTGGCGGGATAGCGATAGCAGGCCTGCCTGATACCAGGCAGGGGCGCAGCATAGCTCCTTTTCTCGCCCGATGAGCGGCAAGGCTTTCGGGGGGGAGAACAGAAAGGCGTCCCCTCGCTCTCGGTTGGGGAAGTCTGGATTTTCTGAGCGGGCCCTACCCGGCTGGCCTCGATCGGCCTGCGCAGCGCCTTACTCTGGCGGCTTCTGGCCCTGTGGCTGCGGCTTCGGAGCCGGCGGCTTTGGAGCCGGCGGCTTCGCAGTGCCCGGCTGCGAGTGCGCGGGCGTCGGCGCGCCGCCCTTCACCGGGTAGGCTTGGTCGTAGAGCCGAATGATGTCCTGCGTGACGTCGACCTGGCTGGAAGCGTAGATGACCGGCGAGTTCTGCGCGGAACTATCGAACACCGCGGTGTAGCCGTTCTCCCGCGCGTAGCGGTCCAGCACGTCCAGCATCTTCCGCCCGATGCGGTCCACCACCTCGCCCTGCGCCCCGTTCATATCTTCCTGGAACTCGTCCTGCTTGCGCTGGAACTGCCGCGCCAATAGCTCGCCCTCCCGTTGCAGCCGCAGCTTTTCATCATCGCTCAGCGTGCGCTCGCCGCTGCGCAAGCGGTTCTGCGCGTCTTCGATCCGCTTGCGAAGAGCTTCCAACTCGTTCTGCCGGGAGGCAAACTGCGACTGCAACTCCGCTGAGGCCTGCTTGCCTTCGGCGGTGTTGACGATGGCCTGGCGCACATTCAAAACCCCCACCTTGGACGCAGTCGCCGCCGGGGAGTTTCCTCCGGTGCTCTGGGCCCAGCCCCCCAGCGCGGGGGTCAGCAGGAGGGCGGCCAGGACAATTGCTCGATCATTCACTCTCATTCTTTCTCCTTATCTTTCGATTCTCCTGCGCCACACGTCGGGACATCGGCAGAATCACAAACCGCGAATTATAGCGCCCGCGTTTCAAGCCCGGCAAGGCCAAATGCGGTCCTCAGGCTCACGCTCTTGCGCGACCAATCTTCCACACCGCACGAACCGTCTGCCTTCTCGGATGCGGCAGCAGGAGCGGCGGTTGGTTGGCCTCGCTCGTCCAGCACGACCGCGCCAGGGGCCTAGCGCGGCAGCGGAATTAGCAGCAGACGGTTGTTGTCGCCGTCAACGAACACGCCGAGATTCGTGCGCGGATGGATATCCACGCCGCACGGCGGCTCCTGCTGCACCTGCTGCGACCCGCTTCCCACCAAGATGGGGTTCTGGCAGTGCGGAGCGACGCCCGACCCCAGAATGGCGCGGACACGCCGGTCGAGGAAATCCATCACCGAGACGGTGTTGCTGGCCGTGTTGGTCGTCACCAGCGTACTGCTTTGGAAGTTATACGCCATCCAGGTGGGGTTGATCCCCAGGCGCACCAGCGCGGTCTGTTGGCTATCCGGGTCCAGGATCAAGAAATTGTTGGTCAAGCTGGAGTTCGCCAGGAAAAAACCAGTCACCGGGTCGAACACAACAGCGGTGGGAAGCTGGACACCGGCGATGTGAGCCGTAACGCTCGGCGTCGCCTGGCTGAGGTCGATCAGGTTCAGGTTGTTCTGCGTGGCATTGGCGACCACGGCCAGATTCCGCCCGGGGTCGATGGCCACCGCCACCGGCCGGGCATCCACTGCGGTTGAGCTGGGCGTGCCGCCTGTGTCGGCGCTGAACGTGCTCACGGTGTTGGAGGCGCTGTTGGCCACGACCGCCGTAGCAGTATCTTGGTTGATGGCCACGCCGATGGGTTCGGTGCCCACGGTCACCGGCGTAGCACCGACACTCTGGTTCGCCAAGTCCACGAGCGAGGCGTTGTTGTCGCCGCGGTTGGTCACCACTGCCTTGCCCAGTCGGGAGATGACGGCCACTCCTTGCGGGTTCTTACCCACGGCGAGCGTCGTCTTGACTGTACCCGTGGTCAGGTTCACCAGCGTAATATTGTTGCAGTTCGGGTTGGTCACCACCGCCAGGTTAAGCTCCGGCTCAATGGCCACGGCCCGCGGTTGCGGGTTTGCGCATCCCGTGCCTGTCAGATCAACCGCTTGGATGACGGTGAAATCGGTGACGTTGGAGTTGGTGCCGCCGGCGTTGACCACATCCAACGCGTACCGCCGCGGGCCACCCAGGCGCGAGGGGGCAATCGTCGCTGTCAGCAGACGCGGCTTGGCTGAGTCGAACGACGTGGTCACGCCGCTCGAGTCGCCATCTAAGCGCACAGTTGATCCCGCCGTAAAGCCCGTTCCCGTGAGTGTCACCGTCACAGGCGCCGCCGAGGTAAAGATGAGGAACGGATTGATTTGTGTGATCTGCAGCGGCCGGATGGCTCCCGGTCCGCTGACGGCCCCCAGCGAAAGAATGGAGACATTGTTGCTCCCCTCGTTGACCACCATGGCGAGATTGCCGCCGGGATCGATGGCCACTGCCTTCGGATTCGTCCCCACGGAGATGGTCGCCAGGCGCGCAGGTGTACGCGGGTCAATCACCGAAGCCGTGCCGGCGCCCGTACCGTCGCCGGGATTGATGGCCACGCCGATATCGGTCAGCGGATTGACCGCCGCGGCCACCATGCCGGTCTCAAGCGGAGGACCCGGCGGAGGCAGCGTGCTAACCGTTTGGTCCAGCACGCTAAAGAAGAGCAACGAGGTTGACGTCGGGTCGGTCAGCAGGGCTTTCTCCGTCTCTCGATTGATGCCGATGCCACGCACGCCAATGCCCAACGTTACCGTGGCCAGTGGGAGCGCGTAGGTGGCGGAGCCGCCGCCGCTGGTGGCATTCGCAGCCGTCTGCACATAGGTAAACGTCGTGCTCGACGGCACCGCACTCACGGTGAATATGCCGTTGAAGCTGGGGTCAGCCACTCCCGTAATCAGCACCGCTTCATTGGCTATGACCCTGTGGTCGGTTGTCGTCGTGATAGTCACCACGTTGGAAGAACGCACAGCACCGCCGGGAGCCGCAGCGATCGTACTCACCGTGCGCCGCCCAAGGTCCACGATCGAAAGCGAACCCCCGCCGCCCGGAGTGACGACCGCCCAGTTCAGGCGCGGCTCCACGTCCACCTGCGGGTTCTGACCCGTGCTGATGGTAACTGTGCCGATCACTGCCGGCGGGTTTGCGGTCAGATCAATCAGCGTGGCGTTGTTAGTTCCGTGGACGCTGGAATCAGTAGGACTGTAAGCCACCAGGCCCAGCCCTGTGAGTGGGTTGACACCGACGGAAAACGGTCCGGTACCCGTCACCGAAGCGTTGGTCAAGTCAATTGTGGCCGTGACCGCGGCGGTGCCCAGATTGACGACAGACACGTTCTTGCTGCCGTTGTTCGCCACCAGCGCGAGATTCCGAACGTTATCCACCGCGACGCCGGTGGGCGAAGTCCCCACCGCAATCGGCGCGCCGATGACCTTCGGTGGGGTAGCCGTCAGGTCGATCAAGGTGATGGAGTTGGACCCGCGGTTGGCCACCACCGCGATTCCGGTGGCCGTGTTGATGGCTAGCGCACCGGGCTGCGTCCCGACATCCAGCGTAGTCAACGGTGTCAAAGGGATGTTCGCAACCGAAGGTTGCACGGCGAAGTTCGTCACGGCCACCGGCTGGGCCGCCGCTGTATTGCGCACCGCAACCGAAAACAGACCGGGCGTGCTCAGGTCGCCGCTGCCCGCGGCCCCACCGATCGTGACGCTTAACTGGCGCGCAGCAACTGCGGCAGGCCGCACGCTGCCATTAAACTCAGCGGTCACCGCGGGCGAAGTAGGCGGCGTGCAGGGAGCGAAAGTGCCGAAGATAGTGCCGAAGTAGCCCCCGTTGACGTTGAAACTGACCGAGGCGCCGCTCGGCGTCTGAGTCGCGCTATCCGGCGAGGCCCCCACCAGAGCCGGGCGTACAGCGGCGACAGTTAGGTTCTGCGTTGGCGTGGTGGTGCCGTTAAAGCGCTGTGCCGCAATGGCCAGTGTTCCTCCGGCCGGGATGGCCGAGAGCAGGCAATCGGGGATGCGCGCGCGCAGCAGTGTGCTGCTCGCCGCGGTGGTTGCCGAGGGCGGCAGGGCGGTGCCGTTGACCAGCACCGCGGTGGTGGAAATGAAATTCGTCCCGGTCAGATACACGTCCTGGAAGAGCGAACCCTGCGCCGCGCTGGTAGGGTTGATGGCTGTCAGGGTGGGATCGGCGGCGGTCACCACGGTCACCGACGCGGTGGCGGTCTTGTTGGGATCGACCGCGGCCGTCGCCGTGATCATCACCGTGGGGGGACTGGGGACGGCAGCGGGCGCCGTATAGAGCCCGCTCGCGCTGATGGTGCCATTGGTGCTGCCGCCGGTCACGGCCCAGGTAACGTTGGTGTTGCTCGAGCCAGTCACCGTTTTGAAGAATTGGAACATCTCGCCGGTGCCCACCGTCGCCGTCTTGGGCGAAACGTTGATGCTGATGCCGGATTCCAGCGAGACTGTCGCAGTGTCGCTCTTCGTGGTGTCAGCGACAGATGTCGCCTTGACTTGAACGGCTGTCGAGCTGACCGTGCCGCCCCCGCTGGTCGCATTGCTAGCGGTCTGTGAATAGGTGAACGTCGTGCTCGACGGTGCCGTTGCGATGGCAAACGTCCCGTTGAAGCTCGTGTCGGTGACCCCGGAAATGGTCACTACCTGCCCGACCACAAAGTTGTGCGCCGCCGTGGTGGTGATGGTGACTACGTTGTTAGAGCGAACTGCACCGTTGCTGGCGATGGTAGCCGTGGTAGCCGGCGGGAGGGAAGCGGGCGCGGTGTAAAACCCGGTCGTGGAAATCGTCCCGAACGTTGCATTTCCGCCATCCACCCCGTTCACAGACCATTTCACCGTGCTGGCGGAGACGGTGCCCCCGCCGCTGGTGGCATCGGCGCCGGTTTGCGCATAGGTGAAGGTCGTCGTGGACGGCACAGTCGTAATCGTAAAGGTACCGTTAAAACTGGTGTCGGAGACCCCGGCGATCGTCACGCTCTGGCCGGGGCTCAGGCCGTGGGCCGATGTCGTCGTGATGGTGACAACATTGCCGGCGCGCACGGCGCCGTTGCCGGAGACGATGGTGGCCACCTGCACGCTGCCCCCGGTTACGCTCGCCAAGAACTGCTGCGTGCCACTGAGAATCACTAGGACCGCTCTAGGCGTCACCGTCACGGTGACGCCCCCGCCGGCGCCTCCGCCGCCCCCGCCGCAACCCAGCGCGAACCCGCCGAGCAAACACAGACAAAGCCAGAGAGTCCACCGCTTCATTCCTACGCCTCCGAGGAAGACCAAATGATCTTGGGCCCGGCCACGCCCCGGTCAACACACCCCTTGGCTTTCAACCGATCCTATTTCGCAGCGCCGCTGCTCCGCCAGCCCCTCAACCGCCCCTAGAACGTCCGGCTGATGGTAAACCGGAAAGTGCGCAGCGCGTCAAAGAAGTTCAACCGCGCCGGGTTGTTCACAATGGCGTTGAGCTGGGGAAGAACCTGCGACTCCCGCACACCCGGGGGCAGCGGGGGCAAACTGTCCGAGTCAAAGAAGCTCTGCGGGGCGACGAGCGCCTCATGCAGCCGGTTCAGGTTATAAGCCCAGTAGAGCCGGAACGGCGCGTTCACAATCGGAAGCTGCACGACAAACTCGACTCCCGTCGAAGTCCGCAGCTTGAAGTTCGTCCCCGGCACAAGTCCAATCGTCTGGTTGATCGTCGTTTTGGGAAACTGCGTGCGAAGCTGCTGCAGCCCGGCGGTATCCATCTGCAACTGCTGGCGCCGCAGGGCGCCGTTTATCCCCACATCGAAGAAGAGCGACATGCTCACCGGCCCGACAATCGGGATGCGGTACTCGGCGTTGCCCACGGTTTCCACATCGCCGCCGGGAAAAGTGAAGCTATACACGAGCATCGGCACCGTCACCTGTTTCAGCCGGGGGACGCCGTTGTCCAGGTCCGTCGGATCAAAGTAGGGGATGGACCGGCCTGTAGCCACAGGGATGAAGCCGACCGGCCCGATCGTGCGGATGTCGAATCCGCGCACCGTGTCCTCGCCGCCCAGGTAGAAGCGGCTGTACGGCGGCAGCACCCGGTCGCCGTACCCGGTGCCAAAAGCGGTCAGCAGGCGGAAGCCGAGCACATTGCGCCGCTTGTGCACCGGCCGGAAGTATTTCGTCTCGAAAACGTTGGTGATGGCGTTTACGTTGCCCCGCAGCGGCCCGCCCTCAAAGCTCAACGAGTAAAACAAGCTCTTCCCGTGCGTGGGATTGAGCGGGCTGTCCACGGTGTTATAGCTGATTGTGGGGCTGAGCCGGCTCGAGCGGATACCGCTCAGCGCGGAAGGGCCGGCGAAGCCGCGGAACTGTAGCGTCGTAAACAGCAGGCGCGAAGCGTCGCTGAACGCGGTGATGCTGGTGTCGGTCAACCCATAGGTCAGCCCGAGCCGGGTGAAGGAAAAGCGCTTGAGCGGGTAGCTGGCAAACACCGTGAATCCCTTGCTGTTCTGGTTGTAGTTCTGCGTGGTGTTCGGATCGAGCTGGATGCGCTGCCCCAGCAGCAGGGAGGTCTCGCGGGACTGGTCGAAGCTGAACCGGCTGTTGAAGATGGTGAAGCCGGTGGAGATGGGCCGGTCGAACAGATAGGGCTCGGTGAAGCCGAACAGGAAGTTGCGCTGCCGGTCGCCGAATTCCGCCGAGAAGGTTAGCGTCTCGCCGAGCCCCAGGAAATTGTTGGTCTGGTAGCTGAGACCGATGAAGCTGCCGGCGATGCCGCTTACCCCGCCGGTCAGGCCAATCGACTGTTTGCCTTTCTCCTTGACCTTGAGGATGACGTCCACCGTGCCTTCTTTGAGGTTGCGCTTGATCTCGGCGTTCTCGGGCTTGATGCGTTCGAAATAGTCGAGCTGGTTCAGGCGCAGGATGCTGATCTCCCACAGACGGTTGTTGAACAGATCGCCCTCGTCGAGCAGGAGCTCCCGGCGGATCACTTTGTCGCGCGTGGTCACGTTCCCGGCGAACTCGATGTGGCGGACAAAAAACTGTTTCTGCTCGTCAAACTCGAGCGTCAGGTTGATGGTTTTGGTCTGGTCATCCACGTCGGTCAGCGGGACGGCGGTAAAATCGATGTACCCGAATTCCCCGTAGAGCTTGCGGTAGTCCTCCAGCGCCTTGCGGACCTTATCCGTGGCAAAGATGTCGCCTTCCTTCAGCGGGAAGACCTTCTGCAAGTATTCGCGCTTGATGGTCAGCGACTCACCCTTTTCCGGGTCGGCATTGCGGAAGAACAGCTTGCCCATCCGGTAGCGCTCCCCTTCTTCGATGGGGATGGTGATGTTGGTGACCTTGCCGTGCTTGCGTCCCACCAGCGGCATGGGCATGGGGACCCCGGCGCGGGTGACGTCCTCGGTTTCCAGCACGGGGTCTTTCACCAGCACCTTGAAATAGCCGTTATCCTGGTAGAGGCCCCGGATGCCCACCTCGAGGTCTTCATTCAGCTTGCGCCGGTCGTAGGTTTTCGACCACAAGTCGATGCTGAAGAACTTCAGCGCAACGCCGTAGGGACGCGAGTGGCGCATCGCGCGGATGAGCTTGCGGTCGGAGAAGGCTTGGTTGCCCTGAAAGCGGATCTTGCCGACCTTGACTTTGGGGCCTTCTTCGATGTTGAAGATGAGCTTGACGGCGTTGGTGGCGGCGATGCGTTCGTAGGTCGGCTTGATCACGGCAAACTGCCGCCCGTGTTCGCCCAGCAGTTCCCGAAGCACGACCTCGGCCTTCTTGATCCTGGTGGGGTCGAATTGGCTTTCCACCGAAAGCCCAACCTTGCGGTCTTTGAAGCGCTCGAGGACTTCGGACTCGGTCGCCGACTTGAGGCCCTTATACTCGATGCGCCGGATGACGGGACGCTCTTTAACGTGGAAAAGGACGATCTTCGCGTTCGGGCGGTCGGGGCTGTCTTCCACTTCGAGTCGGATGTCCTCGAAGAACTGCGTGTTCCACAGCGCCTGGAAGTCGCGCCGGAGAGTTTCTTCGTTGTAGACGTCACCTTCGCGGGTGAAGATCTTGGCCTTCAGCGTGTCGCTGCGGATGCGGCGGTTGCCCACGAACTCGACGCGCTGCACCACGGCCTGCTGCGGCGGGCTGGCCACCCGGACGGTTCCGTCGGCCGCTAACGCGGACGGCGCCTGGCTTCCCAGGCACGTCAGCGCAAACCCGCACAGGAGCGGCAGGAAAAAAAACAGGCAGGCTTCTTTGCGTGCGGCCACCCCCATTGTCAAGGCCGCGCCCCCCCAAACCAAAATGTTTGCTCCCCCCGCCGGTTCCCAGGAAGGGCCGGCCTGTGCGTGTAGGATTCGCTATTGGACGACCGGGGTTGCTTCGACCACTGGCCGGAAACTCAAGCCGTCCCCGGAGACGTACACTTCGAGGGTCGCCGGGCGCTGCAGGCCCCCCTGGATCAGCGCCTCTGACAGCGGGTCTTCAACGTACTTTTGTAGCGCTCGCCGCAGCGGCCGCGCGCCGTAGCTGCGATCGGCGCAGGTCTTGTCGAGGATCCACTGGCGCGCTTCCGGCGTCATTCCGATTTGCACTTGCCGGTGGATCAGTGTGTCGTTGATTTGCCCGACCAGCAAGTCGATGATCTGCAACAGATCTTCCTCGGCCAGCGGGTTGAACAGGATGACTTCGTCGAGCCGGTTGAGGAACTCCGGATTGAAGGCCCGCTTGACTTCGGCGAGCACCAGGTCGTCCATGCTCTTGGCCCCGGCCTCTTCTGAGGCAGCCTGGAAGCCCATCGTCGAGCGTTTCTGCAGGTGCCGCGCTCCGAGGTTCGAGGTCATGATGAGGATGGTATTGCGGAAATCGACGGTGTTGCCGAGCCCGTCAGTCAACTGGCCATCCTCGAACACCTGTAGCAGGATGTTGTAAACGTCCGGATGGGCCTTCTCAATCTCATCGAGCAGGATCACCGAGTACGGCGTGCGCCGCACCCGCTCGGTCAACTGCCCGCCCTCTTCGTAGCCCACGTAGCCCGGCGGCGCCCCAATGAGCTTGGAAACCGAGTGCTTCTCCATGTACTCGGACATATCAAAGCGAATCAGCGACTTCTCGCTGCCAAACAGGAATTCCGCCAGCCGTCGCGCCACCTCTGTCTTGCCCACCCCGGTCGGACCCAGGAAAAGGAAACAGCCCACCGGGCGGCCCGGCGCCTTTAATCCCGCGCGGCTGCGGCGGATGGCCCGCGCCAGCGCGGTAAGCGCCTTGTCCTGACTGATGACGCGCTTGTGCAGCTCTCCTTCGATGCGCAGCAGTTTCTGCTGCTCGTCTTCCTTGATCGAAGTCACCGCGATCCCGGTCCACCGCGCCACCACTTCTTCGATATCATCGCGCGTGACGATCCCGGTGGTGGAATCGTCGAGCTTCAGCCTTTCCCGCAGCACGCGCAGGTTTTCTTTCTCCTTGCGCTCTTCCTCGGAGTAGAACCGCGCCTTCTCAAACTCGTGGCTGGCGATGGCCGTTTCCATGCGGTGGGTGATGAACTTCACCCGCTTCTGCACCTGGGAAACCTCGTCCGGCAGCGTGGCCTGGCGCAGTTTCACCCGCGCGCCCGCCTCGTCGATCAGATCAATGGCCTTGTCGGGGAGGAAGCGGTCAGGGATGTAGCGGCTCGAGAGGTAGACCGCGTAGCGGATGGCCTCGTCGGTGTAGCTGACGGCGTGGAACTTTTCGTAGCGCTCGCGCACGCCCTGCAGCACGCGAATGGCCTCGTCCTCGTTCGGCCCGGTCACCTTGATCGACTGGAAGCGCCGCTCGAGCGAGCGGTCTTTTTCCACCGACTTGCGATATTCCCCCGGCGTGGTCGCGCCGATGCACTGGATCTCCCCGCGGCTCAGCGCCGGCTTCAGGATGTTCGCCGCGTCGAGCGAGCCTTCGGCTGAGCCCGCGCCCACCAGCGTGTGCAGCTCGTCGATGAACACGATGGCGTTCTGGCTCTCCATCAGCTCCTTCATGATGGTCTTCAGCCGTTCTTCGAACTGCCCGCGGTACTTCGTGCCCGCCACGATCAGCGAGAGGTCGAGCGAAAGGATGCGCTTGTCGGCCAGGAAAGGCGGGACGTCGCTGTCGGCGATCCGCTGGGCCAAGCCCTCCACGATCGCCGTCTTGCCCACGCCCGGCTCGCCGATCAGCACCGGGTTGTTCTTCGTTCGCCGGCACAGGATCTGGATCACGCGCTCGAGCTCCCGCTCGCGCCCGACCAGCGGGTCGAGCTGGCCTTCCATCGCCGCCTGCGTCAGGTCCCGGCTGAACTCGGCCAGCAGCGAGGTTTCTTTCGGACGGTTCACCGGAACTTTTTCTCCGGCGCTGCGCGCCAGCTCCTCGCGCAACGTGGAAAGCCGCAGCCCGCGCTCTTGCAGGATTTCTGCGCCGAAGCACTTCTCCTCGCGCAGGATCCCCAGCAGCAGGTGCTCCGTGCCAACGTGCTTGTGGCCCAGCCGCTCGGCCTCTTCGGTGGCAAAGTTCAGGATGCGCTTGCACTCCTGGCTGAGCGGCACCTCGACCGAGGTGGAGATGCGCTCGCGGATGGTGATGCGCGATTCGATCTCCTTGCGGATGGATTCGATCGAACCGTGCTGCCGCAGGAAACGATTGGCCAGCGCCTTGTCTTCCCGCATCAGGCCCAGCAACAGGTGTTCGGTCTCGATGTACGAGCTGCCGTATTGGCTGGCCTCGTACCGCGCAAAGAAAATCACGCGCCGGGCTTTTTCTGTGTAGCGCTCAAACACGGCTCAGCTCACTTTTCCCCCGGTGCTCCGCGCCCTTGCCAATCCTCTCGCGTATGGAGAACACCATGCTCCAGTCCCAGCACGCGGTCGCAACGCCTGGCCAGCGCCACATTGTGCGTCGCCAAGATAGACGTCAATCGGTGGGTCCGGTGCAACCCCTGCATTAGATTGAAGACCGCTTCGGCGTTTCGCTCATCCAAGTCCCCGGTGGGCTCATCGGCCAATAACACCCTCGGCTCACTGACCAGAGCCCGAGCAATGGCCACCCGTTGCTGTTCGCCACCGGAGAGTTCTCCCGCGCGGTGCTGCGCTCGCACGGCTAGCCCCACTTCGCCGAGCCATTGCTGGGCCGTCTTGTAAGCCTCCGCGCGCCCCACCCCTCGCATCAACAGGGGCATCGCCACGTTTTCGATTGCGGTGAAATCGGGCAACAAATGGTGCCGCTGCCACACAAACCCGACCGAGCGATTCCGAAACTCCGCAACCGCCGCGTCTGCAAGCGATTCAAGCGCCTTCGCGTCGAAGTATACTGCACCGCTCGTCGGCGTGTCCAGCGCAGCCAGCAAGTGCAGCAGCGTGCTTTTTCCTGCACCTGAGGGTCCCACGATCGCCACCATCTCGCCTTCGATGACCGACAGGTTCACCCCGGCCAGCACCGTCACCTCGCAGGCGCCCGCGCCGTAAACCTTCCCCAGATTCCTGGCTTCCAGCACGACCCCAGCCATCGGCTTTCCTGTGGCCGGGGAGATTGTGGTGGCCGTCGCTGCTGCGCTCTCGAAAGTCATCTTCGGCTCGGTCGCCCTTTTGTCCCGCTTCCAGCCTTCGCTGCTACCTACTTGGATGCCTTACTCCAGGCCCGGTTTGTGTCTTTGTTCGCTAATCTGTGGTCTTCCACTTTTCAAAGCCCAAGCACTTTCACATTTTGACCCACTGGTTGCCCACCCGAACGTTTGGGCTCTTTTCGTAACCGAACCAGTCACCCGCAACCCATTGGTAAGCGGGCGATTGTAGCATGAACCCGATAGCGCCCTGCACCCTCCGCCTGTGGCTTCCGCGCTGGAATTCATGGTCTCTCTGCTAAGTGCACGCCACTCGCCAAACTGCCGAACTAAACGCCTCTCGCCAGACCCCGTGTACAACATGCGCGGGCCTAGCTGCCCGTAGGCAGCGACTCTTCAGCCAGGCGCTGATTCGCCTCACCATGCGGCGCAAAACATGCCAATCATTCGTAACGCAGAATCTCCACAGGCAGGATCCCTGCCGCGGCCCGCGCAGGAACCAGCGTCGCGGCCGCGCTGATGGCCAGCGCCGCTGCGGCGATCCACAGGGCGTCGAACGCGCTGGCGCGGAACGGCACGTAGGGCACCGCGTAGACCTGCGGGTCGAGCGGGATCAGCCGGTAAGAACCCGCGGCCCACGCCAAGGTGTAGCCCGCGGCTAGCCCCAGCAGCGTGCCCAGCGCGCCGACGGCCAGCCCCTGGAGAACAAAAATATTGCGCACCTGCTCGCGCCGCGCGCCCATAGCCATCAGTACCGCAATATCGCGCGCCTTCTCGGCCACCGTCATGGCTAGCACCACCAGGATATTCAGCCCGGCGACAAACGTGATCAGCCCGATGAAGATTGCCGTCACCAGCTTTTCCAGGCGCAGGGCCCGGAACAATGCGCGGTTCTCATCCATCCACGTGGAAGCCGAGTAGCCCTGCCCTGCCTTCCTTGCCAGCACGCCGGCCATCTCCGCGGCGCGCTCTACCTGGTCAATGCGGAATTCGAGCACGCCCGCCAAATCGCCCGTGCCAGCCAAACCCTGCGCCGCGGCCAGAGCAACGAAGCCCCAGTTTGCGTCGTAGTCGTAGAACCCGGAGTCGAAAATCCCGGCCACGCGAAAGCGCCGCGAGCGCGGCACCATCCCGAACGGAGTCAGACGCCCCTGCGGACTGGTCAGTGTGACGTAATCCCCCGCGCCCAGCTTCAGTTCCTCGGACAACATCCGCCCCACCAACATGGCGTCGATGCCGTCGGCGTCGGGGGTGAAATCGGCTGCGCCGGCTACCACGCGCCGCAGCGCTTCATCCGAGCGGCGCTCTAGTTCCGGATCAATCCCTTTCAGCACGATCCCCCGAGCGCGTCCTCCGGTGGAGAGCAGCACGGTCTGGTAGATAGCCGGGGCCACCGCGCGCACTCCGGGCGTCGTGCCTAGTTCTGTCGCCAGCGCGCGGTAGTTGCGCAGGCCCTCGGCGCCCGGGCGCGTTAGGTTGACGTGCGCGGTCACGCCAAGCAGGCGGTCCTGCAAGGTTTGGCGAAACCCGGTGTTCATGGCCAGCGCGACCACCAGCGTGCCCACGCCAGCGGCTACCCCCGCCACCGAGAGCAGCGTCACCAATCGCAGCACTGCCGGCTTGTAGGGCGAGCGCAGGTATCGCCGCGCCACCAGCCATTCGAACTTCATTTTTCTTCGCCGGAGTCTTGCGGCGCGCCCTGCCCGGAGTCTTCGGAACGTGCTTCCGGCCGCAGCAGGGGAAACAGGATTACTTCACGGATGGAGTGCGAATCGGTGAGCAGCATGGTCAGCCGGTCAATCCCGATGCCCTCGCCGGCCGTGGGCGGAAGCCCGTAGCAGAGCGCGCGGATGTAGTCCAGATCCACCTGCCGAGGAGCTTCCTCGCCGCCCTGCACCACTTGCTCGCGAAAGCGCCGCTCCTGCTCCTTCGGATCGTTCAATTCCGAGAATGCATTGCCCAGCTCCAGCCCGCCGGCGAAGATCTCGAACCGCTCGGCCAGCGCCGGGTCGTCGTCGCGGCACTTCGCTAGCGGGGAAATATCGGAGGGATAGTCGTAGAGGATGGTCGGCTGGATCAGGTGCTGCTCCGCCACGGCTTCAAACAGCAGGCCCGTCCCTTCGCCGTCGGTGAATTTGCCGGAGACGGAGTCCATCTCCCTGCGGCGCGCGTAGGCGTTGTAGCGCTCGGCGGCGGCGCGCGCCCCGCCGGGCGCGGCCAGTTGCTCCACCGTCGGCGCCGCGCCCGCGTCGGCGGGCCAGTGGCGGCAAATGGCCTCGCGCATCGAGAGCCGCCGCCAGCGCGTGAAGTTCACGTCGTGTTCGCCGTAGCGAATCGTGGCCGATCCACAGACCCTTTTCACCACGCCGGTGAGCAGTTCCTCGCTCAGCTCCATCAAGTCGCGGTAATCGCTGTAGGCCTGATAAAACTCGAGCATGGTGAACTCGGGGTTGTGCTGGGTGGAGATGCCTTCGTTGCGGAAGTTGCGGTTGATCTCATAGACCCGGTCCAGGCCCCCCACCACCAGCCGTTTCAGGTACAGCTCCGGGGCGATGCGCAAGTACAGGTCGATATCGACCGCGTTGTGATGCGTGACGAAAGGCCCCGCCGTCGCCCCGCCGGCGATGGGCTGCATCATCGGCGTTTCCACCTCCACGTAGCCGCGCCCATCGAAGAAGCTGCGCAGCTCTCGGATGATTTGCGCCCGCCGCGAAAAGATCTGTCGCACTCCCTCGTTCACGATCAGATCGAGGTACCGCTGGCGGTAGCGCAGCTCGACGTCGGCCAGGCCGTGCCATTTCTCCGGCAAGGGCAGCAGCGCTTTGCCGAGCAGCGTGAGCTCTTCCACCCAGACGGTCAGCTCGTTCGTCTTCGTGCGGAACACCGACCCGGCGACCCCGATGATGTCGCCCATGTCCAGCAGTTGGAACAGACGGAAGCCCCGCTCGCCCACCGCGTCCAGCTTGACGTAGACCTGCAGGCGCGTTCCTTGCCCCTGGATGTGCGCGAAGCCCGCCTTCCCGTGCAGCCGCAGAGTCAGGATGCGCCCGGCCACGCGCACCGGAACTTTGGCGGCGTCCAGTTCCGCGGGGCTGCGCAGGCCATACTTCTCCACAATCTCCGCCGGGCTGGCGGTCCAGTCAAACTTGTGGGGATAGGGTTCGTGTCCGAGGGCTGCGATCTGTTCTAGCTTTTTCTGCCGCTGCAGATACTGGTCGAGCGGTTCGAACGGCAAGCGCTGATCCTTTCAGCCGGTCCCGCGACACGCCGCGAGACGCCCGCCTCGCAATCGTGCGGCAGTATAGCGGGCGCCTTCTCCGAGCGCAAGGAATCAGCTGGACATCAGCTTGACTGCTTGACTCCGGAAACTGTCTGGGTATAATGGCGCTCCCTCTCAGTGGCTGACATGGGAAAGTCGCGCGGGGAATCGTGTCCGCAGCGTCCGCGCTCGGTGCGCGCGGATTGGTTTGCCCCCCTGCCCGTGGAAAAACACCGGCTCTTTGAGGCCGCCGAGGATAAGCTCGAAATCTCCTATCGGATGCTGAGCGTTGCGCTGGACGAAGCTTTCGCCCGGCGCGGCGAAGGCCTCCTGGCGTGCGCCCAGCTCCACGCCGGCGTCTCCGCCGATTTGTTCGATCGGCTGGCGGCGCGCCTGCTGGCGGCCCTTCGCGCGCTCGAAGATCACGGCCGCCACTTCGGCACGCTTCCCAACTTGACCGTGCTCAATCCCGAGTTCTTCCGCGGAGAGACCGCCCAGCGCATGGCTCGGAAAAGCAGCCTTTTGCAAACGGTGCTGTTTTCCGGCCGCTCCAAGTTCTTCCACAAACTCCGCGCCCTGGCAGAGACCGTCGAGGACCTCCAGGGCGAATTCCGCGAGGTAGCTCAGGAGATCGCCGACGGGGCCTCGGTGCACCCGGGCGCCAGTTGGGACGCCCTTGAAGTCCTCCACTACGACCTGAATACCTGCCTCCGGGAAACCATCGTGGTGCTGAAGTGCTTCCTGTGCGTCCTGCCCAATGAAGAGGTGCAGCCCTTCTGGCAGAAGTTGAAGGTCTGCGCGGAATTGCCCGTGAAGCCTCTTGTGCGCGTCAGCCGCGCTTCGCGGTAGACGGGCCGCCTTTTTCCGAAGACAATAGACTCTGCTTGTCGGGGAGCCAGCAGGCCCCGGGCAGCCGTGCGCATCCGTTGCGGCGGGCAGTACCGGCCGGGCACGTGGTGCGGCAAGGACAACTTATGGAGCAGGGAATGCATCCCACTCATCGGATGCGTCCCGACGGGTACGGTGGCCCGAGCGAGACGAACTGAAGGCAGTGAGCTGTCCGAGGCGGAGGCCATTCGTCTTGCTCAGCAGGGCGACGCCGCAGCTTTTGAGCGCATCTACCAGTTGCATAGCCGACGCGTCTATGCCCTGTGCTTGCGTATGGTGGGAAACACAGCCGAAGCCGAGGATCTGGCTCAGGAAGCCTTCTTGCAGTTGTTCCGCAAGATTCACACCTTCCGTGGCGAATCGGCTTTCTCCACTTGGCTCCATCGGCTCTCGGTCAATGTTGTGCTCATGCGCTTGCGCAAGAAGTCGCTGGCGGAAACCTCACTCGAGGAGGTCACCGAGCCCGACGAGGAAACCGGCGGGCCGCGCAAGGAGGTTGGCGGGCCCGACCTGCTGCTGAGCGGATCGGTCGACCGCATCAACCTGCAGCGGGCCGTGGACCAGTTGCCGCCGGGCTACAGGTCAGTCTTCGTGCTCCACGATGTCCAGGGGTACGAACATAACGAGATCGCCGAAATCATGGGATGCTCGATCGGGAATTCGAAGTCGCAGTTGCACAAAGCTCGCATGCGATTGCGCGAGCTGTTGCAGGAAGCTCAGCGCGAGAAAGCGCGCCAGCAACGCCAGACGGCACGAAGCGAAACCGTCGGCCAAGATTAGGCAAGGATGGCGAAAATGCAGTGTCACGAATTTGAACAGGTTCTCGAACAGCAGGAGGCCCAGCGGCTCCCCGCGGATGCCGCGGCTCACCTGAACGAGTGCGGGCAGTGCCGCGCCCTGGTCACCGACCTGGAGGTTATCCAGGCGGCGGCCCGGAACATAGCTGCCGAGGAAGCGGCGCCCCCGGAGCAGTTGTGGCTTTCCCTGCGCACGCGGCTCGAAGCCGAAGGGTTGATCCGCACAGAGGAGGCGCACGCATGGGCTCCCCGTCGGGTGACGGCCTGGCTGAGTGTTTTGCCGCGGCCAGCCCTGGCCGGCGCCTATCTTTCCTTATTGCTCGCCGCCGCCGTGCTGATCGGCACGCAGGTCATCTCTCGCCCGCCCTCGCGCGCGGTCCCATCCATTGAACCGCCGGCAGCCACTGCTGCGCTCGACTCCCAGTTGAACACGGTCGAGCGCCGCACCGTTTCTGCGCTCCACCAGCACAATCCTGCGGTCACTGCTTCTCTCCGCCAGAACCTCGACATAGTTGACAACTTCATCGCCTTGTGTGAAAAGAGCGTGCGCGAGGAACCCCAGAGCGCATTGGCCCGCGAGTACCTGTACGGCGCATACCAGCAAAAGGCGGACTTGCTGGCCATGATGATGGACCAGGGCGCCGGGGGGGACTGATGACTCAGAAGCTGCAAATCGCGCGTCGCGTGGCTGGCGCGAGCGCCGCGCTGGCCGGTTTGCTGTTTTTGGCGCCGGCTGCTCCGGCCTCGGCGCACCGCATCGAGAAGCACTATACGGTCGATGGGCGCCCGGTGGTCAGCATTCGCAACGCCCACGGGCACATCGAAGTGAAATCCTGGAAGAGGCCCGAAGTCGTGGTGGTCGGCAACCATAACAGCGACAAGGTCGAAGTGGACACCGAGCAGGCGGGTAACCGCATCGAGGTGACCACCCACATCCTCAAAGAGAACCTCAAGCCCGCCGACCTGCAAGCCGACTACAACCTCACCGTCCCCGAGGAGACCGAACTTCAGGTGCGCACCGACTCCGGCATGGTAATCGTCGAGCGCGTCTTCGGCGATATGACCTTCGATACGGTGGCCGCGGATGTGCAGCTCCGCGAAGTGGCCGGCTATCTGGCGATCAAGACCATTGGCGGTTCGGTGGTCTGCACCCGCTGCATCGGCCGCATCGAAGTCAACTCCATCAGCGGCAATGTGAGCTTGCTGCAGCCGGTCAGCTCCAGCGTCCGCGTGCAGACTTCTTCGGGGCACATCTACTTCGACGGCGAATTCCACCGCGACGGCATCTACAGCCTCAGGAATTACAGCGGGCTGATTGAAGTCCGGTTCTCGGACACCGACTCGTTCGACCTGACCGCCACCTCGCTCCAGGGCAAAGTCGAGAACCAGGCCAAACTGAAGCCCGACCCGCACGGCGGGCGTCACGTGAGTTCCCGCTTCACTACGGCCTTCGGCACGTTCAATGAGGGCCATGCCAAGGTCGAGCTCTCCTCCTTTAGTGGTACAATCAGAATCCGCAGGCGTGATTAACGCGCCCGCCTCTCATCTGACAACCGCAGCGCTGATGTCCGCCGCCAGTGCCACACCGAGGCGCAAGCTGATTTGCCTGGCCGGCTTCATGGGCTGCGGCAAGACCACCGTTGGCCGCTCGTTGGCGCGCCAGCTCGGCTGGCATTTTGTGGACCTCGACACGCGCATCTCCGAGCACGCGGGCCTGAGCATCAGTGAGATCCTTGACCGCTTCGGCGAACCCGCGTTCCGCGAAATCGAGCGCGAGCGCTTGCTCGAAGCGCTCGGCCAGGCCGCCGACCACGACACCCCCACCGTGCTGGCGCTCGGCGGCGGCACCTTCGCCCAGCCGCGAAACGTCGAGTTGCTCCGCCGCTTTGACGCCGCCGAACCCTCGGCCGGACGCAGCGCCGCCGTGGTCATCTGGCTCGATTGCCCCATCGAAGAGCTGCTGGCGCGCTGTGTCACCATGACGGATCGCCCGCTGTTTCGCGACGAACCGAGCTTTCGGCAACTCTATGAGCAGCGCCGGGCGTTCTACCAGCAGGCCGACTACCGCGTCGAAAGCAACGCCGATCCTCGCCGCGTGGTCGAACAAATCCTCGCCCTCGGCTTCCTGGAGCGTCCCGCCGGGGTCCTCGAACCGCACCGCGCCGCATCCAACAAAGACGCCGGACGGGGCAAGCCGTGAAGCTGCCCCGCACAGTCTTGCCCAGCTACGCTCTCCTGGCGATTGCCCCGGCCGTAGGGCTCGCCCGAGTCGGGCTCGCCTGGCTCATCGCTGGGACACCCCTTCCTGCTCGCCCCGGCCCGGCCGGCCCATTGCCCTGCGCGCAAAGCCAAGAGCAGAGCAAGAAGGGCGCTACCGCGCCCTCTGCTGCCGCGCGGCTCGTCGAGGAAAAAGGTAAGTTCCGCATCCTGCTCGACGCCCAGCAGGTCGGCTCCGAGGAGTTTCAGATTTCGCCCGAAGGTGGCGACGCGGCGGCGAAAGAATGGACTGTGCACGGGGCCACGGAGATCCACCTGGCCGATGGCGGCACCGCGCGGATCACCGGCCAGCTCAGGCTCGCCGCCGACGGCACGCCGCTGCGTTACGAATGGTCCGTCCGCGGACAGAAGAAAGCCTCTGCCGTGGTCGAGTTCCAGGGCGGCACCGCGAAAATTGCCCTACAGCTCGAAGGCGCGAAGCCCCTCATTCAGGAGCTTTCCTTCGGTTCTGGCGGTGAGCCTGGCCGAACCACGCCGCGCGTCGTCATCCTCGACAACAACCTCTACCACCAATACGCTGTGCTCGCTCGGCTCTACGACTGGACCGCACGGGGTCCGCAAACATTTCCGGTGCTGATCCCGCAGGACATGACGCCCGGCAGCATCACCGTTGAATCGCTCGGCCGCGTCCAACCAGACGGCGATAAGCCTGCCCCGTTTACCCTGAGCGGAGTCGAAGGGAGCGTAGTCAAAGGGCCTGCCCCGAGCGTAGCCGCGGGGAGCCGAGCCGAGGGGAGCGCCGCGGAAGGGCTCGAACTCCTCCGCGTGCGCACTTCCGACCTGGAGATCAGCCTGTACCTCGACTCCAGCCATCGCCTGCTCCGCCTCGCCGTCCCCGCCTCGAAGGTTGTCATCCTGCGCGAATAGGGCCTCGCAGCTCTCCGGTAACACAGGCTTGCAGCCTGTGGCCTGCAGCCTCTGCTCAATGCACCTCACCCTCCGCGAATAGGCATAGGGCCTCGAGCTCTCCGGTAACACAGGCTTGCAGCCTGTGGCCTGCAGCCTCTGCTCAATGCACGGGGGGGCCCAGCTCTCCAGTAGCACAGGCTTATAGCCTGTGGCCTGCAGCCTCTGCTCAATGCACGGGGGGCCCAGCTCT
>Ga0099828_10000258_pt1 | contig 31265 bp, 28 predicted proteins | sample CZO8metaG_2_FD_79338 | JGI IMG/M metagenome (GOLD analysis project Ga0099828, IMG submission 79338) | Vadose zone soil microbial communities from the Eel River Critical Zone Observatory, Northern California, USA - CZOApr15con2H1.8 metaG | ecosystem: Environmental > Terrestrial > Soil > Vadose... | reverse complement strand
GGGAGCGCATCAACCCGGCGGTCGCCGAGGCCCTGGCCGAGATCGGCCTCGACCTCTCCAAGGAGTTCCCCAAGCCGGTGACGGACGAGGCGGTCCGGGCGGCCGACGTCGTCATCACCATGGGCTGCGGCGACGCCTGCCCCATCTACTCTGGGAAGCGCTACGAGGACTGGGTTCTCGAGGATCCGGCGGGCAAGCCGGTCGAGCAGGTCCGGCCGGTCCGCGACGAGATCGACCGCCGGGTGCGGGCTCTGCTGGCCGAGCTGACCAGCAATGACGGGAACGCCTGAGGGGGGCGAGCAGGCCTCTTCCTCAGAGAGGGCTGTACGAAGTTCTCGCAGATTTGACCTTGACACTCCGTGGCCCGTACTTTACTATCTAGTTAATTAACCGTACGGTTTACAAGGCAGGGTGGATGGATGGCAGAAGCAGAAGCGGACTTTCTCGACAGAGCCTTTGCGGCACTTGCTGACCCGACCCGACGGGCGATCCTCGCCCGGTTGGCCCTCGGCGAAGCAGGGGTGACGGAGCTGGCGGAGCCGTTTCAGATCAGTCTCCCGGCGGTCTCCAAACACCTCAAGGTGCTGGAGCGGGCAGGCCTCATCACCCGGAGCAACCGGGCGCAGTGGCGGTACTGCCGGTTGGAGCCGGCGCCGCTGAAGCAGGATGCCGAATGGGTGGGTGGCTACCAACGGTTCTGGGACGAGAGCTACGAACGTCTTGACGAGTACTTGGAAGACCTCAAGCGCACGAGTGAACAGGAAGGAGTCGAACAATGAACGTCACCGTCGGCAACCTGCACGTGGAAATCCCCGAGGACCGTCCCGAAACGATCATGAGCCGCACCTTCAAGGCACCCCGCGACCTGGTCTTCAGGGCGCACAGCAGCTGTGAGCACGTCTCCAAGTGGTGGGGGCCGCGGAGGCACTCGTTCGCCAGCTGCGAGATGGACTTCGTCGAAGGCGGGGCCTGGCGCTACGTGCTCCGGGACGCCGACGGCAGCGAGTACCCGTTCAAGGGCGAATTCCGGGAGATCCAGGCCCCCGAGCGCCTGACCTGGACCTTCGTCTACGACGTGGCTCCGTTCAACGAGCACGAGGCAGTCGAGTCAATAATCTTCAGCGAGGAGGACGGCCAGACGACCATCACGGTCACCTCGGTCTACCCATCGATCGAGATCCGTGACGCCGTCGTCTCCACCGGGATGACCGAAGGTGCCGCCGAGACCTACGATCGGCTGGAGGAGTACGCCGTCACCCTGAGCTAGGGCCCATCGCCCTGCACCCCCGGTTTGTAGTCCGGGGGTGCAGGGCATGACATCTGCCCCGCCGGGACACGAGGCCAACGGCCGGGCTGGCGGCTGCGGGCCCTTGGTCTACAGTGGGATCGAGGCGGGCACGAGGGAGCCGAGCATGATCGAATCCGTGTTTCTCGACGTTGGCGAGACCATCGTCGATGAGTCACGTGAGTACGGAACCTGGGCCGATTGGCTCGGCGTCCCCCGGCATACGTTCTCCGCAGTCATGGGGGCGGTGATCGCTCGGGGCGAGGACTACCGAGAAACTTTCCAGGTCTTCCGGCCAGGTTTCGACCTCGGGGAAGAACGACGCCGCAGGGCGACTGCCGGGCAGCCAGAGGGCTTGTCCGAAGAGGACTTGTATCCGGACGCTCGGCCGTGCCTGGGGGCCCTGCATTCGATGGGGCTCCTGGTCGGGTTGGCGGGCAACCAGACGAAGGAGGCCGGCGCGGCATTGGCGGCGCTGGGTTTGCCGGTCGATGTGATCGGTACGTCGGATGCCTGGGGAGTTGAGAAGCCGTCGCCGGAGTTCTTCTCCCGGATCGAGGCGGAAGCCGGATGCCCGAGTGGTGCGATCTTGTACGTGGGCGATCGCATCGACAACGACCTCGGGCCCGCCCAGGCAGCAGGTCTTGCAGCGGCCTGGATCCGGCGGGGCCCCTGGGGCTACATCTCAAGGATCGGTCAGTCGAGGATCGATGCCTGTTCAAGCTCGAGGGCCTGGCTGAACTGCCGGAGCTCGTGGAAGAGTTCAACAAGAAGGACGATTACGAGGCCAGCGTCGCGAGCGGCCTCAGCCGTTCCTCCAGCGCCTCCCGATAGGGCGAGTCGCGCAGGCTCTTCCGCAAGGCCGGGAACCGGTCCTGGGCATTGGGATACCAAACGGTCTGCAGGATCCGCGACGTGAGTTCGACCGCCTGGTCGGGGTCCGTGGCGGCACGAGCGGTCGCAAGGTCGAGAAGCACCATAGACCGCTGCTTTGTCCCGCTGATCGGGAGCTCAGCCAGGGCCTTCTCGAGGGTTGCTCCTGCGGTCCGGGTGTCGCCGGCTAGCAGCTGGACGTAGCCAGCGAAGCTTGCGAAGGCGGCCGGGTCGTAGAAGTCGAGCCATGCGGGGTCCGACCCCGAGCTCGTCAAGGCCTCCCCCGCCTGCTCCGTCTGAGCCATGGCCCGTTTGGTGTCACCCGTTCGGGCCGCCAACTCGGCATCCACCGAGTGCAGCCACGAGCGAAGTCGGGGACCGGACCGACGGCCGAAGCGGTACGCCGGGGCCAAGGCGTCCGACGCCCCGGCACGGTCGCCTGCGAAGCCCGGCAGAAAGGCCATGTGGCCGTAGACGGCTGCGGCGAGATCGGCGTCCTCCGATTCAGTGACGAGATCTCGGGCGACGTCGAGGCAGCGCTGGGCAACGGGGCGCTCCGCAAGGTCGAAGAAGGCGAGTCGGCCGGACAGGAGCGCCGAGTGGGCAACGCCCGCTGCGAGCTCCTGGCGATCACGTCCGCTCGTGTTGCGGAGGAGGTCGAGGCCGAGGCGAAGGTGACTCACCGTGGATTCGTAGAGGGGGCGAGCAGGGCTCATCCAGTACATCTCATGCTGGCCCGCGGCGATGGAGGCGTAGGCAGCAACTGCGGCGGGATCGACAAGAGGCTTGTCCAATGCCCGGACGAGGCGGTCGAGCGAAGGTGCCGGCGTGACGGCAGCCAACCCGACGGCTGCGGCTCCCTGGAGAAACCGTCGCCGGTTCACGTCGGCTCCGTAAGCGTCATCGAGGGGATCCGATGCTTGCTGTGGACGAAGGCCGAGTCGATCTTCGGTGGTTCCGTACATCTCGCAAAGCAACTGTCGGTACAGCTTATGGGGCCGCTTCAAGCCTCGCTCCCACTTGGAGACCATGGTGGCATCGACGCCGAGGCGCTGTCGATCGTGCTGCCACGCGAGGGCGGCCAACGACTCGGCAACCTCAGCCTGCGTGAGGCCGAGCCGGGCCCGCTGGGCCTGCAGGTGAATGTTCGGTAGCGGTCGCCCGGTTTCTTGGCCGATCCCTGGGTCGGTGTCCGAGTTCACGCCCGGACTGTAGGCGATCAAGGCCCCGAATGCTCGGATAACGGGAAGGGACCGCAAATTGGACTAGCAAAGGGACCACTCATCGGCCCGGGACAATCAGTACAACCCGCGGTGTTCCCTGGAGCGGACGACGGGATTCGAACCCGCGACCCTCACCTTGGCAAGGTGATGCTCTACCAACTGAGCCACGTCCGCGCTGGGAACCATCCTACCGCCCCCGGCCCTCAGCTTCCCGTCGATCCGAAGCCCCCGGCTCCCCGGTGGGAGGGGGGCAGCTCCTCGACCTCGGCCAGCTGGGCCTGGAGCGCAGGCAGGATGACCAGCTGCGCGATCTTGTCCCCCCGCTGGATATTGATCGGCTCGCTGGCGTCCAGGTTGATGGCGACCACCTGGACCTCGCCACGGTAGCCCGAGTCGATGAGGCCCGGGGAGTTCACGAACCCCAGGCCCATCCGGGCGGCTATCCCGGAGCGGGGCTGCACGAAGCCAGCGTAGCCGTCTGGGATGGCGAGGGCGACCCCCGTCGGGATGCGGGCACGCTCGCCGGGCGCCAGGAGGACGTCGGCAGCCGAACAGAGGTCCAGGCCGGCATCGCCGGGCAGGGCGTACGACGGGAGGGGAAGGCCTGGATCGAGGCGGCGGATCAGGACCCGGGGGGGCCCGCTCACTCCTCCGGGACCCCGGCGGGCTGCTTCGGGGGGACCTTCTTCGCAAGGAAGCCGAGCTCACGCTCGAAGTCGTTCAGCTCCTTGAAGTCCTTGTAGACGCTGGCGAACCGGAGGTAGGCCACCTCGTCGATGTCCCGCAGCCGCTCGAGGACGTCCCTGCCGAGATCCGCCGTCGAGACGACGCTGCGGCCCTCGAGCCGGAGGGTTTCGACGATGTCGTCGGCGACCCGTTCCATCGCCTCCGCCAGGACCGGGCGGTTCTTGCAGGCCTTCCGGATGCCGGTGATCAGCTTCGCCCGGTCGAAGGGCTGCTTCTCCCCCGACCGCTTGGCGACCAGCAGGGGCGCATTCTCCACGCGTTCGAACGTGGTGAACCGCTGGTTGCAGACCTCGCACTCCCGTCGGCGGCGGATCGCCCGGCCCTCCTCGGCCACGCGCGAGTCCACCACCCGGTCCTGATCGGCCCCGCAGGAAGGACAACGCATCGAGAAGAATTCTACGACGCCGGGCTCCAGATTTGGTGGTTCTGGTCCGGACGTCCCCTAAATGTTGGGGTCGCCGGGTGCGGATGTCACGTTCGAGCCCGGGCAGGCGTCCTACCATGGAGGGGCGAGCCATGACCGGATCGTCCGAGCTCGCAGGAGGCCACGTGAACGACACCCCACCGGCTCATCCATTCGCCGGTCTCGCCCGCCAGAAGACGGTGCTGCTCACCACCTACCGGCGTGACGGGAGCCCCGTCCCGACGCCCGTCAGCATTGCGGTCGATGGAGAACGCGCCTTCGTCCGGACCTACGAGAAGGCCGGCAAGGTCCGCCGGCTGCGTCGCAATCCCGTGGTGGAGGTGGCTCCGTGCACGACACGGGGCAGGCGCACCGGGGCCGCCATCGGGGCCGTCGCCAGGCACCTGTCCGGCGACGAGGCCAAGGTCGCCGCCCGCGCCCTGGCCCGCAAGAACCCGGTGCTCCAGGGCGTCCTGGTGCCCCTGGGCCACCGGCTGATGCGCTTCCGGACGGGCAGGACCGTCCACTACGAGTTGGTTGCGTTGGTCACGACCCCGCCGCCGGCCGCTGGGTGAGGCTGAACCAGTTCCCTGAATTGTCCCGGAACACCGCCTCGATCCCGTACGGCCGCTCGGCCGGCTCCTGCAGGAACTCGACGCCCTTGGCGGTCAGCTCCTCGTAGGTCGCCCGGCAGTCGTCGGTCTCCCAGACGCCTCCGCCGATGGCACCCTTGGCAACGAGAGCCAGGATCTGCGCCCCGGTTTCCTCGTCGTGCATCGGCGGCCCGGGCGTGAAGAGGATGAACTCCATGTCGGGCTGGTCGTGGGGGCCGACGGTGAGCCAGCGGAACCCGTCCATCGTGGCATCGGTGCGCACCTCGAAGCCGAGCTTCTCGATGTAGAAGGCCTTGGCGGCGTCCTGGTCGAGCACCGGGACCCCTGCGTGCGAGAGCCGCCTGATCATTGCCGTTCCCCTTTCCGTCGCCGACAACGGTCGCCGACAACGGAAGGCTAGACCCGCCGGGCTGCGGAAGGCTTCTCCCCGATTGCTCAGCCAGCGGAGCCGGGCGGCGGTGCCATCCGGGTCCACATCATGAGGAAACAACCGGGGATGGGAGGAGGCCCACCGCTGGCGACTGCATCCTGCCGGTACGCCGTCGGCGGGCAGCCCACCAACTCGGTGAAGCGGGCGCTGAACGACCCGAGGCTCGAGAAGCCGACCATGTGGCAGATCTCGGTGACCGTCAGGTTGGCCGAGCGGAGCAGGTCTTTGGCCCGCTCGATGCGTCGGCGGGTGAGGTAGGCCCGAGGGGTCTCGCCGTAGGCGGCCCGGAACTCCCGGAGGAAGTGGTACCGGGAGTAGCCAGCCCGCTGGGCGACCTCGTCGAGCGACAACGGCTCGGCATAGCAGCGGTCCATGAGGTCCTTGGCGGCCCGCAGATGGGGTTCCGGACGCCCAGCGCGAGGTGGCCGAGGTCCGTCATCGACCCACGGCCAAAGCTACGAACAGCCGCTCGTCGTGGCGCAGGACGGGCACACGAAGCACGACCCGGCCGGTTGCATCGAGATGCCGCATGTGTAGCACATAGGCGCATCGCTGACGGTACGCACGACGAGGCGTGGCTCCTCCACGGCCGGCGGCTCCGGTTCCTCCTTGTCGTCCTTGCCGTGGCCGTTGGAGACCTGGGGCAACCCGCCGTCCAGGGCCCGCTTGCGCTCGGCAGTGGTGAGCACGTTGAGGGCCGCCCGGTCCTCGGGGCTCAGGTAGTCGGCACCGAGGCGCCGGAAGATGTAGTCGACCACGGAGGTGGCGAAGCGGAAGTCGGGGTCGTCGGTGATCCCCGACGGCTCGAAGCGCATGTTGATGAACTTCTCGACGTAGGCCTTCAGCGGCACGCCGTACTGCAGGCCGATCGAGATGGCGATGGCGAAGGCGTCCATGACGCCGGCCAGCGTGCTGCCCTGCTTGGCGACCTTGAGGAAGATCTCGCCCAGCTCCCCGGTGTCGGGGTACTCGCCGGCGTTGACGTAGCCGTCGCAGTCGGCGATGCGGAACGAGGTGGTCCGGGCGGGGCGCTTTCGGGGCAGCCGGCGCCGGGTCGGGGCGGGGCGCTCGGGCTTCGCCGCCTCGGGGGCCGGCTTCTTCTTGTCGGCCGACAGCGGCTGTCCGACCTTGCAGTTGTCCCGGTAGATGGCGAGGTTCTTGAGCCCCAGCTGCCACCCCTGGATGTAGAGCGCCTCGATCTCCTCGACCGTCGCGTCCTCGGGCATGTTGACGGTCTTGGACGACGACCCGGACAGGAACGGCTGCACGGCGGCGAGCATCTTCACGTGGCCCATGTAGTGGATCGGGCTGTCCCCCATGGCGCAGTCGAACACGGGGTAGTGCTCCTGGTGCAGGTGCGGGGCACCCTTCACCGTGTTGTTGTCCGCGACGTACTCGATGATGTCGGCGATGTGGCGGGGCGGGTACCCCATCTTCTTGAGCGCCTGCGGCACGCCCTGGTTGACGATCTTCATCGTCCCCCCGCCGACCAGCTTCTTGGTCTTGACCAGGGCCAGGTCCGGCTCGATGCCGGTGGTGTCGGCGTCGAGCAGGAAGCTGATCGTCCCGGTGGGGGCGATGAGGCTGACCTGGGCGTTGCGGTAGCCGTGCTGCTTGCCGAGTTCAATGGCGTCGTCCCAGGCAAGCTTGGCCGCGTCAACGATGCGCCGGGGCGCCAGCGAGACGTCGATCTGGTCCACCGCGGCCCGGTGCCGCCGCACGACGTCGATGTGGGCCTCGGGGTTGCCCGGCTCCGACCATCCCGGGTATGGGCCGACGGCCGCCGCCAGCTCCGCCGAGCGCCGGTAGGCGACGCCGCTCATGAGGGCGGTGATCGCCGCTGCCCATGCCCGCCCCGCGTCGGAGTCGTAGGGCACCCCCTGCTGCATCAGCAGGGCGCCGAGGTCGGTGTAGCCGATGCCGAGCTCCCGGTAGGTCTTGACCATGGAGCTGATCTTCTCGGTGGGGTACTCGGCGTTGTGGACGGAGATGTCCATCGCCGTGAGGGTCGTCTGCACGGCCGCCGTGAAGGCGGGGATGTCGAAGGCACCCTCGGCGTCCAGAAACTTTGTCAATCGGATAGATGCCAGATTACAGGAAGTATTCGCAGGACGGACGAATTCGCCACAAGGATTAGTTGCTCGAATCGGACCGGCGGCCGGGGACGTGTGCCAGGCGTTCATCGTGTCGAGGTAGAAGACGCCCGGGTCCGCACACTCCCAGGCCGCCTCGGCGATCTGGCGCATGAGCTTGCGGGCCTTCACGGTCTGGATGACCCGCCCGTCCTTGACGGCCTTGAGGTCCCAGTCCTTGTCGGCGAGGTACGCCTCGAGGAAGGCGTCGGTGAGCCCGACCGAGTTGTTGGCGTTCTGGTACTGCAGCGAGTGCGAGTCGGCGCCGTCGAGGTCCATGTCGAAGCCGGCCTCCCGCAGGGCGCGGGCCTTGCGCTCCTCACGAACCTTGCAGTTGATGAACTCCTCGACGTCGGGGTGGTCGACGTCGAGCACGACCATCTTGGCGGCCCGGCGGGTGGAGCCCCCGGACTTGATCGTGCCGGCCGAGGCGTCGGCGCCCCGCATGAAGGAGACCGGGCCGGATGCGGTCCCGCCCGAGGTCAGCAGCTCCTTGGAGGACCGCAGCTTCGACAGGTTGATGCCCGCCCCCGATCCCGCCTTGAAGATCAGGCCCTCCTCGACGTACCAGTTGAGGATGGAGTGCATGTCGTCCTCGACGTCGAGGATGAAGCACGCCGAGACCCTCGGCGGGTTGACGAGGCCGACGTTGAACCACACCGGCGAGTTGAACGCCATCTTCTGCATGAGCAGCAGGTGGGTGAGCTCGGCCCGGAAGGAGGCCTCGCCGTCCCCGGCGAGGTAGCCGTCCCCGGCGCCACGGTCGGAGTACCAGCCGACGACCCGGTTGATCATGTCCCGAACCGACCGCTCCCGGCGGGGCGAGCCGAGGGGGCCCCGGAAGTACTTCTGGGCGACGATGTTCGTGGCGTTCTGGGACCAGACCTTGGGGAACTCGATGCCCTTCTGCTCGAAGGCCACCTTGTCGCCGTAGCCGATCCGGGCGTCCCGGATCTCCCAGTCGACCTCTGCGAAGGGGTCCACATCCGGACGCGTGAAGTAGCGCTCCACACGGAGCTCGCCTGCCCGCGACGCCTGCACGCCGTCACTCGTCTTCATTGTTCGCCCCTCCTCGGACACGGGCATCCCCCACGCAATTCGCTCACCTCTATGATCGCGCAACCCCCATATGTAGGGGTCTCCGGGCGGGATGGCCCAAGATCTAGTTCGTACGAGGATGTAATTACAAACGTGGGGGTGTGTCAATAGGAGTCGCGAGCAAATCTGAACCGGCTACGGCAGGACCAGGCGCTCCCCCGGATAGATGGGTCCGGGACCCAGATTATTGAGCTTCTCGAGGTCGTAGATGTAGTTCCGAGGGTCTTGCTGCCCGGCGTAGCGCTCCGCCAGGCTCCACAGTGTCTCCCCCGGCGATACGACCTGCGTTCGGCGGGGTGCGGCCGAGCCTGCAGAGCCCGCCCACAGCGAGGGGTTGACGAACCCCACCATCAGCCCGGCCGCCAAAGCCACCCCGCCGACCCGGAGGGCCCCAGCGCCCCTGGCGGTAAGATGAACAGAACGTTTGTTCGTGGTCATGGGCCAATGGTAGAGCGACGGAGCGGCGGGAGTCAAGAGAAAAAGCGAACAAATGTTTGCCTGACGCCGGTGGAAGTCCTACACTCGTCCGCAGATCTCCTGCAGCAAGAGAAATCGACCGGAACGAGAGGTGCGCACACATGGACGGAACAGACCTAACCCAGCGCCAGCGGGCCATCCTCGACTTCATCGTCGAGAGCGTCGAGCGACGGGGCTACCCTCCGGCGGTCCGTGAGATCGGCGAGGCGGTCGGGCTCGCCTCGCCCAGCACGGTCCACGCCCACCTGCAGAGCCTCGAGGACAAGGGCTACCTGCGACGGGATCCGACCAAGCCACGGGCCATCGAGGTGCGATGGGGGGAGCACGCCACCGGCGAGCGGCCGGCCGCCCAGACCCTCCCCATCTACGGCTCCATCGCCGCCGGCCCGACCTCGCTCGCCGAGCAGGTGCAGGAGGGCACCCTCGCCGTCCCCCGCGAGTTCGTGGACGACACCCCGCACTTCGTCCTGCGGGTCCGGGGCGAGAGCATGATCGGGGCCGGGATCAACGACGGCGACTACGCGGTGGTCCGGGTCAACGCCGACCCCTCCAACGGCGAGATCATCGCCGCCCAGCTCGAGGGGCCGACCGGGGAGGCCGAGGCGACCGTGAAGCGCTTCCACCGGAAGAACGGCAAGATCCTGCTGATGCCCGAGAACCCCGACATGGAGCCGATCGTTGCGCCGCCGGACCTCCGGGTGCTCGGCAAGGTCGTGGCGATCCTCCGCCAACTCTAGGCAACCCGGTGCCGGCCTGACACTTCTCACCCAACCACGTCTGACCCGGACCTAGCGGAGCCAGCCTAAATAGCCAATGCGCACTTCTTGTTTGGCTGAGAGGCGCTGGAACGATGATCTAAAGCAACGAGAAGAAGCGGCAAACGGGAGCCTCCTGACCTATCTCGGCGTCCCAGACAAGAGGCCTTACGCGTCTGCGGGGGCCGCGGGGACGCAGAAATTCACTACTACTAATGCACTGCTGAACGCCCTACGGCTTACGAACTCCTAGTAAGGGTCGGAGCCGCCAAAGCCGGCAGCGTTGTTGGTCCGCCGTCTGGAGGACTAGTCTCGGTGACCTTAAGTTCTAATCGAGTCACATTGGCGACACTGATGTGAAGATCGGAGGCATCCCCAAATTTGATGGTAAGGGGTTGGGTCAAGTAGGTCGTACCATCGCCAATTATCTCAAGCTTCAAGACCGCTGTCGTCGACAGAGAATTGTCAGCGAATCCGGCAGTCAGAGTGAAGATGCTGAAGTTCTTCCCGAGAATGAAATCGAGAGATCCGCTCCCCCCCGAGAAAAGGTTACAGTAGTAGGCTGTGTCGAAGGGCTTGCCGCCTACCCGCAAGGGGCCCACCTGCCAGGCAGCCCCACTGGCGATAGGTGGGACCCGGCACGATTCCGTGCTGATGGGCAACAAGTCTCGCCCGAGGATGACTTGCTTGTTGGCTAGCGACGATCCGCTCGACGGACTCGAGCTCGGGGAAGAAGGTGATATAGACGGAGGGGCTGCCTGTCCCGCTCCGCTTGTTCCCCTAACGGATTGGGTTGGAGGCATTGATGGTCCTGTGATAGGACCTTGCCTTTCCCCTTGCATGATCAACCCAGCAACTCCGACGATCACGAGCCCGACGGTGGCAATCGCCCCCATCCCTGCCCAAAGGTGTGGAAACCTCGCCCCGATCGGCGGGCGTGGTTGCCTGGGTCCAGTCACCATCAACCGAAGCGGGGATTGCCAATCCCTATGACCCCGCTGCTGTTCGACGTGCCGAATCGAGGTTCTGCCACCGTTATTTTGACTCGCAGCACATTGGTGACGTCTAAATCGATTGGCTTGAGTTCGCCAAAGTTAATTACGGCAGAAAAAATGGGGGGAGCCGTGTCTAAACTGATATCGACTTTGACTGATGATGATGAGGTTTGATTGTCAGGGATACCCACGGAACCAAGAAATCGGTGCCGCCGACGACCTGCGTCAATTTGCACCGTTCGAGGAGAGCCAGTTGTGTCCATAAGCATCGCATTGGTAAACAGCGAACCGTTGATAGTTGCCTCGTGGAAGTAAAAGTTCGTCGTGTTCTCCGGAATAAGCGAACTGCCGATCTCTGTCTCGGCCACGGCTGGAGGCGTTGGCGTTGCGAGCGGGGAACGGTCATCGGCTGCGGAAGGCGTAGGGCTACTAGTGATAGATGACGGGCTTCCCGACGATGGAGCAAGCGATGGACTGGACATGGTCGGCGAGGTTGAGGCGTTTGGAGAGGGGTTGGGTGAGACCGATGACGGCGGGTTTGTCGCAGAACTCGTCTTTCCGCAGCTGCCCAGAAAAAGGAGCAGGGTAAGAACCGCAACGATGTGGGGGATCAGCGTTCGGCGGCTTTCGCTCATTCCGCGCTTCAATTGATTATTCAGGGAGAGCATGGATTAAACCCCCGGTTCGTGCAGACCTACATTCCTGGTCCCTCTGACGCACCACCCCGAAACGCCGTCACACAGTTAACCATACAATCTCTTGATCTACCCGGACGTAAGATCCTTACCGTGCCATCAGGCTGAGCGCTCCCTACACTGGACCCCGCCGGACCTCCGGGTGCTCGGCAAGGTCGTGGCGATCCTCCGCCAGCTCTAGGCCGCGCCCGCGAGGTTAGGTCAAAAACGCGCGTATACGCGCGATAATTGGACTAACCTCGCTCGTCAACACCATGAAGGAGCTACTCGGCCCTACCCCCGCCGCCCCCGACGAACTCGGCGAACCGGGCGAGCATGTCCTGGGAGGTCCGCACCTGGAGCCTCGTCCCCGTTGGCCCGAACGTCTCCTCCAGCACCTCGGCCTCCCCGTGGAGCAGGGCCCGGACGTCGCCCCTGTCGAAGGGCACGTCGAACTCCACCACGAGGCGGGCGGCAGCCACCCGGTCCGCCAGGACCGCCAGGAGGTTGCCGAGGCCGTCGCCGCGCGCCGCGGAGATGAAGACCGCCCCCGGGTGCCGCGCCGAGAGCATGGCGGCCTCCTCGTCCGGCACCAGGTCCCGCTTGTTCAGGGCGAGGATCGTGGGGATCTCGGCGGCGCCGATCTCGCCCAGCACCCGCCGCACCGCTTCGATCTGGACCGCCGGGTCGGGCTGGGCGGCGTCGACGACGTGCAGCAGCAGGTCCGACGACACCGTCTCCTCCAGGGTGGAGCGGAACGCCTCGACGAGCGTGTGCGGCAGCTTCTTCACGAAGCCGACCGTGTCGGTCAGGACCGCATGCCGGCCGTCGGGCAGCTCGAGGCGCCGGGCGGTAGGGTCCAGGGTCGAGAAGAGGCGGTCCTCGACCAGGACCCCGGCACCGGTCAGGGCGTTCAGCAGCGTCGACTTGCCCGAGTTGGTGTAGCCCACGAGCGAGATCTGCGGGACGCCGGCCCGGACCCTGCGGCTGCGCTTGATCTTGCGTGTGCGCTCGATGTCGGCGAGGTCCCCCCGGAGCTTGGTCAGGCGCTTGCGGATGCGCCGGCGGTCCACCTCCAGCTTGGTCTCGCCCGGCCCTCTCGTCCCGATGCCACCGCCGAGGCGGCTCATGACGTCGGACCAGCCCCGCAGCCGGGGGATGTGGTAGTTGAGCTGGGCGAGCTCGACCTGCAGCTTGCCCTCGGCAGAGTGGGCGTGCTGGGAGAAGACGTCGAGGATCAGGCCGGTCCGGTCGATGATCTTGAGCTGGTTCGGGGCGAGGGGGTTGACGCCGGCCAGGTCCTCGAGGTTGCGGCCCTGGGCCGGGGCGAGCTCGTCGTCGAAGATGATGGCGTCGGCGTGGAGGGCGTGCGCCAGCTCGATCACCTCCCGGGCCTTGCCTTTGCCGAGGTAGGTCGCCGGCTCGGGGTTGTCCCGCACCTGGATGACCCGCTCGACCGCCTCGGCCCCCGCGGTGTCGACCAGGAGGGCGAGCTCCTCCAGGGACGACTCCGCCTCCTCGAGTTGGGCATGGGAGGTGGCCAGCCCGACCAGCACGGCCCGCTCCCGGCCATTTTTCACGTGCTGGGGCACCCGCTCCGGCAAGCCCTCAGTGCTCCTTCAAGGCGCGGGCAATGCGCTCGACGCCCTCGTCGAGGCGGGCGTCGTCGAGCGTCAGGGAGAAGCGGACGTGGCCCTCGCCCTGGGCGCCGTAGCCGGCCCCGGGCGCCACGACCACCCCGGCGGACTCCAGCAGGAAGTCTGCGAAGGCCCCGGAGCTCTCGCCGTTGGGCGTCGGGGCGAAGAGGTAGATCGCCGCCTTGGGCCGGGCAAGGGTCCAGCCCGCTGCGTTGAGGCCATCGACGAGGGTGTCGCGCCGGCGCCGGTAGACCGCGAGGTTGTCGGCGACGGCGTCCTGGGGGCCCTCTAGCGCCTCGATGCCCGCCCGCTGGAGGGCGTTGAAGATGCCCGAGTCGATGTTGGTCTTCACCCGCCCGAGGGCCTCGACCGCCACCGGCGAGCCGACCGCCCAGCCGATGCGCCAGCCGGTCATGTTGTAGGTTTTGGACAGCGACCCGAACTCGAGGGCCACCTCCATGGCACCGGGGGTCTGCAGGACGCTGGGGGCGACGTAGCCGTCGTAGGTGACGTCGACGTAGGCTGCGTCGTGGGCGAGGAGGAGGTTGTGTTCCTTGGCGAACGCGACCGCCTGGGCAAACGTGTCCGGCCCGGCGATGGCGGCGGTGGGGTTGTTCGGGTAGTTGAGCCAGAGCACCTTGGCGGCCACGGCGTCGCCGGGGCTGATCTCGTCGAGCCGGGGCTGGAAGCCGCCCTCGGCAGGCAGGGGGACCATCACCGGCCTGCCGCCCGCCAGGATGGTGCTGGTGGCGTAGACGGGGTAGCCGGGGTCCGGCACGAGGACGACGTCGCCCGGGTCGACGAAGGCGGTGGCCAGGTTGTGGATGCCCTCCTTCGACCCGATGAGCGGCAGGACCTGCGATTCCGGGTCGAGGGTCACGTCGAACCGCCGCCGGTAGTAGGCGGCGATGGCCCGGCGCAGCGCCGGAAGACCGTAGTAGGACGGGTAGCGATGGTTCGCCGGGTCGCGCACCGCCGCCGTGGCGGCGTCGACGATGTTGGCGGGGGTCGGCCGGTCGGGGTCCCCGATGGCGAAGGAGATGACGTCGACCCCCCGGTCGCGGGCCTCGGCGATGCGACGGTCGAGGGAGGCGAAGAGGTACGGCGGCAGCTTCTCGATGCGCTTGGCTGTTCTCATGGCAGTGGCTTCCGTCTCAACGCGTTGGCACTCGTCTCATTGCACGGGTTCATTGTCACGGCAGGGCTCCTGGCAGGGCTCATGGCAGGGCTCCGTCGAAGATGTGCCTGGCGGGGCCCGACTGGTAGAAATGGCCGTCGGGCCCCTTCTCGACCAGGAGGTCGCCACCGAGGGTCCGCACCGTCGCCTTGTCCAGCCCGGCCACCGCGACCGCAGCCGTCGAGCCCGACCCGGAGGCGAGCGTCAGGCCGACGCCGCGCTCCCAGAACCGGACCGAGACGGCGTCGGGGCCCTCGATCTTGCAGAACTCGACGTTGGTGCGGTTGGGGAAGGACTCGTGCGTCTCGACCTGGGGCCCGAGCTCGGTGACCGGCGCCGACTCGATGTCGCCCACGATCGTCACGGCGTGCGGATTGCCCGTCACGACCTTGTGCCAGGTCCGGCCGAACAGCTCCACCGTGCCCTGCTGCTCGGGGACGCCCATGTCCACCCGGACCTCTGCCACCTCGCCGCCGGACACGCTCACCTCGATCACCTTCACCTGGCCGCCGGTCTCGACCTTGACGCGCGGCTGCGACCACAGGCCCGCCTCGTGGAGGAACCTGCCGACGCAGCGGAGCCCGTTGCCCGAGACCTCCGCCGGCCCCCCGTCGGCGTTGAAGAGGCGGAAGTGGAAGTCGTAGTCGGGGTTGGAGGCCGGCAGGATCCGGATGACGCCGTCGGCGCCGATCCCGAAGTGCCGGTCGCACATGAAGCGGGCGAGCTCGGGGGTCATGTCCTCCACGAAGATGACGATGAAGTCGTTGCCGAGGCCCTCGTACTTCGAGAACTCCAGCGGTGGCCCCGGCGGACGGACGGGGAGCTGCTGCGTCATGCGGCCCTTCCCTTCTTATGAGCGAGGAGCGCCTGAGCCGCCCCTGCGGGATCGGAGGTGAACCAGGTCACCCTCGGGTCGGCCTGGAACCAGCGCAGCTGGCGCCGAGCGAACCTGCGGGTGCGGCGCTTGGTCTCGTCGACGGCCTCCTCGATGGTCAGCCGGCCCTCAATGTGTGCGAGCACCTGCGCGTAGCCGAGGGCCTGGACCGCCGTCGCCGAGTCCCGGAGGCCGGCGGCGAGCAGGCCCTCCACCTCGGCGACCAGGCCGCGGGCGATCTGGGCATCGACCCGGGCCTCGATGCGGCGGTCGAGCTCGGGCCTGGGGTCGGTCAGCCCGACCACGCCGAGGTCGTAGAGGGAGCACGGCTCGTCCCATGCCGTCCGGAAGGTCGAGAACCGCCTCCCCGTCACCGCGAGGACCTCCAGGGCGCGGATGGTGCGCCGGGCGTTGAGGGGGTCGATGCGCGCGGCGGCGTCCGGGTCGGCGCCGTGCAGCCGTTGGTGGAGGGCGAGGGCGCCGGCGGTCTCGGCTTCGTGCTCCAGGCGTGCTCGCACGGCCGGGTCGGTCCCCGGGAACTCCAGGGGGTCCACCACCGCCCGGAAATAAAGGCCGGAGCCGCCCACCAGGAGCGGGAGCCGGCCCCGGGCCGCAACATCGGCGATCGCGCCGCGGGCCATCGCCTGGAACTCGGCGACGGTGAGGGTGTGCGAAGGCTCGAGCGCATCGACGAGGTGGTGGGGCACCAGGGCCATCGCCGCCGGCGGCGGCTTGTCGGTGCCGATGTCCATGCCCCGGTAGACCATGGCCGAGTCCATGCTGACGATCTCGGCGCCGAGGGCATCGGCAACCTCCAACGACAGGGCGGTCTTGCCCGCGGCGGTGGGGCCGACCACGGCCAGCACCCGTATCACGCCACCAGCTCCCCTTCGAGGTGGTGGGGGGCGGCACCGGTGATCCGGACGAGGGCGAAGGTGCCCTCCTGCAGCACGCCGCCGGGGTTCGGCACGTGGACGAGCTTGTTGGTGCGGGTCCGGGCCGTGGCCTTGTCGGGCTCCTTCTTGGATGGCCCCTCGACCAGCACCTCGAGCTCGCCGCCGACGGTGTCCCGGTTGCGCTGCAGCGAGATGCGCTCCTGGAGGGCCAGCAGCCGGTCGTAGCGCTCCTGGACGACCGGCTTCGGCAGCTGGTCGGTTCGGACGCCGGCGACGGTCCCCGGCCTGGGCGAGTACTGGAAGGTGAAGGCACCGTCGTAGCCGACCTCCTCGACAAGCGAGAGCGTCTCGGCGAAGTCCTCCTCGGTCTCGCCCGGGAACCCGACGATGACGTCCGTGGTGATCGCTAGCCCGGGCACGATGCGGCGGGCCATCTCGACCTTGGCCAGGTACCGCTCCCGCGAGTAGGACCGCTTCATCTCCTTGAGGAGCCGGGTCGACCCGGATTGGACGGGCAGGTGGAGGTGCTCGCAGACGACTGACGACTCCGCCATCGCCCGGGCGACCGGCTCCCGGAAGTCTTTGGGGTGCGGGGAGGTGAAGCGGACCCGGCTGAGTCCCGGGATGCCGTCGAGGGCCAGCAGCAGGTCGGCGAAGCGGGGGGTGCCGTAGACGTCCCGGCCGTAGGAGTTCACGTTCTGGCCGAGCAGGCTGACCTCGACGACCCCGCCGGCGACGACCTCCCTCACCTCGCCGAGGACGTCGCCGATGCGCCGCGACGTCTCGACGCCACGCACGCTCGGGACGATGCAGAAGGTGCACGAGTTGTTGCAGCCGTACTGGATGGCGATCCAGGCATGGATCCGCGATCCCCGGCGGGCTGGGAGGGCAGAGGGGAAGACCTGCAGGGCCTCGGAGAACTCGACGACGGGCACACCCTGTCGCTCGGCCTCCCCCAGCAGGCCCGGCAGCGCCTCGATGTTGCGGGTCCCGAAGACGACGTCCACCCAGGGGGCCTTGGTGACGATGAGGTCGCGGTCCTTCTCGGCGAGGCAGCCTCCGACGACGACCTGCATGCCGGGCCGTTCCGCCTTGAGTTGCTTGATCCTGCCGAGGTTGCCGTAAAGGCGGTTGTCGGCGTTCTCCCGGATGGCGCACGTGTTGAAGATCACGACATCGGCGGCCTCCGGCGAGGCGGCGGGGCGGTACCCCTGCACCTCGAGCAGCCCGGCCATGCGCTCGGAGTCATGCTCGTTCATCTGGCACCCGAAGGTGCGGATCCAGTAGCTCTTGCCCACGTCCCAGCCTCGCTCTACCAACTCCCGATGGTCCGGCTCCACGGTAGCAGTGACCCTGATCCTACCGGTGCCGCCGCCGAGTCCTCGTGCCATTCCCTCTTGACCGGTTGGTGCGGCGGGTGTGATATCTCGCCGAGGTCCCCTGAATGGGGGACAGGTTCCTCTACAACGACCAGGCCGCCTACGACGAGTTCTACCGGGAGTAGCTCCGCACCGGCGGCAGCCTCAGGTCTGCACCTTCTGGCACGGGAATTCCCGGGCGGCGGGCGGCCAAGGGGGGGATCGACCACTCTTCGTGGTCATTTCGGAGTCGCCATTTTCCCATACCACCCGTTGTAGGTGCCGTGCAGAGGCCACCGATCCCAACTGTGGCTGTTTGACCGCGCCTAGCGCGGCGAGACAGCCAAAGATGCGCCGGGACCGCCCACCAGGTCTGAGGGCGACCACGCAACGTGGTGACGCTGGAGCGACGCAGCCGGTCCGAGGCCGCGCAAAGGACCCTATTCTCATTCGCGTCTCATTCGCGGGAGGGACCCTGACGTAGGGTCCCACGATGATCTTTGTGCGCTTACCATCGATTGTCAATGTTTTCGCACAAAGAAGCTTTACAGGACCCCGGTGGAGGTGCACAATGGCGGAGTGCTGACGATCGTCGCGATCATCGTGGCCCTCTTCCTGGCGGGACTGGTGCTGCTCGGGGTGCTACGCCTGGTCGCCCGGCGACGGGCCCGGCGTTGCATGCCTCCAGGGATCGAGCCGTACGGCTATGGCCGCGGCTGGCGGGGCGGCGTACGTGAGCCCCGGCGGCCGTTCAGCCCGGCAGGTGCTGGCTCGGTGCCGCTCCCGTTGCCCAAACTCTGCGACGATGCCCGGGATCGGCCGGCCGGGCCGGTCTTCGCCGGCGGACCGGGCACCGGGGCCGGGGGGACGCCGCTGCGCCGGGCCGGGTAGGCTTCAAGCCCCCGAACCCGGCGCGCGCGAAGCCTCTACTTGGCGTATTCGATGGCTCGGTGCTCCCGGATGACCATCACCTTGATCTGGCCCGGGTACTGCAGTTCCTCCTCGATGCGCTTGGCGATGTCGCGGGCCATGACCTCGGCCCCCAGGTCGTCGACCGATTCGGGCCGCACCATGACCCGGACCTCGCGGCCGGCCTGCATCGCGTAGCACTTCTGGACGCCGTGGAAGGATTCGGCGATCGCCTCGAGCCGCTGGAGGCGTTTGACGTAGGTCTCCAGCGTTTCCCGCCGTGCGCCGGGCCGGGAGCCGGAGATGGCGTCGGCGGTCTGCACGATGACTGCCTCGATGGTCCTCGGCTCGACCTCGCCGTGGTGGGCCTCGATGGCATGGATCACCGCCGGCGACTCCTTCAGGCGCCGGGCAAGCTCGGCGCCGATCATGGCATGCGAGCCCTCGACCTCGTGGGTGATCGCCTTCCCGAGGTCGTGCAGCAGGGTGCAGCGCTTGGCAAGGTCGATGTCGGTCCCCAGCTCCGCCGCGATGACGCCGGCGATGTGGGCAGCCTCGACGAGGTGCTTGAGGATGTTCTGGCCGTAGGAGGTGCGGTAGTTGAGCCGCCCGAGGACCTTCACCATCTCGGGATGCATGTCGGCGATGCCAACGTCGAGCAGGGCCCACTCCCCCGCCTCCCGGATGGTCCGCTCCACCTCGGCCCGGGACTTCTCGGCGAGTTCCTCGATCCGGGACGGCTGGATGCGGCCGTCGCCGATGAGCTTCTCCAGAGTCAGGCGGGCGACCTCCCGCCGGATCGGGTCGAAGCACGACAGGATCACCGACTCCGGGGTGTCGTCGATGATGAGGTTGGTGCCGGTCGCCGCCTCGAAGGCCCGGATGTTGCGGCCCTCCCGGCCGATGATCCGTCCCTTCATCTCGTCGCTCGGCAACGTCACGACGGAGATCGAGTTCTCGGAGGTCTCCTCGGACGCGATCCGCTGCATGGCGATGGCGACGATCTTGCGGGCCCGGCGGTCTGCCTCTTCCCGGGCCTGGCCCTCGATGTCGCGGACGAGGACCATCGCGTCGCGCTTGGCCTCGTCCTGGATCTGGTGGACGAGCGTGTCCCGAGCCTCTTGGGCGGTCATCGCCGCAAGGCGCTCGAGCTCGCTCTGCTGCTTGTTGAGGGTCTCCTCCAACTGTGTCCGCATGCGGTCCGCTTCGGCGGCCCGGTCGAGCAGGGATCGTTCCCGTCCCTCGAGCCTGCGGGACATCTCGTCGAGGGTCTCCTCCTTCTGGTTCAGGCGGTTCTCACGGCGCGTGACTTCCGCAGAGCGCGTTTTTGCTTCTGCCTCGGCCTCCTGGCGAATGCGGATGGCTTCGTCTTTGGCGTCGACCAGGGCCTGGCTCTTTGCGGCGATCGCGTCGCGCTGGGCTTCGGCCATGATCTCCCGAGCACGCACCTCGATAGCGCCCGCTCGAGCTTCTGAGATCGACTTCCGGACTAGATAGCCAATTCCGACTCCTACAGCGAGGCCCACGACCAACAACAGGACCTGGGTCATCTGGCTGTACCTCCCTTAATGCAACCACCGCTACTAAGCGTAAAAACGCAACAAAAAAGCCGAGCTTCGCTCGGCCGGAAGGAGTGTCTGCGGGTTTATGGACTCTCGAGGATCCGCTCAAGAGACATGTCCAGTGCTTACTCCGATAGGCGGGTTGGGATCCTCAGCATGGCCCATGGCCTCATGTTTTCTCTGTCTGACAGCGGACTGGGTTAGGAGTTCTTGTTCGCTATTCATTCATCAGGCCGTTGCTTCCGCGCATCCATTTCTTCAAGCCGGCGACACAATCTTAACGTACCTACGAACCCCAAGATCCGGCGTTGGCAGTCCAATCAACCGTCTCGTCCGGTGCGACCGATCCCAGCAGACTTGTGCATGCTGCCTCGATCACATCGGTTTCGTACCCCCGCCGGGCGAGGTAGGCACCCAGCCGCCGGCGCACCGCCGCGGGCGGGCCGTGCAGGGAACGAAGCCGCACGGCCGCCAGGGCCTTGGCGCCTTCGATGTTGCCCTCGTCGAGCAGGATCTCGGCCAGTGCATCGGCGACCAGCTCCCGGGAGACGCCCCGGGCCTGGAGCGCAAGCTGAACCTTGGGCGGGGCCTCGTGCCGGCGGAGGACGGCGAACTCCACGGCGTTGCGGGCGAACTCCCGGTCGTTCAGGATCCCCAGCTCGACCAGGCGGATCTCCGCCGCCACCGCAACATCCTCCCCGAAGCCCCTGGCGACGAGGTGCCGACGGACCTCCCAGCAGGAGCGGGCGCAGGGGGCGAGGTACCGCATGGCGGCATCGGTGGCCTCGGGAAGATCCGGGGGCACGACCTCGTATCCTCCAACCGTCTCCAGCGTCCCCTCCTTACTGGTTCCTCTCAGGGTACGACAGTGAACACCGGGGCCTTCTCCTCGCCCTCATCCTCACCCTCTCCCACCGGCCCCAGCCCGACCGCCAGCTTGACCTTCGTAGCGATCTCGACGCACATGTCCGGGTGTTCCGATAGGAAGGCCTTGGCGTTCTCCCGACCCTGGCCGATCTGGTCACCATCGTAGAGGTACCAGGACCCCGACTTGACGACGATGCCCCGCTCGGCGGCCGTGTCGAGCAGCGACCCCTCCTTGGAGATGCCGTGGCCGTACTGGATGTCGAACTCGGCCTGCCGGAACGGGGCGCTGACCTTGGACTTGACGACCTTGACCCGTACCCGGGACCCGGTGACCTCCTGCCCGTTCTTGATGTTCTCAATCTTACGGATATCCAGCCGGACCGAGGCATAGAACTTGAGCGCCCGCCCACCCGGGGTGGTCTCGGGGGAGTTGTGCACCATCACGCCATCGACGAAGTAGTTGTGACTTCCCTCGACTTCGATGTCGAATCGATGGGTGCTCCGGGTGAGGGGCTTCGGGCTGATCGCCTTGATCGGCAGAGGCAAGAGCTCGTAGCGGGGGGGAACGAACACCGGCTCGACTCCGAACAGGCCCCGCAGCCGCGGCAGCAACTTGTAGTCCATGGACGGGTGCACATACGGGGCGATGAGCTCCTGGAGCTTCCTCGTCTCGTCCATGGGGAACTGGAGAATGGCCACCTTCCTGGCTCCCCTGGTTATGAGTTGCGCCCTAATCCCCCAGGTGTCTGCCAAGTAGCTGACCAGGCGGTGCCGAGTGGCTTCCTCGAAGGCCTCGACGCAGATATCCACGCGGCCACTCCCCTCGCGGGTCCGCTCCTGGAGACCCTTTGCCCGGACAGTGAAACCGGCATCGTCCATGTACCAGAGGGCAAGCGAAAGGGGGGTCAACTCCTTCAGGTAGTCGTAGCTAAGGACTTTCCTGCCCTCGACGTAGACGGCTCGGCGCAGCTCGGCCAGCTCAGGGAGGGGCGACAGGTCGTAGAAGACCGACCCCTTGGCGTTCGTGGTACGGCACGGCCCGACATTGGCAAACAGGGAAGCCTTCCAGTCGCAGTACTCGGACTGACGGACGCCATGGCCCCATCGGAGGCGCCCTGCGTGGCCGCTCTTGGTGGGAGAGATGGCACCATCACCCATGAGCGTCCCCAGGGTGACCTCCCACTGGAACGGGGAGAGGCGGTGCTCAACGGCCTGCATCACCCGGTCGCCGATCGCCAGGTCCTGCGCCTCCTGCCAGCCGTTCGGGGTTCGGATGAGGTGATTCGGGGTGCAGGCGAAACGACGCAGTCCCCGGCCACGGCCGCCGGCACCGGCAACTATGAACTCAAGGAACCCATCGGTTGGACCGTTGTCGAACCACCCCACCACCTTCTTCGGTACCACCGCTCCCGTTTCCGGGTCGTAGGAGAGGACCTCAACCGGCAACTTCTGGTCGACGATCAGGCCGATTGCCGCCTCAGTCCCATTCGCAAGCGAGACTCGGACAGCCCCGTCACAACAGCCAAACATCACACCTATCTTTTCTCGGAGCTGGTTGATGAAGATGATCATGGCGTTGGAGCGGGCCACGTTGCCGGCCAGCTTCCGCAGGGCTTGGCTCATCAGACGGGCCTGGAGGCCCACGTGGGTGTCGCCCATCTCGCCCTCGATCTCGGCCCTCGGGACCAGGGCGGCCACCGAGTCGATCACGATAATGTCGACGGCCCCCGAGCGCACGAGCATGTCGGCGATCTCCAGGGCCTGCTCCCCAGTGTCGGGCTGGGAGACGAGCAACTCGTCGACGTTGACGCCAAGCGCACGGGCGTAGACCACGTCGAGGGCGTGCTCGGCATCGATGAAGGCGGCGATGCCGCCGAGCTTCTGGGCCTCGGCGACGGCGTGGAGGCAGAGGGAGGTTTTGCCGCTGGACTCAGGACCGTAGATCTCGATGATCCGGCCCCGGGGCAGGCCCCCGATGCCCAGAGCGATGTCGAGGCCGAGCGCCCCCGTGGGGATGGCATCGACGCCGACGGCGGCGTTGTCGCCCAGCCGCATGATCGAGCCCTTGCCGAAGTGCTTCTCGATCTGGGAGAGGGCGATTTCCAGGGCCTTCTCCCGCTCGCCGCCCTTTCCCCGCTCCCCACCCTTGTCGGGCCCTCCGGCTTGAAGTCCGGCCCGGCCCACTGCGCCTCGATCTATAGCCATTCCGCCTCCTTGAGCGCTGTTGTCAGGTTTCTCGGGGTCTTGACGAGCCTTCTCACTGTAGGCTCTTCGAAGAGCTTAGCGAGAGGTACTGACAAAACTGGCTCCAAAATAGATCGAACGCACGTTCGAGGCAAGTATTTGTCGGCGAGAGACTTACAGAGCTGTGATTATAGAGGCAGTTTCAACCCCCGAGGCGGAACCTCGACAGGGCCTCGTAGACGGCCCCCTGCGGCTTCAGGTGGGAGCGGAACAGGACGACCTCCTCGACACCGAAGGGCCCCGAGGAGAAGCCATCATCGAGGGCGACCTGCCCCTTGTCCAAGCCCAACGCTGCGGGGACCTTGAACCGGGCGATCGTGAGGTGCGGGCTCCACGGCCGCCGCTCCTTCGGGAAGCCCAGCGGCTCGAAGCCATCCTCCAGGCTGCGGGCGAGGCCGGTGAGCACTCCCCCCGGCTCGTCGAGGCCCACCCAGAGCACCCGGGCGCGGCGGAACCCTGGGAACGCGCCCAGCCCGTTCAGGCTCGCCTCCGCCGGCGCGGCGGCCGTAGCGGCCCGGGCGACGACCTGCGTCACCTCGTCGAGGCGCTCCTCCGGCGTCGCGCCGAGGAACTTGAGCGTCACGTGCCAGGCGGTCGGGGACGTCCAGCGGGCACCGGGGACCCGCTCCCGGATGCCCTCGATGCCGTCCGCCACCGGCTGCTTCCTGGCCTCCGGCACCTCCACCGCGACGAAGAGCCGAATCATCACCCGCCGCTGTCGCCGGTGGGGCCGAGCAGCCAGAGGCGGAGCCGGTTGAGGGCATAGGTGCACGTCCGGCGACGGATGGCCTCCCGGCTCCCGCCCATGGCGAAGGTCCAGGCCGAGGCGCCGCCCTCCCATGCCATCCCCACGCAGACCCGGCCCACCGGCGCCTCCGCCGGGGCCGGCCCGGCCTCCCCGGTGGTGGAGAGGGCGACGTCCGCCTCCGCCCTCGCCCGGGCACCGGCCGCCATGGCCACCGCGGTCTCGGTCGACACGAGGCCGTGACGCTCGATGGTCTCCGGCGGGACGCCGAGGTCGCGGATCTTGGCGGCGGCGGAGTAGGCGACGTAGCCGGCCAGCAGGATGTCAGAGGCCCCCGGGACGCCCACCAGCCGGGAGGCGAGCATCCCGCCGGTCAGCGACTCTGCGACGGCGAGGCGCAGCCCCCGCTCCCGCAGGAGGTCCGACACCACCTGCTCCAGCGTGTCGGCGCCCTCCCCGTAGACGAGGGGGCCGAGCAGGTCCCGCACCGCCTGGACAAGGGCCGGCAGGCCGCCCGCATCCGAGGCCGGGGCGGTCAGGCACACCCGCATCTCGCCCTGGGAGGCATAGATGCCGACGTTCGGCCCGACTACCGGGGCGAGCCGGTCGGCGAGGTCGGACTCCGGGATCCCGACGACCCGCAGCGTCCGGGTCACCACGGCGGCCCCCCCGCCACGGGAAGCAAGATCGGGCAGCACGAAGCCGTTCATCATCGCGACCATCTCGTCCGGCACCCCCGGCACCACGTAGACGAGCCGGCCGGCGTGCTCGAGGAAGATCCCCGGTGCCGTGCCGACCGGGTTCTCGATGGTGACGGCTCCCTCCGGGAGGTCCGCCTGCTGGAGGTTCGAGGGCGACATCGTGCGGCCCATGCGGCAGAACCGTTCCTCCAGGGCGGCCACCAGGTCGTCGCGGCGCTGCAGGGGGCGTCTCGTGGCGGCTGCCAGCCCCTCACGGGTGAGATCGTCGTGCGTGGGGCCGAGGCCGCCGGACACGACGACCACGTCGGCGCGGCCCAGGGCGTCACGGAGCGCCCGCTCGACGCGGCCCACGTCGTCGCCGACGGAGGTCTGCTGCGTCACGACGACGCCGACGCTGGCCAGCGCCTCGGAGATGAACCGGGCGTTGGTGTTGGCGATCTGGCCCGCAAGAAGCTCGGAGCCGACCGCGACGACCTCTGCCTCCACGCGTCTTAAGGACTGCCGGCGGTCGGCGTCCCGCCTGCCGGCGACAGCGTGGGGGTGGGCGTGGGGATCGGGGACGCCGTCGTCTGGCGGGGCTGCGGCTGGGCCGGCCTCGACGGCGACACAGTGGGGCCGTTGCGCTGGCCCGGCGGCGGGACCGTGGACGAAGGGTCCGGCGTGAGCGAGGAATCGCCGCGGTTGACGATGAAGCTGCCCGTCTGGCCCGTGTTCCCCTGGGCGCCGAGGTCCTTGCCGTTCAGGCTGATCCGCACCGCGCCGAGGTTGGCCACCTGCAGCTTGAGCAGATCCGGGGCGGTGAACGTCCGGGTCACCCCCGCCAGCAGCGTCCCCTGGAAGGCCAGGAGCTGGGGCGTCGTGTCCCCGACCACCACCCGCAGCCACGAGCTCGTCCCGGTCACCGATACGACGAGCTGCACGCCGGAGACGGGCGCCCCCACCGTGGATGTCGGCGACGCGGACTGGTTTGACGCCGACGGGGCCGGCGTCGTCGGCCCGGGCACGGGCGGCGGGGCAGCGACGTTGCCACCCCCACCCAGCAGGCTGAAGAGGAGGAGGACGACGATGATGGCGATCGCGGCGGCCCCCGCCATCGCCCACTGCGGCTTGCGGGGCTTGGCGCTCGGCAACTTCCGCTCGTTGCGGGTGGCGAGGCTCTCCGCCAGCGCCGGGGCCTCGGGGGCCCCGTAGATCCTGTCGTACTCGGCGGCGATCTCGGCGTCGTTCAGCCGCAGCCACCGGGCGTAGGACCGCAGCATCCCCACCACGTAGACCCGTCCCGAGATGAAGGAGAAGGAGTCCCGCTCCATCGCCTCGAGGAAGTCCACCCGGACCCTCGTGGCGCGCGAGGCCTCGGTCAGGGATGCGGGGATGGCCTCCCTGGCCTGGCGTAAGCGCTCGCCGATCGAGGTCTGGGACATCATGGGGTCGTGGGGAGGGAGAGGAGAGCGGGCCGGACCTTCAAGCCCCCGGAATTATAGAGACTTGTCGCTACCGGACTGTGAATCCACCCTCGCCTGTCGGGTCCTCCCAGCTCACCTCCACCGAGCTCACGGCCGCGCCCCTCGGCCCCTCACGGACCCATTCGACCATCGACTCGACGACCCAACGGGGGCCTTCGAACACTGCCTCGACCCGCCCATCTGCAAGATTGCGGACCCAGCCGGCGGCGCCCATGCGCCTCGCCCGGCGAGCCGTCTCCGCACGGAAGAACACGCCCTGGACCAGCCCGGAGACGAAGACGTGGGCACGGACCGCCGCCACCGACGGCTAGTCGTCGAAGACTGGTTCGATGTCCCCGGGCGGCTCGTGCTCCTCGGATGGCCCGGCGTCGCCGGACGGCTCGACTGCCGGGGGGGCCTCGGGCGAGCGCGCGGCCCCTGGGTGCATGTCCCCTGGGTGCATGTCCGCTGGGTGCATGTCCGCTGGGTGCATGTCCGCTGGGTGCATGTCCGCTGGGTGCATAGCCTTGGGGTGGAGGACGGCGTCTGCGGCCTGCCGGGCTGCCTCCTCGTCCTGCCACTCCTCGTAGGTCATGAGGACGTCGCGGGGCTTCGAGCCCTGCGACATGCCGACGACCCCCCGCTGCTCGAGCAGGTCCATCAGCCGGCCCGCCCGGGAGAAACCGACCTTGAGCTTGCGCTGGAGCATCGACGTCGAGCCGAGCTGCGACCGCACGATGAGCTCCATCGCCTGGCGGAGCAGTTCCTCGTCCTCGTCGCTCTCCGTGCCGTCCGCCCGCTGGGGCGCCTCGCTGACGATGCCCTCGACGTAGTCCACGTTGCGCTGCCGGCGGCACCAGCCGATGATCGCCTCGACCTCGCGCTCGGCCACCCAGGCGCACTGGATCCGCCGGGGCCGGGGGGCGCTTGCGTGCTTGTAGAGGAGGTCGCCGTGGCCGATGAGCCGGTCGGCACCGCCCTCGTCGAGGATCACCCGGCTGTCGGCGTAGCTGGCGGTGGCAAATGCCATCCGGGAGGGGATGTTGGCCTTGATCACACCGGTCACGACGTCGACGGAGGGCCGTTGGGTTGCAACCACGAGGTGGATTCCGACCGCCCGTGCCATCTGGGCGATACGGCAAATGCACTCCTCGACATCCCGCGGCGCCACCATCATGAGGTCGGCCAGCTCGTCGACCACGACGACGTAGTAGGGGTAGGGGCTCCTCGGCGTGCCGTCCTCGAACTCCCCAGACAGCGCCCCGGACCGCACTGCCTCGTTGTACATGTCGGAGTTGCGCATGCCCGCCATGGCGAGGACCTCGTAGCGGGCCTCCATCTCCTTCACGACCCAGCCGAGCGCCTCCGCAGCCTTCTTCGGCGACGTGACCACCGGCGTCAACAGGTGCGGGACCCCGTTGTAGTGCGACAGCTCGACCCGCTTCGGGTCGATGAGCAGCAGGCGGACCTGGTCGGGGCGGGCTCGGGCAAGGATGGAGATGATCATGGCGTTGATGCACGAGGACTTGCCGCTGCCGGTTGCGCCGGCGATGAGCACGTGGGGCATCCCCGCGAGACTCACCCCGACCGCCGCGCCGGAGATGTCCTTGCCGAGCCCGACGATGGTGGGGTTGGGCAGCTTCGTGACCTCGGGGGCGCGGAGCACGTCGCCCAGGGTCACGAGCTGGCGGTCCCGGTTGGGGACCTCGATGCCGATGGCCGAACGGCCCGGGATCGGCGCCAGGATCCGCAGCTCGCCCGAGGCCAGGGCGTAGCGGATCTCGTTCTGGAGGCTCACCACACGGTTCACCTTCACGGCCGGACCCAGCTCGATCTCGTAGCGGGTCACCGTGGGACCGGGGGTATAGCCGGTGACGTGGGCGTCGACGTTGAACTGCTCGAGCGTCCTGCGGAGGACGGTGATGGTCTCCTGGGTCGCCACCTCGGAGACCGACCCCGGAGCGCTGAGCGAGAGCAACTCGAGCGGCGGCGTCTTGTAGCCCCCGCCCGCAGGCGCGAAGGCCCCCGCATGGAGCTTCAACTGCTCGCGGCGCTCCGGCGCGTCCCTGCGAGCGCCCAGAGAGCCCTCCCGGCGCGCCACCGAGACGTCGGGGCGCTTGATCTCGTCGATGTCGGGGTCTGGGACCACCTGCAGCGGGGGTCGGGGGGGCCGGATGCGCTTCACGACCGGCGCCGCCGAAACCGGGTCCACGTCCTCCCCAGCCTCGAACTCGCCGGGCTCGTCCCTTCCCGTCGGCCCGCCGCCGGCGGGGCTGCGCCGCACCCAGGCTGAGACGCGGGGCGCCAGCCACCGGGTGGCCCGGGCGAGGTCGCGGCCGGTGGCCGTCGCCGCGTCCCACATGGCGCTGCCGGTCTCGGCCGCGGCGATGCGCAGCCCGGCGACGACCTTGGAGAACGGCGTCTTCGTCGTGACGAGGACGCCGAGCACGGTCAGCAGGAAGGCGAACGTCCCGGCCCCCCACCCCGTGACCAGCCGCTCCAGCGGCCAGGCCACACCGGCACCCAGCGCGCCGCCGAAGCGGCCCAGCTCCTCGATCCTGAGTCCTGCGGCGTCGTGGGCGAAAAGCACCTGCCGAAGGGCGGCCACGCCGACCAGGGTCAGCAGGCCGCCCACCGCCACCCTGCCGGCCTCCTCCGTCCGGGACCGGATGGTCTCGCCGGCGATCCACGCCAGCAGGAACGGCAGCGCCGGGGCCGTCCAGCCGAGCAGCGCACGGCACAGCCACCCCACCCCCCGGCCGACCGGTCCGGCCGCGCCGGCGAACAGCCCCAGGGCGGCGATGACGGCGACGAAGAGGATGGCCGCAGCGGTGACGTCGTGCCGCTGGCGGTTGATGTGGCGCCCGATCGAGGCGGCCACCTTCGCCAGCGCAGGAGGCGCCTGCCTGCGGGAGGCCGGGCGCCGGCCGGGCGACGCGGGGCGCCGGGAGGGCGTCGCGCGGCCGCGGGCGGGGCCCTTCGTCCTCGCGGCGGGCCGGCGGGGGCGCTGCTTGGTACCGGTGGGACTCATGGCTCAGACCTCCACGACGACGGGCAGGATGATGGGACGCCGCCCCGTCCGCGACCAGACGAACTTGCCCAGGACCCGCCGGACGTGGCGGCGCAGCGTCGCCCAGTCGGCAAGCTCCTCCTGCGCGATGCACTCGAGCGAGGCCCGGAGCGCGCCGCGGGCCTCCTCGTAGAAGCCCCCGGCCTTGTCCTCGTAGACGAAGCCCCGGGAGATGAGGTCCGGGCCGGCCAGCAGGTGGCCCGTCTGGCGGTCCACCGTCAGGACGCACACGAGGATCCCGTCGGCCGCCAGCAACCGGCGGTCGCGCAGGACGATGTCCTCGACGTCGCCGATCCCGAGACCGTCCACGAACACGTAGCCGGCACCGATGTTCGTGCCCTTCCGCAGGCGCCCGCGACCGATCTCGACGACGTCGCCGTCCTCGACGATCATCGTCCGGTCCACCGGCACGCCCGTCTCGTGGGCGATCTTGGCGTGGGCCTTCATCATCCGGTACTCGCCGTGCACCGGGATGAACCACTTCGGCTTGACGAGGGAGAGCATCGTGCGCAGCTCGCCGGATGCGGCATGGCCAGAGACGTGCACGGCATAGGCGGGCGGGGTGATGACCTCCACGCCGATGCGCGAGAGGCCGTCGATGACCCGCCGCACCGCGGACTCGTTGCCGGGGATAGGGTTGGCGGAGAACACCACGGTGTCGTTCTCGGCGAGCTGGATGTGCTTGTGCTCCCGCACGGCCATGAGGCTGAGGGCCGAGAGGGGCTCGCCCTGAGACCCGGTGCAGACCACGATGACCTTGGCGCCAGGGTTCCTGCCCGCCTCGTCCACGGAGACCAGGACCCCCGGGGGCACGTCGAGGTACCCGAGTTCCGAGGCGATCTGGACGTTGCGCACCATGCTCCGGCCGATGAACGCCACGACGCGTCCGGTCTCCCGGGCGGCGTTCAGGATCTGCTGGATCCGGTGGATGTTGGAGGCGAAGCAGGCGATGACCACGCGGCCCGCGGCCCGGCGGACGACCTCCCTGACTGCGTCGCCGGCGGTGCGCTCCGACGGGAGGTGCCCGGGCACGAGGGCGTTCGTCGAGTCCGACAGCATGAGGTCGACGCCGTCGCGGCCCACCTCGCCGAACCCGGCGACGTCGGTCGCCTTGCCGTCGACGGGGGTCGGGTCGAGCTTCCAGTCCCCCATGTGCAGGATGTTGCCCGCCGGGGTCGTGATGACCATGCCGATCGAGTCCGGGATCGAGTGGGCCACCTGGAGGAAGCGGAGGCGGAAGGGGCCGAGCGACAGGCGGCCCGGCGCCTTGATCTCCCGCAGGCGGGCAGTGTCGAGCAGGTGGTGCTCCTCGAGCTTGCCCCTGAGCAGGCCGAGGGTCAGCTTCGTCCCGAAGATGGGGGGATTGACGTCCCGGAGCAGGTAGGGGATGCCGCCGATGTGGTCCTCGTGGCCGTGGGTCAGCACGAGGCCCACCACCTGCTTGTGGCGCTCCCGGACGTACGTGAAGTCCGGGAGGACCAGGTCGACGCCGAGCATCTCCTCGGTCGGGAACATGAGCCCGGTGTCCAGGATCAGGATCTTGTCGTCGTGCTCGAAGAGGGTCATGTTCCGGCCGATCTCGCCGACGCCCCCCAGGAAGACGACCCTCGTGCGCCCCGCCGGGGCAACCCGACCGGCGTTGCGCCCGGCCTTGCGGGAGCGTGCTTCGCCTTCGGCAGGATTCTTTGCCGGGTCCCCGGCCGGTTCCTTGGCCGGTTCCTGTGCTGGGATCTCGGCAGGACTCTCGGCAGGGTCCTTGGCCGGGTCCTTGGCCGGCGCCGCCGGATTGCCCCTGGGCGTCACCAGCTCATACCAAAGCTGCCGAACGCAGCGCCTCGCGGATCTTCGCCACCTCATCGGGGGTGGCGTCGAGCAGCGGGAGGCGGGGGGATCCGGCCGGGTGCCCGACCAGCTCCATCGCGGCCTTGACGGGGATCGGGTTGGCGGTGACGCTCATCGCGTCGTAAACGCCGAGCAGACCGGCGTTGATCTCCTGGGCACCGCGGGGGTCGCCAGCCCAGAAGCGCTGCAGCATCTCGGCCATCCTTATTCTTGATAATAGGGAGGCCACCGAGAT
>Ga0099828_10000252_pt1 | contig 31621 bp, 29 predicted proteins | sample CZO8metaG_2_FD_79338 | JGI IMG/M metagenome (GOLD analysis project Ga0099828, IMG submission 79338) | Vadose zone soil microbial communities from the Eel River Critical Zone Observatory, Northern California, USA - CZOApr15con2H1.8 metaG | ecosystem: Environmental > Terrestrial > Soil > Vadose... | reverse complement strand
CCTGAATGTTTCGCTCCACCTCACCGCCAGGCCCCTGCAATAAGGTGGTCGTAGGCTATCACAGCCCTTTTGAAAATGGCAATCCGAGTCCTAGTTCCCCCGTCGGCTTACTCCCCAATGCGCACCAGCAATCCCCGTTCCCGGCAAAGCTCGAATGTCCAATGAAAGGCAGCAATTACCATACCAAGAAACAATAAATTGAGACCGGTCGCCCACCCGAGATGGGCAATCGGCTCTGGAGAAGCGTTGAGCACGGCGCGCATTCCTTCAAACACATGGGCAGCCGGGTTCATCCAAGCAATGGCCTGCAGCCACCCGGGGAGCACCTCCATCGGATAAAACACACAGGATATGGGCTGGAACAGGAACACCATGCTCCAAGCTAGGACTTCTGCTTCCTGGCCAAATCGCATGATGAGGGCCGTGGTCAGTACCCCGATAATCCATCCCGTCATCACGAGATTCAAAACAAAGGGAACCAGCCACATCCCGATCACAAAGATGTTGTAGGAGTAGAACAGGCCTGCGCAGACAACCATGACCACAGAGACGGCCAATACTTTGAAGATGCTCATGACCATCGTCGCGGCGAGAAACTCGCTCGGCTTGAGCGGACTGGCGAACAAGTTCATGAGATTTCTCGCCCAAATCTCCTCCAGGAACGAAATCGTAATTCCCTGCTGAGATCGGAACAGAATATCCCACAGAATCAACGCCCCCAAAAAGAAAGTCACCGCCCCCGGGATCTGTCCCTGGAATTTCATGAGGTAGACCGTAATGAATCCCCAAATGACGAGGTCGAGAAACGGCCAATAGAAAATTTCCATCATACGCGGCAAGCTCCGCCGGTACAGGTACAGATGCCTCGCCACCAACGCATAGATTCGATGAACCTTCATCCTTCTTCCTTCCCCCCTCCCAAGTTTAGCGGTCTCGGAGGTGAAGGGGAGAGTCTCTCCTGCGCGCGTCCAACGAGGGCCTTCTGCGGCCGCGCGTTGCGCGAGCACAGAGACTCTCCCCTTTGCCTCCTACTTCTCCCGCGCCAACTTTACAAATACTTCTTCCAAATCCGCCTGCCCAAACCGCGCCACAATCTCCTGCGCAGTCCCCTCCGCCACAATCTTTCCCCGCTGGAGGAAGATGATCCGATCCGACATCTCTTCCATCTCGTGCATATTATGCGACGTATAGAGCACGCTGAGTCCCGACGATCGTCGCTCCTCCTTGAGGAAGCTCCGAATCTTTTGTGCGATATCGGGATCCAGACTTGCCGTCGGTTCATCGAGAAACAGAATCTTCGGTTCGGTCAAGAACGCCTTGGCCAGCCCAAGACGAGAGCTTTGACCGGAGGAGAGCTTGCGCGTCACTTTATGACGAAACTCCTCCATCTCAAGCCGCTTCACGATGTCATCGACCCGCTTTTGGATGTGAGACAGACCATACAGCCGCGCAATCACCCAGAGGTTCTCCTCGACCGTGAGCGCCTGAGGCAGTGAGACATAGGTCGAGGAAAAGTTCACTTGTTGCAGAATGACCTCACGGTTCGCTGCCAGATCGAGCCCGAACATCTGAATGGAGCCGGCGGTCGGTGTCACCACACCAAGCAGCATCTGAATTGTGGTGGTTTTCCCCGCTCCATTCGGGCCCAGCAATCCAAGAATTTCTCCCGGTCTGATGTCGAACGAAATATCGCTGACGGCGATGAACTCGCCGAACCGTTTCACCAGATGTTGGACGTGCAGGACAGATGTGGACATGAATGATCAGCGACTTAGCAGGATGCGGAAAGCGCGAGAGTACCAGCAACGAGAGCCAGGGCGATGGTCGCTTTAGGTTTCCAGCCCACCCTCCGCACGAGACCGCGACCTTGGGAACTGCTTCATGATCAAGGCGGCCACCCCGACGACATCGTCCAACCCGAACAGCGGCACGTGCAGATCGACGGGCTTGTCCGATACCACCGCGAGCAGCCCTTCAGTGGAAACAGGAATTTCGCCGATCTGCTCACGGACGATAACAATCTTCGGATACCCCTCGTGTTTCCATCCTTCGGCAATGATCAGGTCGTAGGTGTGATCGAGAAACCGATCCCGCACGTCTTCGACATTCATCTGATCGGACACATCGGCAAACATCGCCATACTCCCTTTGGAGAGCACCATCACACTGCTGGCACCAGCTCGCTTGTGGCGCCAGCTATCTTTCCCTTCCGTATCGAGGTCAAACCCGTGTCCGGCATGTTTCACCGTTGCCACCTTGTAGCCGGCCCGGACCAACTCAGGAATCACCCGCTCGATCAGCGTGGTTTTCCCGCTGTTCGACCGACCGACAAACGAGACAATAGGTATGGCCATGAGTGTAACTGATCAACGGTCAATCGTCATTGGTCAAAGGCGATCAAGAATGATACTCGCCATCGACTAGTGACTGATGACTATTGACATCCTTTCCCTATCAGCAACAGGACTGCCGGTGAGGACCGGTGTGAATATGCTCGGAATGGCTGGCCCAGGCTTCTCCACTCAACAGTTGAACCGATACCGGATCGCCCGGGTTCACTCGTTCAACTTCGACGGGGATATCGATTAAACAATTGGCCTTCACCATGGAGGTCAACATTCCAGACCCTTGGGCACCGGTCGTTCGAACCTTGAAGATACCGTCCTCTCGAGTGAGCACACCGCGTAGAAAGTGGCGTCGGTCCGTCCGTTTGGAAAACCTCTCCTGAAAGATCGCCTGCACGACCGGCCGACCATAACTCCGGCGTCCGCTCATTTTGAGCATCGCCGGCCGCACGAGCTGCTCGAACGTCACCATGGAGGACACGGGATTTCCCGGCAAGCCGAAGGCCAGTTTCCCCTGAATCTTGCCGAAGGCAAGCGGCTGCCCTGGCCTGATCGCCAGCTTCCAGAAATTCATTTCTGCGCCCAGTTCGTGGAAAACCGCCTTCGTGAAATCGTAATCGCCCATCGACACGCCACCGGACAGCACCAGAATATCTGCCGTCAGTCCATGCGAAATCTTTTCCTTCAGCGCCGCAGGCGTATCCCGCGCAATCCCCAGCAACAGGGGAATGCCACCAGCCTCCTGGACCGCTGCCGCAATCCCGTAGCTATTGGAGTTGATGATTTTATCTTCGCTGAACCGCTCATCCAAATCCGCCAATTCATCACCGGTCGAAAGGATCGCCACCCGGGGCCGTTGATAGGCAAAGATGAACGACTTCGCGAGGATCGCCAACATCCCCGCTTCACCCGGACGAATCTGGGTCCCCTTGCCGATAATGCACTCGCCCTTCTTGGCGTCTTCGCCTTGAGGCCGAATGTTGGCGCCTTGCTGTTCCGGCTTGAAGACGCGAACGAAATCCGGTGTATGCTCAGTGTCTTCGACCTTCAAGACCGTGTCCGCCCCCTTCGGGAGCGGGGCCCCGGTCATGATGCGAATCGCCTGCCCCGCGCCGACGGACTTTGAAGGCATCTTGCCTGCAGCTACATCTTCGATCACCGTAAGCGTCACCGGTTTCTGAATCGCATGTTCCTGCTTGATATCGTCCCACCGCACCGCAAACCCGTCCATCGCACTGTTGTCCCAGGGTGGATTATCCCGTTCCGCCACAATGTCCTCGCCGAGGACACGGCCAAGGGCATCGAGGATCGAAATCTTCTCCAAGCCCAACGTCGGCGTGGCCTCCAACACGATCCGCTGCGCCTCCTGCAGCTGCGTGAGCCCCTCTGTCGCGTCTGTGGCCTTCACAGTCTCTCCTTCATCAGTGCCCCTGCCGGGACGCGATTTTCACAAGCGACCCGCTCTTCTTGCAGAACGCTTCGACCTTGTTGGCAATCTCGTGATAGCACTCGGCCGTGGGCGTGTCGGAATTGAACATCGCAAATGGCTCACCAGCGTCAGACTGGATCACGACATCGGGGTCGAGCGGAATGCGCCCGAGGAAGGGCACGCCCATATCAATTGCGGAGGTTTCTCCGCCGCCTTTCCGGAATACCTCAATGTGGTTGTGACAATGGGGGCACTCCAACCCGCTCATGTTTTCGACAATCCCGATGATCGGGACTTCGCTGTCTTTGCAGAATGTGACCGACTTGCGGGAATCCAGCAAGGCCACTTCCTGTGGCGTCGTAACGATCACCGCGCCGCTGACATTGCCGAGCAGATCGATGGTCGTGACCGATTCGTTGCCGGTTCCGGGAGGTAAGTCGACAAACAAAAAATTGAGATCCTGCCACTCGACACCGCCCAAGAGTTGGTTGATGAACTCATACTTGTACGCATCGCGCCAGATGATCGGATCGTCCGAATTCTGCAATAAGAAGGACATCGAGGCAATCTTGAGGTTATACGCCTGAAACGGGATGATCCCGCCTGAGCTGCTGATCTTGAGCTTCTGCCCTTCGGCCCCCACCATCTTTGGAATGTTCGGGCCATGGATATCCATGTCGCAAATGCCGACATGCCACCCTTTGAGCGCGAGACTCACGGCGAGGTTCGTCGTACAGGTACTCTTTCCGACTCCACCCTTGTTACTCATGATGAGCACTTTGTATTCGATCCGCTCCATCCGTTTGGCCACCAACCAGCGACTGTGCCCCTCCTTGTCCTTCTGACAGGTTTCGTTCTCATCGCAGATCGCGCAGGCCCACATGTATACGCAAGCATCACTGCCGCCGGAGCTGGGAGGTTGAATGACGTTCAATTCACGAGCCATGTATCTTCCCTCTGTAAAACCTTACGCCCGATCCGCCGGTTCTCGTCATCGCCGTCGATCTGTTGGCACGCCGACGTAGTCGCCCTCTCCTACGTTAGGGAGTCCCACCGACGGCGCCTGGCCGTTTCCTGCTGCTGCGGTGACCACGGCCGGCACACCTGACCCCTCCGGCACCGGCTTCTTTTTGTTGAAAAACCCTGCGCTCAAAATGCCGACTTCGTAGAATGCATACATCGGCAGGGCCATGAGACCTTGGTTGAAGGGATCGGGCGTTGGGGTAAGAATTGCGGCAAAGATGAACGACCCCAGAAAAGCCCACTTGCGATACCGCTTGAGAAAAGGCGCATCGACCCACCCAAGCTTTGCCATGAGAGTGATCGCGAGCGGGACTTCGAAAATCAGTCCGAACACCATCAAGAACCACAGAGCAAATCCTACATACTGCGCAATGGAGATCTGGGGAATGAATCCGGCGTTGACGCCATAGGAGACCAAAAAATTCAGCGCGAATGGAAGCACGAAGAAAAAGGAAAAGCCTATCCCTGCGTAAAAAGCCACGGCAGTCAACAGCACAAACGGCCCGACAAAGCGCCGTTCCTGGGCATGGAGTCCCGGCACGACGAATTGCCAGACTTCCAAAAGAATGTACGGGGTCACGGCGACGAGAGCAAAGAGCCCGGCCACCTTGACGTTTTGCCATAACGCTTCAGCCGGCGCGAGAAAGACGAATGGAACGGTCGGCAGATCGGTCGGCACCCACGACAGGGAGCCCGGCCTAAACATGTTCTGGAGGGGGATGCGAAGCCACTTGACCAACGTGTCGGCATAGAAAAAAGTGCCGACAAACACCACGGCGGTGATGATAACCGCACGCGTCAGCCGGACCTGGAGCTCCACGAGGTGCTCCATCACCGGCATTTTCTTATCTTCCAACGGCTTGAAGATCGTGTCTTGCAGCCACTTGTTGAGTGAATTCAGGCTGTTGGACATACGATCCGTTCATCCGATGACTAGCCGCGACCGCTCGGCATCCGAGCGGTCGCGGCTAGCGTCATGCGTGTCACTTGGGATTGACTGCGACAAACAGGTTATTCCCTTGCCGGCTCAGGAGCAGGACGGCCAACTCGTCTTTTTGCAAATTACTCGAGGCTTTCTGGTAGTCTTCGAGCGTCTTCACGACCTCGTGGTTCACTTCTTGAATCACGTCGCCGCGCTGCAGACCCGCCGCTTCCGCAGAGCCGCCGCTCTCGACCGACGTCACGACGACGCCCGTCATCTTCGCCGGGATGTTCAATTGACTCATCGTGGCCGCATCCAACCCCTGCACACGGAGAGAGGCCAGGACATTATCCGGCGGCTTCACCGTCTCGACCGGTTCCTTGGGAGCTGACGGCTCCTTCTTTGCCAACATTTCATCCGTCGGTCGCTCCGCCACCTTCACGGCGATCGTCTGTTCCTTGCCGTCTCGCAAAACCTTTACCTGCGCATCCATACCGACAATCGTGCGCGCGACGAGGTTTCGCAACTGACTCACGTTTTGGACTTCTTTCCCGTTGAACGCAATCACCACATCGCCGCGCTTCACACCGGCAGCATGGGAAGGGCCGTTCTCATTCACATCGCTGATGAGTACGCCTTTGCGTTGTTCCGGGAGCTTGAAGGATTTGGCCAAGGCCGGCGTGATCTCTTGAATCGCGACACCCATCCAGCCGCGCACGACCTTGCCGGTCTTCTGCAGACTGTTAACGATATCCAACGCGATACTGCTGGGAATGGCAAATCCAATCCCCTCCGACCCGCCGGTCCTTGAGAAAATCGCCGTATTGATCCCAATGAGTTCGCCGATCACATTGACCAACGCCCCGCCGGAATTGCCCGGATTAATTGCGGCGTCGGTCTGGATGAAATCTTCATAGTCTGCAATGCCGACGTTGCCGCGTCCCAAGGCACTGATGATGCCAAGGGTCACGGTGGAACTCAGTCCGAACGGACTGCCGACTGCCAACACAAGATCGCCGACCTGCAATTTCTCATACTCAGCCCATTTTAAGGCTGGGAGGTTCTTCGCCTCGATCTTGACCACAGCCAAGTCCGTCTTCGGATCAGTTCCCACCACTTTCGCGCTGAATTCCCGTCGATCGCTGAGCGTGACGGTGATCTGCGTGGCACCTTCGACCACGTGGTTGTTGGTCACGATAAATCCGTTCGGATCAAAAATGACGCCGGATCCGGCGCTTTGATCAGGGCGTCCATGCCCCGGAGGCATCGGCGGAGGAGTCGGGAGTTCACCCCCTGGCGCTTCTTCACCCGGAGGTCCACCAAAGGGAGCTGGGGGCAACGGCGATCTCCGGCCTCGTCCCCCGCCTTCCCCACCCCCGGTCACGGCAATGTTCACCACCGCTGGCGTGACCTGCTTGACGATCTCTGAAAATCCTTGGGTCAGCCCGGCTGGAACCCCGGCAGCTACGGCTGTGGGTTCACTCGGCAACACAGTAAACGCGAAAGTACTCATAACCAGACCGATACCTGCGACAAGACCTCGGACATTCCCTCCCTTACTCCGCGTGACCATAACAGCGTTCCTCCACAGGGTTAACCGACGCGACATCATGAGCCGAACGGTGCATTGTACACTATCCGTTCCGAGGGCTTCAAAGACTAATAGTCCCCCTCGGACCCTCACCCAACAGAGCCCGAAGGGGACTATTAAGTATGACCGTGACGCGCGAGCGATGCGAGAAAGGCGCGACGTGGACAGATTAGGCTCCCACGTCGTGTGCCAGTCTCGCTCGTCCCGCTTGTCACGCGAGGCTATTCCGCAGCTTGCTAGGAACCGGTTTTCCGAGCTGTCGCCTCGGATTCCAATACCCCGAGCCAAGAGTTCTGTAGCTTCAGCACCAGCCGCTTAGCCGCTTGCTCAAATGACACGACACGCAGCGTATTCGGCGCGCCCGCGTATGTCGGAGGCCAAATACGCCGCTGATCCTGAGGACGTAGGTAGACGGCCGGATACCATTGATCAATCCCTGGTGCGCTAGGACGATCTAGGGTGGCCCAGCCCCGTCCTTCGGCCTGCATCAAGGTCTGATTGTGCTTCAAGTCTAAGAGGGCAAATTCCAGCAGCGACCAGTTATCTCGACGAAATCCAGGCTGCACGTGCGTGGTCCATCCCAGAAAGAGCGTCACGGGATATTCCTGCTCGGTGCCGGAGACAACCACAACGGCCAGATACTCGAGCCCATGTTGCCGTCCCAGTTCTGCGAACTGGGCCCAATCCCCATGCGGCTGCGGCCTGATATGGTCGGCTGGGATCATCTCTGTTATCGCCACAGGAATCGCACGGCCGAGGTCCCGTTGTAGGCTTTCTCCGAGGCGAGTAAGTGCCTCTTCCGGAAGATTCGGAGCCGCACCTAGCTCTGCCGTATCTGACACCACGACAAGCCCTGCCTGTAGGGGTTGCTGATTAATCCTCGCGAAAGCCTCGTCGTCGGCCTGGCGCTCTGAGGAAACATAGTCGCCGATCCGTGCAGACGGAATGGTGGAGGCACAAGAAACCACAAACACAGCGCTGAGCATGAGGATTACTTGTTTCAGCAAATGGCGCATCCCCCACCTCTCGACCATGCAGGTTCGTCCGCCGCTTCACTCTCCACTCTTGTACGTTCGCTCCCCACCTGCGGATCTGTCAAGTCCGGCGGAGCCCCGCACCCTGTTGCATTCAGCTTGGCATTTCGGTACGGTGCCCGGCTTGAATTCCAGTAGCAAGCTGCGGAAAAACTATTTCTGACACACCAGGACACTCGATGGTCCACACGTCTTGGGCAACCGGAGCAGACCATACAGGATGCTCAAAAAGGCTGTCCGGCAAGGCCGTAACGAGCGAAGAGGCGAAGCGTACGCTTCGGTACGTTGAGCCTCTGAGCGACGCGAGAACGCCGGATGGGAAAAGGTGCGTCTCGACGCGCCGGGGTCGGGCGGGTGAGAAGGGCGACTTTTTCAGCATCCTGCTAGCCAAACCAGTCACGGCAGACAGCTCCCCCCAGGCCATAGTCGTCGAGCGACACCCACCAGGCTCACCTCAACGACTCACGATGCGATGGGCCATCCTCGTGTGTCTCCTCATCACAGTGGGTGGGCTGTGGGGATGCGCGAAGCTGAGTTCGGCGTTTCACCGAACCCCCTTACCGGACTTGGGTCCGCCTCTGGCCAACTCCATCAAGCTGATCTTCGACCCCTCCTTCACCAATCTCAAGATGCAGTACATCGATGGGTGCAATAGCCCCCACGAGCTCAACGTGGGGGAAGAGGTCGAATCGATTATGATTGACGCAGCCTACCAAAATTTTGCGGCCGTAACCGTCACCGGTGGAATCGCCGCACAGATCCAGCCCGACACGGAGATCGTGGTCATGCTCCAACGCTCGGACCTCAAACTTTGGGCTGATAATGTCTATGATCGGGTGCCTGCGGACATGACCCTCGAGACGCTCTTAACCTTTAAGGATGTCGCGGGGAAGGAACTTGGCCAGCAGACCATTTCCATCACGCACAACCAACGCCTTATTCTAGAACCAGCCATACGCCGATGCGACTACGGTAATATCGGAGAGCTCGTGCGTGACGCTGGGATCGCCCTCTCGACACAATTCATGCGCGCCGTCCGAACCCAGTTGGCGGCGACGGGCGGAACCGCTCCCGCACCAGTGGCAGCATTGCCCGTAAGACCAGTTCCACCGACAGCGACCATACCAGCACAAGCCACTCCATCGGCACTCTCGTTTAAGGCCACTGTGTTGGACGAGAACAGCAATATGGTCTTTGAAGGAGGCGAGCACATTTGGGTCCGCATCGACCTAGTGAACGGAGGAGAGCTGGAACTTCAGGGAGTCACGGCGGCCTTGACGGGAACCGCCTCGCTGCTTGCCCAGTTTCCGACTACCTCGCTGGCGATCGGACGACTGCAACCAGGCCAATCCCGCTCGATCGAATTTGTGGCGACGGTACCGCAGTCCGTCCAACAACAGAAGGCCGAGATCCACGTGGCAGTCTCTGATTCAGAACTCCGTACTCAGCCGCCGACTCAAACCCTGGTCCTGTCGATCCAGTCGACCGGCATCAAGACCGACGACTTGGATCAAATCCCTGCTGTGGCCACCGGATTTCGGCAGCCCCACACCTACTTGATCTCAATTGGGATCGGAGCCTATCGAGACCAGCAAGTCCCATCCCGCAAGTTCGCTTCCTTGGATGCCATGATGGTTTCGAACTATTTTCAGTCCCTCGGTGGCTTGCCGGCCTCCAATGTTCATCTACTGCAGGACTGGAAGGCGATACGCTCGGATATTGACGAAGCTCTGCTGGATTGGCTGCCGCCTCACATGAACAAGGACGCGGTCGTCATTGTCTATTTTGCCGGTCAGGCTTCGGTCTCTTCGACGGGAGAGACGTTCCTGGTACCGTACGATGGGACCGCCACAACCACCTCACGGGCATACCAGCTCAAGGATTTGGAGGCAGCACTGTCTCGCTTAAAAGCAAAACAGACGGTGTTTCTGTTCGATGGCATTGTGTCACGTATGGGACCATATAGCCGAACCAAGATCGCCCTCCCCCAATGGAATCCTACGGGAAGCTCGACCCTCCATGTCATCGGAACCAGCGGCATCGGGTGGGGGTTGGAAGACGACCAACATCGGCATGGGCTGTTCACCTACTATCTGCTGCGGGCACTGCGCGGCGAGGCCGATACCAACCGGGATGGCGACGTGACACTCGGCGAAACGGTGACCTATCTCAGCCAGAAAGTGCGCTGGGCCTCCAAGACCCACATGAACCAGGAGCAACGCCCGTTCGCTGATCCGGCGATTCGCCCAACCGATCCATCCGCTGCCTTGATATTGACCAAGGTCGCTGCGATTCAGGGCACCGAGGCCCACTAGGCTGCGGAAAAAACATTTCGGCATAGCAGAACCTCAATGTCCTGCACGTCTTGGACAAGAGGAGAATGCCCCCGCAGGATAGTCGAGCGAAGCCAGCGGGACGGACAAGGGTTTGAGGTCCGACGTTCGAGGTTTTCGGAACTTCGGACCCCGAACTTCGAACTTCGGATCGCGCCTTTCTCGCATGTCTCACGCTTCACGCCCACTACACACCTTTCCCAGGCGTCGTGCTCGCGGCGCTTGTGTGACCATGAAACGTGAAACGTTTCCCATCCCTTCCACGGATGTTCAACGAGACAGAATCACACGATCAGAAGACAAAAAAAGAGGGTGGAGGATTCGGTCCTCCACCCTCTTGAACTCACAGCTGCGACGAAACTACTCGCCTTTGCAGAAGCTCCGCTCGTAGTTGATGATCGTCCAGGCTTCTAGTTCGGTGATCGCGGCCGGGATCAAGGGGACCATGCCTGTGCCTACACTACCATTCTTAATCACCCAGAAGAGCTCGCCATCTTTCCGCTTTTTGTGGAACTTGCAGTTTGTGAAATTGCGGGGGCTCGGATTCAGAATCTTACCAGCCTCGCCCTGGCCATCCCCGTTCTTACCATGGCAATTGAAGCAGGTGCCCTTGCCCTCGAACAGCGCCTTTCCTTTGGCAATGTTCTCCGGGGTCGCTTCAACCGGACTCTTGTTGGCCCTCGCTTCGGCCATCTGATCCGCCGGAACGCGGGGCTTGAGCGGGTCACGCTCTTCGGCTCCGACCACTGAGACCGACAGCATCATCAGCGCTACGCTGATTCCCAAGAACTTAGAAAAATACCCCATCAGACTTCCTCCTTTGTGTTTAACCACCGCACATGAACTCGGCCTCTGGCCGCTGGCTCATGAGATCCATGTCAAAGCGACAAAACGCCGGCGAATATAACAATGGCCTTCCACTCATGTCAAGCAATCCAGGGTGTTACCGGACGGTCTCCCCACTCCGCTACTCTTTCACTACCTCGTTCCCGGCCTCATACTCACTTCCACTCCGCCGGCTTTCGTTCAGCCCTACCAGATAGGAATCAAAGCTCGTGCCAGAACACCCTCACGGCGAGGCACGATATTCCTGCTAGTTAGAGGCATGTACAATCCCCGGAATCTCGGAAGTCTCAAAAGGGTGGCGCCATTGCGCCTCAGTCTCTGCTGCGGCGCCCCATTCCTCGATATCGCACACCTGTGCAGCCCTCGGCGCGACGAGCCAAGACAGTCGGCCACAGAACCGGAGCATGCTTGGATTTGAACTAACCCGCATTATTCATGAGCACTTCTGCTGCAATCGTCAATCCACTGATACGACGAGCCTCCGGCCAGAGTGTTCGCCCCTCGAACCCTCACCGTACTGCGCGAGTACGCATCGGGTACTCAGGACTCCGCGCGCCGGTCTCGCGACGCGGCTCAGCGATTTCGCGACGAACCGTCATGAATAATGCGGGTTAAGGGATGGCCGCTAAGTGGGTGGAAGAAAACATGCTGCGACTGGATGTAGGGTGCTGAAGAGCGGTTAGCGCTTGATGACGATATCGCGTGCGACTTTGCCCCTCGGGCCGAAGGGCTTTTGAGGTTTGCCATTGAGTTCGGCCTTGACGCCCCCGGCGTTACCGAGCGTCAGGATAAACTGGTCCTGGCCTTTCCATCTGGCCTTTTCTCCAGGTCGTAGCAAGGCCTCTTGGGGGCTGCCACCATCGATTTGAACGACGACCCAACTCAGCTCTGTCGCCTCAAGGTCCAGCGCCAACTGTCCCTCCGTTGCTCCAGACCCTTCGAGTGAAATCCCTCCCAGCGGCCCGTCGCTCCCCAGCGACGAAGGACTCGGAGCTGCCAGCTCCGGCACAGGCGAAACTGTGGGTGCTGGGCCGGTCACAGGCTCAACATTATTTCCTTCGCCCGCCTTAGCTGATACGACAGGGGACTCGCTCGGTTTGGTCTTGGGAGCCGGCGGGACCGCCTCGGCCTGCTGGCTTGGCGGCGCGTCCTGGGTTTCTGGAATCGGTGGAGCGGTCCGCTTGGATGCGGAAGCTGGAAGGTCTGAGCTCGAACGACGAACCAGGAGCGACGACTGTTCCCGGCTTAAGAGGAAGATGAGCGTGAGAATCGCGATGCCGATCGCAATCGCGACGGCCTTTCGATTGGCTTGGCGCTTCCGCTCTTCTTCCGCCTGCTTGACTTTCAAACGTTCCCGCTCGACTTGCTTATCGTAATAGGCGCCTGCCGATTGAGCGAATCGGTGGATCGCATCGTCTTCATCGAGCCCGAGGGATCGGGCATAGGACCGGACAAAGCCTCGCGCAAACACTTGATCGGGCAACTTGGCGAAGTTTCCATCTTCCAGCGCCTTCACAAAATCAGTTCGAATTCGCGTCTTGGACGCGACTTCGTCGATGGTGAGCCCCTTGGTCTCTCGCACCTGCTTGAAAAATTCTCCGATCGATTCCATGGGTGTCTCTCTACGGCTTGAGCCGTGTCAGCAGTTCCTTCGCGGCTGCGGCATACTCGCCGCCCTTATCGAGCGTCGTCACCTTGGTCAGCGATTCCCTTGAGCGTCGTTCGAACCCCAGCTTGTAATACACACGCCCCAGCTCCAAGTGTAACAAAGCCGGGGGGACGTTGGGCGGATTGACCACTAAGGCATCCTCAAACGCTTCCATCGCACCCTCGTAATCACTCTCGTGAGCCAGCGACCGGCCGAGATGGAATCGGGCCAGGTCCGGCGTTGCATACAAGGGATTGGTCAGCGCTTGACGGAATGCAGCGATCGCTTCCGTCCACCGCCCCTGTTTCTCCAAGACCTGGCCTAAATAAGTATACGCTTCCGAGTAATTCTCATCGAGCTTCGTCGCGGCCCCGAATTCTTCCTCGGCTTGGGGCAATTTACCCTGCAGCGCCAGAATATGGCCAAGCCCGTATCGTGCTTCTTTGTTGCTCGGATCGAGCTTCACGGCCTTTTGGAACGACACAAAGGCCTTCTGCTGATCATGCTCCAGGCTCGCGACGCCTTCCTGGTAGTACCCTTTTGACTTCTGTGCCAAACCTTCCGATGTGGCACAGCCAGACAGCCATCCGATCAACAGGGCCAACACAAGCAACGGGCGCGCGAATGGTCGAACAATCGAACCGGCAAAGAGATTTTGCATCACAAAATGTCCTCGAAATGAGTCAACTGCTTAAAGGCTCGAAACCGTTCTTCAACCTCTTTGTAGTCCAGGATTCGCAAACGGTCAAGACTAAAGGCTTCTACGGTAAATGACGCCATGACGCTCCCGAAGATAATCGCTTGTTTGAAGGCCTCGACCGAACGATTGCCGGTAGCCGTCAGGTATCCCAGGAAACCGCCGGCGAAGGTATCCCCCGCACCGGTTGGATCGCACACGTCTTCAAGCGGAAAGGCCGGAGCCCCGAACACCTGCTTCTCGTTGAACATCAAGACCCCATACTCCCCACGCTTGATGATGAGATGCTTGGGCCCACGCGCGAGTACTTTTTGTGCGACCTTCACTAGATTCGTATCTTCGCCGAGTGCGCGGGCCTCCCCATCGTTAATGATAAGAATATCGACTTGCTCCAAGACACGCCACAACGCGTCTCGCTTGCAGTTGATCCAAAAGTTCATCGTATCGCACGCGACCAATGGAGGACGCGAAAGCTTCTGCAGCACATCCAACTGAAGCTCCGGATCGATATTGCCGAGAAACAACAGGTCGGGGGATCGGTAGGCCTCGGGAATCTTTGGTCGAAAGGTTTCGAATACGTTGAGTTTCGTATCGAGAGTGTGCGCTTCGTTCAACTGATGCGTGTACTCCCCTTTCCATCGAAACGTCGCCCCGGGCCTTCGCTCTAACCCCGTCAAGTCGATGCCACGGTTCTTGAGGAAGGCCAGGTGTTGCGGGGGAAAATCTTCACCCACTACTGCGATGAGGTCGACACTGGTAAAGTAGCTGGCCGCAGTTGAGAAATAGGTGGCCGAACCTCCAAGGACCTCGCTGACCTCCCCGAAGGGTGTTTTCACCGTATCTAACGCGACCGATCCGACTACGAGCAACTTTCCCATGGCTTACCGAATTCCTTTCCTCACCGGAACAACCCGATCCATCAACAAGGCCAGCTTCCGTCGGAGCGAGGCGGGCATCCGATCGGGCGCCGTGATAATGGCATCCTGCAATGCGCGCTGACAGCTGCAGTCCTTGACGTCAGCCACCGCACGCATCGCCGTCCGCAACAGTCGCTTGGCCAGCGTGACATTCTGACGGAGAGTGGTCAAGATCGCCTCGACGGTGACGGCCTTTTCCGTCTCATGCCAACAGTCATAATCGGTTGCCAAGGCCACCGTGGCGTAACAGAGTTCTGCCTCACGGGCGAGCTTGGCCTCAGGGAGATTCGTCATCCCGATCACACTCGCACCCCACTGACGATACAACCGGGACTCTCCTTTGGTCGAAAACTGCGGCCCTTCGATGCAGAGATAGACGCCACCCTGATGCACGGTGGCGCCGACCGTACGGGCCGCAGCAAACAATGACGTCCCGAGCGAAGCACAGACCGGATCACCAAATGCCACGTGCGCGACGATGCCCCCCTCAAAGAATGTCGAAACCCGCCGCTTGGTGAGATCAATAAACTGATCCGGCAACACCACGTCCCCAGGCTTGATCGATTCCTTCATACTCCCGACCGCACTCACAGAAATCACCCGGCTCACCCCGAGCGACTTGAGAGCGTAAATATTCGCGCGATAGTTGATCTCCGAAGGATTGACCCGATGTCCGCGTCCATGTCGCGAGAGAAAGGCGATACGAATCCCGTCCAACTCGCCGAGCACCACCTTGTCGGAGGGAGCCCCGAAGGGAGTTTTGACCGCCAGTTCCTTGACCTTCCGAAGCCCCTCGATGTCGTACAGTCCACTGCCGCCGATGATCCCAATGTCTGCGCGCGCTGCCTCCCCCTGTCGTGTCATCCCTAGTCCTCAAGTAGTGTGGTGAGAAATCGATCCACCTGTCCGATCACCAGCGCTGCCGTGTGCTGGACCGACTCCGACTCCTTGATCGTCAACCACTGAATCCCCGGTTCCTTTCGAAACCAAGTCATTTGTCGTTTGGAATAATGTCTCGTGTCCCGTTTAAATCGCCGAACCATTTCAGCGACGTCATACTCGCCGGCCAAGTGCTCGGCCACCTGTCGATACCCCAAGCCCTTCATGGCCGCACTGGCGCGCTGATACCCCTGGGCCAGGAGTTGCTTCGTCTCTTCTATCAATCCGTGAGCCAGCTGCCAATCAATCCGCTTCTCGATACGCCGATACAGCGCGTCGCGGTCTCGGTTCAAGCCGATGATCAAGGCTGAATAAGGCCGCTCGACAAACCCATGCTCCTGCTGAAACTCCGACATCCGACGACCGGATAGCTGGTACACCTCCAGCACGCGGATCACTTTCAATTCGTCGCGTGGGTGCAACCTCGCTGCGGCCACAGGATCGACATCCACGAGCCTCGCGTAGAGGCGATCGTGCCCTTGGTCCTTCGCCTCCTGCCGGAGGGCCGCCCGTACAATCGGATCGGCCTTTGGTGCGTCGCACAAGCCCTTGAGGAGGGTCCGCACATAGAGCCCTGTGCCACCCACTACCAGGGGAAGGCGGCAGTCTCGATAGAGGCGCTCGATCTCATCGACAGCCTGGCGGCGATACAATCCTGCATTAAACGATTCATCGGGATCGACGAGATCAATCAGCCGATGGGGAACACCCTGGCGCTCCTCTGGAACTGGCTTATCCGTCCCAACATCCATACCACGATAGACTTGCCGGGAGTCTGCTGTGAGCACCTCGGTCTTGAAAGCCTTTGCCACCTCGACCGCTACGCGGCTCTTCCCCACAGCAGTCGGTCCAACCAGCACGACAACAGGCTTGAAACCGACCTGCGTCTCGGAGAGACGACACGTCGCTCTCGTTGGAATGGCCATCATGACCATCCAACCCGCCCGAACAGCTTGGCAAGCTCATCTGTCGAAAGACGAAACGCCGTGCGGCGGCCATGCGGACAGGTCATAATCAACCCTTCCTGCACCCAATCGTGAATCAGCTGTTGAATTTCTGGAAGGGTCAAGGCGCGTCCGGCACGCACCGCTCCATGGCAGGCCAGTGACGCCAGGACGGGTTGAACCCGCAGCTCCAGAGACGATGCGCTGTCCCACTCGGTCAAATCGTCGATCAGATCCTGCACCAAGATGGCCGCGTCTACCTTGCCAAGTCCAATCGGCACCCCGCGAATTGCCACGGCCGTCGCACCAAACGGTTCAATCAGGAGGCCGAGTTTCTCCAGATCATCACGACGCTTGAGCAACAGCGTGCTTTGCGCCGCCGACAGCTCGATCGGCTCCGGAATCAAGAGCGGCTGCGAGGGGATATCCCGGCTCTGCCACCCTCGCCAGAGCCGTTGGAAGAGGACACGCTCGTGCGCCGTATGTTGATCGATCACCTGCAGTTCTTCGCCCACCTGCGCCACGAGATAGGTCCGGAGGATCTGTCCGAACGGTACGATGTCGGGCTTCTCTGCCCGCTGATACGCCGCGGCTGCCTCGTGGGCAAACGCCAACTGACTTCCCTTGACGATGTCGGACAGGGACGCCGCGTCACTAATATTGATCCGGGTGTCCTGCCTGCGAGCTGAGTTCAAGGCGGTCGGATGAGAATCCAGGAACGATGCGGTCTGCCGCTCGGCCGTGGGAGCGAACTCCGGTGCCGTCTGCGACAGCCCTGCCTGCGAGAGACCCAATACCGCCTTCCGCTCGGAACCACTGAGTGCGTGGCGGATTGACTGACGCACCAACTGATGAAGGGCTTCTGTTTCCGCAAAACGGACTTCTTTCTTCGTGGGATGGACGTTGACATCGAGTCGGTCCGGCTCGATATCCAGAAAGAGCACGAATGTCGGGTGATGCCCTTTGGGCAGAAACGATCCATACCCATCCATGACCGCATGAAACACGGTCGCATTGCGGATGGGACGCCGGTTCACAAACAATTCCTGTGGCGTTCTCGAGGACCGCGCATGGATAGGATCGACCATCACGCCGCGGATTGACGATCCCGCTGTCCGGCCTCGCACCTCAATAGTCCGATCGAGAAACGCCTGGCGATATACTTGAAGTATTCGATCGCGATCTGCTGTCACGGCGGGATAGTTGAGGATCTCCTGGCCGTTATGGGTCAGGCGGAAGTGCACCGATGGCCAGGCGAGGCCTGCGAGTTGCACGACATGACTGATATGGGAGAATTCGGTCGTGGTCGATTTGAGAAACTTCTTTCTGGCCGGTTGATTGAAAAATAGATTGGAGACGTCGATCCGGGTGCCAGGCACGGGGGGTGCGTCCACGATAGAACTGCCTACTCCTGCTACCAGGGTGAACTGTGATCCCACCGTATCCTGCCTGGTCGCGGTCGTCACCAGCACATGGGAGACGGACGCAATGCTCGGTAACGCCTCGCCGCGAAAGCCCATTGTCCTCACCGAGGTGAGATCCTGATCTGATTGAAGCTTACTGGTGGCATGCCGCTCGAAGGCACGGGGAAGATCGGCTCGGTTGATCCCCTCTCCATCATCCATGACTCGAATGAGGGCCAGTCCACCATCTTTCACATCGATTGTGATATGCAGGCCCCCCGCATCGAGACTATTTTCCAGTAATTCTTTGACGACGGCGGCAGGGCGCTCGACGACCTCGCCGGCCGCGATGCGGCTGACTACGTCGTCGGGAAGGACATGGATCTTGGCGGAGCAACTGGCGGCGGGCATGAAGTTAGACTCCAGGGAACGCCCGAAACAAGGGAGCCACCACGAGCCGTCTCGATGGACGTCCGATCATCGAATTTCGGCCAGCTTATTCTTGGCCAGCTTCGCCTCTTCCGACGTGGGAAACTCTTCGATGACCCGTTTGAGATTCTTCTTCGATTTGGCGAGATCTCCTGTTTCTCCCGCCGCGAGCCCCGACTTGAAGAGCGCCGCCGGCACTTTCTCGTTTCCCGGATACTCCGCCGAGAGGTACTCGAACGATTGCATCGCGCGCACGTAATCTTTCTGCTGATAGGAGGACTCTCCCAACCAGTAGTAGGCATTCGGCGTCAACGACGTCCCAGGGAAGTCTTTCACAAATCGCTGAAAGCCCGCCACGGCAAGCTCGTATTTTCCGTTGAGATAGTCATTGTACGCAAGATTGAACGCCGACGTCGGGGTAATCGTGGGAACGCCGGGCATCATCGTCTGCACATCTGCAGGGGAGACCGGCTTCTGTGGTTTGGAGGGACGAGCGGGTTCTCCAGGGGCTGGCTCCGCCTTGGGCACAACTGGAATACTCAATGTCTCGTCGGGTTTGGCCAACCGGCCTTCTAACCTTTGGATCCGTGCAGACAGTTCATCGAACTTCGGATCGAGCTTCGACCTGGCGGATTCGATATCCTTCGCCCGCTCCAGCGACTCCAAACGTCGTTGCAGCGCATCCAGCCGCTTTTGATCTTGTTCTTGAGACTTCGACACCGTCGACAAGTGGTCACGCAATTCCACAAAATCCGCGTGGTTGGCACATCCGGCGAGCCACAGCATCGCCCCGGCCATGAACATGACCAACCCCCTTGAACCTGTTTTCCTGCGCATCACGGTTATCGCAACTCCTTCAACTGGGATAGTTTATCGGACGCTTTTCCTGCCTCTGGACTCCGTGGATACAACGTCACCACCTGCTTGAAGGCCGAAGAAGCGCGCTTCTTATCTTTCATCGCCAGGTACGCATACCCTTTCTTCAAGATCGCCGATGGTACTTTCTCACTCTGGGGGAAATCCAGTTCGACGCGGTCGTATGAATCGATCGCCTGTCGATAATCTTTCTTGCCGTAGTGCGATTCACCGAGCCAATAGCGCGCGTTTGGAGACAGATCCGAGTTCTGATAGTCACGCAAAAATGCGGCGAACCCCTGCCGGGCTCCATCCAAGTCCCCATCACGAAACAGTGCCAGTAGATGTTCGTACTCGACTTTGTCGGAGCGCTCACTACTCTGGCTGACTTGCGGGCGCGGCAACTCCTCGGACTCGACTGCCGACGTCACCGCTTCAGCCGATTGTCCCTCTTCCGCTTGCACAGAGAGCGAAGCCGCGGGCATCTCCTGATCAACCTTCGGGGTTTCAGCCGAAGGCACCGTTGCCGATCGGTGGCCCGGCTTCGTGGGTAACTGACGTGCCCCTCCCTTGCTTCCCCCTCGTACACGCGTATCGTGCGCGACCTGATCAACGACCTTGGAGAGGGCATCCAGGCGGCGATCCTGTTCGTCGAAACGGGCAGCAAACTTCTGCGCGACAGATGCGATACTCTTATTGACCTCGCCTAAATAACCGGTCACGGCCTTGTTCGTCTCATTGATATGGGTTGCCGACGCTTTGCTCTCCTGCTCTTCTTGGCTCACCCGCTCGCTCAAACCTGTCAGCGAATCCCTGAATGCCGTTAAGGACTGGCTGAATTGTGCGAATTTTGCCGACAACTGTTCGGCCCGAGCCTGGTTATCCGCCAGCGCCTTATGCTGCTCCTCCAGACGTACGTCGAGACTCTTGGCAAGTCCGCTGTTCGTCTTCTGCACGACCTCGATGATCTCCTTTCGCATCACCTCCATCTGTCGGCTCACGTCGTCGAGGCGAGTGTTCACGTCCATGCGGAGCTGATCGCGATCCTGCTTATTTTTGACATCTTGAGCATTGAGGCTCTCGCGCACCTGGTTGAAGCGAGTTGTGCTATCCGCCTCCAGCTTACCGGCTAACTGTTCGAGCCGCTTGGTTTGTTGCTCAAGTTGCGCAGCGCGCTGCTTGAGGTCTTCCTGCTTGCCCTGGAGTTCCTGAGCTTGGTGCAACGCCCGCTCCAGTTCGCCACGCAACTGCGGCAACTCCTGCTCCCGAAGCACCGAAATCTCTTGACTCTGTCGCGCACGGGTCTGTGCCGACTCATCGCTCGACTGCTTGATGCGCTGCTGAAGATTCTTCTCCGTCTGTTTGAGATCAGCTTGTTGGGCAATGCAGCCGGTCAACAACAGGGTACAGATCACACAGATCGCCGCCCAGGTTCCCTTTGTATCCGAATAGTTCCACATTGTTCCACCCACTATGATGAAGGAATCCCACGCTCTCTCTTTGCGGGCAACGGAGTCACAACCACCGCGACAAACAGCACGTCGCCTACTTCCCGGTCTTCACCGCAAGATGTCCTCGCCGATTCTGCTGGTAGCACGACTCCGCATGTTCATTGCAGGACGGCCGCTCTTTCCCATACGACACCACGGACAGACGATTGGCGCCGACACCGAGTTCGACCAGATAGTTCCGGGCGGCTTTTGCCCGTTTTTCACCGAGTACGAGGTTGTAGGCGGCGGTCCCGCGTTCGTCACAGTGCCCTTCGACCTTGACCAGCGCGCTCGGGTTGGACTTCATCCACTCGGCATCGCGACTCAACGCTTGACGCCCATCCTCGGAAATCGTCCAGCTATCGTAGCCGAACAACACATCTCGCAAGCCAGCTGCAGCTGAGGCGGCCTGCTCGGCCCTGATCTCATCCATTTGTCGTTCGGCACTGCTGGAGGGATCCACCTTCGCCAGCATCGTGCCACTGCCCACACGCTCCTCTGAGGGGTTCTTGTCGAGGCCCCGAAGCCCGCCGCCACCCGACTGAACGCCGGTGTCCGGGAAGCTGCCGACACCGGACTTGGAACTATCTGCCCCCCCTCCCTTCGCCATCCCTTGAGTGGACTGGGAGTCACCGCCAGATTGTACGGATTTTTTGGAGCAGCCAGGCATACCAATCAATGCCGTGCTCATCACCAGCACCACGCCGCATGTACAGAGTGTCCTGTTCATACATCTTTCTCCTTTTCCTAGGTTAGTCATCTCGATCATTCATGTGCCTTCATTCATCCGGTACGGTCAACATGTCATCCTCACGATGCCGGAGACCAGGAGGGCGCGCTATTGTGCGTCCCCTGGAAGGTGAGCCGTTCGATGTCCTTACCATCGGCATCCATCATATAGATGTGGCTCTTTCCATCGGCCGTCGAACTGAATACCAGATGCCGGCCATCCGGCGACCAGGAGGGTGAATCATCGACACCCGGTCCTGTCGTCAATTGCATACGCTTCTGTCCGTCCGGCGAGATGACACAGAGCTTATACTCTTTATTCGTCCGGCATACATAGGCGATCCAGTTCCCGCGCGGCGACCACACTGGCGCCGCATTGTAATCGCCCTCAAACGTCAGGCGGCGCACGTTCAACCCGTCTGAACCCATCAGGAACAGCTGGGGCCCGCCACCTCGATCGGACACAAACACCAGCTCTCTCCCGTTTGGAGACCATGAGGGAGACAAGTCGCCTGAGGGATTCACCGTCAGCCGTTGAATGGCTTTCGTCCTTGTATCCAACCGATAGAGCTCGGAATTGCCTTCGTGACTGGAGGCAAACGCCAGGAAGTTTCCATCAGGAGACAGTGCCGGAGTGATGTTCAATCCCCCGAGGGAAATCACCGTCCATCGCTTGCCCGTCGCCAACTCAATCATGTCGATGTCCTGCGTATTGCGATTGCGATAGGCGGTGAAGATGAGGAACCGGCGATCCGGAGACCATTGCGGCATGAGATTCAGGAATCCATCGGCGGTAAGTTGGCGCGCATCGTAGCCATCATAGTCCATCACGAACAACTCGCGGGCACCCCCCTGTTCAGACACATACGCGATCTTCGTCCGCGCGATGCCCGGCTCGCCCGTGTAACGAAACACCAGTTCATCGGCAAAGCGGTGCGCCATCTGCCGCACAACCGAGGGCGATCCAGCGTAGCGCTTCCCCCCCACGACTTCATCGCTGCCGCTGTCATAGACGAAGCCTTCCATGTTCACGTCGCCATCTTTGTCCGCCTCTTTCAGGCCCGCTTTTCCCCAGACCAAGACCGAGACACCCTTCTCAGCCGCTTGTTTGAATACGGCCTTGGAACCGACCCCCATCCCATTTCCGACATCGGGTGTTTGAATCCCAAGACTGGGCAAATCTACCAGATCAAAGACCAACGACCGTTGCACATCCTTTTTGAGAACTTCTTCGATCCGCCCCCCCAACCAGTCGGGACCTCCTGCATTGTGTATCCCCGCAACGCCCAGGGAAATTTTTTGGAAATCTGGGCGGGTGGCTTCGAGGAACACATCCGCCGCCCCAGATTCAAGAATACCGACAACTCCTGCTAGCAGCAGCGCTCCTCCAAACCAGGCACTGATCAGTTTCACCTGTGTCATCCGACCGACTCTCCGACTCGAAATACCATTTCTACATCTTTATAGCTGTCTGCCATATCGGCAGGAAACGCGGGCAGGACTCGTGGCCGCAGCACGGCGCGCTGGCCCGCCATATCAAAATAGGCATTCCCGGACGACTGTTGCACGACCACATCTTTGATCGTCCCATCCCGTTGAAGCCGAAACTTGACAATCATCGTATAGGTTTGTCCCGCCATATCGACCGGAGGCGGCTCCCACTGGCTACTAATAATAGACTGCACGCGAGCCCAGTAGGGATTCGATCCAGCCGTACCGGAAATCCTCAGGGTCGTGTCGGGGGTCTTGACCGCCGGAATTTTCATCTCTTGCTGGGGCACCGGCTTGATTGACGTCTCGCTCGGTTTCACCTCTTTCGGAATGTCCAGCTTGGCCGCAGGCTGGAACTGTTTGATCTTTTTCAGCTCTTCTTCTAACTCACGATCCAGATCATCGCTTACCGTAGACCGCTGCGGAATCTTCGCGACCGGGTCTTGCGCCACATCCGGGACATGTGGGATATCGAGCACCTTCGCCGCCTGTTGGGGCTGAGCCACAGATTTTGTTGCAGGGCTCAAATCTCCAAACTTCGGCGCATCCGGCGGAAGCTGAAGATCCTGCAACATGTCCCTTCTTTTCTCGCCTCTTGGAGGCGCGGCAGAAGGGGCGGTGCTTGCGGTCATCGTCTTGCTTAACGGGGCAGGGGCCGGCTTCGGATCTGAAATTTTCGCTGACTCGACCGGCTTCGCCGCCTCGGCTTGCCTCACGGGTGTCGGCAGACTGACCAGCGACACTTCCACAGACGTCAAAGGCCGTTCACCCTGCTGCGGAAGCCGAAGCCCCACCGCCACGAGCAAGACGACCACATGAAGGACGAGCGACAGTACCAGCGTTCGCTTGAGTCGAGCGGACAGCCTGGATTGATCGTTCTGATCGAACCACGAACTTGACAGGACTGACGCCTGGGACGCCATAACAACCAGCTCCCTCGCGCACGTTGCGTCAACTTTTCCGTGACGGGAGACGCGGAGTTTGTGGCGCTCCCACACGCTCGGGCCCAATCGGCTCCGTGACCATCCCGATCTTCTCGATCCCGGCTTTCTTGACACCATCCATAACTTGCACCACGACGCCGTAGGGTACGTCGCGATCGGCCCTGAGATACAGCGACACATCGGGATGGTCCCGTTTCAAGAGCTTCAATTTCTGTTCCAGCTGGGCCACCCCGACCGGATCTTGGTCAAGATACAGTCGTTGATCCTTTTCAATCGTGAGCACCGTACGCATTTCCGCTTTGATGGAATTCGTGGCAGAGGTCGGCAGCTTAATATCCATCCCTCGATACAGCATCGGCGCGGTAACCATGAAAATCACCAAGAGGACGAGGACCACATCGACGAGGGGGATGACGTTGATTTCTGCCAGAAACCGGCGGTGACGGGACTCTAGGGTCATCCTTGAACTCCGACCGGAACTGGTTTCGTCTTCGATGCAGGGGTTGAGAGGGACGCCAAGACCTCGATAGTGACTGAATCCAAGCGAAATGCAGTGCCGCGAATCCGAGTAAGGAAGTAATTATAGGCAATCACCGCGGGGATGGCGGTGAACAGACCCGCTGCTGTCGCAACTAGGGCCTCCGCCACGCCGGGAGCGACAGCAGAAATGCTGGCAGTCCCTTGGGTGCCGATTTCACGAAACGCATCGATGATTCCCATCACGGTTCCGAGCAGTCCGATAAACGGAGTAATGTTTCCCGTCGTGGCAAGGAACGGGAGATAACTCTCGAGGCGCGAGAGCTGGCTTTGCGCGAGATGGGACGCCGTCCGCTCCACCACGTGTCGATCAATTGGTCCCAGACCGCCACCATCCCTCCCCTCGACTGGCCCGGATCCCACACGCTCCATGACCCCTTCGAATACACATGCGCTGGGACTTCCTTCGATTCGTCGAGCTTGCCGATACAGCTCGTCGAGATCTCGTGATTTCACGAGGAGAGCGAGGAACCGCTTGTCCTCCCGGTCTGCCACTCGAAACACTCGCCATTTGGAGAAAATAACGGCCCACGAGATGACCGAGAAGACGAACAGGACCAGGAGCACGATTTTTGACACTGCGCCAAGCGAACCCACCAGTCCAGTTAGACCTGTTTGAAACATGCGGCTATGACCTTTCCCGGCTCTAGGAAGTACTGACAATTCTGCCCACGGAGTCTAGCAAACATAGGGGAAAATGGCGGGGCCGACGGGATTTGAACCCGCGACCTCCAGATTGACAATCTGGCGTCCTAACCAGCTGAACGACGGCCCCTCGAAACTCTACTTATAGCGGAAGATGTGGATGACAAGACTATATCTAGCGGTTGGTCCCGTCTAAAATTTCATTATTTCTGTTCAATTGATCTGTCCTGCTCCCCGTAAACCAGCTTTTGCGCTGGTAGGCGGAACAGGGATCGAACCTGTGACCTCTGCCTTGTAAAAGCAGCGCTCTCCCAACTGAGCTATCCGCCTGATTTCCTTAGTAACCTTCTGCGATGCTACCAACTCCACTTGCCCTTGTCAATCGAATCTCGCACTGTTCTTGCACTTTTCGGTCGCTATGCACTCCGCTCAATGAATCGCGTCTCCTCGGCTATGTTTTTTGCCCCCGCCGCCGACCCACCCGAGGGAAATACCTGTCATGTACCCGCTTGAGGCGTCCCCGTTCAATATGCGTGTAAATCTGCGTCGTCGCAATATTCGCATGGCCGAGCATCACCTGAACAGACCGAAGATCCGCACCGCCTTCGAGCAGATGCGTCGCAAACGAATGCCGGAGCATGTGAGGCGAAATGACCTGGGTAATCCCTGCTCGCCGTGCACGGCGTCGCAGCAATTTCCAAAAGGCTTGCCGCGTCAACGGCCCGCCTCGCCTCGAAACGAACACATATCGTGAAGCCCGTTCCTTGAGAAGCCGTGGCCGCGCCTCTTCCACATACTGCTGCAGCAGCTGCCGGGCCCCCTCACCCATTGGCACGAGACGCTGCTTCGCACCCTTGCCCTTGACCCGGAGATACCCGACATCAAGATTCGCCTGCGCGACCTCAGCCATCACCAATTCTGATACGCGAAGCCCCGTCGCATAGAGCAACTCCACCATCGCGCGGTCACGCAGGTCTTCAGGGGTCGGGACCGCCCCCAGGTCCAACAATGCGATGACGTCTTGCTGCGACAACGTTTTGGGCAGTCGAACGCCTCGTGATATCGGAGCCAGGCCAATGGTCGGATTCTCCTCAATCATCTGTTCCCGCATCAGAAACCGGAGCCATCCACGAATAGCCGAGAGGCAGCGCACAGAAGAGGCGCGAGACAGCCGTGCCTCGTGCAAGGAGCGGAGAAATCCCGTCAACGTCTCCGGCGTAAGAGGTCCGAGCAGCACGACACCGGTTCGATGCAAGTAGGAGTGGAATTTACTCAAGTCGCGGCGGTAGGCTTCGACCGTGTTGATGGAGAGACCACCCTCCACCCGGAGATGGCTCAAATATCGTTCGGCCAGCGGGTGTAACATCATCTGTGCGATGATAGCCAATCGCTTAGATGAACACAACGAACCCTGTGGGGGATTACCTTGACACCCCAACAGGGTTTCCGATAGTAGTCACGTGCAAATGACATAGCCGTCACACCGCCAGGAGCTCATGGCCCGCCCGTTGATATCTCTGTCTTCACATCGCACGTACGTCCTTTCGGTACGCTGGTGCCATGCGCTTACACTTACCTGGAGCATACTCGGGCCAGTCACCGGGTTCGAGTTCAATTCCCCCGTCTATGCAGAAACAGGACCCGCTAGCCCGGCAAACCATCCCGCGCTGAACCAGGCGAAGCGCCTGATCGACGCAGGTCAGGCTGAAGAAGCCATCACCGTACTCCGTCGTTTTCTGGCCACCTCTCCCAAGCCCGAGCTGCTCGACGACACCTATCTACTCCTCGGTGCAGCCCTGCACAGCGCAAAGCAATATGGAGACGCCTTAAAATACTTGCGGCAACTGCAGATCGAGTTCCCCGACTCAGAGGTGACGGACCGAGGCAAGTTGATGCAGGCCCGAGTCCATGCGGCGATGGGCAACCTCGACCTTGCCCTGCCGATCTTGACGGGCCTGCGCAATCTTTCAAAAGATGACGGCACGAAACGCGAGGCCCTGCGGCTGAGCGGCGACTTCTACGCGCAAAAAAAGGACGCGACCCATGCCATTCAGGCGTGGCTCGATGAAGTGGCTTTGGGAACCGAAGACCAAGCGGAAGACGTACGGACCCGCATTCGCGAGCTGGCCAGCGAGACGTCCGACAAGAAAGCCCTCGAGCGAATCCGGGACACCTTTCCACGCAGCTTTCCTGGCGATCTCGCGTCCCTCCGACTCATCGACCTCTACGTCGGCCGTGGAGAAGAACACCAGGCCATCCGGCAAATCCAGCAATTTCTCGTGAATTTCCCAACGCACCCGCAGGCAGCGAAAACCTCGGAACTCCTCGCCACACTCCAAGCCAAACTAAAATCCAACCAGTTTTTCATCGCCGCAGTCCTGCCGCTTTCAGGAAAACTCGCCCCCTTTGCCAGTGAAGTCCTCAGCGGAATTCAGCTGGCCGTCGAAGCAAATAGAGACCGGGCAGGGAGCGCATCGGTTGGTCTCATCGTCAAAGATTTCGAATCCGACTACGCCTCGTTTTTGGACGACTTCTCCGAACTGCTGAACACCGATCGCCCCCTCGCCGTGATTGGCCCGCTCCTCTCGAAAAATCTGCCCGTCATGGCTGAACTCGCCGAGCGAGCTCACATCCCCCTGATCACGCCGACGGCGACCCTCCCGAACGTCAGACGACTCGGCAACTACGTGTTCAGTACGGCGCTCACCTATCAACTTCAAGCCAAACGAATCGCGGCCTATGCCATCAAGGAGCAAGGCTTCCGCCGATTCTGCATCCTGCACCCCGACACCACGTATGGCCGCGAGTTGGCCCGGCTCTTCGCCCAAGAAGTGCGCCAACACGAAGGGGAAGTGATCGCCGTTGAATCCTACAAAGAAGGCGAAGCCGACGTGAGTGCGCAGCTCAAACGCATGAAGGAGGAGGACCTCAAGAGGTATGGCTTGTCCGTGCCGGTTGATCAGACTAAACTGACCGGGAAACTGACAAAGCTGGACAAGAAAATTTTCTATACGCCGGGCTTCGACGCGATCTTCATTCCAGGCCGCGCCGCCGATGCCGGCCTCATTGCAGCCCAACTCAATTTCTACGACATGAAAGTTCCTTTCCTGGGCGCGAATGGATGGAACTCGCCGGACTTTGCCCGCACGGACGATTCGTCGATCGACGGAGCCGTGTTCGTCGACGGCTTCTTTGTGGACAGCCCCACCCCAACCGTGCAGGATTTTGTCGGCCGGTTCAAAAAGCGGTTCCAAACCAACCCGACAATCTTTGCGATGCAGGGCTACGATGCCGCGAAATTGGTGATAGATTCGGTTCGAAAAGGCGCCTCCTCGGGCGAAGCCGTCCACGATCAGCTGCTGACACAGCCGGACCTCTCCTCCCTCGCGGGACCGGCGGCGTTTGGACCGGACGGGACATTGAATCGTCCGCTCTTCCTCATGCAAATCAAACGAGGCCGATTCCTTCAGGTGAACTGAGAATGCCGAACGCATGAACTCCTTACCGCAGATCCTCCACACGATTTCCTACATGGGGCTCCCGCTCCTCTTCGCAATGGTGTTGCACGAATACGCCCATGGCTGGGTCGCCTATCGGTGCGGCGATCCGACAGCCAAACTACAGGGTCGGCTCACAATGAATCCGCTGGCACACATCGATCCGTTCGGAACTGTCATCCTACCGCTTCTCTGCCTGGCTGTGCCGGGAGGATTCCTTCTCGGCTGGGCCAAACCGGTCCCGATCGATCCACGCCGCATGCGCCAACCACGTCGCGACATGGCACTCGTCGCAGCGGCGGGACCGGCCATGAATCTCGCGCTGGCCATCGGCAGTGCCCTCCTCTTCGCGCTCCTGTTGTCGATCGAGCCAACGATTGGGAACTATTGGTCCGAATCAGAAGAGACCCCTCCTCCAGACACGTGGCACACCATGTTCCTCCTGCCGATCGCCGTGATGGCGGTCTACTCCGTCTTGATTAACGTGCTCTTAATGCTGTTCAATCTGCTGCCGATCCCCCCATTGGATGGCGGGAGAATTCTCACGAGTCTTCTCCCACACACCGCGGCGACGGCGCTCATGCGCGTGGAACCCTACGGCATGTTTATTCTGGTGGCGCTGATCATATTCGACCCGCAGATCCACCTGATCCATACCGTCACAAGCACCTTGACCCACAGTCTCTCCAATTCGATTCTCTCCACCGCCGTCGGTCTCGGAACAGGAAACACGCCATGACCACACCCAGGAAACGAGTCCTCAGCGGCATGCAGCCGAGCGGGCTACTCCATCTCGGCAACTATCTCGGCGCCTTGGAGAATTGGAAAGGCCTTCAGAACGAGTTCGAGTGCTATTTCTTTGTCGCGGACTGGCACGCACTCTCGACAAACTATGCCGATACCAGCCGCGTCCGAGAGTTCGTCCACGAGTTGTTGATCGACTGGCTTGCCGCAGGCATCGATCCCGCGAAAGCCACGGTGTTCGTGCAATCGCGTATCCCGGAACATGCCGTCTTGCATCTCTTGTTCTCCATGATGATTCCTGTCGCCTGGCTGGAACGGAATCCGACCTATAAGGAAAAACGGGAAGAGATGAAGGAGCGCGATCTGAGCACGTACGGATTTCTCGGCTATCCGGTCCTCCAAGCCGCGGATATCCTCATTTACAAGCCTGATTTCGTGCCGGTAGGGAAAGATCAGCTGCCGCACCTTGAGCTCACCAGGGAACTCGCCCGCCGGTTCAATAGCCTGTACAAGCCGGTGTTCCCTGAACCGCTGGAGCAGCTCACCAAGTTTCCGAAAGTGCTCGGCACGGATGGCCGGAAGATGAGCAAGAGTTACGGCAACACGATCGACCTGTCCGACCCCGAACCAGTCGTGCGACAGAAACTCAAGACGATGGTCACCGATCCCGCCCGAGTCCGACGCCACGACCCCGGAAATCCAGACCTTTGTCCGGTGTACGATTTTCACAAAATCTTTTCATTGCCGATGATTCAGGAGCAGATTAATACCGAATGCCGGACAGCCGCCATCGGCTGTATCGATTGCAAGAAACTCGTCGCCGATCGAATCGTCGAACGCATGACTCCGATGTGGGACGCGCGCGCGCGCCTAAGCAAAGATCCCGCGCACCTGAACGACATCGTGACAGAGGGCAGCCGCCGGGCCGGCGAGGTCGCCAAAGCGACGCTCCACGACGTGAACGAGGCAATGAACATCTAGATGGGGTGGAAGATGAGGAACGGCAAGGTGTGGCAAGGAGGGCTCGTGCTGTGTGCCCTGGTCGGAGGACTCTCAGGCTGTGGAACCTGGATGCATTCCGACAAACAGTCGGTCACCATTTTCACCACCCCGCCGGAGACCGAGCTCGTCATTGACGACTACCTGCACCTCACAGCCCCCGGCACGGTGACCTTAAGCCGCAAAGGCAACCACCTCGCGCAGGTGAACAAGGATGGCTATCAACCGACCTCGCTCAGTATCGATCGTACCTGGTCCTGGTGGGTCGTCGGAGATGTTTTCGGCTGCCTCATTATCTTTTCACCGTTCTGCATCATGCACGACATCGACCAGGGTGGCTACTATACGTTCGACGACAAGATCTATCTGACGCTCGATCGCCGCACGGCATCGGAGCCGACGTTATCGAAGTAGCCCCTGGCTCGGATTATTCATGAATAGTCCGGGCTAGGCCGACTCAGCTCTATCTCTGCGCCAGTAGATTCAACCACCGTCCCTTGCGTTCCCGATTAGTCACCACCTTCAACTCAAGAATTTTCCATCCGGCTCGACGAACCGCGCGAGCGAGTTCGTCCTTCCTCCAGCGAGCGAAATAGCGTCTGGGGAGCCACCCATCCGTCACAAGGCGGCTCTTCACGCCTTGGGTCACCGTCGCGGCGAACAGGCCACCTGGACGGACAAGCCTGCTCAGATCGGTCAGGATACGACGTGCGACCGGTTTCGGAAGATGCATCAGCGAGGCGGCAGCCCAGAGGCCATCGAACGACATCGCCTGAAAGGGGAGCTGGCGGAGGTCGGCAAGAACCAGCGGTAATGAACGATATCGACGCCGTCCCGCTGAAAGCAACGCACTCGTCCTATCCAAGCCCACAACGCGATACCTACGCTGACCGAGATCGCCCGCATCCTGGCCTCCTCCACAGCCGAGATCCAAGAGCCTCGCATCGGCAGGGAGACACTTCAACCATTTGACCAACAACGGCGGTCGGCGATGCCGCCGCTTGCTCCAGCGGGCGACGCACTCCTTGGCCGACCGTTCGTACGCGTCGATCGTCTGCAAGACAAGTTGAGTTGTGCTATCGTGAGCCAAGCTGAGGGGGGCCATTCATGCCGCGGGTAGACGTACACGTACTATGACTGCACTGGCGTTGGTATTCATCCTTCTGGGAGCGAGCTGGGGTGCCGCATGG
>Ga0099828_10000248_pt1 | contig 31791 bp, 27 predicted proteins | sample CZO8metaG_2_FD_79338 | JGI IMG/M metagenome (GOLD analysis project Ga0099828, IMG submission 79338) | Vadose zone soil microbial communities from the Eel River Critical Zone Observatory, Northern California, USA - CZOApr15con2H1.8 metaG | ecosystem: Environmental > Terrestrial > Soil > Vadose... | reverse complement strand
TCCAATCTAAGAACCTGTACAATGCTGCCAACTACGAGTACCGGCAAGCGTTCATTCACGAAGGCAAGTACCTTAACTACAACGAAGTACAGAGGCGTATGCAGTCCCATGAAGCATACAAAGCCTTACCAGCGAAGGTGAGTCAACAAATCCTGATGCTGCTTGACAAGAACTGGAAATCATTCAAAGAAGGTTTGGCAGCCTACAATGAAGACCCGTCCAAGTTCACCGGACGGCCACGCATTCCCAAGTACAAGCACAAAACGGAGGGTAGAAATATCCTTGTCTACACCGTCCAGGCGGTAAGCAAGAGAGGGTTGAAGAAGGGAGTCATTCAACCCTCCATGCTCCCGATTGAGGTCAAAACGGAGCACAAGGCCATTCATCAAGTTCGTATCGTCCCCAGAAACGGGCATTATGTCGTAGAAGTTATTTACAGCAAAAAACCTGTTCAAGCTAAAGTAGACCCATCTTTCTGTGTTGCCATTGATCTAGGCGTTACCAACTTAGCGGCGATAACATCAAACCGAGAGGGCTTTATCCCTCGATTGGTTAACGGTCGGACGCTCAAAGCCATGAACCAGTGGTACAACAAACGCATGAAAGAATTAAAGATGTGCCTTCTCAAAGAGGACCGAGAGCGTGTTACCAAGCAGATGGAGCAGATTACCAACAAGCGCAATCGACAAGTGAACCACTACCTTCACGCTGCTAGCAAGAGCATTATTGACTTTCTGGTAAAACAAGGGGTAGGCACGATTATTGTTGGCAAGAACCCGCTGTGGAAGCAAGAGGCAGGCATGGGAAGAAGAAACAATCAAAATTTTGTTGCCATTCCGCATGCCAGATTTATTGACATGCTCACGTACAAAGCGGAGTTAGTAGGCATCCAGATGGAAGTTCAAGAAGAGAGCTACACGTCAAAAGCCAGTTTTCTTGACCTTGACCCTATTCCTACCTACAAGCCCGACGATGAGACAGAGTACAGCTTTAGCGGGAAGCGGATTGGACGGAGAAACCGTCTATATCACACAAAAGATGGACGCAAGATATGCGCCGATGTGAACGGCTCCTACAACATCTTACGTAAAAGTAAGCCTGATGCATTTGCTCATGCAGATGCAAAGGGAATAGCGGCCTACGTAGTTCAGCCCTTACGGTTAGCAATAACCGTCTAAATCAAACAAAACGTGTGGTGTCCATAGATGTCCACACTTTTTGGAACTATGATTACCCTGGACACATTCATCACCGAAGTAAAGCAAGGGAACTGTGATAGGAAATGATGGAGAATACATGTTATTTCAATCCTGAACCGTCCGTGCGCGTCGTCGCCATGCAGCTCTATGCGCAGGTTGCCAATAGCCCGTTGCTCTGCCCGCATGGGCATGTGGACCCGCGCGTTTTTGCCGAACTGGATTACTCCTTTGGCACTCCTGTCGATCTGCTCATCATCCCGGATCACTATGTCTTTCGCATGCTCTATTCGCAGGGCATAGCGCTTGAGCGGTTGGGCATTCCTCCCCGCGACGGACGGGCGGTGGAAAGTGACCAGCGTCACGTCTGGCAGCTCTTCGCCGAGCACTTCTATCTTTTTCGCGGCACGCCGACGGGCATATGGCTGCGGGACGAACTGCGCGATATTTTCGGTATCGATGAGAAACTGACGGGCGCCTCGGCGCAGCGCATCTACGATCAGATCGCGGAACGCCTGATCTCTCCCGCATTTCGCCCGCGAGCGTTGTTCGAGCGTTTCAATATCCAGACGCTCTGCACGACCGATACCGCGACCGACCCACTCACCTACCATGCGGCAATACGAGCATCGGGCTGGCAAGGCGATGTGCGTCCCACCTTTCGCCCCGATGCCGTCATCAACCTCAGCACGCCAGGCTGGCGCGATCATATTGCGGCGTTGAGCCGGGTCAGTGGTCTTGATGTCCGCGATTATTCTTCATTCATCCGCGCGCTCGAGGATCGCCGGGCGTTCTTCAAGCAAATGGGCGCGACCGCAACCGATCATGGCGCACTCACTCCTTACACCGCAGAACTTTCGCCACGTGAGGCGGACACGATCTTCCAGCGAGCATTGCGGGATGAGCCGACCGCCGACGATGCCGCACGCTTCACCGGCCATATGCTCATACAGATGGCACGCATGAGCATCGAAGATGGTCTGGTCATGCAACTGCATCCCGGCTCGCTGCGCGACCACAACTCGCAGATTTTCCAGCAGTTCGGCCCCGATCAAGGTGCAGATATCCCCATCCAACTGGAGTACACCCGCAATCTGCGCCCGCTGCTCAACAAGTACGGCAACGACCCGCGCCTCACGCTGATCCTGTTCACGCTGGATGAAACGACCTATAGCCGGGAACTGGCACCACTCGCGGGCCACTACCCCGCGCTCAAACTCGGACCGCCCTGGTGGTTCTTCGACAGCCTGAATGGAATGGCACATTACTTTGACCAGGTGATGGAAACCGCGGGGCTGTACAACACGGTGGGCTTCAATGATGATACGCGGGCGTTCTGCTCCATTTCCACCCGGCACGACCTCTGGCGGCGGGCAAGTGCGAACTGGTTGGCGGGGCTGGTAGTGCGCGGTATCGTTGATCTCGACGATGCTGGCGAGATGATCCACGCGATGGCTTACGGACTGGCGAAGGCTGCCTACAACTTATAGGAGTAGCCCATGTTCCGGTTTACATTTTCTCACAGAAGGGATGGCCTCCTGGGGCCATCCCTTTTCTGTATCAAATGGGATACATGGTTTGCTCACATGGCCAGTCCACGAGGACCTATCAGCCCACATGAAACTCGCTCGAATAGACGGTTTTTAGCGCACCCAACCCCGGCCCGATACCGTAGTCCAATCTCGCCCGGTAAAGTCCTGTAGACCATTGGTCAGAGGAGGTGAGATTGACCTCCAGCACCTCTCCCGTTTTCAAGGAATGCATGCGCGTCGCGATCATAAGCAAGCAGGGCGCGACAGGCACCCAGGAGTTGGCAGCCTGCCGCTCCAACAGAAGCACGGTGCAGTTCGTCCGGTGATCGAGAAAGGAGATCGTCTGCCCGCTCTGGTTCTTGATCGTCACGCTTATCACGCTGCCTAACGGATAGCTTGCCGCCCCCACCTGCAGGGTGACGGGGAAAGTCGGAGGCTGCTGGGTTGGCTTTCCCGTGGGAGTTGGAGTGGCGTCACTTCCCGCGTTGGATCCGCACCCGACCAGCAGGAACACCATTGCGATGCCACCGAGCAGGAAATGTCGTTGTGAGATAAACATCAGGACAAACCTTCTTTCTTCACAGGAAACGCTTCATCATGAGAGGGCTTTTTGATTGAGACGTTTCAGCCTCTCTAAAAGTTCCAGTACTTTACGCAACCGGAACACCCTAAACTGAATCCTTAGGCTAGTTATATGGAACATCCTTTCGGAAAACATGTGACTATCCAGGGCTCCTCGCCGCAGGCGGCGGTGAGCCTATTATTTGTGGTGGAAGGTTTTGCTGCCTACGGCAGCAAAACCTTCCACCACAAAAACTGTTTGCGAACTGCCGTAGGTAGTGAGGATTCATGAAGAAACGAGACCTGAATAGTTACCAAAACCATTGACAATGCAGTCATTCCACATTATAATTAGGTTACCAACTAAATTAGATACCAAATTAATTTACCAATCTATTTCACCCTGGAGGTGAGTACATGGAGATGCATACAAATCCAACAGCGCAGAAGCTTTTAAGGTCCTTTCAGGAATTCCATAAGGCTGGATGGCATCAACGCTCCATTGCGGGCTATAAGCCGAGCGAAATCAGGGTTCTGTTCTGTGTAAAAAAAGGGGTGAAGCCTGATATTCTTGAAGTCAAGGTCTCCGAGATCAGCAAAATGCTTCATGTGACCTCGCCAACCATTACCCAATTGCTGAAAGGCCTTGAAGCCAACGGATTAATTGAGCGCAACATCGATCCAACAGACAGGCGTGCCGTCGGCATTTCGCTGACGGAGAGAGGTGAAATGGTCACCCAGCAGGCTGCAGAAGCTTTTTCCGCCTCTCTTAACGGACTGATTGAGTACCTGGGAGAGGAACAAAGCAACCAGCTTGCCGAGCTTCTATCGAAGGCGTTTCGCTACTACAACGAGAAAGCAGCCAGCATGAATCACGCATACTGGAACGGAAATGAGGAAGTATGATTAAACTGTTGCGGTTCATGAAACCGTATCGACTGATACTGATTGTGGTCGTCCTGCTCGCCTTTGGGCAGGCCATGTCCAATCTGTATCTCCCCACCTTGATGGGGGATATTGTCGATTACGGGATTATCAAAGGAGATACCGGCTACATTTGGCGAACCGGCGGTATAATGTCGCTGGTGACGCTCGGGGGCGTCCTTGCGGCAGTCATCGGCATTTTCTTTTCTTCTCAGGTGGCGACCGGTTTCGGCAAAATTATCCGGGCCAGGATTTTTTCGCACGTGCAACAATTTTCGCTGCACGAGTTCGATACGATGGGCTCGTCCTCGCTGATTACAAGAACCACCAACGATACAACGCAGGTGCAGCAGGTCACGATCATTATGCTGAATATGATGATCACGGCCCCGTTCACGTTGATTGCCGGGATTATTCTGGCGCTCAACCAGGATGTCGGACTCTCCTGGATTCTGGTGGTGATCATTCCCATCCTGGTAGGCGCTATCGCGATCCTGTTGAGCAAAACTATTCCCCTCTTCCGCCGCATGCAGGTGAAGCTGGATAACCTCAATCTCATTCTGGATGAAGGTTTGACCGGCGTGCGTGTGGTGCGCGCGTTTGATCGCCAAAAGCATGAGGAGCAGCGCTTTGACGAAGCGAACGCCGACCTGACCAACATTGCCGTCAGGGTGAACCAGATGATGGCGACGTTAATGCCCTTGATGATGTTCGTGCTGAACCTTTCGAGCGTGGCGATTCTCTGGTTCGGCGCTATACGCATCAATAACGGAGATATGCAGGTCGGGGCGTTGTTCGCGTTCCTGCAGTACGCGATGCTGATTCTGTTCGCGCTGTTGATGGTCTCGATGATGTTTGTCATGCTGCCGCGCGCCGCGGCCTCAGCCACTCGCATCAATGAAGTGCTGGCGATGGAGCCTGAAATCAAAGATGCTGCACAGGTGAAGCGCGCAGAAGACACAAGCGGCTATGTAGAGTTCCAGAACGTGACCTTCAGCTATCCTGGCGCGGAAGAACCTGCGCTCTCTCACTTTTCCTTCAAAGCCACTCCTGGCGAAGTCACTGCCATCATTGGCGGCACAGGATCGGGAAAATCAACCCTGGTCAATCTCATCCCACGTTTTTACGATGTGGATAGCGGCCGGGTCCTGGTGGATGGCGTGGATGTTCGCGAGATGTCGCAGGAACATTTACGCGCGAAAATCGGCTTTGTGCCACAAAAGGCTGTCCTCTTTTCAGGAACGATTGCCGAAAATATCCGCTACGGCAAGGAGGACGCTTCGGATGAAGAGGTCAGGCACGCGGCCGGCATTGCCCAGGCAACGGAATTTATCGATGGCATGGATGAGGGCTTTGATGCGGTGATAGCACAGGGAGGCACAAACATTTCCGGTGGACAGAAGCAGCGCCTTTCCATTGCCCGTGCCCTCGTGCGCAAGCCGGAGATTTATGTGTTTGACGAAAGCTTTTCGGCACTTGATTATAAAACCGATGCGAAACTACGAGAAGCCCTCAGACGAGAAATCCACGATGCCACTATGTTCGTCATCTCACAGCGAGTGAGCACCGTCATGAACGCGGATCAGATTATCGTGCTGGACGAGGGGCATATGGTCGGCATCGGCACCCATCAGGCATTGATCAAAACCTGTGAGGTCTATCGTGAAATCGTGTCCTCACAGCTTTCCAGTGAAGAAATCGCGGAGGAAATCGCATGAGTGTAGAGCGAAGAGGACAGCAGCGGCCCGGCGGCCCGATGGGTGGCGGTGCATGGGGCGCGATGGGAAGGCCGGTGGAAAAAGCCAAGAATTTTCAAGGGACGGCTAAGCGTTTGTTTGGCTACTTCCTGCCGCAGAAATATCGCTTATTGATTGTGCTTGTCACGGCTATCATAGGTACCATGTTCAACATCGTCGGCCCGAAGATCCTGGGGTTAGCGACGACCAAACTGTTCGATGGACTGCTGGCGAAATACCAGGCGATTTTCAGGCACCAGCCAGTGCCTTCGATTGATTTCGGCTATATCGCGACGGTCTTGCTGATTTTGCTTGGGTTGTACGTGATCAGTGCTCTCTTCATGTACATTCAGCAATATATCATGGCCGGTGTGGCGCAGCGAACGATGTATCGAATGCGCCGAGAGGTGGATGAAAAGCTTTCGCGTCTGCCGCTGAAGTACTTTGACGGGCGCACGCATGGTGAAATAATGAGCCGTGCTGTCAACGATATGGATAACCTGAGTACCACACTTCAGCAGAGCATCACTCAGTTGATCACTTCGGCAGTGACGCTGCTGGGCGTGATTGTGTTGATGCTGACGATCAGCTGGCTCCTCAGCTTGATTGTCGTGCTGACCCTCCCGCTGAGCCTGGTCATCACGACGGTGATTGCGAAACGCTCGCAAGAGTACTTCCGGGGACAGCAGAAGGCACTGGGAGAACTCAACGGCCATGTCGAGGAAATGTATACGGGCCACAAGATCGTGAAAGCCTTCGGGAACGAAGAGCGATCCCTCGCCGAATTTACCGAGAGCAACGAAAAACTGTATAACGCTGGCTGGAGAGCGCAGTTCGTTTCCGGCATTATCATGCCGTTGATGCGTTTTGTGGGCAATATCGGCTATGTCTTCGTAGCCGTGATCGGCGGTATCATGGTCACGCAGGGTGCGATTGCCATTGGCGATGTGCAGGCGTTTATCCAATACGCTCAGCAGTTTACCCAGCCGATTACCCAGCTGGCTAATTTCGCCAACGTGATTCAATCGGCGATGGCCTCGGCTGAGCGGATCTTTGAACTGCTCGATGAGCAGGAGGAGATGCCGGATGCTGTTGATGCGAAAGTCATTGAGCATCCAGATGGCGCGGTCCAGTTCGAACACGTCCGATTCGGCTATGCGGAAGATGCCGTTTTGATGGAGGACATGAACATCGATGTCCAGCCGGGGCAAATGATCGCCATTGTCGGTCCGACCGGCGCCGGCAAAACGACTCTGGTCAACCTGCTGATGCGGTTCTATGAAGTCAACGACGGCGAGATTCTGGTTGATGGCGTTGACATTACGCAGCTGGGGCGCGGAGCATTGCGCCGCACGTTCGGTATGGTACTGCAGGACGCCTGGCTCTTCAATGGAACCATCCGCGACAATATTGCCTATGGTCGTGAGGCCGTCACGGAAGAGGAGATTATCCAGGCAGCAAAAGCGGCGTATGCTGACCACTTTATCAGGACACTGCCGGGGAGCTATAACACCGTCCTGAACGAAGATGCGACCAACATCTCGCAGGGGCAAAAGCAGTTGCTGACCATTGCTCGCGCGTTCCTGGCTGATCCCGAGATCCTGATTCTGGATGAAGCGACCAGTAACGTGGATACCCGAACAGAGATTCTCATTCAAAAGGCGATGGGTGAGCTGATGAAAGGCAGAACAAGCTTCGTGATAGCCCACAGGCTCTCGACTATCCGGGATGCAGATTTGATCCTGGTGATGGATCATGGCAGCATCGTTGAGAAGGGGACACATCAGGAGCTGCTTGCGAAAAATGGATTCTATGCCGACCTGTATTACAGCCAGTTTACGGGTAGAACCCTCCAGGAGGAAGCTGTGTGAGAATTATGGCAAGAAGAATAAACTGAATAACCCAATTTCTGCTCGCATTCAGTCTCTATTGATGGGTCGAGGCCTAGCAGCCCTTGCTGCTGTCAGGCCTCGACCCATCAATATCTGTCATATGCGATGATGGTAGCAGGGGATTAGTGAATAATCAATCGATTAAAAATACCGATAGCCCGATTATTGTTTTTTGTGAACTTACATTTGGGCTATTTTGTTGTATCCCTGTGGACGGAATGATATACTTCCTAACTAATTTAATACGCTTTGAGGTCTACTTTAACGGCAAGATAGAGAGGATTGAAGAGGCCAATGACAGAAAATGCCACAGTTTTAGAGTCCGATGCAGTAGCACAATTGGTGATTGATATAGAACAAAGCATGCGAGCAACGGAGGATGCTGTTAAGCGATTTGTTCCACCCTCCGATAATGCTCTTCCACGCGCTGTAGCTAGACAGCATCATCTCGTTTTTGGAAGACGAGGCTCGGGAAAATCCAGTCTTCTACATAAAGCAATGAATGATCTCTCTTTGGAAAGAAGGCCAGTTGCGTATATTGACCTTGAGGCTTTTAAAGACCACAGCTACCCAGATGTTCTGTTAAGCATTCTGATTAAAATATTTGGTGAGTACGAAAAATGGCTCAAAACTACTGCCATCAGCTCCGCTACAAAAACCTCGTTTTGGAATAGATTTGGCTTTGGAGTTCGTCCAAGCCGTCCACCCTTCAACAAAAAAGAAGCAATAGCACTAGCACAAGACATTCATTCGTGTATCCAGAAACTTAGAGATAAACTCTATTCTGCCGATAATATCGACATCAACGCGACGACCAGAAGAGAATTAGAGGTATCTGACCAAAGTGAAATTGGTGTACAAATTGGCTCTACAGTTTCTCTTTCGGGAAAGCTAGGCTCAAACCAGAGGGCCAACGGCAGTCAGGAGTTACAGGAAACTTATCGTCAGTCGAAAATTGATTACCTTTACACCCACATTCTTGAGTATCAATATATATTCGATAGAATGTCTTCGCTTTCAAACGGGGCTTCCTACCTGTTTTTAGATGATCTGTATCACATACGACGGCCTGACCAAGCAAAAGTTATTGACTACTGTCATCGGCTTGCAAAGGGACATAACCTCTGGCTAAAAATTGGAACAGTCCGCCATCGAACGCAGTCCTACATAAACGGAAATCCTCCCATTGGTATAAAACAGGGGGATGACGTTGAGGTGATTGATCTTGATTTGACTCTCGAAAATTTTACCCTCACAAGGCAGTTTCTTATTCAAATACTTTCAAAATTTATAGGCAATACTCCTGAGATTTCAATCAAAACCTTACTGGCTGAGCAGGCAGTTGACCGTCTGGTGCTTGCCAGCGGGGGAGTCACCAGAGACTTTTTAGGTATCTTTAGAAGGTCGGTTGTTGCTGCTAGAGCACGAATTATAAAACGGGGAATAGTTGCTAGAGGAACAAGAATTGCGGTAGAAGATGTGAATACTGCTGCAGGGTATTACGATCAGACAAAAAGACAGGAACTAATTAAAGATGCTAATGATAATCACGAAAAGCTAGAGCAGATGTTTCAAGAACTGACAACTTTTTGTGTTGATGTTCTAAATAATAATGTGTTCGTTATCGATGAGAAAGCTGATGGTGAGTGGGTTGAGCTTATTCAGGAGTTGGTAGACCTGCGACTTCTTCATAGAATAAGAAGCCATTTCACAATGAAAGACAAGACGTACGCGCGACGAAGATTTGATGCTTACATGGTCGACCTAAGCCAGTACGCAAGAATAAGGATGAAAGAGGGCTTTGGGGATAAAAAGTTCTGGGAGCCGGAAAATGAAGACTTGCTGCGGAATAAAACGAGTTTTATCTATCACCCGGATAAAATGAAAAGAAATATTAGTAAAGATGCTAAAACTGCACAGGTAGTACAGAAAGAGGAGAAGCCGGGCGCAAGTCTTTGGGATCAGGTCAAATGAGATTATGACCTTCCAGTAGCAAACGACCTAAAATCATTTTGGAGTGTGTCCAATTTTTCGGCTTGGGCGACCAAAACGAGATAAGCTGAACAGTATGAAGCTCCTCTAAAATTGAACCCAGGAATAAGCTCACTCACCCTTGCTACAAAGCAACACAATATTTAGGACAGACTCCGACCGGAAAACAGCAGAAGAGAAGGCCCTAAAAGCCTTACGATCTGCTGAGGTATCTCACCAAGAGACCGTAAAGAGAGGAGCCGTGTGAAAGGAAACTTTCATGAACGGTTTGAATGGGCAGGAGGAGGGGCGACCTTTCTCCTGACTCCTAGCAGTTCGGCAGCGTGTACGCCAGAGCACACCGGTTGCACAACTGGAAGGGCGAGGAGATGGCAGAGTTTCCGCCCGATTTACGCATCCAGGAGTTTCCGCATCTTCCCCTCTCTCATGGAATGAGAGCACAAGCAGAACGTTTTTCAGAAAGGGGCAACCATGTTACTCTCTCAGAAGATCAAGATTGACGTGAGCGAGCGGGACGCTGCGACCCTGGAGTTCATGCAGGGCAAATGCCGGGGGTTGTACAATTGGTGGGTGAGTCGGCTACGCAAGGGAGAACGCTGGAACCTCAACACCGCCAAGAAGTCGTTGCAGGAGAGCAAAGCGTATGACCCGGACTTACGCTTTGTCTATGGCAAGCTCTTGCATGAAGTGTACTTCCGCCTTGACAAGGCCATGCAAGCCTTCTTTCGACGAGTCAAAGCAGAAGAGAAGAAACCAGGCTTTCCACGGTTCAAGCCTCGACACGAGTTCTTTACGCTCTGTTATCCGGCCATGTACCTGGAAGTACGAGGGAATACCATCATCTTACCCACAGGAGGTGGCGGCAATTGGGGACCCAAACGCTCCCCAAACATCAGAGCGCATCTTACCGAGACGCCGCCCGAACACTTTCGGGAGGTGGCCGTGTCCAGAGATGTGCGAGGCAACTACTACTGTTCGTTCGCGTATGACGATACGGAGCAACACCAGGACCAGGACTCCGAAGACAATACCCGCAAGAAGCGCAAACAGCGTCCGATGCGTGAGGACGGTGCCGTGGCCTTTGACTTGGGCATCAAAACCCTGGCCGTGGGCGTCACCGACCAGGGCCGGTTCTACCACATTGGAGGGTTCAAGGGCTACCGCAACTATAACCGACAACTGGACAAACTTCGCTCCAAGCGTGACAAGTGCAAGAAAAAGTCCCGTCGGTACATTCGTCTTTCCAAGGTGCACAAGCGGGTATCGGAAAAGAAACGCAACAAACACCGCGACTGTCTGCATAAAGCTTCTCATCTCATCGCTGGCAAACTGGCTGAAAGAGCTGTTGTCATTGGCGATCTCTCCCAGAGGCAGATGGTCATGAAGAAGAACCATGAGGAAGAGACCCCCAAAGAGCGCAACAAGCGGCGCATGCGTAATCGCATGGTGTACAATGATTGGGGTCTCTACAGCTTTGTGCAGATGCTTGAGTACAAGTGTGTGCGCTTTGGGAAAGAATTACATATCATAGACGAACGCGATACTACCAAGATGTGCAGTGCTTGCAAGCACAAGCAGGACATGCCCTTGTGGAAACGAACATATCGCTGTTCCAATGAGAACTGTGGCTTGGTGATGGACCGTGATGAGAACAGCGCGGTCAACATCTACGAGCGGTTCCTTGCCCGGCTGGGGCCACACACGGGCGATCCCGTGCGGTGTGCGGAGTGTTCACCGCAATCAACATGTTTGAAGACATTTTGAAAGGCAGCCTATCATGAACATAACCCTGGCTGGTACTGTGGCACTTGTTGGCGCGGGCGAGTATCTGCCAGCGATTGCGCCGGTGGATACCATGTTGCTTGAGCGCGTGGCTGGCACACCACATGTCGTGGTGCTGCCAACAGCGGCAGCACCAGATGGGCCGGGTGTTGCTGAACGCTGGGCAAAGATGGGCGTCGACCACTTCTCGCGGCTTGGCGCGACTGTTGAAGCAGTCATGTTGCTTGAGCGAGCAGACGCTAACAAGAGCGAGCTTGTTTCGCGGATTGCCGCCGCGAATTTCGTCTATCTCTCCGGTGGCAAGCCACGTTATCTGCTTGAAACGCTGCAAGGAACGGCCACCTGGCAAGCTATTTTGGATGTGCTGGCAGCAGGTGGTGTGGTGGCGGGTTGTTCGGCAGGTGCAATGGTGCTTGGAGGGGAACTTTTCGATTTCCCCCAGGTGTGGCGCACGCTCCCCGCGCTCGGTCTTGTGCCTGGCGTTGTGGTTATCCCCCACTTCGATGAGATGCCTTCACTATTGACGAGCATCACAAGTCTTGCCAAACGCAATCTGACCGTTGTAGGGATCGATGGCTCGACTGCTCTCGCCCGGTCTCATTCCCATTGGCATGTGTACGGACGAGGAGGGGTCACAGTGTTTACAGAAAAACACAAGACGCGCTACAGTGCTGGTGAGCAGGTGCCACTTCCCGGCACAATTAGCCCCGAATGACAAGCGTGGTATGGACTGTAAATATTGGTTGTTCTCCTTTATCGACGCCAGTTGTTTCGAGTACCACAAATGTTGTGTATTCGCCTCGTATGGTACGCTCTCGCAGGTCTGCTAACTGCGTGACACATGTCACCTGTTCATCGATAAACAAAGGGCGGGTGTAGGTATATTCCTGTTCCCGATGCAGTAATTGTATTGTAGAGGTATCAAGTTCCAGGCCTGGAACCTGTATTGTAAATGAGGTGGGAAACGTGGGTGGTGCGGTACGCAGAGGAAGTTCATGCTGCAGGAGGGGGTCTCCCGTGGCTTCCATGAATCGCCGCACGGCCTCCATGCTTACCTCAAACGTTTGTGGCGTTGATTTTTTGCCGATCAAGCTGCGATCAATGGTCATAGTGGATAGCCCTTATCTGTACTTGAAATAAAAAGGACGCACTTTCTCTCTCACGAGATTGGACGCCAAATTGGGTTCTGTGGGCGATCCCGATAGGATTTGAACCTACGACCTACAGTTCCGCAAACTGTCGCTCTATCCGCTGAGCTACGGGATCATGTGTACTCATTACGAGATGTAGGATACAGGATAATTCCAGATTTGTCAAGAGTTTTTGAGGCTGAGCGAATACGGTTTCAATTGAAGTGTGCGGTCATGGCCATGACCGCACACTTCAATTGAAACCGTATTCGCTCGATAGAGATTCAGGCGAGGCCGCTGATGACATCTCTGGCGCGGGTCAGGGCGTCTCTGCGCACGTAGTAGTAGGCCCAGAGACCTTTTTTGCGGCAGTCCACCAGGCCGGCGTCTCTAAGTATTCTGAGATGGTGCGAAATAGTAGGTTGTTCCAGGGTGAAGCTCTCCACAATCTCGAAGACACAGACCTCTCCCTCGTGTCGACTGAGCAAGCTCAGGATGCGCAAGCGCGTTGGGTCCGCCAATGCTTTGAGCAGGCGGGCCTGGCCAACAGCTTCATCTTCGGTGAGTGTTGGCGCGAATTTTGGTGTAACCCCAACCGATACGCCCCCGATAGCAGCCTGACGATTCAAAACTCCCAGCGAAGTCGCTGATCCATTTGCGGAATGTATCTGATTCATAGATGTCATTGTCTTCTCCTTCCATCCTCCCAACCGGACTTCAAACCTTAACCTTAGATACTTTTTTGAGGGGGTACCTCATAAATCCATTATACTGAAAGGTGCAAATCTAAAAGCTAGATATATCCGCATAAGCCCCAGCTAGCGTTTCTCCTCCGTTCTCAGGCGCAAATGCAGCTCTTGTAGCTGTTTTTCATCGACTGGGGAAGGCGCACCCATCAAGAGGTCCGTGGCACTTTGGGTCTTCGGGAAGGCAATGACCTCGCGGATATTGTCTTGATTGGCCAACAACATGACAAGGCGATCGATGCCAAGGGCGATGCCGCCGTGCGGCGGTGCGCCATACTCGAAGGCTTCGAGCATATGCCCGAATTGCTCTGTGATCTGCTCATCGCTCAGGTTCATCAACGAGAAGACTTTGTGCTGGATCTCTGCCACGTTGATACGGACGCTGCCGCCGCCGATCTCATAGCCATTGCAGATGATGTCATACTGTTTGGCGCGAATATGCAGGGGGTCGGTGTCAAGGCGATCAATATGTGCTTCGTCCATGCCGGAGAATGGGTTGTGTTCCGCCTCGTAGCGTTGGCCTTCCTCGTCGAAATGGAGCAGGGGAAAATCAACGACCCAACACAGAGCCATCTCATTGGGGTCAATCAGCTTCAGACGTTCGCCCATTTTGACGCGCAGGCGGAAGAGGACATCATTGCAGACTTTGGGGCTATCGGCGACAAACAGCAGGAGGTCGCCGGATTGGCCCTGAAGCCGGTCGATAATGGCCTGAAGCTCATTGGAAGACAGAAATTTGGTCAACGGGGATTTGATTTCGCCGCTGGCAGAGATTGCCAAAGAGACGAGTCCCCTGGCACCCAACAGGCGGGCAAACTCGGTCAGTTCTTCTATCTCTTTGCGGCTATATCCGCCCGCCCCTGGGACGCGCATACCTTTGACCATACCATTTGCAGCTAATGCATTCTGGAATACTCCGAAGTTTCCAGCCTGGGCCAGGTCTGAGATCTCGACCAGGGGCAGGTCAAACCGCAGGTCAGGGTGATCGGTACCGTAGCGACCCATCACATCTGGATAGCTGAGGCGCGGGAAAGGGGTTTGTTTGATGCGTTTCGTCGTCGCTTGCTCGATGAGGTAGATCAGCAGCCCTTCGATCAGAGACATGACATCTTCCTCGGCTACAAAGGCCATCTCCACATCAAGCTGAGTAAATTCGGGTTGGCGGTCTGCACGTTGATCTTCATCACGGAAGCAACGGGCGATCTGGAAGTAGCGGTCTAATCCGGCAACCATGAGTAACTGTTTGAGCTGCTGTGGGGATTGAGGCAGGGCATAGAACTCACCGGCATAGAGGCGGCTGGGAACAAGGTAGTCTCGTGCGCCTTCGGGTGTACTTTTCATCAAAATAGGCGTCTCGATCTCCAGGAAACCGCGTTCGTCCAGGTAATCGCGGATCACTTTGACCGCGCGATGGCGCAGCACGATATGATCGCGCATGGTGGGACGGCGCAGGTCAAGATAGCGATATTTGAGTCGCAGGGACTCGTCAACCTGGATGGTATCGGTGATCGGAAACGGGGTAGTGCGGGAGGGATTCAAAATCTGGATACGCTCGGCGGCAAGCTCAATGGCACCGGTAGCCAGGTTTGGATTCTCGGTTCCAGGCAGGCGAGCAACCACCGTCCCGCTCACCTGTACCACATATTCTGAACGAAGCTCGGAGGCGATACGATGGGCCTCTGGTGAACGTTCTGGATCACAAATGACCTGTGTCACACCATAGCGATCACGCATATCTAGAAAGACCAGTCCACCATGATCGCGACGCCGGTTCACCCAGCCCGCCAGTGTGACCTGCTGGCCAATTGCACCTGTATTGAGCTCGCCACAGGTGTGGGTACGATAATGTACTGAAAAAACCACGATGTAATACGCTCCTTATTGTCTGTGTGTTGAGGAATGTAGGTAAGTAAAAATCAATGCTATAAACTGACGCGCCTCCAACCACTTACTCTCATTAGCCACAATTATTTACAGTGCCGGTATTGAATGAGAGCAGTGCCAGCATGGACGGAGTGTTCTGGGTCAGCACGTTGATTTGCGTGCCAAGGTCATCGACTGCCATGCTTTTAGGCTGAGCCAGTAGCGAGGGAGAGGCATACTGTGTCTGCAACTGGAAGGTTACCGGGGACGCACTTCCCACGGCCTGTCCACCCACACTCGTCGACGTCGGAGTGATGCTCGCGCTCGGCGTCGCAGCACTGCCCCCACTGACAACTTTCAAGTCAAGAATGCGATGCTGGGCTGCATCCATGATATAGAGGTGGGGCACGCCATTGACCAAACCAACAGCCAGCGTCCCAGGGGAGGTCGCTCCAGGCGCAGCCAACGACTTTGTCTCCCCAGAAGTGATGACGGGGACAGGCGTCTGCCAGATAAATGCTTTTGAGCTGACCGGGAGTGGCGGTGCGATAGCACTTTGCACAAACACGCTGGTCGCGGGTTGATTGTCACTAGCAAATTGCAGGCTTTGCACCGCGCCACCCGCCAGCAGCACAAAGAGTTCATGATTGGGAAAGGCGGCCAGGCTCACGAGCGTATCGGAGAAGGAGAAGCTCCCGGAGGTCGTTTGAGCCAGTGGCTTGCCAGCTTTTGGAAAATAATCCACGATAGGCGTCGTCGTCTGCGTCGAGTCTGAACCAAACACCACATACACATCACTTCCCGAAGCCGTGATCAATTTGGGTACCTGCCCATTCTTGACGAAAGTTGCATCAATTTGCGCCATGGCATCGAAGTGGGGCTGTTGCGGGTTGGCTTGATCGGGCGAGAAAAGAGCCACGCTATAGAGGTTGCCAGCCCTCGCATCAGTGGCGTTGGTTGGTTGGGAGAGCAAGAAGATGAGTTGCGTGCCATTGCTGGCGATATCTAGCACCTTCGTATTAGCGGTGCTGGGAAGAGGCACCTGGATGAGGCTGGTATTATTGTTCACCTGGTAGACTTTATTGTCCAGGCCCAGTGCATAGAGCAACGAAGTGCCATTGCCTTTGCCTTTCCCAGACACTTGCGCAATCATTTTGGCCTGCGTGCCGACTGTCCCCTGATTGACGGTATTGGAGGTGGTGTTGGAGGAACACAGCACGGTGATGCCCGCCTGCTGGTTGTAGCTCGCAATCGCTTCCTGAACGTCTCTGGTGAAATCGCCCTGCAGGAGATTGAGCACCTTTTGATGCTGGTCATTGGTCAAGGAAGTATTCTGCTGCAAAGCGCGTAACGTGGTTTGAGCATTTGCCAGTTCATGCAGGGCCGTTGTCGGGTTGGTAGCCACGTCGCTATTGGCTTTCGCAAGAGAGCTTTGAGCCTGTTGCAAGTTCTGAGCGACATTGACACCGGTCGTCGTTTTTAAATAGAAGTAACCTCCACCACCAACTGCTGCCAGAATCAGCAGGGTAAGTATGGCCAGGGTAGGATAAAACAAGCGGCTGCGTCCGCGCTGGGGTACCTGGAGAACTGGCTGTGGTGCGGTAACGATGTTATCCGGTGAAAGGAGCGGGCCACTGGGATAGCGCAAAGGATTGCTTGGAGTACGAGTATCGCCGAACCCCGAAGTCAAAGGAGCAGGTGAACCGGGAGGCAATCCAAGTAAGGCGGTATCTTCACCAGTTTCGCGACCACCAACAGGAACAGGGCGACGAACACCCGGAGGCTCCAGGCCAACCTCTTGCACGGAGACAACGATGGCAGTGATATTATCCGGCCCACCATTCTCATTTGCGCGTTCAACAAGATGATAGACGCTTTCTTGCGGAGCGGTCTGATCGACAATTCTGCGTATCTCGTCATCGCTCACCAACCCCGAGAGACCGTCTGTACAGAGCACCAGCGCGTCCGATTCCTCAATGGCTTCTGGAAAGACATCGATCTCGACATCAGCCTGGGTACCCAGACAGCGCGTAATCACGTTGCGTTGCGCATGAGTACGAGCCTGATCTTCGGTCAACAGACCGGCTCGCACCTGTTCAGCCACCCAGGAGTGATCCTGCGACACCTGTTTTACCTGGCTTTGGCGTAGGAGGTAGGCACGGCTGTCCCCTACGTTGGCGATATAGGCCATATTGCCACGCAGGACTGCGGCGACGCACGTTGTTCCCATGCCACTGCGCAACATGTTTTCCGAGGCTCGTTGATGGATCAAGGCATTGGCGCGTTTGATCGCGTGCAGCAATGAGATAGCCACATCATCACTGTCATCCTGATAATACACATTGCTTACAGTATCTACCGCAATTTCACTCGCCACCTCGCCGGCTGCATGGCCACCCATTCCATCGGCCACAATGAACAACGCTCCCTTTTTTGCCATAATCTGTTGGTCTTTAGGGATGACGTAGGCCATATTATCTTCGTTGTGTTCACGCTTGCGACCAACATCTGTTAACTGTGCAACATCGAGACGGAGTTGTTTGGTGGCCAACGCACTTTTCTCCCATACTTCTTAAAGTAAGTAAGTAGTCACAATGAGTGCGACCCGCACACTAGTACTTCTTTATGCAATGCAGAATGCCCGTCCCTACGTAGAGGCTGGGCGGAATTTGGGTTCCTCACATCCTCTCCTACGTGATGCAGCAGGCAATTGCTGAAACTTTAGGCTATAATACAACGACGTAGAGAAAAACGCAATGCATGACCTCTTTTGGTTCTATATCCTTATCCATTTGGTCAATGTGGAAACATTCCACTTCTCGTAAAGAGGCAACTCTTTTGAATCTCGCTGCCAATTTCACCCGGAAGGATACTGGTGGCGAATTCGATTTTCGCACTTACAGCGTTGCGAATTCGCTCTCAAAATGAGCGTCATTTTGGAATTCGCCACCAGTATCCGGAAGGATGGAGAGCCTCTATTTTGCGCGTTACCAATCCCTCTAGCCCATTCTGTATAAGTGTGAGTATTGAAACAAGTTTCAAAAAAATATAGCGTCTTATGACAGGTTTTACTTGCTAGCCTCCACGCTGCTGTTTCCACCCTGCTAGAGCTTTTTTGTATCCTTGGAGATATTGACTCCTGGATTCCTGAACATCTAGCACAAATGTGCATCTCTTTCCTATTGGCGGAGCATATTGCTGCATGCCCAAATAGGAACACATTGCTATACCTTCATGATTGTCGCTGTAGGCGTAGAGTTTAGAGATGGTTATGCCTTCACGCCCAAGTCGTTCTAAGTCTCTAAAAACGCCTCTGAGTAGTACAGCAACATAATTAGAGCGTATGTCCTCATCTTTTGCATTTCTCGCTTCGGGTAAACTTCCTATTCCTCCTATCATCACTTCAACTGGTTTTCCTGGCTCGAATGGGTCTATGTCATCTGCTGTGATGTCCCATCCTCTCATCTCTTTGTTCATGTAAGCAATCATTTTATCGTGTTTGAGAGGTTGAAGATAGAAGTACGCTACGATAGTGTTGTCTTTTCTCTTGATCACATACTGTCCTCTTGGCTCTTTGCGTAACCACTCGCGGCGACGTTCAGCGCTGATTGTTTGACCGAAGAGTTGTTTAGCAAGTTCGTACAATCCATCCATATCTTCAGGCGTTGCGATCATAAATACTGCTCCTGGGTCTACATGACCTGATTCAAAGAAGGCTTTATCAAGGGCAGCCAGTCCCATAACTTCCTCGCGTCTGTAGAAACCATATTTGCGTGTTCCTGGTTTATAGCTCTGCAATCTTTTTGCCTCAACATGCTTATAAAGCATACCTCCGAGTATCTCATTTGCCTCCTTAGCAGTAATATATCCTGGCGGCGGGGCTTTGCGCGGCATAATACCCTCTTCTTAATCCGTTTATTGGGTCTACTATACAAAAGATTAACCAATTTTGCAAATATTACTATCGTAACTAAATTTGCATGAGTTATTGTTGCCTCTTAAACACCTTCAAGAAACGCCATAGACATTCATTTGAGAAAAACAGTTAGAATATTGGTTAAATTGGTTAGAAAAGTATTGACAGTAAGAATTTTGCAAGGTACACTTATACATATTGATTGAAGTCAGGCTAGCTTTCTGGAAAGAAGACTTGTAGGAGAAGAAGAGAAGGAGTCCTTGTAGAATGAGCGCTTTGTAGTGCGTGATTGGACAAGGCTCATGTTCTGAGCAGTGCCCAACATTGTAGAGATACTGGCTTGTGTGGTTCAGACATCAAGCCAGCAGTGAGAACCTAGTCGATGTTAACCGAGCCCTAGATTCTCCATTACAGGATATATGCGAGAGAGTCTAGGTGTCAAGCTCACACAAAGGAGCAACCTATGCAAGCATATGGAGACAATCTTCTCCCTGTCATCCCTGTAGAGGATGACCCCCTTCACACCACCGACACCCCCTTTTGTTACGACGCGACCTGTGGATGTCACGAAGACCCGCTGTTAATCTCGGAAGTAGCACATTTCGTAGATGATGGACTGCTTACTACTGATGAAGCAACCGAGTTTGTAGCAGGTCGGTTGCTGTAGCGTGTAAAGACAGAAGGGAAAACGATTATGACGATCAGGACAGTCCACGAGGCACCGTCTGGCTATCACTACCACGACGATCAGTTTCTGTCTGGCAGCCAACAGGACCAACCCGCCAGCATGGCCTGGATGCCCCTGGAAGGTGTATCCCAACTCTGGGCCACCTTTGCCGGAACATTTCCGAGCTACCCCGCGTTTACTGTAACCTCGGTGGTCTTCTCCGCGCTCTCCCTGGAAGCAGGAGCTTTGCGGCACTATAACCACACCTGTCACAGCCGCTCGAACGGGGATGACCGGCACGCTCGCGCCGCCTGTGAGCAGACCGTACATGACCTGCAAGAAGCCTCATCGCAGTGGATGAGTGTGCTCTACTGGCTTGAACGGCTAACAAGTGACAAGCGGTATCCCCTCTGCGAGGATGAGCGTGCCTCTCTTCGGAGCCTGTTTTCGGAGGCGACCAAGCAACTCCAACGGCTGGGGGTGCTGACCCAACAGGTGCAAGCGGCGTGTGTGCTGTATTATCAGCAGCACGGGATGATGGAGCATGAGGAGGAGGGAGAGCAGTCATGATGAAACACGCATCGACAGCCTCTCTTCAACGGACCAAAGCTCTCGCTAACTGTACGCAGGGCTGGCACCGCTGGCATCCCACCTTCACCCTGGGGGAGAAACTGTGTGTGGTGTGCGGCGCGTCTGTCTATTGCCCACAGTGTCAGAGCCGACCGCCATCGGACACCCACTTGGTGCTGTGCGCCCTGCACCGCGATGAAGAGCGCAGGAGGGAGCAGTCATGAACACCGACAGACACGCCAGATCACGGCAGCCCGTCCAACGGCTCGCCGCAAGACCACCACGAGGGGATAGGATCACCTACCAGGATAGCAAGGGTCGTGTCATCGCAACCGATGGCGACGATGAGGGAGACGATGACGACATGTGGCCACCACGACTGCCAAACAGCAGCCGACGCTATGACGTGGCCTCTCCGCAGCAGGGCACCACCCGCTATCAGTTTCACCCGGACCAGGTGCAGCGCATCCCTCCCAGGCGTTCAGCGCAGCACGTCAACGGAGCGCAGACCACAAGAGGAACGCAGCGCACCACCGAGGATATCCCCGTAACATCAGCACGCCACACAAGAAGAGGGTTTCGGGCGCATCCCGTTCTCTGGTTGGGAGTGGGGATGCTCCTCATGTTTGCTGCGTGGACCGGGTTACAGGCTCTTAGCTCGTGGTGGATGCTCCACCAGGCAGACGCCACTTACGGACGCCCACGAACCGCGCAGTATGACGTGGTGGTGGGGCACAACGACAGCCCAACCCACCAGACGCATCTGATCGCGATGAACCTTCATGCCAGGGTCATCATCATCGAGATTCCAGGAGGAGACAGCGCCAAGGCCAAAATCTATCCAGGCCCACAACTCTACGGGCCAGATGCAGACCTCTACCCTGTGACCTTGCGTTTTCAGGATGTGGACGGGGACGGGAAAACCGATATGATCGTCATCGTACAGGGAACACAGATCATCTATCTCAACCAGAATGGGCAATTTGTCCTACAACCGCAGTCACACTAGCAGGGGGGAGCAATCCCCCCTCCATCAGCATGCGAGAGAAACCATGAGGAAGCACTACGATCTTGACGCGAACATGCACCAGATGCTTGCCACACTGCAAGCACCAAGGGAAGAAGAGGACGCACAAACCTACGGCGAAGAGGAGGAGCCAGCCACGATCCATGTCTACCCCGTGGCAGGAGGGGGCATCCTCTTTTCCAAAGTGCCGCTTGACCAGGAGCAACCCATCATTATTGAGAGCCAGGAGGCACCAGACACGGCGATTCCCCGGACAAAGCACACCAACACGCCAGGGAAAGAGCCGTTCTTTTTCTTCTCGTTCCTGCTCATCCTCGGCTTTTTTCTGCTGTTTGACATGGTCGATAGCCAGATTACGGCGCTGCTTATCCCGACTATCACCGTGACTTTTACCCCGAAGGTGCACACCATCAGCACCACCGCAGTGTTCCCTCTGGTTACAGCAGGGAGCGCGAACGGTCTACAAGGGCGAGTCTTGCCAATTCTCACCTTGACCCAATCAGCAAGCACCACCGCAACCGGACACGGCCACCAGGACGCCAAACACGCCACAGGCCGCTTGACGTTGTATAATGGCTTGTTTACCGCGCAATGGCTCCCCAGTGGAACCGTGTTTGCCGGACAGCATGGAGTCCACGTCGCAACGAGTCAAAGCGTGACGATCCCTTCTGGAAACCCACCGAGCTATGGACAAGCCACCGTTTCAGCGTATGCAGTCCAAGCGGGTTCGGCAGGGAACATCGCTACAGGGGATATCAATACCACCATTGCAAACGGGGTGCTGGTGACAAATAGCCCGTTTACCGGAGGGCAAGACGCGAGAGACTTTCTCTCTGTCACAAAAGCCGATATCCAGCGCGTCGTAGACCGTCTTTCGCCCGATCTCTTGCAAAGCGAACAGACAGCCCTGACCGCCCAACTGACAGGAGGTGAAGCCCTCGCTCCCCCGACATGTAGTCCGGCGACAACCGCCGATCATGGTCCGGGAAGTGAGGCAACGACGGTCCAAGTCAGTGTTTCAGCGTCATGCATCGCCATTGCCTACAACCAGCAAGCGATCCAGGTGAAAGCTTCGCAGCTTCTTACCAGCATCGCAACACAACAACTCGGAACAGGCTACCATCTTATCGGCTCTATACAGGTGACTGTGAAGCAAGCAACCGTAAGCACACACCCACCACTCGTGGTCTTGTCTTTTATGTGTGGAGGGACATGGGTCTATACACTCAGTCCTCAGGAACAGCAGCACATCAAACACCTCATCGCAGGGAGAACGAAACAACAAGCCTTACAGCTGCTTCTGTCACAGTCAGGAATCGACAAGGCAACCATTACAGGAATAGGGGAGAACGAGCAAGTACCAGAAGATGTCACCCATATTCATCTGCTGATCATGGCTGAGGAGTAGAACAGAAAGGAGGTCAGCGCAGTGAAGTTAGTGGAGCAGCACGTGATCGGCAAGCACGATCCGCGCTACAGTGTGATCGATGTAGCGGCCTTCAAGTCCAAGAACCTGTACAATGCGGCGTTGTATGAGATACGGCAAGCCTTCATTCATGAAGGAAAGTACCTCCATTATCAGGAGATGGACCGGCGCATGAAGCAGCACGAGGCATACAAGGCTCTCCCAGCCAAGGTGAGTCAACAAGTGTTGATGCTCCTCCATAACAATTGGACATCGTTCTTTGAAGCGCTGGAAGCCTATGAGCAAACCCCTTCCAAGTTCACCGGACGCCCGCGACTGCCCAACTACAAGCACAAGACCGAGGGCCGCAACATCCTCGTGTACACCGATCAGGCCATCAGTAAAAGAGGCTTGAAGCATGGCCTCGTTCAGCCATCCATGCTTCCAATTAGCGTCAAGACCAAACACAAGGACATTGATCAGGTACGCATTGTCCCCCGCAACGGTTACTATGTGGTTGAGGTGATTTATACCAAAGAACCCATTCAGGCCAAGGTAGACCCCTCTTTCTGTGTGGGGATAGACCTGGGAGTCACCAATTTAGCGGCGATAACATCAAACCGAGAGGGCTTTATCCCTCGATTGGTTAACGGTCGTCCGGTAAAGGCGTGGAATCAGTGGTATAATAAGCGCATGAAGGAACTCAAGCAACTGCTTCCCCAAGCAGACCGAGAGCGCGTGACCCGTCAGATGGAACAGATCACCAATACGCGCAACCGTCGCATTGACCACTATCTTCATACGGCCAGTAAGCGCATCATTGACTTCCTGGTCGAAGAGGGGATCGGCACGGTCATCATCGGGAAGAACCCCTTATGGAAGCAAGAGAGCAACATAGGCCGGAAGAACAATCAGAACTTCGTGCAAATCCCCCATGCCCGGTTCATTGACATGCTCACATACAAGGCGGCACTGGTTGGAATAGAGGTAGAAGTCCGGGAAGAGAGCTATACTTCAAAAGCCAGCTTTCTTGATCTTGATCCGATACCGAACTACAAACCCAACAATGAAGAGCAGCATATCTTTAGCGGGAAGAGGATTGGGCGCAGAAACCGCCTGTATCGGGCCAAAGATGGACGCAAGATCTGCGCAGATGTCAACGGCTCATACAATATATTGCGCAAAAGTAAACCTGATGCCTTCTCGGAGGCAAAGGGAATAGCGGCCTATGTAGTTCAGCCTGTGCGGCTTGCCGTATAAATCCAACAAGAAATAGGGCGTTGCAATACTACGCTCTCGTTTTTGGAACTATACTCTTTCCAATCATAGCGCGCAAGATATAGGGTACTAGAATGAATGTAGGAAGAAATGCAACTGACACAACTCCATGAACACTGCTGGGTTATCCAGGGCGGGGCCAATATTGGGGTGATTGCTTACGAGGGACGCTGCCTGATTATTGATAGCGGCATGGACAAAGATAGCGGACGAGATATTCTGAACCAGGTGAAGAAGCTGGGGTTGACGCCAACCGCATTACTTGTCACCCACGCCCATGCTGACCATTTCGGTGGAGCACAATATCTCGTGCGACAGACAGGACTCAAAGTCTATGCCACCCGTGTAGAGGCAGCAGTGATGTCGGGACCTATTTTGGAACCACTCTATCTTTTCAGCGGTGCCCAACCTCCACGCGAATTACAGCACAAATTTCTGTTAGCCAAACCATGCCTGGCTGACACTATTCTCGAAGGAAATGAGCAGGTCGTAGACCACATCCCCCTACAGGTCATCTCGTTACCAGGTCATAGCATCGAACAGGTGGGTGTGGCCTTTGGCGAAACGCTTTTCGTTGGCGATGCTTTTCTAACTCCTGAAATACTCGACAAGCATCGCATCCCCTTTTATTCGGATGTAGATAGAGGACTTTCGACGCTGATTGCGCTGAAAACGCAAATACCAACGTTCAAGCATGTAGTGGCTGGACACGGCGAGATTTACACGTCAACAGAGCAAGCCAATCGGGCCATTGAGTATACCGTTGAGCGTTTAGAGAGTATACTGGACGCTATACGGGCGGCACTCGCTGGCGGAGAGGCACGGCCAGGAGTGGAGATGTTAAGTGCTGTGGCTCGCGCACAGGGAGCAGAGATCAATGCGCTTTCACAATACGTTCTCTATAATACAACCGTGCAATCAGCACTGTGTACACTCCATATGCGAGGAGAGATTAGCCCGCTCTTTGAGAATAATGTTCTGGCATGGCGTAGAACCTGAAAAGGCCTGGTGTTGTTACCTTGGGAATTGCAAGGACGTTATAGCCATGAGGAGTCTGTTGGTATGCATATTGGTATTAACGCTCAATTGCTATCCTTCAGTCAGAATTACCGTGATGGCGGCGTGAGTCGTTATATACGATATCTCCTGATAGAGTTAGCGAAGCGACCTGGACAGCATAAATATACGGTTTTCGTGAATGGGCAGGATGTAGTAGAACGGCTTGCAGCCAGGCACCCGCAGTTGAGCTATATATCCGCAAAATGGCCTGAGTCACAACCAGCAGCAAGAGTAGCCTGGGAACAACTGACGCTCCCGTCGCTCATTAGACAAAACCATATCGATGTCCTGCACTCACCAGTCAATATCCTACCGGCAATGTTACCTCGGAGTTGTGCGGGAGTAGTTACCTTGCACGACCTGGCGTTCCTGCGCTTTCCAAAGGTACTCACACGCTCAAAACGCCTGTATCATGGTATTTTCACCGTGCGCAGCATACGGCAGGCAACCATAGTGATTACCGTCTCGCATAGTACCAGGCAAGATGCAATTGAACTGGTGGGAATACCTGAACAACAAGTACAGACGGTCTATCCGTGTATCGATAGGCGATTCTCAAACGTTGTAGAAGAGGAAGAGAAACGCGCTTTCCGCGAGAAACACGAGTTGATGGACGGGTATCTTCTGTATCTTGGTACATTAGAGCCTCGTAAGAACATTACCACGCTGATTGAAGCATATGCCCGCCTGCGCGATACCCATGCTATTCGTGAGAAACTCGTGGTGGCGGGAAGCAAGGGCTGGCTCTATGACTCAATCTTTGAGCGAGTCCAACAACTGAAGTTGGAAACAGAGGTTCTATTCCCAGGTTTTGTCGCGGATGCTGAGCAGGCATTGTGGTATTGCGCCGCCTCCGCATTCGTCTATCCGTCTCTTTACGAGGGCTTCGGGATACCGGTAGCAGAAGCACTGGCGTGCGGTGTTCCGGTTGTCACGTCAAATGTTTCGAGTCTGCCGGAAGCAGGGGCCGATATCGCCTTATGTGTTGACCCCCACAGCGCGGAGGCAATGGCAGAGGCTATGTATAAGGCATTAAGCGACCAGACATATCGGGAGAAGTGTAGTACAATGGCACCAGAAGTGGTTCAGCGATTCTCAGCAGAGAGGATGGTTGACCAAACTATGCGAGTGTATGAGCAAGCAGCAATAATACATACCATGACACAGGGACGCAATCAACGTATTTCGTTTGTTCGTTAGTGTAGGATGTAGGATGTGAATAGTAGTAAAGTATCACAAACAACCAATATTAGTCCAGATACTGATAGGACTGGAGCTCTAGATATGATGGTGGGAGCAACTGGCCCAATCATGAAGGCAATCTCTGACCGGCGCTCATATCGCCGCCAATGGCGCATCTACGAGCGTATTGCCATGATTCTGCTCGATGCAGGGTTAATATGGATCGCGTTTCAGTTGGCCTACGATCTCAGGCATTATCTCGGTTCGCAAACCAGCTTTCTGAGTACTCTGCTGAATATCATTCGCAATAATGTGAACGAGAACGTGCCTCCAAGTAAGGCGGGGCTTGCTCCTATTACTAGCTTCACCTGGCTTGGAGTAAGTATTGTGATTGGCTTGGTTATCATTTTTGCGGTTCGCGGTCTGTATAAAATTCGGCTTACCGGAACATGGTTCCGCCAGGTGTGGACAATCGCCAGTTCCGCAACCGTCGGGCTGGCTTTTCTGATTACTTATTTCTTCATTTTCCAGCCACCTTCAAGTTCTCGCCTGCTCGTACCATTTATATGGATAATGGCAATAGTTGTGCTCTCTTTGGGACGGCTGATCGTTTCAGTGGCAATGGGGCTGCTCTACCGAATTGGGCTCGGTGAGACACGCCTGCTGGTTGTTGGTTCTGGCCGGCTGGGTAAGATGATTATGCAACATATAGCAGCTAACCCCAACCTCGGTTATTCTATTGTTGGTTTCTTACACGATATGAATGATCCCCCAAATGATCCCCCAAACGACTTCGGACGATTTAAGATGCTGGGCACACTGGAAGACCTGAGGTTGGTGATTCGCTCGATGCAAGTTGACGAAGTGATTATTGCGCTTCCTTCAAACATGCACGAACAATCGATCAAGAGCGTCCGCCTCTGCGAACGCCTGGGAGCAGAATTCAAACTCGTGCCCGATCTCTATGAGCTAAGCCTCTCACGCATCGATATGGAGGCGATCCAGGGTATTCCAATGATTGGTATCAAACAGGCCCCACTGAACAAAGTGCAGAGCTTGATTACCCGTTGCGTGGATATCCTGGTGTCGCTGCTTTTCATGGTGTTTGGCTCGCCGCTCTGGTTATGTATCGCGCTGGCCATCCGGCTTAATTCACCCGGAGAGGTCATTTATAAGCAGACGCGGATAGGATTGAATGGACGCCCCTTCAAAGTGTATAAGTTCCGTTCGATGTACAAGAATGCCGATCAACGCCTGGAGGCACTCTGGACCAGGAACGAAGCTCAGGGACCGCTCTTCAAGATAAAAGATGACCCACGCATTACCGCAGTAGGAAAATTCTTGCGCCGAACCAGCCTTGATGAGTTTCCACAAATTATTAACGTGATTCGAGGTGAGATGAGCCTGGTTGGACCACGCCCACCTCTTCCCCATGAAGTTGCGCAATACGAGGAGTGGCAAAAGGCACGTTTAGCCATCAAGCCCGGCATGACCGGCCTATGGCAGGTGCGCGGTCGCAGCAATCTGAGTTTTGACGAGGGAGTACTGATGGATCTGTATTATATCCAGAAATGGTCGCTGCGATTGTACTTCCAGATTCTCTTCCGCACCATTCCGGTAGTCTTAACTAATCGAGGAGCATATTAAATAGATGAAAGTAGCATTGGTTCATGATTACCTGAATCAGATGGGGGGAGCTGAGCGCGTGGTGATGGCATTGCATGAGATTTATCCTGACGCGCCCATCTATACTTCTATCTACGACCCGAAGCTTGTTGACCCGGCTTTTCGGAAGATGGACATTCGTACCTCGTTCATGCAGAAGTTTCCCATGGTCACGAAACACCACCAGCCTTACCTGCCCTTCTACCCATTTGCCATGGAAAGCCTGGACTTACGGGGCTACGATCTCGTGCTGAGCAGTTCCAGTGCCTTTGGCAAGGGAGTGATTACGAGACCAGAAACCATGCATATTTGTTATTGTCATACGCCCATGCGTTGGTGCTGGAACTATGAGGAATATGTTGAACGAGAGCAATTAGGCAAGATGGCACGGCGCATCTTACCTTTCCTGATTACAGGATTGCGTTCCTGGGATCAAACCAGTTCTATGCGTGTCGACCACTTCATCGCGAACTCTCCAGTAATAGCCGAACGCATTCAAAAATATTACCGCCGTGACGCGGTGGTCATTCCACCACCCGTGGAGGCAAGCCGTTTCACCTTCGATCCAACTATCCAGCCAGAAGATTACTTCCTGATCGTCAGTCGCCTGATACCCTACAAACGCATCGACCTGGCGATTGAGGCCTGTAATAGATTGCGCTTGCCCCTGGTCATCATTGGGAGTGGGCGTGACCTGGAACGGCTCAAAAAGCTGGCGGGGCCGACCATCCGTTTCATGGGCCGGCTCTCCGATCAAGAGGTGCTTTCCTACTATGCGCGTTGCCGGGCCTTCCTCTTCCCAGGAGAAGAAGATTTTGGTATCACGCCCCTGGAGGCCCAGGCTTCTGGCCGTCCCGTGATAGCCTATGGGGTTGGTGGAGCATTAGCATCGGTAGTTGATGGGGTGACGGGCGTATTCTTCAAAAAGCAAACAGTTGAGAGCCTGGCAGAAGTGCTGGCAACATTCAATGAGCAGCGATACGACCGCCAGGTCATTCGCAGTCATGCACTTGAATATGATATGCCGCGCTTCCATCGCCGTATCCAGCAATTCATAGAAGCCAAAATGAGCGAGGGTAAACCCAAGGAGTTACGTACCTCTACAAGCGACCTGGTACGGTAAGAGAAAACAGTAAGGTATGAGAAAGGCCATATACCGGTGGAACTAAGGGCTTATTGGACAATTATCTGGCGGCGTTTCTGGTTGGTGGTACTGGTTGTAGGGGTGGTCGGGCTATACGTCGGCTATCAATATTATCACCTGCGCAAGACGCCGGGAGCGTTGACCGCATACCGCTCGGATATCACCATCCAGATCGGTTTAGTGGCGTCTCCCAATGGGACTGATTCCAGTGCAGACAATGTTGCTGTCTCAGAGTCACTCGCAGATGCAATGGTGATGGGTCCTATTCTGACATCAAAAGAGTTTGATACGCAAATTTCCAGGCAAGTAGGCGTAGATACAAATCAAAATAGCTCAGGTGCTGACCTTGGCGATTGGACAAACGCGGGCACAATTGGTTCAGCTTTAACGGCGGTACGCACGGATAATCTGGTTACAGTTAGTGTGACATGGAGTACGTCTGACGGGGCAAAGGCCGTAGCCACGGCTTTCGGTGAAGTAAGCAGGGACAGTATCTGTTCCTACCTGGAATATGTAGTTTCCAAAGAAGCATCGTGTTCAGCAGGAGCCAATAGCACACAACCAGCAGTATCTGCACAGGTTATCAGCAATGCATCCGACCCGGTGCCCGCACCCGGTCTATCTGCCAGTAAGCAAACATTATTATTTATTCTGCTTGCCGTAGCTCTGCTCGTGGGGATTGCAATGGCTTTTCTGGTCGATTACCTTGATGATCGCATTCATAGCAGGGATGACGCGGTCCATCTACTCCAATTGCCCGTGTATGGAGAGGTGCCACGCGCCCCAGCGGTAGGGCGAACCAAGGCAAAATCATCTACGGCGTAAAGATACTTTTAGGTGGGGTAGGTAAATGATCCTGGCACCCACAAGGGATGCCACAACATTTCACCTGATCTCCCTCCATATCGGGAATAACAAGTAAGGCACCCCCTGTGGGTGCCAGGGAGTAGAGGAGCATTCCCCGTGGGTATTCGCTCACAAGAGCAGGTCGCACTGCTCACTGATTATGACGCCAGTTCCGCGTATAGCGAGGCCTATCATACACTGTACGCCAATATCCGCTTTCATTGGAGTAGTACACAGAGTAAGCGACATACGCTACTTCTCACTACCCCCTCAACGTATGCCGGCCAGGCAACGGTAGCTACAAATGTAGCGATCACAGCTGCCCAGAGCGGTACGCCAGCGATATTGGTAGATGCAGACTTACGAACGCCAACAATGGAGCAACGCTTCGGACTGGAAAAGAGCAGCGGTTTAAGTGATCTTCTGCTTGAAGTGTCTATTACAACAGAGAAGATTGAACAGTACTTGAGGAACACATTTATTCCAGGTCTTCGCCTGCTCAGCGCAGGTACGGCGACCGAAGGAGCAGCAACGTTACTCCTATCGGCGAAACTACAGGATGTTTTAGGTAATATTTGTCAATCCCTGGAAGAGACAGAAAGCAAGCCCAGCATCGTTATTTTCAATAGCCCGGCGGTGCTAGCAGGTCCTGATGCTTCCCTGATCGGTGCGCTGGTAGAGCAGACGATTTTGACTATTGCCAAAGGTCGCACAACCCGTACCCAGGCGAAGCGGGCACAAGAGCAGCTACAACGGGCCCATACAAACCTGACCGGCCTTGTTCTGTTGGATGGATAGTTATTCTGTCAAGCAACATGAGTAGTGCAGTAAGATACTTTTTTCTCTTTATAAGGAGGATAGATAATGCCAGGACACCAAGACCAGGGTGGAAAGCCCTGGGACCGTGCTTCCAGTCAACATCTTGCCGCTATCAATGGAAATGGGTCAGGAAAGCAGCGTGGTATACCTCCGCGTCCTCCGCATATGACTCGTATCGATCATCCTCCGGTAACGCCGCGGGTCGGGCGACCACAACGTGAAGCTCCTCGGCGAAAAAGCTGGCGAAGGCGCCTGCTCTTCTGGGGTATCCTTTTTATAGTGTGTGGTGTGCTAGCCTGGATTATTGGCTACGGAGCGTTTAATTTTTTCGCTGCCACCAGCTCAGCCTTAGGTCCAGCCACCACCGCCACCGATTTTCTTACGGCCCTTAAGAATCAGAACTACGACCAGGCATATAACGACCTGGACGCTGTGATTACAGTGCAGACCGCTCCAGACGATTTTAAGCAGCAGGCGCAGGCTGACGACCGCTGTTACGGCGTGGTGACAAATTACAGTGAAGTGGCGGATAGTGCGGTTCAGAACAATGATCATAGCTATACTTATAGTTATACTATCACCCGCAGCAAGCTCCCGAAGCCGTATACTCTCCATATGACGCTGCAACAGGGTACCTATGGTGACTGGAAGATCAGCAGTTACGGCAATAACAATGATTTGGGGCCAGGCCAGCCCCCCTGTAGTTAGAAAAACCCCAATTTTTCAAGGAGGAAAATAAGAAATATCACCTGACGGTAATGCGCCGCCTGCTTTTGATCGCGGGCTGGGCGGCCCTTGTCGCGCTGCTTTCCAGCAGCGTCCTTGCCACGGTGGGTCTTGGATTTACACCGGAGCACAT
>Ga0099828_10000242_pt1 | contig 32102 bp, 36 predicted proteins | sample CZO8metaG_2_FD_79338 | JGI IMG/M metagenome (GOLD analysis project Ga0099828, IMG submission 79338) | Vadose zone soil microbial communities from the Eel River Critical Zone Observatory, Northern California, USA - CZOApr15con2H1.8 metaG | ecosystem: Environmental > Terrestrial > Soil > Vadose... | reverse complement strand
TGGTGTCGGTTTCGAGGCTGACGAAGCGCATTCCGCGTCGGTTCGTGTCCGAGGCGACGCGCCCCACGGACGTCACCGTCTCTCCCGCGCGGGCCTGTCGCTGCCACTCGAACTCCTGCTCCGCGTGGAGAAGCCGCGCGAAGTCGACCGCGGCCTCCTCGTCACCGAAGAGCTGAGCTGCGGTCACGCCGAGCGAGTAGACCGCCGCGAACGTGGGCGGCACCCCGTCTGCAGGGTCCGCCCCGATCGCGCGGGCAAAGGCCGCGGCGCGCTCGGAATCGATCTCGATTTGCACCGCCGGGTAGGTCCGCCCGGCGATCACTGCCACGCGGAAAGACTAGATCCTGGTTGGCCTGAGCCGCCCGAACATGCGGCGGAGGAGCATGGGTCGGAGCGCGACCCACGCCTCCATCACGGACGATCGCGCGGTCGACGCCACTTCCGGCGGCGCATATGCGGCGACGACGAAACCACTGGAGAGCGCGCCCATCGGATCGGCGGTTTCAGGGAACGTCCGCTGCAGGCGCCGTCCCAGCTCGAGAGGCGTCTCACCCACCCGGCGTTCAGCCCCGGCCAGGCGCGCCAGCACGAGCATGCGTTTCCAGACCGACATCACCGTGCGCGGCCGCAGATAGCGCGAGGCAGCGACCAGGAACAGCAGGATCAGAGCCACGAGAAACCCCACGATCCTGGTCAACATCGCACCGCTGATCGACGCCACGGAGAGCCCGCCTCCGGCGCCACCGGCGTTCGGGTCTGTCGGCTCAGTCCGCGGAGCCCTCGGTGTCACGACGGCGCCCGGAAGTCCAGGCGTGAGGCTGCTGGGGTCGCAGTTGTCGTCGCGGAGGCAGGGGTTGGTGCCGGTCTGGCCCCGCGCGATGGTCTGGTACACGCCGAGGTCGTCCGCCGTCGGCTCAAACGGAATCCAGCCGAAATGGGGGAAGTAGACCTCGGGCCACGTGTGGGCGTCCTCGCCGCGGACCACGTTGCTCTGGATGCTGCTTTGAAACGTGCCGGGGCCGAAACCGTTGACGAGGCGCGTCGGGATCCCCAGCGATCGCAGCATGTCGCCCATCGCGGTGGCGAAGAACTCGCAGTAGCCGCGCTTCGAGGTGAACAGGAAGTAGTCGATCGGGTCGCGGCCGGGCGGCGTCTTGGCGTCGAGCGTGAACGTGTAGTTGTGCCCGTCGCGCAAGTAGGCCTCGATCGCGGCCGCCTGGTCGTATGGGTTGGTGGCGTGGGCGGCTGTGACGATCTGCGTTGCGAGCGTATGGATCCTGGTCTGGACCTCCGAGCTGCGGTAGCCGCCCTGAGGCAGATAGGAAAATTGTCCGAGCCACTCGGGATACGCGGTCCCGGCGTTCTCCAGGTCGCTTGTTGTCGTGGTCGAGAAGTCGACAGTGACCGCGTAGTTCCCGGCTGAAGTCGGCGGCTGGATGCTGCTGAGCCGGTCGATCGACTGGAGGCTGTCGGCCTGCGGGCCCGGCACCAGCGGCACCTGCGCGGCAAGCGTCGTGCGGTCGACCTTGTACAGCTGCCCGGGATAGAACAGGATGTCCGCGAAGCCTCCCGGCGGGGCCCGCATCGTCACGTCGATCGTCGCGCCGGCGAGCTTCTCGTAGTTCTCCGAGAAATCGGCGAGCTGGTTCTTGGGGATGACCCACTGGTTACCGTTCGAGGGCGGATATCGCCATTCGCCCCCCAGCGTCAGCGTCGCGTTGACGCCGCGAAAGTACTTCGGGCCGGCGTAGTCGCCGACGACCGTGTAGATGAAGACGACGTCTCGCGTGCGCTGCAGTGAGCCCGCCAGCTTGACGTCTTCGCTGAAGCCCGTGACGCCGTGCCCGCTCCCGCTCCTGAAGATGCCCGGATTGCTCAGGCGCTGCTGCAGCTGCGCCCAACTGGTGAAGATGCCTGACTCGAGGTCGAGCGTCCGGTCGGCGGTGGAGAGCGGGGGCAGCATGATGCCGAGGACGATGAGCGCGGCCATCGCCACGAGGCCGCTCTCCCAGAAGTCCCACCGGGCGTCGCCGGTGAGCTTGACCTTGGCCCGCACCGCGCTGGCGATCGAGCCCGTGTAGTTGGTCCAGAGCAGCAGCGCCAGCGTGAGGACGAGCATCGCCAGCACGTACCCGTTCTGGTCGTTCGGAATGTTCAGGATGTTCGTCGCAAAGGCCGCCGCACCGGGGATCAGGCCAAGCATCGGCTTGCGCCAGCGCAGCACGCACCAGCTGAGCCACGCTCCGGTCACCCACATCAAAAGACAGATCAGGACGAGATAGAAGGCGGGGTCGCTGGTGGCCGACCCGTCTTGCAAACGGTTCCACCAGATGCTGATCAGCTGCGTGCCGATGACATCCGACGGGTGGTTGTGATGAAGCTGGGGCCACGCCCCGATCACCGCTGCGACCGGCGCCAGCAGGGCGCCGACACCCAGAGCGATCGGCTCGCGAATGGGCAACAGCGCGAGGACGCTCATGACTGCAGCCGCGACGATCGCGATCGGCGTGATCACGTCGATGCCATCGACCCAATGGACGGTGGCGGTCGACTTGGCGACCGTGAGGGTCAGCAGCAGGACGATTGCCGCGGACCAGAAGCGGCCCCCGCCCAGCCACTCGCGTGCCCGGTCCAACAGGGGCGTCTGCGCGATACCGGCGTCGAAACCTTCGGGGCGGCCGAGCGGCGCGCTATGCGATACGGATCGCATCCCTGGTCCTCACGAGGCGCGCGAAGTCGTCGCCTCGGCGAACGACGTAGAGGTCGACGTCCTGGCCGAGGTCGAAGCTCGGGTTCTGGTCCGGCCCGCCAAAGCTGGCCGGGTCGACGTAGAAGACGATGAGCGTCGAGCGCTTGCCGCGCACCGCCTGCAGCAATCGCACCCATGCTGGATCGGCGCTGGGCGTGATAACGGCGATCGCCCGCCGCGGCAGGCGGCGGATTCGGTCCCACGCCAGCGTCTGGGTGAGAGGCGTGCGGCCGTCGGCTTGGCAGACGGCGAGGTAGTCGAGGATCAGGCGATCCTGGCGCACGGCGCGGTGCGGCTCGAGGACGGTGCCGCGCGAGTCGTTCGCGATGAGTCCGACCTGGCGGCCGCGGCCGTGCACCTGCGACGCCATCGAGGCGGCCAGGCTGACCGAGTACTCGACCGTGGACTCTTCGTCTTCGCCGAAGTGCACCGCACGGTCGAGGTCGAGCAGGATCCACAGGTCGGTGGTCAGCGGCTGCTCGAATGTCTTCGACATGAGCCGCTGGTGCTTGACCGACAGCGGCCAGTGGATACGGCCGAAGCTGTCGCTGGTGTTGTAGTCGCGCACCCCGCCTGTCTCGGGCGGATAGTCGGCCCAGGCGCCGAGGGCGGTCGAGCTGCCCACCTGCTGCGCGCTGGGCGTCATCAGGTCGGGCACCGGACGGACGCGCGGATAGACGAGGATCGAAGTTCGCTGCGTCAGCTTCATCTCCCGTTCGAAAAGGCCGAAGGGCTCGCGCACGCGAAGCGAGGTGGGCCCGAGCGCGAACCATCCGCGCCGCCGGTAGACCCCGCGCGCCTTCCATCGCACGAGCTCGCTGCCGAGCGAGATCACGCGTCCCGGCTGGTAGTCGCTGATCTGGCTGAGGTCGCGGACCTCGACCCACGGCGCCGGTATCCAACCCTTGCGCCGCACCTCGAAGGTCTCTTCGTAAACTTCGCCGACCGTCGGGGTGCCGGGGTCGACCCGTCGCATGACCGTGACGCCGCGGATGGCCAGCCTCGGCCACACATATGCGATGACGAAGAGGAGGCAAAGGCCGTAGGCGAACGCGTAGGCCGGGCGAATCCCAGTAAGCCACGTGAAGAAAAGAAGCAGGCCGAGCGCCGTGGCGAGCGCGACCTTGCTCATGGGGAGTCCTTTAGTGGATCGCTACCCGTCGTAAGCCATCTGCGGCACATGCTCGCGCTCGAGCAGGCCCGCGACCAGCTTGCCCGCGCTCTGTCCCTGCATCTCCGCGTTGGGCCGAAGGATGATGCGGTGGGCGAGCACCGGCTCGGCCAGCGTCTTGACGTCATCGGGGATGACGTAATTGCGCCCCTGGATCGCCGCAAACGCCTGGCTGGCGTGGAAGAGGTGGATCGTGCCTCGCGTGCTCGCGCCAAGCGCCACCTCGGGGTTGTTGCGCGTGCGGCCGACCAGCCGCGCGATGTACTCGCGAAGCTCGGGCTTGACGAAGACCTCACGCACCGCCGCCTGGGCCGCCTTGAGCTCGTTCGGCGAGACCACCGGCTGAAGCTCCTCCATCGGTGACTCGACCTTGTGCTGGTTGAGCAGGTTCGCCTCCTCCTTCTCGGTGAGGTAGCCGAGCTTCACCTTCATGAGGAAGCGGTCGAGCTGCGCTTCGGGCAGGGGAAACGTGCCCGAGTACTCGACGGGGTTCTGGGTGGCCATGACCATGAAGGGCTTGGGCAGAATGTGGGTCTCGCCGTCGATCGTCACCTGGCGCTCTTCCATCGCCTCGAGCAGGGCGGCTTGCGTCTTGGGGCTGGCACGGTTGATCTCGTCCGCGAGCAGGACCTGCGCGAACACGGGCCCGGGGCGAAACTCAAAGTCGTTGAGCTTCTGGTTGTAGGCCCGCACGCCGGTCACGTCCGACGGGAGGAGGTCAGGCGTGAACTGGATGCGCCGGAAGGTGCAGTCGAGCGAGCGGGCCAGGGACTTGGCGAGCATGGTCTTGCCGACGCCCGGCACGTCTTCGATCAGAAGATGGCCTTCGCAGAGTAGCGTGACGAGGCACTGCCGGATTTCTTCGTCCTTGTTGACGATGGCGCGACTGACGTTCGAGAGGAACTCGTCCGCGACTCTGGTGACGACTTCGGCTGCCCCCACTCCCGCGATTATAGGTTCGCCGTTATGGTCACCCATCTCAGTTGAATACGGCTGAGGGGGTAGTTTGGTTCCGTGAATCCGTTACCAAATCCAGCCCATGGCGTCTTGTAATTGATGAGGTTCGCGCTCGTCCTGCTCCTGCTGGCGACGGCCGCCTGCGGGTCGGTCAACCCGTCTCCGGTGAGCGGGAGCCCGCTGACCGTGACCCAGCTGAAGTTCGCCGTCATGGACGCGCTGGGGAAGCCGGTGTACTGCGACCCCGATTTCTACCCTCTCGCGCGGGAAGGCGGCGAGCAGGCCAACGCCATCTCGACCTACCCGCAGATCAAGGCCGACGCGGAGGTCTACGGCGCCATCGTCGTGCATGAGGACCTGCCGTCCGGTGAACTGACCGATGCCCAGAAGCTCATCCTCTACCGCGCCTGGAAGGTGCTGCGCGCGCTGGTTCTGACTCCGAGCGGAAACGGCTATTCGTTCGGCTACAGGATCCAGTCGAGCGGCGGCGCGTATGAGATGGTCGCCGGCACGGTGAGGGTCGACGGCCTGGTGACGGTGGGCTCGAGCACCGCCTCCGGCCCGCCGAACTGTCCGATCTGCCTGGCCGCGTCGACGCTCATCGCCACCCCTGGCGGGCCCGTCCGCGTGACCGATGTCCGGGTAGGGTTGATCGTCTGGACCCAGACCGCCGACGGCCGTCGCATCGCCGAGCGGGTGGTCGAAGTGGGCAGCATGCCCGTGCCCGCGGGTCACCTGATGGTCCATGTGGTACTCGCCGACGGACGCGAGCTGCTCGCGTCACCGGGACACCGGACCGGGGACGGCCGGGCTCTCGGCGCGTTGCAGAATGGCGACGAGCTCGACAGCTCGACGATCACAACCTGGGAGCTTGTGGCGTACGCCGGCGAGCGGACCTACGACCTCCTGCCCGCCGGCGCCACCGGTCATTACTGGGCGAGTGGAATCCTTCTGAGCAGCACGCTGGCGCGCTAGGCGCCACCGATGAAGTGCTCAGTGAATCCACCGCCGTCACGTTGTGAGAGGCGTTCCAGGCCTGGATCAGCCGCGCGCCGCCGAGCACCGCTGCGACGAGCATGACAAAACGAACACCGCCATCAGCGGAGCGGCACGCGCGCGCGAAACAACATTCCTCTATTCCTCCGCCGGCCTCTGTTTTCGGCCAGCACTGCCTGCACCACCCGCTCGGGCATGCCTCCAAGCGGCAGAGCAATCGATTCGAATGCGTTGTGGATGGCTTGAGCTCGGCCACCTGCTGCATGTCTCACCTATTCCTGTCTGCGGACAGGCGGTTTGTTACAGGCGGACTCTAGGAGACTTCTTCTTCCTCGACCAGTCGCAGGTGGCTGCTCACGTCCAGGCCCAGGTGCCGGGCGAAGAACCCGGCGACCCGCTCGACGTACAGCGGCCGGTCCGCGAAGTAGGCACCGGTGTGCGGCGCTCCCTGCACGATCCAGATCTCGCGCGGGCCGCGGTACGCGTCGTAAAGGCGCCGGCTGTGGTTGACGTTCGTAATCGCGTCCGCGCCGCCATGAATGAAGAACAGCGGGCGCGGCTCCAGCGAGCTCAACACATCGACGGGACTGCAGGAGGAGATCCAGCATCTCGTGCGCAGCCAGAACATGAGGCCGGCCAGCCACACGAACGGCGTCCCCGGCAGCTTGGTCGCGCTGCGAATGTTTTCCACCAACAGCCGCCGCAGCTCGCTGAACGGGCTGTCCAGGACGAGCGCCTGGACCCCGGGCTCACCGGCCGCCCCCAGCAACGACACGACGGCCCCCATCGAATAACCGAGGAGGCCGATCCTGGCGTTGGGGATGCGCTTGCGCGCAAACGCGATCACCGCCTGCAGCTCGAGCACTTCTTTGAGGCCAAAGGTGATGGGCGCTCGGTCGCTTCCAGGCATGCCGCGGTACGAATAGAGAATTACGTTGAAGCCCTTCCGCCAAAGCGAGACCGCGATCCCCAGTGCTCCCTGGCGCTGCCCTTTGTGACCGCCCGAGATGATCACGGTCTGGGGCGACCCTGGCTGCCGGAAGTGCCAGGCGCCGAAGTTGACGCCGTCCGCCGTCGTGAGGTCGACCTCCTCGTAGTCGGCCTGGAACTCGAACGGCGTGAAGGTGAAATCGTCTTGCAATACCGGCCGCGACGGCAGAAAGGCGCGGCGGTAGAGCTGATAGGAAACGCCGATATAGAGCACCGCAAGACCGATGATCGCGAGGCCGGCATAGGTCATCTGGCCACCTGACCCCAAAGTTAACCAGAACGCTTCGCGCGTGACCTCTTTGCAGGCTGCGCGCGGCGACCGACCAGGTCCTCCTCGTAGCGGCCCAGGACGAACAGCAGCAGGCTGAGCCGGTTCAGCCACCGGCGGACCGCCGTGTTGCGCAGGCCACCCGAGCGTTCGAGGGTGAGGACCCGGCGCTCCGCCCGGCGGGTGATCGCACGGGCGAGGTCGATCGCCGCGGACGCCGCTGTCGCGCCGGGGAGGATGAAGCCGTCCGGCATCGGGACCATCTCCTCCAGCTCCCGGATCAGCTCGTCGAGGCGCCCGATCTCAGCCGCGCCCGTGGTGACGAACGCCTTGCCGGCCTCAGGGTTGGTCCCGAGCTCGGCGCCGACTGCGTACAGTCCGCGCTGGAGCTCCTCACAGATCGAGCGGACGCGCGCGCGCCTGGTCAGCGAGCGCGCCAGGCCGAGCGCGCTGGACGCTTCGTCGACCGTGCCGAAAGCCTCGATGCGCGTGTCGTCTTTGGCGGTCCGGCCGCCCCCCAGCAGGCCGGTCGTGCCATCGTCGCCGGTGCCGGCGAGCTCGAGCATCCGCTTCTTGCGGGCCCGCGGCCCGGCTGTCTTACTCGAAGACCTTGCTGAGGTCGTACAGCTCCTTGGGGACGCGCCTCGTTTCCTTGATCACTTCAGTCAGAGGGACCACCTCGACGTCGCCGTTGCGCCGGATCGGGATGACCCCGCTCTTGCCCGCGACGATCAGCTCGACCGCCGCAACCCCGAGCCGGGTCGCCCAGATCCGATCCACGGGCGACGGCGAGCCGCCTCGCTGCAGGTGTCCTAGGACGGTCACCCGCGTCTCGAAGCCGGTCTCGCCCTCGACTCGGCTCGCGAGGAGGTCGCCCAGGCCACGCTTTGCAAGCCTGATGTGACCGAACGCGTCCTTCTCCGCCTCCCCGCCCATCTCTCTTTCGAGTTCCGGGATGTGAGCCCCTTCCGCGACGACGATGATGCTGAAGAGCTTCCCTTCTCCGCGCCGGCGGTAGAGGTGGGCGACGACCTCGGAGAGCGGGACCTCGAACTCGGGGATGATGATCAGGTCGGCGCCGCCGGCGACCCCCCCCATCAGCGCGACCCATCCGGCGTCACGCCCCATGACCTCCACGACCATCACGCGATGGTGCGCGGAGGCGGTCGTGTGCAGCCGGTCGAGCGCCTCGGTGACGACTCCGACAGCGGTGTCGAACCCGATGCAGAACTCCGTGACGGCAAGGTCGTTGTCGATGGTCTTGGGGACGCCGACCGTGCGGAACCCGGCCTCGTGCAGCGCAGCTGCGACGCCCAGCGTGTCATCGCCGCCGATCGGCACCAGCGCGTCAATGCCGTTGTGGCGCAGGGCCCGGATGACGCGCTCGATGCCTTTCTGCTCTTGGAGAGGATTCGTGCGCGAGGTGCCCAGAATGGTGCCGCCCTGCGGAAGGATGCCGCGGACGTCGGCGGGTTTGAGCTCGTCGATGAGGCCCTCACCCAGGCAGCCGGCCCAGCCGTTCTTGACTCCGCTGACCTGGTGCCCGAGCTGAAAGGCGCGGCGGGCCACCGCCCGGATGGCGGCGTTGAGCCCGGGCGCGTCTCCACCTCCGGTGAGAACTCCAATGCGCACGGAAATAGGTTAAGACGTCCCGGCCAGGCGCTCCAGCAGCCGGGGCAGCGAAATCTCGGCGAGCGAGGTCAGGGTAAGGTCGGCCTGGCTGAGGTCGAGCCGCGCAGTGATCGAGTTCGGGATGGCGACGCACCGCATGCCGGCCCGTTTGGCAGCTGCGACGCCATTGGGCGAATCCTCGATCGCGATCGCCTCCGCCGCGGTGACGGCGAGGCAGTCGAGCACCGCGAGGTAGAGATCGGGCTCGGGTTTGGCGTGCGTCACGTCGTCGCGGCACCGCAGGCAGTCGAACCGCTCGAGTATCCCGAGGCGAGCCAGGTGGCCGCGGACCCAGTCGCCGCTCGAGCTGGACGCCACGCCGAGCTTCAGGCTCATCCGGCGGGCGGCGTCGAGGTGCTGCACGACGCCGGGCAGCACGCGCTGGGCAAGGATCATCTCGGTGCGCCGGTCCATGCGGCGGTCGAGCACTTCCTTCGGCAGCGGCCGGCCGAGCCGCTCTTCGAGGTGATGCTGCGGATGAAAGCCAACCGTGGTCGAACCGACGATCTGCACCCACCGCTCGAAGGGCAGGTCTTCGCCGTGCGCCTCGTAGACCTCCAGCCAGGAACGGTAGATCGGCCCCTCGGTGTCGAGGATGAGCCCGTCGAAGTCGAAGACGATGGCGCGAATCAATGCCCCAAAGATAAGTGGCGTCTACCGGCGGAATTCCGCCGGTACAGTCCACTAGGATCGCCGTGCCGTGAATCAGAAGCGACAGGGGCAGCAATCCGCCTCCATCGGCCTGGCGGGCGGGGTCCTTTCCGGGCTTGCCCTCGTGACGCTGGCGCTGATGCTGGTCATCCTGTTCGGCGTCTTCGACGCGTTCCACTTCGGCTCGATCGCAGACTTCTTCACACCGGACCCGGCCGCCGCAGCGGGCACGCTGGGGCTGGTTGGCGGCGCGGAGGGTGTGACCTTGAGCATCGTGCTGCTGGGGGTCATGTTCGGCATTCAGACCTCGTCATCGCGCTACTCGCCGCGCATCATCGGCATCTTCACCCGCAACCCTCTCAACGCGCTTGTGCTGAGCTTGGCGCTGGCTTCCATCCTCTATACGTTCCTCGTCCGATCTGAGGTCAAGGTCAACTACGTGCCGATGGCGAGCGTGGCGGTCGCCGAGGTTCTCGCGCTCATCAATTTCGCGATCCTGTTCCCGTACGTCCTCTACATCTTCGAAGTCATGCGCGCCGAAACGCTGGTCGGCGCGGTCATGCGGCGCGCGCGCAGGTCTTTGAAACAGCGCACTGAGCTGATGACCTGTGTGGCGCAGGTCACGGACATCGCATTCGGATCGATCCAGCTCGGCGACATACCGGTTTGCGTCTTGAGCATCGAGGTGCTCGGTCAGTTCCTGGCCCGCGACTACCTTCCAGCCAAGAAGAAGCAGAACCCCGATTGGTTCAAGGTCGGGCATGACGAGCTGCCCGGCGCTTCCGACCAGATCCTCGCTGAGGTCAATCGCGCCAGGACGTGGTTCGAGTACACGGTGCTGTCGAGCTTCGTCGACATGGTCGGACTCACGCCGATTCACCGGAAAGAGGCGGTGCACGCGATCGCCGTGGCGACCCGAAACGTCGGGCTCGCGGCAATCGACGCCGGCGATTCCGAGGTCGGCGAGCTGTGCCTGCGCTTTTTCAACACGTACCTGCGCTCTGCGATCAACCGCTCGGCGCCGACGTTTGCGTCCGGGATCATGAACGAGTACCGCCGGTTTGCGATCGGGGCGCTCGAGTGGAGGCGCGACCTGGCGGTGGAGGCTGCGGCTCACCTGCTCCGCTACGGAAGGCATTTCGACGAAGCGGGCATGCCGGCGATCTTCGGCGCGGCGGCGGAGGACGTCGCCGATCTCGCCATCGAAGCCCGCGTGCGCGACCCACAGGTATCGTTCCGCCTCGCGCAGCTGCTCGTCCGCAACTTCCTCGACCTCATCCCGAACGCCAGGCCGATCGGGCTCAACGGACTCTTCAAAGGTGTCGCGAAGCTGACGTGCTGGGCCATGGCCTCCGACGAGAAGGACATCGCGCATGTCCTGGTCGAAGGCATAGCCGCAGCGCCGCCGGATTTCGTCGACGCCGCCCTGGGCCGCATGGAGGGGATGCAGAACGGGCTGTTCTGGGAGGTCAACGAGCGCGTCATCTCGTTCGACTGGCTGGAACAGCCGCTGCGTGAGCAGATACCCAGCCTGCGCGCCGCGCTGCGGCGAGCGAAAGCCTCGGGCAACGGCGCGGTCGCCGGGCTCGACGACGCGCCGGTGGTCACCAAGGACCTCGTGCAGCCCGAGCCGGCTAGCGCGCCTCCTCCTTCGGCTACGCCGGCCGGTTGATCATCGCGGTGGAGGCTGTCGCGAAGTAATCCAGCAGCGCTATGCGCACCGCGGGCGCAAAGGCCATCGATTCGACAGCCGCGGTCATGTGGCCGAGCCACGAATCGCGTTCGACCTGGCCGATTGCAAACGGCCGGTGCCGCATCCGCAGGCGCGGGTGGCCGCGCTGTTGGCTGTACGTCGACGGCCCGCCCCAGTACTGGATCAGGAAGAGGGTCAGGCGCTCGGTCGCGGCGGCAAGGTCCTGCTCGGGATAAACCGCGCGCAGCACGGGGTCGACCGGGACGCGCGCGTAGAAGCGGTGCACCAGGAGCCGGAACGCGGGCTCGCCGCCCGCGAGCTCAAACACACTCTTGTTCAGCACCGTGCGATCCTACTGAGCCAATGTTGCGCGAGATCCGAAACGGATACCTGGGCGCGCTCATCGTCCTCGTGATCCAGTTCCTGTTCGGCATGGCGACCAACCTCTTCGTGACCGTGCCGCTGAACCATTCGGGCGCCAACCCGCCTGAGCTATCACGGTCATGGCTTACGTGATCGGCCTGTGGGCACTCCCGCCCCAGCAAGAATCTCCGCCACCGGGCGCACGATGACCTGCGCCGCTTTGAGTCCGGTTGCTTCGAGGTAGCGCTCGACGATCCTCCTCCCCACCGCGTACCCGCCCATGTGCGGAACATCGACCGATCGCAAGCCAATCCGATCAGCGACAGGGTCGCCCAGCACGTAGGGCGTCCAGTCGCGGAAGTCGTTGCCGGTGTCGAACGCGCCCGTCACCTTCTCGAATGTGGCCTCGAGCAACGGGCCGGTCACGTCCGCGTACCACGCGCCTGTCGACTCCGGACCGCAGACCTCGACCGTGAAGACCTCGGCGAGCCCTTCGTGGATCACCCACTCTGCGAGGTCGAACCCGGTGTCGATGTTCGGGGTGCGGAGGTTGTGGGCCAGCTCGTGCACCGCGCAGGCTCCGATGCGGGTGATGTTGTAGTCGGTCGGCCACGCCACGAGCCAGATCGTTCCGGGCACGGCGCCCATGCCGTAGTAACCGAGGGTGCGCTCGACGAACACGGGGTCGTCCGGGTTGCCGAGCGTAAGCGTGACGTCGATCCGGTCGGGGTGGCGAATCCCAGGTAGAACCGAGCGCTGGTATTCCCACGCTCGCGCCAGCTCGCGCCTCACCTGGCCCCACGCGTCGGCCTCGACCAGGCGCTGGAGCGCCGGTGAGTGGCGAGGGTCGTCGGCCTCGACCCGGAACCCGTCACCTTTCTCATGCGTGTGCCGGAGGCGGGCCTTGGCCGTCTGGTCGAAGGCGGAGATGCCCTGCATCTCAGCCAGAGCCTCCAGGCGAGCCGGCGGTGGAAGGGCCAGGATCCGAGCGAGCGCGGCGGCGTCGTCGTGGACCTCGATCTCGATCTGGTCGTCGGTGGTCATCGCCATCCGGTCAGACCCGCCCACTCGCGGCGCGAAGCGGTTCCTGCCTGACCGCATATCGCTCCATCTCATCCTCGCGAGGCAGAAACCAGGCGATGCCGATAGTGACGATGACGAGGATCACGTGTGACATCAGCGATTTCTGCAGCCCGATGGCGTCGCCGATCGCGCCATTGATGGGAACCCCGATCGCGCCCGTGACGAAACCGAGGCCCATCACCAACCCCGATGCAAGTCCCGCGCGCGACGCCATCAGCTGCTGCGCCATCAGCAGCATCAGCGGCGCGGTCGACGCGGCGAGGACGCCGATGAGGATCGCGCTGCCAAACGCCCACGGACCTGGATACAGCGTGAACAGGAGCACCGCCGGCACAGTCAGGACGAGAGTGGCGAGGATCACCGTGCGGCGCCCGTAACGGTCGGCAAGCGAACCACAGCCCACTGTTCCGACGGCGCTCGCCAGCACGAGGGTCGTGGCGAGCGGTCCATAGAACTCCGGCCCATAGCCCAGCTGGCGATACCACGTCGGCGTGAAGGCCTGGAACACGTTGACGGTCCAGCTGCGCGACATCATCACGCCGATGACGACCGCCAGGGCAAACAGGGGCACGGCCTGTGACGAGGCGGCCACCTGGCGGATGGCGGCGGTCGCCGCCGCGGCTCGATCTCTCATCCGCCACAGCAGATAGCCGCCGGTGGCGAGCCCCGGGATGACCAAGACGCCGGTGCCGTGGACGCCTAACGTGCCGAAGATCAGGATGCCGATGAGCGGCCCGGCCGCGACTCCGACCGTCCCGGCAGTCACGTAGATGGACATGCCGAAGCTCCGGCGCCACATGGGCAGCAGCCCGCGCACGTCGAGGGCACCGAGCGGATGGAACGCTCCCGAGCCGAGGCCAGACGCCAGCGCCAGGCCGAGCAGGACCGGGAAGCTGTTGACGAAGCCGACCACGGAAAAGGTGATCGCGGTCCAGGCGAGGGCGAGGCCCGTGAAACGCGTGCCGAAACGATCCGCGATCAGCCCGAAGAGCGGCTGGGAGATGGCCGCCATACCGCCGTAGGCGAGGCTGACCAGGCCAACGGTCGCAAGGCTGAGCCTGAACCGTCCGATCAGGAGTGGATAGAGCACCGGGATGACTCCGACGTAGCTGTCGACCGTGAAGTGGCCGAGCATCAGGGTCAGCAGCTTGCCGTTCCTCAGGTACTCACCCACGACATGTCTATGATCGCGGCGGTGGGCGATCTCCTGTATCTCAGCCGCGCCGACGTCGAGAGCCTCCTCGACATTGACGCGATGCTCGAGGCGCTGGCGGACGCCCTCGTCATCTACTCGTCCGGCGTCACATCGGTTCCGCCGCGCACGGCGGCGCGCGTCGGCGACCGCAGCTTGCTGGGAGTCATGGCCGGCTACGTGCCGGGAGTCGCGCTCGAAAGCAAGCTCGTCTCCGTATTTCCGGACAACGACCATCGCGGCCTTCCGTCGCACCAGGGCCTGATTGCGCTGTTCGACGAGACTTCGGGCGCGCCCGTGGCTCTCATGGACGGCACCTACATCACCGCGATCCGTACCGGCGGAACGGCTGCCGTGGCCGCTCGAGTGCTTTCGCGCAAGGATGCGCGCGTGCTCGCGATCCTCGGTGCGGGCGTCCAGGGCTGGTCGCATCTGGAGACGTTTCCGCGTGTCCGCGATTTTGGTGAGGTTCGCATTGCCTCACGCAACCTCGAGCGCGCGCAGGACCTTGCGGCTCACAGTCCACTCTCCCGCGCGGTGGAATCTTTCGAGGAGGCGGTGCGAGGCGCGGATGTCATCGCGTGCTGCACCGACGCGCGCGAGCCGATCCTCCGGCGGGAATGGCTGAAACGCGGCGCTCACGTCAGCTCCGTCGGAGGCACCTTCGGACCTGAGATCGACCGCGAGACAGTCGAGGCCAGTCGCGTGTTCGTCGAGTGGCGCGGCGCGGTGACCAACCGCCCGCCCGCGGGCGCGCATGAGCTGCAGGGACTGAGCGAGGAATCCGTCACCGAGGTGGGCGAGGTCCTGGCGAAGAGCAAGCCGGGCAGGCAGACCGCGGACGAGATCACGCTCTACAAGTCGACTGGCCACGCGGTCGAGGACGCTGCCACGGCGCGCCTGGTCTACGACCGCGCCCGGCAGGTCGGGGTAGGAGTCAGGCTGCCCCTCTAGGGCCTTAGATCTCGATCACGCGCGACGGCACCACGTTGACCACCCGCGTGGACCCCACCTTGCGCTCCGGCAGAACTCGTCCGTACGGATGGATGTGGCCATGCACGGCCAGCGCCGGTCTGAAGTTGCGGATCAGGCGCAGAAATGCAAGGAACCCGACGTGCGCCGAGTCATTGGCCTCCGCAGCGCCGAACGGCGGCGCGTGGGTGACGAGGATGTCCAGCCTGCGGCCGCGCTGCACGCGCCTCAGCCGGATGCTCAGCTCGAGCCTGATGGCCCGCCGCCCCATCTGACCCTGCGAGTACTGATTCGGCCCTTCTTTGTAGCGGAGGCTCCCGCCCAGGCCGGCGACGCGCAGCCCGTGCACGTCGATCACACGCCCGTCGACGTTGGTGCACCCCTGCGGCCCTGGCATAGGGGCCCCGCCCAGGGCGGGGGTCTCGGTGCGGAGTGGCATCCATGTCATGTCCGGCGGCTTGAGGCTCGGGTCATGGTTGCCGGGCACGTAAAGAAGCGGGACGTCGAGCCGGGTTACCAGGTACTCGAGATAGTCAAAGGGCAGGTCGCCGCAGCCAAGCACGATGTCGGGCTTGATGCCGGTGAGCCTGTCGCCATAGAAGGCTTCGTCCACCTCGTCCGCAACGGCGAGGATTCGCGTCGCTAGACGCGCTTGAAACGCAAGGCGGTCCACATGCTGTCGATCGCCACGAATGCGACCGGCTTGTACCCGGTCTCCGACGTTATCTCGCCCAGGACGTCTCGCTGGACCCACCACGGTGTGGCCGGAAGGTCGGTCGCGCCGACGGTCTGGCCGCCCTTCGGGTAGGTGATCCAGAGCAGCCCGTTCGGCTTGGCGGCTCGGATCGCCGTTTGTCCCAAACGCCGGAGTTCATCCCTGTCCCTCACGAAGAGCAGCACCACGTCATACACCTGGTTGGGCTGCAGCTCGGTCTTGATGTTGGGCGGTCCGGGGTTCAGCTGCGCGAGGTAGCCCTCAGGAGCGTTCAGCACGACAACGCTGTGCTGTGGGCCAAGACGAAGTTTCTTGGCCATCGGGCTGAACCCGGTCTTGTCCGCTCCGATGACCGGCAACGAGCGCTGCGAGTCGAGGTGCCCCATCTCCTGGCCTCCCGCACACATTAAAAGGAATGTCGCCCCTTTCCGCGAATATCATGCGCGGCGATGCGTGCGCTGCTCGCCGCCGTCATCGCCGCGTCCGCACTGGGCTCGGCCTGCTCCTCCGCGCCGTCGACGTTTGCCCTGACCCAGGCCTCGGTCGATCCGACGTACTGGTGCCCCGGCGACGCGAAGGACGCCCCATACGACCTGCACGCGACGATCGCGGCGCATAACGGGACCAGCAAGACCGTGACCATTGAATCGGTGAATGCGGAGATGAGGCTGGCTGCGGTGCATGGCAACTGGCTCGAAAAAGTCGGGAGCCGCTATGACGCCGGCAGCGTGCCTTTCACGCCGTCGACGCTGGCGGCCAATTCGAGCGCTACGCTCAAGGTCACGATTCCCAGTGCCTGCACGAGCGGCAAGTACGCCGGCGAAGGCTCGACCTCTGCCGACTACGTTGTCACGATGCACGTCGCGACGTCGGCCGGCGCATTCACCATCACGGCGGGCAACAAGCACGAGATCCTCGCCGCGTAGAGCGGGGGGCTATGCCGCCCGCAGGGTCTCGATGGCCTGGCTTCCGGCGGACATCCAGGTTGGGTCGTTGAGCCATGTATCGACCCCCCACAACAGCGCAACCTGCAGCGCTTCCTGCCGGTAGGCGATCGCACTCTCGATCAGGTCCTGCGGCGAGAACGTGCCCGAATCGCTCCAGGGTTGGGCCTGCATCTCCCCGAGCCAGACCGCCTTGCCCTGCTTGCTTGCGCGGTCAGCCCAGAACGAGACGGCTTCCTCCTTCCACTGCAAGCGCAGGCGCATGGTCGTCAGGTGGCGGAATGACACGTTGGGCCCGTCGACGTACATATCGAGGCCGAGGGCATCGCCGGCCTGAAGCGCAGCTTCCGGATGTCCGCTGGTACCAAATCCCTGGAGCAGCTGTGGCACCCACAGCTGCAGCATGTCGATGTTCACGTTCATTCCGTTGTAAGTCGTGATCACGACCTGGTGGTCGGGGTCGAGGCGATGTACCTCCTCGACCTCCCACGCGAGCTGCGCAGGCGTGATCTGGTCGGCCCCAGTCGAGACGTTGGCGACGTAATCGAGCGGCTCGTTCTCGACCTGCCACGCATAGAGCAGAGGAGACGCGCGATACCGGGTGATGCTCGCGTCGAAGTAGGCGCGGTACGCGTCCCCCGCCTGGGCCAGGCCAAGCTCCGGCTGCTGGCGCGGACCGGCCCACACAGGTTCGTGCAGCTCCGGGTACAGGAAATTGCGCGCGCCGACCGTGAGCACGACGCGCGTCTGGAAGCGCGACGTCAGGTTGTGCGCCTCGACCACATTCATCAGCTGGTCGACGGAGCTGAAGTCGAGTTCGTCGGGCGCCGGCTCAACCGCCTCCCAGTACACCGGCAAGCGCACCAGGTCCGGATTGGTGGCGTCGAGCAGTCGGCCCAGGTCCAGGGCCGGATTCCGTCCCGCGTATTGCGAGATGAGTGGGCTGTAGCTGAACCCGGCGAGCGGCCGGGCCGGCGCGGCCTCCGGCCACATCTCGCTGCCGAGCACGAGCGCGGCCACGATCATCAGGAACAGGCCCTTCATCGCGTTGTCAGCGCCGCGCGAGAGGCGGCGCAGAAACGGCGCCTGATCCTCAGCCCGAGCGCCGCCCAGGCCGCCTGAGAGGCAAGACCCGGCTCACCTGGGCCCGGACGCCCTCAGGGATCTGGCGCACCGAATCCGGAACCGCGTCCTGCAAGCGCTGGACGAGGGGGCGCTGGCGCCGGTTGCGAAAGATCAACCAGCCCACGATCCCTACCGCGACTACGGCCCCTACGAGCCCGGCGGCGACCAGCCCGGCCGGCGGCAGCTTCGGCATCTCGATCTCGTTCACGTCGTCCGCAAGCCTGCTCATCTCCTCCTCCTCACCCATTCGAACTCATCTCTCCCTCTCAAAATAGCGAACGAATTCGTTTCTGGTTAGACCCGAGGCGATCGGCGTTTTTCCTATGAAGGGCTCATGCCGCAAGTTCGAGAACTTCATACCTCGCGTGCGGAGGGTAAACCGTGAAATGTGAAATCTGCGACGAGGAGTTCGCCAACTCCATCGAGCTCGAAAAGCACAAGGAACGGGAGCACCCGATGGGCGATGGCGACGACGACCTGGAGAAGCCTGACCTGCTTCAGGAGCAGGAGGAGCGAGCGCCGATCGTTCCGGGCAGGAACTAGGCTCCTTTTCGAGCCGAGGTCAAGGCCGGCGATGCATTACGCGTCGCCGGTCTTTTTCATGCCACGTTGCCGTAGAGCTGCGGCTGCTGCGTCGGCGCCGGCGAGCCGTCCGGCCCAGGCTCGTTGGTCACGGCCATCACGGCGTAACCCGCGAGCGAGCGGTTGACCAGCACCACCTTGCCACCGTTGCTGTCGGGGACGAACACCGCCACCGATTCCGGATTGCCGCCCTTCGGGATGATCCACACCTCGTAGACGCGGCCGTTGCCGGGCTGCGGCAGGCCGCGGAAATTGACGAGCGCGAGGCCGTCCGACTTGAGGTCGATCACGCTCGCCTGCGCGCCTGACATGTCCTGGTGACCCGCCATGGTGAACCGTGCCACCTGGCTTGGCGCCGGCTGCTGAGGGCTGTGGAACGCTACCTCGCCGACCAGGATGCCGGCCAGGAGCGTCACCACCGCGACGGCCGCCACGGCGTAGACCGGAACGCTCCGGCCGAATCGCGCCATCGGCGAAGCACTCGGCACCTTCAGGCGCGCAGGCGCTTGGCGGACCGCCACCGCCGGGCCTGACGCGCGCCTGGATGCGGCTGCAGCGGCCAGCACGCGCTCGCGCAAGCGCGGCGGCGGAACCACCTCCTCGACCGCGAGCGGGAGGGCGCCGACCACGCGACGCAGCCGGTCCGCCACCTCGCGGCATGTTGCACAGCCTTCGACGTGGGCGCGGACCGTTTCCGCCTCATCGGGGTCGAGCGCGCCGAGCACCCACGCGGCAACCGAGCTCTCCAGCTCTTCGTGGTCAGACATCGACAGTTCCCCGACCGCGCAGGTAGGAACCCATCTTCTCGAGCGCGAGGCGCATCCGGCCCTTGACAGTGCCGAGCGGCACGCGCGTCATGTCCGCTATCTCGACGTGTGTGTAGCCGCCGAAATAGGCCATCTCCACGACCTGGCGCTGTTCGGTCGGAAGGCTCGCCATCGCGTCGCGCACCGCGGCGCGCTCGAGAGAAAGCGCGACTTCACGCCATGGGTCGGAGGGAGACAACGCGTACGCGACCTCGGGCTGCAGCTCCTGCTCCTGCCGCTCGTGGGCGCCACGCCCGCGCAGGTAGTCGATGCAGCGGTTGCGCACCGAAGTCAGCAGCCACGCGCGCAGCGAGCCGCGCCCGGGATCGAAGCTCGCGGCGCGGTTCCACACGTTCATGAATGCGTCCTGGACCGCGTCCTCGGCGCGCCCGGGGTCGCCCAGGACCCGAATGGCGACGCCGTACGCGAGCCCCGCATACCGGTCGTAAAGGTCGGCGAGCGCATCATGGTTGCCGGCCGCGAGCCCCGCGGCGAGTTCCTGGTCGCCGCTTGCGGCTACGACGTGCCCGCCTCCTGTGGCACGCCGCGCCTCCCCGTGAGCTCGCCGATGGGCGATTTCTTCGGTGGCTTGATCGCCCACTGCTCGTTCTCGATCAGGCGCGAGGCCCACCCGGGCCGCCGCTGCGCCCGCTCGCGGGCGCCGTAAAGGGCCTTCGACATCAGCTGGATGCCTTCGAGTCCGGGCAGTTTGCCGATGTTGGAATCGATCTCGAGCAGGTCTTCCTCGCCCTGCTCGTCGTCGAAGAGGTAGAGCGCCAGTGCGTCCACCTCCTCCTGCCTCTTCACGCCCTGTCCGACGGGCACCCACACGCGGTCGAGCATCCAGCGGTCGAGCTTCTGCGCGCGTTCGTTACCGCTCAGCCACTCCTTGGCCGAGTTGTAGTAGAAGGCGAAGTGGCGCCGCTCGTCCTTGATGATGCGGCTCAAGAGATCTTTCAAAACCGGGTGGCCCGACTTGCGGATCAAGGCGCCGTAACCGGTCAGTGTGGTCAGCTCGTTGATCGCCCCCATCGACAGATAGACGGCCGAAAAATTCTTTAGCAGCCAGGACCCCGCCATGGTCGTCAGGATGCTCACGCTGTTCTGCAGCCCAAGGTTGGCGCGCACGTGGGCGATCCGGTCCTGCGTGTCGAACTCGATGCCGTAGATGTTCAGCAGGCGCCCGATGTTCTCGCCATGCCACAGCTCCTCGTAATTCCAGCAGGCGAGGAAGGCGGTGAGGATGGGGTCCATGCAGGCGCGCGTCACCAGCAGGTGGGACAGGTAGAGAGGAACGTGGTTCTCGATGTCCATCATGTAGTGCAGGCAGAACAGGTCGCCCTTGGAAAGGGGATGCGCGGCAACGTCGTCCCACGCGATCCCCGTGACGTCGACCTTTTTCGACTCTTCCTTGTAGCGCTCGATGCTGAAGCTCATATCAACCCCTACGAAATTTGTGCCGATATGGATCACCGGTTCTTGGCCAAGTCACAGCCTCCTCACACGGCGCGCTGAGCGGCCGCCGCCAGTCTAGGTCTCGACGCTCGAGCAGCGAGCGATCAAACCCAAGGAGGCAAGCAAGTGAACGGAGTTCGCAAGACAGTTGCAGCGGCGGCCATCGCGGGGTCGATGCTCGTGGGAGGCGTGGCGGGCGCGGTCTTATACGGCGCGACCACGCTCGCCGCCCAGGCGGCGTCACCGTCGCCGAGCCCGTCGTCAAGCACTTCAACGGGCAAGTTCGTGCCCAATGAGGACCCGACGCACGAGGCGGGTGAAAGCGCCGCGCGCGAGGCGCAGGAGAACGCGGGCCAGGTCCCGACCGTCCCGTAAGTCCGGCCCCGGCCAGTTACGGCAGGAGTTGCCTCGCCACGAACCACACGTTGGCGGGGCGCTCCGCCAGGCGGCGGAGGTACCACGCGTACCACGCGTCGCCGTAGGCGATCAGGTCGCGGACCGCAAACCCCTCCCGCGCCAGCCGAATCTGCTCATCGGTCCTGATTCCATAGAGCATCGCGACCTCGAGCTGCGCCCGCTCCATCCCGAGCGCCTGCGCAAAGCGCCATGCCCTCGCGACCATGTCCGTGTCGTGCGTGGCGAGCACGAGTCGCAGACGGCGCCGCTTGACCTCCGGCAGCATCAAGACGCAAAGGGCCAGGTAGTTGGCATCGACCTCCTTCTTCGTCCTGAAGGCGATGGTCGGGGGCTCGGCATACGCGCCCTTCACAAGCCGGATCGCGGGCTTCAACTCCATGAGGCTGGTCACGTCGGATGCCGTCCGGTGGAGGTACGCCTGCAGCGCAAGACCGACGTGGGGATGCACTTCCCGCAGGCGTTGATAGAGGTCGATCGTCCGCTCGGTGTAGGCGCTGCCTTCCATGTCGACCCAGAGAAAGCTCTTTGCCTTCTCGGCGGCGCCGGCAAGTCGCTGCAGGTTGGCGTAGGCAGCGGCCGGATCGATGTCCAGCCCGAGCTGGGTTGGCTTGACCGAGATCTCGGCCTGCAGCCCGGTCGATGCCGCGAGCACCTCTTCGTAGTGGGAGACCACGCGTTTCGCGTCCGCGAGATCGGTGATGTTCTCGCCCAGGAGGGTGAACAGGGCGCCGACGCCCTTGGCCTTGAAGTCCGTCGCCGCCTTCAGCGCGGAATCAAAACCCTCGCCCGGGAGGAATCGCCTGACCGCACGCCGCGCAAAGCCCCAGCGCGGCACGTGTGAGGCGAGCCAGGGATTCTGTGCGCACCAGAGCAGGAGCCGTCGCATTTGGGCTCGTCAAAGGTAAAGGAGCGGGAGGGGTAGGTCTCCCGCTCACACGCTATGCAGGTCGATTGTCCCCCAGCGAACATTCGACGCTACAAAAGGCCTCCGCGCCCCGCCAGACCGCGCCGAAGTCGATCGGCGCGGCGCAGCTGGCGCAGTAGGCTGACGCCGGCGTCTGACGCTGCACCAGCTGGAGCGCCGCGCCAAACCGGCTGCTCGCGAGCCCGCGGCGGAGGGCAGCGCGTTGAACGCCCGAAAGTCGGTCGACCGGCAGCTGGACGATGCTCATTGGCTCACCCCAAACGCAACCCGCGGGTCCGAACGCAGCCTGTGTCGGCCCGCAGGTGATTTTCTCACAGGACGGTGGCGGAAGACAAGGCTCGTACATGTGGTAAGTTGTTGTAAAGACAAAGTGTCTCCTTGAAAAGGGCGGCAACTGGCCTGTAAAAGGCATTCCGCTCCGAACCGGTACCCCCTATCCTTGGTCGTCCATGGCCATCCGCTCCGAGCTTGCCGGCTTCAGCAGTGCCCAGGCCAGGCGTGCCCTGGAGGGCCTGCCGCGCTGCGATTACGAGGTCGTCGTGAGGCCGCTTCGCTACCGATGGGCGCCCCACCTCGCGGCGCGTTGCGAGTTCGAGGAGCGGCGCATCGTGCTCCAGGTGCCGATCCCGTTCAAGCCGTTCCGCGAGCCGGTGATCTACGCCGCGCGGCGCAAGCGCGGCGAGGGCATGCGCTTCGCCTGGGCCTCAGAAACCGTTTACTTCAGGGGCCGGCGCGACGTGCTGCGATTCCTCTACTGCCACGAGTGGCTCCATTGGTACCTGCACGAAGTGCTGGAAAAAGGATCATCCGCTGAGACGGCATGTGACCGCTTCGCGCTTCGCAACTTCCGACGTCGCTACGTCACGACTGATGACGCCGACGCCGCCCTCAAGCGGCGAACGCTCAGGGCTCGCGCGTCAGGCTAGGAAAAAAGCTCTCGACCTCTACGTAGCAAGACGAGAACGGCGACCGGCACGGCCATGTTGACCAGCACCGACACGAGCCCGCGATTGAATCCGATCGGGAGCAGCAATTGGACCGCCGACCCGAGAAGGCATGTGACCTCCAGCGCGATGACCACTGTCCGTGCCCAACGCCGCCGCCACAGGAGGCCGATCGCGCAGAGGCAGGTGCCGAGTGCGAACAGCATGCTGGCCAGCGCGAGGCCAGCCATGAAGGCTTCACCGCCCAGCGCGAACGGCGCGGAGGAGATTCCCGCGATGGTCCAGAAGATGCTCTGCATGAGCAGGAGCACGAACGCCGCCTCAGGCCGGCTCGACGCATCAGCTTTGATCAATTTGTTTCACCACCTTCGGGTCGATGTCGACGGCGAATTTTCCACCCGGGTTGTCGACGATCCACACGTGCAGCATCGGCGGCACGCTGATGTCGATCGCGCCGATGGCGCATGTCGCGGTCGGGGTCATCAGGCTGAACTCGAAGCCGAACGGCGTCAGGCAGATGTTTTGATGCTGGTGCCAGGCGGTCAGCGGGCCGCCCGGGTCGGGACCGAACTGGCCGATCTGCTTCATCTGAAACATCGCGCCGAGGAGCACGGGGCCGTGCTTTGAGTTCGCGTAGACGAGTCCCTGCGGGTGCTTCGGATCCATGACGTAGCCCGCGTCGACATAGCGCTGGTTCATCCAGTGGGTCGATGGCGTGTTCTGGGGCCCAGGGCGATATCCGGCGGCCCACGCGGCATGCCAGTCGCGATAGGGCGCGATGGCGGCGGCGGTTTGGTCGTAGAGCTTTTGCGCCGCCGCGACCTGCTCCGGGGTGGCCACGTCGCTGGTCGCCTGCAGGACCGCGCCTGCGTGAACATGGAGCGCGTCGGGGCGAGCCAGGTCGTCGATCCAGACGACCGAGACCGTGACCAGCGTCAGCAGTGGAAGCGCGACACCAAGCGCTGACCACCGCGACCTGCGCCGCTTCGTCTCACCGCGCACCGGCACGAGGACCAGCCCGAGAGTGGCCAGCTCGAGGAGCTTGGTCGCCACCGCCACCTGGTCGGGCGAATCGAAGTTGAGGACGATGTATCCGAGATAACCGAGGATCGTCATCGTGATCAGGGCGACCGACGCCGGCCGCCACCAGCGCCACGTGTAGAACTGCGACAGCACGATGTATGAGACGCCGTTCAGCACGAACAGCAACGCTGTGATTGTCTCGTCGCGATGCGTCCACACCAGGCCGAGATGGATCGCGCCGGCGACGGCCATCAGCGCAGACGCGCCGAGCACCGTGCCCGGCACGGTGCGGGCGGAACGCCGGAGCCTGAGAGCCAGCAGAGCGAAGGGCAGCGCAAGCAGACCCGTGTAGAGACCTATCGCGTGATCCGGAGCAATGTCGAACATGCCACGATCGTGGCGGCCTCGCTTAAGAAGCCGGTAAGAGAGGCAAGTCCACCAGAAACATCGCGCCGCCGAGCCTGGCCTCGACGGCGATGATCCGGCCGTGGTGTTGAGCGACGATCCAGCTCGCGATGGATAGACCGAGGCCCGAGTGGGAGCCGGTGCGCGAGGGATCGGCCTGGTAGAAGCGTTCGAAGATGCGCTCTCGCTCCTGAGCCGGCACTCCCGGCCCGTCATCGCTGACCATCAGCCGGGCCCACCCTGGCTCGGTCTGGAGGCGCACCTCGACCGCCGACGACGCGTAGCGAAAAGCGTTGTCGAGAAGAATCCAGAGCAGCTGCCGGACCTCATCCTCGTCCCCGTCGACTGACGCGGCTCCGGTTTCGACCAGCAGCTTCTGGTCCGGATGCGCGGCGGCGGCCTGGCGGCTGACCTCGTCGACCACCGACTTGAGGTCGATCTTCACGACGTCGAGCTGCAAGCCCGAGTCCGCCCGCGCCAGCGTGAGCAGCCGGTCGACCAGCCTCGCCATGCGGCGGCTCTCCTGGGCCACGTCGGCGACCGCAGCCTGCCTCACCTCTTCCGAAACGGTGCGGGAGGCAAGGAGGCCGGCATTGCCCTGGATCGTCGTCAGCGGGGTGCGCAGCTCATGAGACGCGTCGGCGACGAAGCGGCGCTGCGACTCGAACGCACCCTGCAGCCGGCTCAGCATCTGGTTGAAGCTGGCAGTGAGCCTGGCCACCTCGTCGCGGCTTCGCCGCGGCGGCAGCCGGCGTCCGAAATCGCGCGTGCGTCCGATCTCTTCGGCCGCGGCGGCGACTGCCTTGAGCGGCGCCAGCGCCCGGCCGGCGACGAGCCAGGATGCGAGCATTGCCGCGAGCAGGGCAAGGCTGCCTGAGATGACCAGGAACGCCACAACGCCGGACAGGTTGGACTGCAACACTCGGGTCGATTGCCCCGTCACGACGTATCCGTTGTGAAAATCAAGCGCATAGAGCCGAAAGCCGTTCTCGGTGTCGTAGACCCCGCCGAGATATGCGCTCTCGGCCTCGGCTCGCAGTACCGGGCCGACCGTCGGCGGCGATCCGTTCAGGACAGCGGTCGAATAGAGCACGGACCAGTTCGGGTCGAAAACTTCGACGAAGATATCGGTGCTCGTCCGCAGATCCGCGGGCGCTACTGGCTGGGATGGGCTCACCGGCGCTGACCCGTTTAGCGATGCGACCGCCGCCTTGGCTCGCGTCCGGAGGGCGTCGTCCTGGTTCGTGATCACGCTCCGCGAGAGCAGCGCGTAGAGGAGCACACCGAACAGCACTAGCGCGAGCGCCACGACAGCCGCGCCGAAAAGGGCGAGCCGGACGCGCAGGGACACTATTCGTGCAGCGCGTAACCCGCGCCGCGGACAGTGTGCAGCAGCCGCGGCTCGCCCAGCTTCTGGCGCAGGTATCCCACGTAGACCGCGACCACGTTGTCGCTTTCGGCCTCGCCCTTCCAGACGGCGTCAATGAGCTGCTCGCGCGAAAGCACCTGCCGCGGGTGGCGCAGGAAATGCTGGAGCAGGTCGAACTCGGTGGCGGTCAGCTCGATGGAGTGCTCGCCGCGCCACGCGCCGCGGCTGGACGGTTCGAGGCGCAGGTCGCCGAAACGAAGGTGGTCGGCAGGCGCCGTCCGGCGCAGGAGCGCCCGCACTCGCGCCAGCAGCTCTTCGTAGGCGAACGGCTTGACCAGGTAGTCGTCCGCGCCGGAATCGAGGCCGCGCACGCGCTGCTCGGTGCCGCCGAGCGCGGTCAGAAGCAGGATCGGGACCGCCCCGGCGGCGCGGAGCCGCTTGCAGACCGCTATGCCGTCGAGGCCGGGAAGAAGGATGTCGAGAACGACCAGGTCGAAAGGCCGGCGCTGGGCGCGGCGCAGGGCCTCGTTTCCGTCAGCCGCCACCTCGACGTCGTGGTTCTCGGCAACCAGCACGCGCTCCAGCGTCGCCGCCAGCCTTGGGTCGTCCTCCACCACGAGGATCCGTGAACCTGCCATCCGAGCGATTTATAGCCCGCCGCGTGTGGATTTCATAAGAACTGTCGATTCCGGCCATGTCCGATCGTCGTCTGGGTTGAGTCCCCGGAGATCATTTCAGGAGGAGATCGGCATGGCGAATTTCGTGCTTCTGTACACGGGAGGCAGCGCAGGGACGACGCCCGCGGAGCGGGAGAAGGTGCTTCAGGCGTGGGGCGGCTGGTTCGGCAAGCTCGGCGACAGGGTCGTCGACGCCGGCAACCCCTTCGCCACGCACGCGAAGAACATCTCGAACGGCGCCGTCCACGACGGGGCGGTCGGCAATCCGCCCGCGACCGGCTACTCGATCCTCAAGGCCGACTCGCTGAACGCGGCGGCTGAGCTGGCGAAGGGCTGCCCGGTGCTGCAGTCAGGCGGCAAGATCACGGTGTATGAGGTGACGCCCGCAATGTAGGCACCCTCTCCCCCCGGGGAGAGGGATGTGGGGTGACGGGGGAGTCGCTACCCGACGTCGACCAGCGTCACCCGTTTGGTCGCCGTCAGCCGGCCTCGGGCGCCAGAAAACGTGCCCGAGGTCGGCGCTACGTCCGAGTAGTCGCCGCCGACCGCAACCTTCACGTAACCAAGCCCGCCCCGGCTTGCGTGCGTTGGATCGAACGCGTGGGCGATGGCGTAGCCCGTGCCATCCCGCGTGGGGAGGATCACCTCGACCCAGGCATGGGTGCCGCCCTGGCCCAGCAGGTGGCCCGACACGTATCTCGACGGCAGGCCGCAGGCGCGGCACACGGCGAGCATCACGTGCGCGTAGTCCTGGCACACCCCGGCGCCCAGGGCGAGCGCCTCGGCCGCGGTCGTGCGCACCCCGGTCACGTCGTACCGGTAGGTCATCGATTGGTAGACCCAGTCGTTGATCCGGTCGGCCAGCGGAAGTCCCCATTCCGCCGTCGCGGCCAGGACGTCGGCGGCCTGCATGATGGCGTCGTCCGGGGCGGTCAGGGGCGACGGCTCGAGCAGGTAGCCGTCCGCGAGCCATCCGTCCGCGAGCCGGTTCGGTTCCGCCGCGCGACGCTCGACCGAGACCTCGGCGACGAACTCGATCGTGGCCGGCACCCGGGGCGCGACCACATCGACGATCACGTTGCCGAAGCGGTCGCTGCGGCTCCCCAGCTGGGCTCCGTCCAATCCGACCGACACGTCGTGCCATAAGCGCCGCTGGTCGCCGAGCCTCTCGGGCGGGATGACGATCAAGCGGTGGCTGAGGTCGCGGATCGGCTCCGGGTACTCGTACCGGAAGCTCTGGCGGACCACGTACGACGCGCGTTGGGCGGCGCTCCAGTCGACCGTGGAAGCTTCGATCGCCATCAGGCTGCCGTGTCCGCCCAGACCACCATCGACTTAAACGATGCCGGGCCGAAAGTGGTCACCATCGCGACGTCCAGGGCGTCCCGTCCGCGGCCGATGAGAACACGCCCCACCCGCCGCTCGTTGTTCCGCGGATCAAAGGTCCACCAGCGGTCGCCGAGGTAGACCTCCATCCAGGCGGCAAAGTCCATTGGGGCGGGATTGGGCGGCACATACAGGTCGGGCAGGTACCCGAAAACATAGCGGGCCGGGATGTTGAGAGCGCGGCAAAACGTGATCGCCAGGTGGGCCAGGTCGCGACAGACCCCTTTTCGCTGCTCGAGGACATCCACCGCGGTCGTGAGCGGGTCGCTGGTGCCGTACTGGAACTTGATGTTGTCATGGACCCAATCGCAGATCGCCTGCACCCGCGCGCCGGTCGGCTTGGTCTGGCCGAAGAGCTCCCACGCCATCCCCATCAGCCGGTCGGAAAGGCAGTAGCGGCTCGGCAGGGTGAAGTGGAGGAGCTCGCCCGGGACCTCTTCGACCGGAAGCTGGGGCGCCGCGGTGGCGTCCAGGTCGGGTTCGTCGGGCACCGCGACCACGGCGTCGTAACGCAGGACCAGCTCGCCCTGCGGCATGACCAGCCGCTTGACCGGGTTGCCGTAATAGTCGGCGTACTCGTCGACAGGGATCGGCGGCTGGGTGGACCAGCTCTCGGTGACCAGCTGGTGGCGGGCGTCGGAACGCGGGCGCACCTGGACGGTGGCGGCAGTCGGAGCGCTCACGTGGTATTTGAACTCGCAGCCGACCCGTAAATTGAGCGTTTTCGCAGATTGCGGGATGGCGCAGAAACTATAGCGGTGGGTTTCGGGAATCTCGATTCCAACTACCGGTTCAACGGCTTCTACGACGAGATGCTTGCGGCCGCCGGCCAGCCGCGACCCGCCTACCGCCGGCTCTACGAGCAGCTGAACCGGCTCGGCCCCGACGAGCTCCAGCGCCGGCACAAGCTGGCGATGGAGATGTTCCGCAACCACGGCATCACGTTCGCGGTCTACCCCGACGCGCAGGGCACCGAGAAGGTGTTCCCGTTTGACGTGATCCCCCGGGTCATCGAAGCCCGCACCTGGCAGCACCTGGAGGCCGGCCTGGCGCAGCGGCTGCGCGCTCTCAACCTCTTCCTGGATGACGTCTACGGCCGCAAGCTGATCCTGAAGCAGCGGGCGATCCCGCCCGAGATCGTGCTGAGCAGCTCGCTGTACCTGCGCGAGATCGAAGGGCTGTCAGTGCCGCACGGCATCCACTGCCACATCGCCGGCATCGACCTGGTCCGGGACGAGAAGGGCGATTTCTTCGTCCTCGAGGACAACCTGCGGACCCCCTCCGGCGCCTCCTATGTCCAGGCCAACCGCTATGTGATGAAGCGCATCCTTCCCGACCTCTTCGCCGGCTACCCGGTGCGGCCGGTCGAGGGCTACATCCACGAGCTGCTGCGCCTCCTCCGCTGGCTTGCGCCGCGCGGCGTCGAGGACCCGACGGTGGTTCTGCTGACGCCAGGGATCAACAACTCGGCGTACTACGAGCATCTCTACCTGGCCAAGCAGATGGGCGTGGAGCTGGTCGAGGGCAGCGACCTGGTCGTCGACGACGACCACGTATTCATGCGCACTACACGAGGCTTGCGTCCGGTGCATGTGATCTATCGACGTATCGATGATGAGTGGCTCGACCCCATCTTCGGGCGCCAGGAATCACTGGTGGGAGTGGCCGGTCTCGTCAACGCCTATCGGGCGGGCAACGTCGCGATCGCGAACGCTCTCGGCAATGGCGTCGCGGACGACAAAGCGGTGTACGCGATGGTGCCGAGGATCATCCGCTACTACCTCGACGAGGACCCGATCCTGCCCAACGTCGAGACCTATCTCTGCGCGAACGACTCTGACCGCCAGTACGTCCTCGAGCACCTCGACCGCATGGTCGTGAAGACCGTCGACGCTTCCGGTGGCTATGGAATGCTGATCGGCACCGCCTCGACCTCGGAGGAGCGCGAAGAGTTTCGCCGCCGGATCATTGCCGCGCCGCGGGCATTCATCGCGCAGCCGGTCGTCGCGCTGTCGATCCAGCCGGTGTTCGACGGCGGCAAGCTGCGCCCGGGCCACCAGGACCTGCGGCCGTTCGTGCTCACCGGCCCCGAGGTCTACGTGACCGCCGGCGGTCTGACTCGCGTCGCGCTTAAGCCAGGTTCTCTTGTCGTAAACAGCTCGCAGGGCGGAGGCAGCCGCGACACGTGGGTCATGGCCGACGACGAATTTCAGGGCGCTGATGCTTAGCCGCGCCGCGACTTCACTTGCGTTGCTTGGGCGCCATCTCGAGCGAGCCGACCACCTCGCGCGCATCCTCGGCGTGCACGTCGCCCTTTCGCTCGACCGGGCCGATGAGCCCGGGCCGGAATTCTGGGTCCGGTTCATGGAGCTCGCCGGCTGGCCCGGCAGCGATACAGGTGGGCGGGAGCAGGCGATCGAGATGGTCGTCGCGGGCACGCTGGGCCCATCGGTCCGGGCGAGCATCGCCTCCGCCCGGCTCGCGGCGCAATCCGTGCGTCCGTCCCTGCCGACCGAGCTGTCCGAGCAGGTGAACGCCTTGCACTGGCGCGCCCAGGAGACCGTCCGCCAGCCCGACCTGTACCCGTTCCTCATGGACGTGCAGATGAGCATCCGCCTGGTCGACGGCCTCCTCGGGGACACGATGTTCCACGACGAGGCCCGCGATTTCGTCCGCCTGGGCGAGTTCGTCGAACGTGCCGCGAACGTCACGAAGGTCGTCACCCACAAGTCCGCGGAGCTCGCGGAAACGCCGGAGGACGCCCTGGAATGGACGGCGGTCTTGAAGTCGTGCTTCGCGTTCGAGTCCTACCAGGCGCGCTACAGCGGCGGGGTGACGGCAGACCGCGTCATCGAGTGTCTCCTGCTCGACAACTCGCTGCCGCGTTCGGCGCGTTTCTCAACGTCCACCGCGCTTGAGACCGTGACCCGAATCGAGGGCAAGGCACGGCGCTCCAAACCCCTGCGACTGCTGGCTCAGCTGAGCGCGCTGTACGGTCAGGCCAACACGCAGACGATCGCCGAGAGGCCGCTGGACTTCGAGGCTGAGTGCCGGGGCCTGCTGCGGCAGCTCGAGCTGGCGCTGCGTGAGACGTACTTCCATCCGAGCAAGGTGCCGGCCGCAGTCACAGGAGAAGAGGGACGCGGCATGCCGCAACAGCAGCAATGAAGCTCGAGATCACCCACAGCACGCGCTACCGCTACACGGGTCCCATCGCGGAAACCGTGATGGAGGTCCGCCTGCGGCCGATGGACGGCAACGGGCAGCGCTGCATCGACTTCAACCTCGAGGTGAGCCACGGTGTCACGTCGCGCACATACGTGGATGGATTCGGCAACCACGTCCACTACTTCAACCTGGTCCGCCCGCACGCGGGCTTGAGCGTGATCAGCCGCTCCACCGTCGCAACCGGCCTCGGCCCGGACCAGGAGCAGGGCGAGGAGCTCGTGCACGATTTTCTGCGCTTCCGCTCGCCGGTGAAGGACGTCGACGGAATTCGCGAGATGGCGCGCCGGCACGCCATCGCGGATCTCGATTCACCAGATGCCGTCGAGGGCGCACTCGACGAGCTGACGCTTTCCATCAGCCGCGAGTTCACGTATGACCGCACCGTGACGAACGTCTACAGCGCGGTCGATGACGTGCTGTCGCTCCGCGCCGGGGTGTGCCAGGACTTCGCGCACCTGTTCATCGCCGTCGCGCGCGAAATGGGCGTGCCAGCGCGCTACGTGAGCGGGTACATCCACTCGCCGGGCGAGCGGACCGCGACCGCGTCGCATGCGTGGGCCGAGGCGTGGGTTGCGCAGCGCGGGTGGATCGGTTTCGACGCAACACATCCAATCAGGACCACGCCGCACCACGTGCGGCTTGCGGTGGGCAGGGACTACACGGACGCCGCGCCGACGCGGGGCGTCTATGTCGGGTCGGCGACGGGGACCATGTCGATCAGCGTCAAGACGCGCGCGATCGACTAGCCCGTCTGGCTAGAAACGTTTGCCGCGCACGTGCTCGATCGAGAACTTGGCGGTGTCGGCGATCAGCATCACCGCCATGACACCTGCCTCGACCGGGTCGCTTACGACCACGTCCACCGCATCCGGCACGGAGCCGGCCATGCTCGTGCAGAGGACCAGGATCCCGGCCTCGCGGATCTCCCGCACCGCGTTGCTGATGTCGCCGCCCATCAGCGCGCCCGCCAGCACCAGCGCCCGCGCGCGGTGCAGTCGCGCCACCGCCCTGACCGCGTCCGCCAGCTGCTCCTCGCCCACGAGAGGGATCGTGTCGACCGAGATGCGCTCGCCGCGGATGTTGTGGCGGTCGGCCTCTGAGATGGCGCCCTGCGCCACCATCCCGACCTGCGCGCCGCCCCCGATCACGATGACCCGCTTGCCGTAGATCGTCTGGAACGTCGGCACCACACCGACGTGCGTCACCCCCGGCACCGCTTCGAGGTCCGCAATGAGCCTGACTTGATCCGGCGCACCTGAGATCTCGAGCTGGAGCTCGGCGATCGCCTCGCGACGCCCCCCGCCCGCGACGTATGTGATGTTCGCGCCGTGGCGAAAGATCGCCT